>Ga0210402_10000932_pt1 | contig 31343 bp, 19 predicted proteins | sample IncBWC7MmetaG_FD_161055 | JGI IMG/M metagenome (GOLD analysis project Ga0210402, IMG submission 161055) | Forest soil microbial communities from Barre Woods Harvard Forest LTER site, Petersham, Massachusetts, United States - Inc-BW-C-7-M | ecosystem: Environmental > Terrestrial > Soil >...
GCTTTTTCCTACAACAAGCTCCTTATAATACAAAATATCCGGAAATGGCATGGTCGTCCCCTCAGCAATTTTATTCGGGTATAGCTCTAAATATCTGTAGATATATACATATTTATTTCAAGCTACTAAGGCATATGATATAAATTAAATATGAAGGCAATATTAATAGACCTCTTTTGAAACGTGGTGTTAGTCAATTTCATTGTTGAACGCCTGGCTACGGCCCTCATTTACCCGTAGTAAACTCTGGTCCTCGCCAGTCGTTCTCCGCGAACTTGACTATATTTCTGAGTTTCGAAAAAAGTCTAATGAAATTTCTATAATTTCCCTGTTTTTAGGGTAAATGCACCTTAATTTTCAAAAATAGCCGAGCTGAATAGGAAAGGAAATGGTATAAATCATTTACGAAAATTTGAAGGCTGGTCGCCATTTCCGTCAGCAAATTAACATAAAAATCCAACAGACAACAGACTATGCTACAATTTCAATTCTTATCACATGAAGAATAGTTAGCGTTTATTCATTAGACCTCTTTCGAAACGTGGTGTTAGTCAATTTCATTGTTGAACGCCTGGCTACGGTCCTCATTTACTCGCAGTAAACTCCGGTCCTCGCCAGTCGTTCTCCGCGCACTTGACTACATTTCTGAGTTTCGAAAGAGGTCTATTACCAGTTTCAGTGCGCCTATGGAACGCGAAATTTATGCTTCATAAAAAATAACAGGAGTCATAGTGCCAAAGAAAAAAATAACCTCCCACGCCCTAAGACAGAGAAGTTTCAACGAAGCCAGCGAAGTTTTTGAGGCGACTTTGCTAACTCTGCAACCGACTAGCCTGCCACCTGATGTCAATGAGGATGCTCTTTCAACGTATGGTCAAAATGAAAATGCTCTTTTAACTTATGTTCAGAACGCTGGCTTTCAAGCTTTTGAAAAGCCTAATCATCCCGATTTTCAAGCCATATTATCGCTTTGGAGCCCTGCGATTCCCCACAATAAAACAGCTTCTCCGCAGTATTTTCTGATTGATCAAGAACATACCACAATACATCATTTAGCACTCACGCACCCTGTTATGACATCGACAGCACTGTTACCGCATACTGGCAATCCGTCTAGCAATAGGCTGCCCATGCTAGAAAAAGTAGCTCCCATCCCTTGTGAAATAAGTTGGGCATTAGAACCTGATCTGCCTTATCCAACGATGGTTCTTAAAGTACTTTTTCGCCCCTCCCTTCCCTTTGGAGAAAAACACTATACTTTTCCCTGCCTTTTGAACGAAAAGGGTCGAAGCTTATCGGATCCTATCTCGACGGCTGACCCATTCGTAGTACAACACTACAAGTGTGCAATAGAATGGTTTCACCTGTTACGTTCCTGCTCTTTCCATCATACATTCTCAGAAGAAGATATCGAAAATCTAGTTACATACCAGATCATGCATAACTCTCTCTCTCAGATGATGGATGTGCTCAACCTTTATTTCTCTATCACTCAAGATTTCGGTGTAAACCAAGCGATATTTGTCTTGCTAAAAGAACACCATGATCAATTTTATATTTTGGATGAACCTACTTATCTTTTTCGGCAAAGTTCGCTTGAAATCAAGGATAAATCAACAACATTAAAGAAGTTTGGAATACAATTCACGTATATTTTAATTACGCAGGGGATCATACATACCTCTGCACGAAAAATTAATTCATTTCACAAAATATCCCCCGATCTGACGCTATATATACAAAACGGCCCCTTCGCTGATCTAGAAATTTGTACTTTTACAGGGTTACTTAGCTTGCTCCACTCGCTCACATTATTGCCGAATATTGCTAAATTAGCGCGTTATACAGCAGAAACCAGCGACCAAAGCGGGCGTTTTTTAAAAGATATTTACACTAAAACCACACGAATACTTGACTTTCCTCGCAGCGAAAAAGAAACCCTGACGGGCGACCGAGGCATTCAATCGAGCTGGATACGAGATAGAATAAAAAACAATGCATGTAAATTGCCTGATTTGGAGGGAATACTGCTCACAGTTGATGAACAAGCCGCTTCTTCACTAGTATTGAACATTCAACACGATCTTGCTGAACAACTCTTCAATTACCTTATAACTTATTCCGCTCCTGTTGCATCACCTTTCTCCTACTATGGTTCGCAGACAGTGATCGTCACTGATCTTTATACTATTTTTATTCGAACAAACCAACTAGCAAGTCATTGTATAGACTTGCTAATCATTTCTCCTATTAGAATTTTAGTGACGGGTAGTATGGGAAAAAAATCAACCGATAACCCGCATTCAAATTCTCTCGAGGTCAATATCGGCGGACATACGTTTTGGGCCTACCCCGATTACCTATCAGGTGATAACTGCTTGTTAATTCAGGAGGCGCTACGCACGAAATTAGCAATACACATCCTCGATAATTTAACCGAAGATGCTAAAAAACATCAGATTCACCCTGAGGTTAGCCAAAATTTTTATCCGCTACTTAAAAATTACTATGAGGAATATTTTACGCTACTCACTGATTTGGAACCGTGTACCCTGCAAGCTAGACGCGACTTTATTGAAAAACATAATACCGATGCGAACACTAAAATAGAAAAAGCAGAAAAAAAGTTGCTTGAAGAAGAAGCAGCAGCAGCAGACAATCGTACAAAAAAAAAGAAACGTCCCCCCGTGAAAAAAGAGGCACCCATTGAGGCTATATCTAGACCAGCATCGCCACAAATCTGTCTCGTTGCCGAAACGCCCAAGAAAACAGTACTCAGTCTATCTCAGGAAGAGATACTTCAAAGACAATGTGATCAATTACAAGGCGAAATAAATCAGATCACGGGTGGTAACAAACTGCCGGCGATACCATCAATAGAAAAAAAAATAGACTATTTATTTGATTGCCTTAGTTCGTTGCAAAAACTGTTAACAAAAAAAGAGCAGGAATTAGCAAATAACAAATCGCTTGATATAGTAAGAGCCGTATTGATTGTAGAAAATTTTTATCAGCGCGGCCTATTGTTACCCTATCAAATGGCGATTTTTTTTAAAAACAAGACTATTAATAATTTCAATTCCTTGTTGTCTACTTTGCAAATACTGAAAACAAAATTAGAGAATATTGATTCACTGTATATTTCCCTATCGAAACAGCAAGATTCAACTCTAGAAAATGATCCTCGTATGAAAAAATTGGAGCTACTAGGTGCAAATATCACGTTGACTATGTTTGCAACAGAAAAAAATATCAATGAAGTTGAGACAAGATTACAACAAAAGATGTTTGAAGTTAGCCAGAAAAAACCTGGTCACCAGACGAGGCGGCAGTATCACCAAAATCCAATATACGTCATTATTCCAATGTTTAGAGATTTAGAGTCTTGTTTCGATCCGAAAATTGCCATGCAAGATTTTGAAAAAATTAAAAGTAGCTTTTTGTCTTGTAGTGCTAACGCTTATAGAAACATAAAGAAAAAAGAGCCCCTCAGCAGCCCTATATATCATCCGCCATTCCCTTTCTTTTCCCCTCAGTCAACTCAAAACGAAATAGACCAGGCTACTCAGAATTTTATCTTAGACGATGAATGGCCTCCCTTACCTGTAACAGTGCAAATTTAATCTGACACTTGGTATATAATAGACTTCTTTCGAAACTCAAAAATGGAGTCAAGTTCGCGGCGAACGACTGGCGAGGACCGAAGTTTACTGCGGGTAAATGAGGATCGTAGCCAGGCGTTCAACAATGAAATTGGCTAACACCACGTTTCGAAAAAGGTCTAATATAAAAATATGGCTATCGTCCAATTGTCTTGCTGTCGCGTCTATATGTCTGTTTATAATATTGGCGGAACGCTTAAATCAAATAACTTCACAGCCGATACCAAAATTTCTTTTTGATTTAGCGTAGCAGCTTTTCTTAAAGCAACACTGGGGGCATGAATTAATTTATTGGTTAACCCGAACGCTAAGCGCTGCATAACCTCTTCCTGAGAAGAACCTTTTTCTAATAGGGCAAAGGCTTTTTTTAATTCTTCGTCACGCCAACGTTCAGCTTGTTTTCGATAAGCATTTATAATGGGCACCGCCTCTTTTATTTTTAATAAATCTAAGTAATCTCTTACTTTATGTTCGATCAGTGCTTCGGCTTTTACCGCGGCTTCCTTACGATAAGCTTGATTTTTCTGGATCAAAGTTTGGAAATCCGCTAGTGTATAAAGATAGATATCTTCTAGCTGATTAACTTCCGCTTCGATATCGCGTGGCATCCCCAAATCTACCATCAACAAAGGACGACGACGACGTCTCTTTAAAACACTTTCCAACATACCTTTGCCTACGATAGGCAATGGACTGGTCGTTGCGGTAATCACTAAATCAATTTCAGGCAAATAGCGCGCAATCTCATCTAAACGAATTGTTTTAGCACCAATAACTAAGGATAATTTTTTTGCATTTTCGCACGTACGATTTGCAATCCAAAAATGCTGGATACCTTGCGATAGCAAATGTTTTGCCACTAAAGCGATCACTTCTCCAGCACCTACCAACAGCACCCGAGAATCGCTTACACGAGCAAAGATATTTTTTGCTAAGGTCACCAACGCAAATGCCAATGAAACGGGATGAGCAGTAATGGCTGTTTGGTGACGCACTTGCTTAGTGACATTAAATACATACTGAAACAAACGCTTGAATTGAGCGCCGGCAATACCTAGTGAATTTGCAAGAGAAACAGCTGTTTTTAATTGCCCGACAATTTGCGGCTCTCCTAAGATCATTGAATCTAAACCACTGGCTACCCGTAAAATATGGCGTAATGCATGCTCTCGCTGATAAACATACCAATGCTTCTGTAAATATGCTTTGGGCACTTGCTTAGCACGATATAACCAATCCATGGTATTTTGCGCTTCGCCATTTATGCAATAGAATTCAGTACGACCACAAGTTGAAAGAATCATCGCTTCTTCAGCCTGTGTTTCAGTTAACATTTCGCGTAAAGAAATTGCTAGATAATCCTGCGAAAAGGCAAGCTGCTCGCGTAAAGCGAAAGGCGCAGATTCATGATTGATACCACAGGCAACGAGGTTCATAAAAAATTAGTTCTAAGCCGCCATAACATTACAACGCTAGACGCTGTTCGAGATAATGAATATGCGTTCCCCCTGTTATAAAATTGGCGTCTCGTATGAGGACTTGATGCATAGGAATATTAGTTTTAATGCCTTCAATAACAATTTCCTCTAAAGCGGTACGTAACCGCGCTAAAGCAATCTCTCGCGTTTCACCATAAGCAATCAGTTTCCCAATTAATGAATCATAGTTGGGGGGCACACAATAACCCGTATAGATGTGCGTATCGACACGAATACCTGGCCCACCAGGCGGATGATATAATGTGATCGTCCCAGGCGAGGGTAAGAATGTCTTAGGATCCTCGGCGTTAATACGACATTCAATCGCATGTCCACGAAATACAACCTGACTCTGTTTATAAGCCAATTTTTCACCAGTCGCGATGCGTAATTGTTCGCGCAGCAAATCAAACCCTGTGATCTCTTCGGTAATAGGATGTTCCACCTGGATACGCGTATTCATCTCAATAAAATAGAAATGACCGTTTTCATACAAGAATTCAAAAGTACCCACACCTCGATATTTCATATCACGACAGGCTTTTACACACAATTCGCCAATTTGATTGCGCTGCTTTTCAGTCACCCCTGGCGCAGGCGCTTCTTCAATCACTTTTTGGTGCCTGCGTTGCATCGAGCAATCTCGTTCACCTAAATGGATCGCATTGCCTTGCCCATCTCCCAAGACTTGTACTTCGATATGCCGTGGTGTTGCCAGGAACTTTTCTAGGTAAACACTGGCATTTTTAAAATTGGCTAAAGCTTCAGAACGAGTTAGCGCAATAGCATTTAATAAAGCTGCTTCGCTATGCACAACACGAATACCACGTCCACCACCACCGCCTGCCGCTTTAATTAGCACGGGGTAAGCAATTTTTTGAGCAATTTTTAGATTCGTTTTATCATTATCGTCTAGCTCAGCACTTGAACCCGGCACGCAGGGTATCTTAGCTTTCTTCATAGCCGCAATTGCCGAAACTTTATCACCCATGGTTCTGATAGTATTCGGCGTAGGGCCAATAAAAATAAAACCACTCTGCTCTACACGTTCAGCAAAATCTGCATTCTCCGATAGAAAACCATAACCCGGATGAATAGCCATCGCATCGGTAATTTCAGCCGCAGAAATAATAGCCGGGATATTTAAATAACTTGACGTAGCATCCGCCGGACCAATACAAACCGTTTCGTCGGCAAGTTTGACATGTTTTAAATTGGCATCGACGGTAGAATGCACGGCCACGGTTTGTATACCTAACTCCTTGCAGGCACGCAGTATACGCAGAGCAATCTCACCACGATTCGCAATAACCACTTTATTTAACATTATTTTCTACCTAGAAAATCGAATCACCTATGTTTTTCTCGACAACAAACCTATAAAGCTACCTACTCAATAATAAATAATAACTGGTTATATTCCACCGGAGTCCCATTTTCTACCAATCTCGCTTTAACAACGCCGGCTTTGTCTGACTCAATTTGATTCATGATCTTCATCGCCTCAACAATACAAAGAACATCGCCCACTTTAACAGTTTGGCCTATTTCCACAAAGGGAGCTGCGCTAGGACTAGCCCCTAAATAAACTGTCCCTACCATAGGTGAACAAATTTGGCGGCCTGAGATAGATTTGGATACGCTAGCAGACGGTGGAGTAACCGGAGGAGAATTCGACGGCGCATAATGCGCTACAGTGGATGGCGTCAATTGTCGCTTAATTCGTATCGACTGCTCACCTTCGCGAAATTCAATTTCACTTAAATCATTCTCATTGAGAAGTTTAATAAGTTGAGTAATTTTTTCCGAATCCATATAAAACAGACCTCTTTTTCAATCAAGTGGTAGCGGCTCATTGGAGCATATTCGACTTTATTTTACTAGCTTTTACTGCTAGTACTAAATCCTTGTACAGCAAAAATAAAGGTAAGCGTGTGCAATTAGGTATAATAGAATAGACCTCTTGCGAAACTCAGAAATTTAGTCAAGTTCGCGGCGAACGACTGGCGAGGACCGGAGTTTACTGCGAGTAAATGAGGACCGTAGCCAGGCGTTCAACAATGAAATTGACTAAATTACCACGTTACTCAGAAATTTAGTCAAGTTCGCGGCGAACGACTGGCGAGGACCGGAGTTTACTGCGGGTAAATGAGGACCGTAGCCAGGCGTTCAACAATGAAATTGACTAAATTGCCACGTTACTCAGAAATTTAGTCAAGTTCGCGGCGAACGACTGGCGAGGACCGGAGTTTACTGCGGGTAAATGAGGACCGTAGCCAGGCGTTCAACAATGAAATTGACTAAATTGCCACGTTACTCAGAAATTTAGTCAAGTTCGCGGCGAACGACTGGCGAGGACCGGAGTTTACTGCGGGTAAATGAGGACCGTAGCCAGGCGTTCAACAATGAAATTGACTAAATTACCACGTTTCGAAAGAGGTCTAATAGCGAATCTAAAATTATTGGATTATCCATGACGCTTAAAAATTATAGGGAATTGACGAATGATTTGATGCAAATAAAGTGTCAAACGTTATCAGGCGTTGGTCCAAAAATAGCTAATTATTTGGCAAAATGCGACATTTATACCTTACAAGATTTACTGTTGCACCTGCCACTTCGTTATGAAAATAGATCACAGATTATCCCGATTCAGCAAGCAAAGCCTGGAAATCAGGTATTAGTAAAGGGAATACTCCAAACCAATACTCGAGCTCAACCACGTAAGGGCTTCTCTTATCGCTTGCAAGATGCAACAGCGGATCTACTGCTACGATTTTTCCATTTAACCCCTCGCCAGATCCAAGGCTTTAAAGCGGGCGCTGCTTTACTTTGTTTTGGTGAAATACGCAGCGCTTCTAGAAAACCTTTTGAGCGAGAAATGGTTCATCCAAACTATCAATTTCTACGCGCCAACACAGCACTTACCTTACCTACTTATCTCACCGCAATTTACCCCAGCACACAAGGTTTATCTCAAGGAACCTGGCATAAACTTATACAGCAACTATTTACGCTGCTAGCCATGCCTGCAGCTACATCGAATGAAAAACCTCTCTGCTTTCCTGATTATTTACCTCAGACTCTGTTAGAAGCCATGCAACTTCCTAATTTACTGCACGCTCTCTACTACCTTCACCGACCTCCCTTGAATGCACCACTCGATGAGCTGGTGTTGGGAAAACATAAGATGCAACAACGTTTAATTTTGGAAGAACTGCTGGCTCATAGGCTTAACATAAGCCAGCTAAAAAAAAATAGACAAGCAAAAACAGCGCCCCAGCTAATGCCACATAATCAAGTAAGCAAACGCTTTCTTATGGCTTTACCTTTTCAATTAACGCTCGCTCAACAACGCGTTATGCAAGAAATTAATCGCGATCTCAAAAAACCTTGCCCCATGCAACGTTTGTTGCAAGGCGATGTCGGTTCGGGGAAAACGGTAGTCGCTGCTTTTGCAGCCATTCAAGCACTAGCCAATCATCATCAAGTCGCTTTAATGGCGCCTACTGAACTTTTGAGTGAGCAACACTACCAACATTTTTATCGCTGGCTAATGCCCTTAGGCTATCAAGTCGTTTGTTTACGTTCGAAACTGAAGGTAAAACAAAAACGAGAAATTTTGTTGGCAATAGAGAGTGGGGAAGCGCAAGTCATCATTGGGACGCACGCTCTTTTTCAAGAAAAAGTAAAATTTCAGACACTCGGTTTAATCATCGTGGATGAACAACATCGATTTGGTGTACAACAACGTCTAGCACTTTGGGAAAAAGGACAGCAAAAATCTCTACAAGCACATCAGCTATTTATGACAGCAACGCCTATTCCACGTACCTTGGCGATGACTATATTAACGGATCTGGATATTTCTTTTCTTGATGAGCTCCCCCCTGGTCGATTACCCGTACAAACCATTGTACTTTCAGCTAAACATCGTAGCCGGGTAATTGCACGTGTTCGTAACAGCTGTACACAACAAAAACAAGCCTATTGGGTATGTCCTTTGATTGAAGAATCTGATCTAAGCCACTATGCCGCCGCTGAAGTTACATTGAAAACGTTACAATCTCATTTACCAAATTTACGTTTAGGCTTGATTCATGGCCGTCTTGTTGCGCATGAAAAAGAAAACATTATGCGAAAATTCAAAAAAGGAGAGCTTGATTTACTCGTAGCCACTTCCGTTATCGAAGTAGGCGTCGATGTCGCTAATGCAAATTTAATCGTTATAGAAAATGCTGAACATTTAGGGCTTGCTCAATTACATCAACTGCGAGGACGCGTAGGCAGAAGTCAAGGACAAAGCTATTGTGTGTTGCTTTATGAAAACTTATCACTGCTAGCAAAACAACGTTTAAGTATTTTGCGAAAAAGTAACGATGGGTTTATGATCGCACAACGCGATTTAGAGTTACGAGGACCCGGCGAAATCTGGGGGCTTAAACAAACAGGATGGCAACCGTTGCGCATTGCCGATCTTAGTCGTGACCATTATCTACTTTCCCAAGTACAGCATCTTTCCGACAAAATTTTAATCGAATACCCTTATTTAATAGAACCGCTTGTTCAACGTTGGACAAAACATACAGGAGATTGTAGTAAAGTTTAATAGCTTGGTATACAATCCTCGGCGGTTAGCTTAATGGAGAAATTTCAAAAATGCCAAGCGTACAATTTGACACAGAGTTTGAGCGAAAAAAAATAGCTGAGGAAGCATGTGCCCTTCAAAACGAGGTACAAAGATCGTTGTTACTCGCCGCTCTCTTTGTGTTCCTATCGAACTTAAAAGGTATCAGAATATTTTTTGAGCAGTATGCCAAAATCGCTATACTGCCGCTATTTGCTATAGTCGAGGTCTTTTCTGCGTTTCTTGCACTAATAGGATTGATTAACGCAGACAATAAAAACTTAGGAAAAGTCTCTGATTTTCTTCTTGCTTCACTGTCTGCCACTATCGTTGTAACGGCTGTTGTACTATCCTTTTTGGGATTTCCTGCACTAATAGTGGCCGCGTTATTTTTAGCGGCTATTGGCGCTACCGCTATCTATCAGACTTTACAGTGTTTTTATCATGCTGGCCGTTGGCTAAATACGCCTACCGAAGATAATCACAAAAGAGCATTTTTTCATGCTAAAATCATAAAATATGCAACTGGTAGCGTTACTGGATTAGTAGTAGTCGCCGGTCTCGTTCTTACCTTGATGATCCCTGGAGTGGGAGCCACCGTACTGACTGTTGCTGGAATTGCAACAGCAGTAGTTGTCGTAATGGCTATCATTCGTAGCGTTTATCAATATTTTCGCCCTACCCTTCCTCTGGATATTATTGATACAAATACTAGCCGGTCTCGGGATGTTGAAGTTGAAGTTGAATCCGGACGTTTACTAGAAGCTTCCACCGCTCATACTGTAAAAACAGGTTTTGATTACTATTATCAGGAAAACCGCGCTCAGAAATTAACGGGATCTCCTGAAGACAATAGAGATTTTCTCTTAAAGGAGACATTAAAAAAAATGAACTCGTGGCTACAAGAAGATCCCTCGTGGCAACAAGAAGCTCCCTTAACCTTAACAAAGAAACATATAGACAAGGTAGATTATCTGGCTAAGGCAGCGGCACTCTTATTACCCCCTAATCGAGCGGAGGCCGAAGGAAATATAGAGCGTATTGATCGACTGCAAAGCTCTGAAAGCTCTAACTACGTACCTAGCCGTGCGAGTTGTTATGTTTCGCTAGAATATGATCGGACATATACTCAGAAAAATGACTCCTATCAATACGACGTCTGTCGAGCGGCAACTGATTTCTCTGTCTTGCACAAAAACAAAGGTTCTAAAGCCCACCAATCTTTTTGGGTGGCAAAGAGCGATACTCAGGATCTGGGTGAGGCGTATATGGAATTCTTTCGTAGAAACAGCATGACAGCAGCACGTTAACTGTCACATAACACAACACGCCGCCGAGGGTCCTCCGCTCTTTACTCAGCGAGGATTCGGCTGCTGTGGTTTATGTATCTTTTTTCTTGGGTATATAAAGATCTGTAATAGTTCCTTCGAATATTTCGCTCGCCAACATCACAGTCTCTGAAAGCGTAGGATGAGGATGAATTGTCAACGCAATGTCCTCTGCTTCACAACCCATTTCAATGGCTAAAGCGATTTCACCAATCAGTTCACCTGCGTTGGGACCTACTATACCTGCACCTAAAATACATTTTGTTTTAGGATCAAATAATAATTTCGTTAATCCTTCATCACGACCTTGCCCTAAGGAACGCCCGCTAGCCATCCAAGGAAAAACTGCTTTTTCGATTTTAATATTCTTTTCTTTTGCTTCCATTTCGGTTATCCCTATCCAAGCGATTTCTGGATCGGTATACGCCACAGAAGGAATACAACGTGGTTCAAAAAAGTGTTTTTTTCCTGCGATAACCTCAGCCGCAACACGACCTTGAGCAGCCGCTTTATGTGCTAACATAGGATTACCCACGATGTCACCCACTGCAAAAATATGCGCTACATTGGTTCTTAATTGTTTATCCACTAAAATAAAACCGCGTTCGTCAACATCAATACCTAATGCTTCGGCAGCAATTAATTTTCCATTCGGTTTACGTCCTACTGCCGACAAAAGACGGTCATAGCGTTGTGGCTTATTTGCCGCATTTTCTCCTGCAAAACTGACCCACAAACCATCTTGCTTTGCCTCAACCCGAGTTACTTTCGTTTTCAATAAAAATTTATAATGCTTGCTTAAACGTTTAAAAAGCGGCTTCACTATATCTTCATCTGCACCCGCAATAATTCGGCTTCCTTCTTCAACTACGGTGATAGAAGCACCCAACGCATGATAAATTGTCGCCATTTCCATACCAATGATGCCACCACCTAAAATCAAGAGTTCGCCTTTGGCTTCTTTTAGTTCAAGAGCACCGGTTGAATCGATAATACGAGGATCGTCTGGCAAAAAAGGTAAACGAACGGCTTGTGATCCGGCAGCAATAACGGCTTGCTCAAATTGAATAACTTGATAGCCTTTCACTGTTTTTACAGTTAATTCATGTTTACCAGTAAATATTCCTTCTCCCTGAATCACTTCTACTTGGCGTTGTTTCGCTAGCAGTGATAACCCAGTGGTCAGTTTTTTCACAATACTGTCTTTCCAAGAACACAGCTTCTTGAGATCAATTTTAGGTTTTCCAAATTCCAAACCAAACTCTGCCATAGCCGCCGCTTCTTCAATGATTTTGGCTGGATGTAATAAAGCCTTAGAGGGGATGCAGCCAACATTTAAACACACACCTCCTAAAGTAGCCTCTTTTTCTATTAAAATGACTTTTATACCCAAGTCTTCTAAACGAAAAGCAGCTGTATAACCACCTGGTCCACCACCTATCACCACTACATCAGCATTTTTAATTTCTACAGCCATACTTTCCTCTTAGTTAAATCAATGTCATTACACGAAAATCTAGCGCTACAGTAGCCAACGACGGATATCCGATAAACAATCCGCCAGATGTACAACAAAGCGTGCACCTTCCACACCATCAATCACACGATGGTCATAAGACAGCGATAAAGGCAGCATCAAACGAGGAATAAACTCTCCGGCCTCATACTGTGGTTTATACTGGGCTTTTGATACGCCTAAAATAGCTACATCTGGCACATTAATAATCGGTGTAAAAGCGGTACCGCCAATACCCCCTAAACTGGAAATCGTAAATGAACTACCTTGTAATTCAGCACTGCTCAATTGTTTCGCTCTTGCTTTTTGACTCACTTCACCTAATTCTTTAGCTAATTCCAAAAGACTTTTTTTATCAACATCTCTTATCACAGGAACCACTAAACCTTCAGGCGTATCTACGGCAATACCCATATGAAAGTATTTTTTAATAATAAGCTGCTCACCATCCGCAGACAAAGAGGCATTAAAAGCAGGGAATGTTTTCAGCGATCCCACAACTGCCTTCATAATAAAAACCAATGGGGTTAACTTAACCGCTTGTTTTGCAGCGAAGACAGCTTGCGCCTTACGAAAGACTTCAAGTTCAGTAATATCTGCTTCATTAAACTGCGTAACATGAGGCACTAATAACCAATTGCGATGCAAATTTTTTGCTGTTAATTTTTTAATTCGTGATAATGGCTTTACTTGCGTTTCGCCAAATTGACTAAAATCTGTTGCTGGCGCAGCTGGTAAACTGAGAGCCACGCCACGATCCGTCGATTTCAAGTGCTCTTTCACAAATCGCTGTAGATCTTCTTTTATAATGCGACCTTTTTGTCCAGTTCCTGTTATCTGATGGAGATCAAGGCCAAATTCACGAGCCAAACGCCGAACACCTGGTCCAGCGTGAGTATCACCACCACCTTCTTGCTCATTTTCATGATCGTCGCTCAATACAACAGAAGAATTGGCCATAACAGCAGAATCAGGTGCTACACCAAGCGGTTGCACTGCTTTGCTAGGCACAAATTTTTCTTCCGCAGCATGGTGAGGATCAGATTCAGTTTCCAATAAGACAATTAAATCATCCTTAGCGACTTTATCACCTACTTTAACCGTTATTTCTTTTATTTTTCCTGCAAACGGTGCGGGTATATCCATCGATGCTTTATCGCTTTCTAGTGTAATTAACGCATCTTCAGATTGAACCGTGTCGCCAACCTTAATAGGAATTTCGATAATAGCCGCCGCAGAAACGTTGCCTAAATCAGGCACTCGGACTTCTCTTAAGTTAGACAAACGGATTCTCCTCTAAGCGGTAAAGGGATTTTGTTTTTTAGGATCAATAGCATATTTTTCAAAAGCCTGTTCGACTTCTTTGGCTATCACCATACCTTCAGCGAGTAAAGCATATAAGCTAGCAATAACAATGTAGAAACGATTGACTTCAAAAAATTTTCGCAGTTGTTCCCGCGTATCACTGCGACCAAAACCGTCCGTACCTAAAACCACATAACGTTGCTTCACAAATCCTCGAATTTGATCGGCATTTAAGCGAATATAGTCCGTCGCTGCAATCACTGGCCCAGAACGATCCGATAAACAGCTTGCGACATAACTGCGTTTCGCTTGCTTCGTAGGATGCAACAAATTATCACGTTCAACAAGCAATGCTTCTTTACGCAGTTCTGAAAAACTCGTGACACTCCAGATATCCGCTGTCACTTTGAAATCTTTCTTTAATAATTCCGCTGCCGCAATCACTTCGTTTAAAATAGTGCCAGACCCCAATAATTGCACATGTCGTTGATTTGGCTGACTACACTCTGCAAACAAATATAAGCCTTTGAGAATACCGGATTCGCTTCCTGGAGGTAGTGGTGGATGTTCATAGTTTTCGTTCATCAAGGTCAGGTAATAAAATACATTTTCTTGATTCTCTACCATACGACGTAAACCGTCTTGAATAATGACGGCAAGTTCATAAGAAAAACAAGGATCATAGGTCACACAATTGGGAACAACTGAAAAAAACAACAGATTATGCCCATCTTGATGTTGCAAACCTTCGCCGGCCAGCGTGGTTCTACCCGCGGTCGCACCTAAAACAAAACCTCGCGCTTGCATATCGCCGGCTGCCCAAACAAAATCTCCTACTCGTTGATAACCAAACATTGAATAATAAATATAAAACGGAATCATACTTAAATTATTCGTGCTGTAAGAAGTCGCCGCCGCCATCCAAGAACAAAATGCACCACCTTCATTAATCCCTTCTTCTAATAACTGACCTTTACTGTCTTCGCGATAGTACATCAATTGATTAGCATCGACTGGTTTATAAAGCTGTCCGAATGGCGAATAAATTCCAATCTGCCGAAATAAACCTTCCATGCCAAAGGTGCGTGATTCATCAGGAACAATAGGAACAATACGCTGACCTAGTATTTTGTCTTTTAAAAGTTGCCGCAATATTTCTACAAAAACCATAGTAGTAGAAATTTTACGTTCTTTAGAACCTTGCAATGGGCTGGCAAATACCTCAAGCGCAGGTATTTTTATCGTTTCATCGCAACGAGTACGTCGTACAGGCAAATAACCACCCAATTTCTTACGATTTTCTTGTAGGTAGCCAATCTCTGGACTATCCTGCCCTGGATGATAAAAACTTAAGTTTTCAATTTCTTTATCACTTATTTCTAACTTAAATCGATCACGAAACGCCAATAGTTGTTCGTGTGTCATTTTCTTTTGTTGATGTGTAATATTTTGCCCTTCGCCGGCTGTGCCCATACCATAACCCTTAATAGTCTTGGCTAAAATAACCGTTGGCTGACCGGTGTGCTCAACAGCTGACTTATAAGCGGTATACACTTTTTTGGTATCATGGCCGCCTCGCTTTAAATTCCATAAATCTTCATCACTGAGCTCAGCCACCATGGCTTTCAACTCAGGAAGCTTCCCAAAAAAATGTTCTCGAATGTAAGTACCATCTTTAGCACGATAATTCTGATATTCTCCATCGATAGTTTCCATCATCACGCGTTGTAATAACCCCTGCTTATCTTTTTCTAAGAGTGCATCCCACGTATCTCCCCAAATTACTTTTATAACATTCCAACCAGCGCCACGAAAAACACCTTCTAACTCTTGTATAATCTTTCCGTTACCGCGAACAGGGCCGTCTAGCCTTTGTAAATTACAATTGATAACAAAAATAAGACTATCCAATTGCTCACGTGCAGCAATTGAAAGTGCGCCCAATGATTCCGGTTCATCCATTTCGCCATCACCACAAAACATCCATATTTTTCTATTTTGGGTAGTGAGTAAGCCACGTTTTTGAAGGTATTTTAAAAAACGTGCTTGATAAATTGCTTGCATAGGCCCTAAGCCCATAGAAACGGTAGGAAACTGCCAAAAATCGGGCATTAACCAAGGATGCGGATACGAACTAATACCTCGGCCGCCTATTTCTTGTCGAAAATGCGCAATTTGAGTGTCACTTAATCGACCTTCTAAAAAAGCTCTTGCATAGATCCCTGGCGCACAATGGCCTTGTATATAGAGCAAATCACCGCCGTGTTCATCTGTAGGAGCATGGAAAAAATGATTAAAGCCAACTTCATATAAGGTAGCTGCGGAAGCATAACTAGCAATATGGCCACCGAGTTCCGTAGTAACCTTCCCGGCCCGTAATACCATTATCACGGCGTTCCAGCGAATTAAAGCAGCAATACGATTTTCTATTTTCTCATCGCCAGGAAAAACAGGCTCAGCGTCAACCGAAATGGTATTCACATAAGGCGTCGTTAAAGCATCTGCTAAGACTAAACCTCGTCGCCGTGCTGTATTAATAAGCTGCTGTACAAGAAACTCAGCCCGCTCTGCACCTTCAACCTTTAAAACAGATAAAAGTGCCTCCAGCCATTCTTTTGTTTCAATAGGATCACAATCTAGGCCAAGCGTTCGCTCTGTCATAAGTAGTGCTAGTCCTCGGAGAACAATGCTGTGAATGAAGCTCAAAAAAACTTTGTAGAAAAGAAGTCTATTATAACAGCACCCCTAATGTAACCGCGAACGCAAGAATCAAAAACAGGACCAAAGATCGGTCTATCAACCGTAAAGCTTTAGGATAATTCTCTGCTGTTAATTCAGCCGTTTCCTCTAAACCCAAAGCAATACGACCACTTTTTTCTAAGAGCTCACGATTAAAGGATACATTTCTCAACAGGTGGTCTAAACAAAATTGACTTGTATAAACAAAATTGCCCCCTAAAGCATAAAGGATTGCAAACACACGAACAGGCAAGTAATCAAAAATTGCCAGTACTGGGCTAGCCACTTTACCCAATACGGGGTAACTGGCATGAATATGTGCAGAACGTTCCACTAAACGATAAACAAGAGCCGCCACAGGGCCCAACAACGCAAACCAAAAAATAACTGCAAACAGGGTTTCATTAGCCTGCCAAAATATTGGCTGATGAATCTCTTCAGTTTCATAAATATTCATGGGTCCTAAACAATGGAAAAGTACAAACGCACCCATCAGAAAAGCAAGCAAACCATGCACAAACAATGCGCTTAAACCATAAATAACAGCCACCACGATCACAATAGGTAATACAACAAGTAATAAAACAACGTAAGGCCGCTGTGCCCATAATTGATCTTGTGTCAATTGATAAATTTTACCGACATATTGTTCAAACCAATTGAAACGGCCGAGCAAATTATCTTTATGTAAAAATCGTTCTAAACTTAAGCACAGTAAAAGTGTAATAAATGTCATTAATAGCCAGCTCCTAGCAAATTTAAAATTGTTTGCAAAACGTTCAGGGCACCTCTATCTCTATACGTTTAGTCTACCCGCATTTTCTCATCCAACGCTAATGGTGTAGGATAACGTAAAACGACCCAATAAGAAGAACCAACAAACGTCAAGATCGTAGCCGCTTGGATAAGATAATTAGCCTTTCCTCCAATCAAAGCGGGCGTGGTCTCCGCCGCTAAATAAGCAATCAGTAAGGAAAATTCACTCGCTTGCCCCAAACGCACACCGACCTCACGCGCTATGTTCTTTTTCTCACCTGACCAACGAAGCAAAACTTGGAACAACCAAGGTTTGATGAGTAAAACCAAACCTGCTAACAAAAGTGCAGGAACGACAACTTTGGGTAAATAGCGTAGATCGAAACTCGCACCAATAGCAAAGAAAAACATAATCAAACAAAAATCACGCAAAGGTTTTAAATTATCCGCAATAAAAACGGCAATAGGTCCTTCAGCAATGGAAACTCCCGCCAGAAAAGCACCTATTTCTGCCGAAAGACCTAAGGCACGTGATAGCTCGGCCAAACCTAAACACCAACCTAATGCAACTAAAAAAAGGTATTCCTTGACTCGATCAAAGCGTACAAACAATTTACTAACAAAATAATGCTGAATAAAAAAGGCAAACCCTAATAACAAGGGAAATGTAATCACGGTTAATCCTAAATCTGCCCACTTTGACCCTGTCATTCGTGCACCATGCACAAATAGCAGCATACCAATGGCTAATAAATCCTGTAGCAGTAAGACACTGATCATCCTTTCACCAATCGGTTTATGATGTAGCGCTAAGGTGGGCAATAGTTTTAGGCCAATAATCGTACTTGAAAAAATCAAGCTTGCGCCTATCAACAAACTTTCTAGTAAAGTAAAGCTAAACAAATACCCTACTGCAAAACCAATCGTAGTAAATAGAACACTGAAGACTAACGTTACTAAAGCAGTTTTTCGTAGGCTACTAAAAAATTCTCGCGGAGTCAGATCCAGCCCTACTAAAAACAAAAGAAATATAATTCCCACATCGCCGATACCACGCGCCATATTGATGTTAGGCACCAATTTCCAAGCACTGGGCCCTAAAATCACACCTAACAACATGTATGCCACTAACAAAGATTGCCGCGTATAAAGCGCAATTGTCGCTAAAATCGCTGCCCCAGTAAAAATTACAAAGGTAGAAAAAACAAAGCTATGATCCATCCATCACTCCTCCAAGCATAGCAGTGAGGAATTACCTCCCGCCGCTGTCGTATTGATAGATAGTGTCCGCTCCACGCATAAGCGTGGCAAATAATAAGGACCTCCCGCTTTCGGACCCGTTCCAGATAAACCTTCACCACCAAAAGGCTGTACGCCAACCACAGCACCTATCATAGAACGATTGATATATTGATTACCTACTCGCGCTTGGCGAATAATGGTATCGATAGTATTCTGGACTCGGCTTTGTATACCTAAAGTTAAGCCGTAGCCTGTACGGTTGATCGATGCAATAACTGCATCACGCTCATTAGCCGCATAACGAACAAGGTGCAAAATAGGACCGAATATTTCTCGTTGTAAACGTTCTAAACTATCCAATTCAAACAAAGCTGGCCCAAAAAAATTGGTTTTATCTATACCGTCCGGCAAGCTTAAGTGAAAAAGTAGCTTACCTTCTTGCCGCAAACGAGCAAAATGTTCTTGCAATGTTTTCTTGGCCGCGCTATCAATCACAGGACCTATATCACTTGCCAATTGTGCGGGGTCACCTAGCTTCAGTTCTGCCATTGCTCCACAAAGCATTTCAATCAACTTATCAGCAATCTCATTTTGCACGAACAGCACGCGTAAAGCGGAACAACGTTGTCCTGCGCTTCCAAAAGCAGAATGCAACACATCCGTAACGACTTGTTCTAGCAAAGCAGAAGAATCGACAATCATGGCATTTTGGCCACCTGTTTCAGCGATAAAAGGTACAATCGCTCCACAACGACTAGCTAACCCTCGATTAATTTCCTGCGCTGTTTCAGTAGAACCCGTAAATATAATACCTGCAATCCGCGCATCAAGCGCTAATTTTGGCCCCACCACAGCGCCACTTGCCGGTATCAGATGTAAAGCGGACACCGGAATACCAGCCTCATGCAATACCCTCACCGCTACCATGGCTATTAATGGTGTTTGGCCAGCTGGTTTTGCCAGCACGGTATTTCCAGCCACTAACGCCGCTGTAACCTGTCCTACAAAAATAGCTAGCGGAAAATTCCATGGACTGATACAGGCAATGACACCCCGCCCTCGAAGACTCAAGCAATTTTCCTCGCCCGTGGGTCCTCCTGACAACCATTGAGGAACCAAATCTAGACGCGCGCGCATCGCATAGTAACGGCAGAAATCAATTGCTTCTCGCACCTCTGCTAAAGCATCTGGTAAGGTTTTCCCACCCTCACGTACGGCTAAATCTATAAATTCAGCCAATCGCTGTTCGAACAAATCGGCCGCACGATCAAGGTAAGCCGCTCGCGTTTCCAGCGACGTATTCGCCCAGCTGATAAAATATTGATGCGCACTCGCCACGGCTTTTTCAAATTGCTCTATACTGGCTAGACTCACCTCTCCTATCACTTGTTGGGTTTTAGCTGGATTGACTAGCGATCGTTTTGTTTCACCTTGCTCCAATTTTCCATCGATTAGGGGACCGGACAAGTAGTGTACTTTTGAAATTTCTGCTATCTGGGACGACAAGATCGACCATGATTCGGTATCTGCAAAGTCAATACCCACGGAATTTTTACGTCCCTTCCCATAAATGTTAACCGGTAAAGGAATTTTTGGATGAGGAATTGAGTACAATTGTCGTATTTTATTGACCGGATCGATCAACATCTCTTCAATCGGAACCGCCGGATCAACAATACGATTAACAAAGGACGTATTAGCACCATTTTCTAACAAGCGTCTAACAAGATACGCTAGTAAATCTTCATGCCCACCTACTGGCGCATAAACGCGACAAGGAATATTAAGGTGATCAGGCCCTATAATGTGCTCATACAAGGTATAACCCATACCATGCAAACATTGAAACTCAAAATCTCGATTTTTTCCTGCCAATTGCAAAACAGTTGCTAAGGTATAGGCGTTATGTGTAGCGAACTGCGGATAAATTTCTTTAACATGCGCTAATAGTTTTTTTGCGCAGGCCACAAAACAAAGGTCCGTGGATGTCTTGCGTGTAAAAACCGGATAACTTTTTAGACCTTTGACCTGCGCATTTTTAATCTCAGTATCCCAGTAAGCACCTTTAATCAATCGCACCATCCAACGCTTGCCTTGTTTTTTACTAAGATCAACTAACCAGTCAATCACAAACGGTGCACGCTTTTGATAAGCTTGAACTGCCAAGCCAAACCCTTCCCAATCTGACAATTCAGGATCACAAAATACAGCGCCAATGATATCTAAGGATATATCTAAACGATCCGCTTCCTCGGCATCAACGGTTAAACTAATATTATTTTCCTTGGCTCTCAAGGCCAACGACCTAAGCTGATTAATGAGAACGGGAACAACCGTATTTTGCTTAGCAAATTCATAACGAGGATGTAAAGCTGATAATTTGATAGAAATGCCAGGCGCATCCTTCAGGGATTTTCCTTTTGCTACCTTCCCGATGGCGCTAATAGCTAATTGATAAGCGAGTAAATAACGTGCAGCATCCTTTCCGGTACGTGCAGCTTCCCCCAACATATCATAAGAAAAACGATAGCCCTGCGTTTCATACTTTTCGGCACGTTTAAGCGCATCCTCTATAGTTTGACCCATGACAAACTGACGACCCAATAACTGCATAGCGTGTCTAACAGATTTTCGAATAATAGGCGCGCTGCTTCGCCCAATGAACCGACGCAATAAGGTATCTAGCCCTCCCTGTTCATCTGACTCGAGCAATTTTCCTGTCAGTAACAATCCCCAGGTACTCGCATTCACAAAAAGCGACGTGCTCTGCCCAAGATGCGATTCCCAATCCGCATGGCTAATCTTGTCTTCTAACAGGGCATCGACAGTAGCGCTATCAGGGATACGTAGCAGCGCTTCCGCCACACACATTAATGCAATACCTTCCCGGCTAGATAAGTTATATTCATACAAAAAAGCATCCAGCCCACCTTTTGATAAACGTTTTTCCCGAACTTGTTTTACTAAATCGCGCGCAACTCCAGCAATAGCTAAGGTTACGTCGTCAGATGAGGCCACCGCGTCTATTAATTGCCGAACGGAATCAGTTTCGTCGACGTAATAAGCTCGCGCAATAGCCGCACGTAGAGGTGTGTTACTTACCGGTAGCGAGGAAAACGACATCCAAACCTCTTACAAAATTACAAAAACTATTTGTTATATTAATCGACCTACGCCAAACCTGGACTAAGGCTAATCGTACATTAATTCATCGAGTGGAGTTTGCGCTGCAGAACCACCACTTTGGATTAACTCACACACAACATCTGTAATACATAAATAACGCAGAACATTAGGCGTCACTTCATCAAAAGTTGCCTTGACTCCCAACAAAGATTGCTCTACTTCACCAAAAGTAACACCGATACCATAACCCAGACAGAGGGAACAAAGTTGGTCGGCTCTACGCGCAATAGCCGGTAACAAGCCCACCTCAGAAAAGACTTCCTCATAAGTGATGACTCTACCCTTCAGCGTAAAAGTCGCTTTCAAGGACTTCGAGATTGCGTATAAAGCTTTTTTTAACTCCACTGAACTACCTACTCTTTCCACCAAGGAATAGCTATTTTGCGTGGCCCTGCCAAAACCGTTCGCAGCCAACGTAAAAAAACTGTAACTGAAAACCCGTACCGTTCTAATAAAGCAAAAAACGCCATTGCTACTAGCGCTAAAACAAAGCTCCACACACGTATATGGAGCAAAAACAATAACAAGGGAAACGCCGCACGTGCATCAATCAAAAAAAATCGAGGAATACGCGCCGAATCACGCCAGTGTGCTTCTGTAGGCACTCGAGCCATTTATCATGGTCCTCATTGCAAAATTTTCAGTTCCATCATATGGCGAGAATGATACAGTATGTCATATAGAATTTAAAGGTTAGAAAATAAACAAAAATAGACCTCTTTCGAAACATGGTAATTTAGTCAAGTCCGCGGCGAACGACTGGCGAGGACCGGAGTTTACTGCGGGTAAATGAGGACCGTAGCCAGGCGTTCAACACTGAAATTGACTAAATTACCATGTTTCGAAAGAGGTCTAATGAAAATTTAAGCTTTATTAAACAAAATAATTAATAAAGCAGAGATTTTGTAAAAGGACCGCTGTTATGCTTGACTCAACTTTAACTAACCGCTTTAATACACTCCCCTGTCAAAACACCTATAGATCCTTTGGCAAGGGAGCTCGAAAGCACCCGTCGTGAGGAAAGGTTTCCGGGCCGAATAGCTCAGTCGGTAGAGCAGAAGACTGAAAATCTTTGTGTCGGTGGTTCGATTCCACCTTCGGCCACCAGTAAAATCAAAAATTTACATCACTTTCAAACTATCCAAAAAATTTGTCTGCGCGACTTTTGCGCGACATCTGATTTTACATGGTTCTTTTAAGCACCGTGAGTAACGGTATACCTTGCCCTACCCCACAAACTTGATTAGCCGCATGAATTAAATTACTTAGGGCGTGTCATCAATTAAGCCAAATCACTGAGGCGGCTAAATAAATGCCAGCAAGAAAATTTCCAGCTGTCTTGTCATATCTCGTTGCTATAGCTCTATATTGCTTCAGTTTTGCAAAAAAATTCTCGATAAGATGGCGTGCTTGATACTTAATTCGATCAAATGTGTGGGGTTGTTTACGATTAGATTTACACGGAATAATAGCTGTACAATTTTTTGCCTTTAATTTATTGCGCACTCGTTCGTCAGCATCATAAGCTTTATCAGCCAATAGACCTCTTTCGAAACTCAGAAATTTAGTCAAGTTCGCGGCGAACTTGACTAAATTTCTGAGTTTCGAAAGAAGTCTATTATCTGTATCCTCCACAAGATGCTCAAAAATTCGTTTCCAAACTCTTGTTTTATTCCAGCGAGTATGTCGTGTATGGATCACTCGAAAATCACCAAAACGTTCCGGTAAATCACGCCATGCAATGCCCGCTCTATATCGATATAACACTGCTTCAACGAACAGACGATTATCTTTCGCGGTTACTCCAACTGTACCTTCACGACCAGGTAATAGATCTTTTATTCGGTTCCACTGCTCATCTCTTAAGCCATATCTGCGCATCTTCTTATCCTGTTGCTTTTAAAAAATAAACAACAGAATAAATGTTTTATTAACTAAATCAAATTTTTTAATTGATGACACGCCCTAGTTCTCGTAGATTCACTGTGCGTACCGCAAATAAAGCCAGTAACATTTTTGTAAAACAGGTAAGACGGGCCTTGTTCCAACCTAAAATTTCTTTTAGCATGGCTTGTAACTCACTGCTTTGTTTCATATCCACCTCTTTTTTTGTTGAAAGTAGTATATGAAATCTATTGTAGCAGTGGGTTATTTTTATTTTTGTCCCCTACAGAGGCCAGAACTGAGGTTAAAAAAGCTCTTAATCTTTTTTTAATAAAATTATTATACACTGAAAATGAGTATAACAAATGGAGAACTTAACGATGAAAACTACAAAAGACACAGACCGGGACGCGGAAAAACGTGAAAGACGTAGAGCGCAGAATCGAAAGGCGGCTGCAACATTTAGAGCGAAAAATAACGTGTTGTACGAACAACTGATGACGCAGCACCATGAGTCAAGTACAGAGAATATTGCGTTAAAAAATAAAAAAAGAGAACTAGAAAAAGAAAAGAATGCTATGCTCTTGGAGCTAAAAAATTATGAGGACTCTACATCGTCTCAATCTTCCGGCTTAGTGGTGGATAAGCTTCTTAGAAATATGAGTATCGATGAGTCCGAAGAAAAAGGAGAAGCTAATATATTGCCAGAAATAAATAGCGCAACTATGCCTACGCAGAAAACAATTAAGCTTGCATCTCTCGCCTCGAAAACAAAAATGGAGATTCAGAAAAAAATATTGTCCTGTTATACAACGCATTCTTTAGAAAATGCTCAGTTAGCAGCCGCTAACAGTGCCTTAGAGAAAAAAATAGATAACATGCGCGGGAAGCTAATAAATTATGGGCATGCCAACTCAGTGGTGGATCAGACCACATCTTTTTTGAGAAGTATGAGTATCGATAACTCCCCAACAATGGAGCAGCCCACATCACAAAGCGTCATAAATACACTACAACGAGAACAGGCTGAATCTTCCGAGCCAGTAGAGAGGGGGGACCTCATCAGTGCAACCGTACCAAATACAGCCGCTATAATAGATGAGGTATTTGAATTAGGCTATCAAATAGGCTATCAAAACAATCAATTTTTTACATCACTGTATTGTTCTGATTCCACTGTGGATAGAACAGAAATTTTGGAGACCGAGATAAGCACACTACAACAAGAAAAGGCTGAATCTTCTGGGCCAGTAGAGAGGGGGGACCTCATCAGTGCAACCGTACCAAATACAGCCGCTATAATAGATGAGGTATTTGAATTAGGCTATCAAATAGGCTATCAAAACAATCAATTTTTTACATCACTGTATTGTTCTGATTCCACTGTGGATAGAACAGAAATTTTGGAGACCGAGATAAGCACACTACAACAAGAAAAGGCTGAATCTTCCGGGCCAGTAGAGGCGGGCCCTATCTCATATTGTGTTGCAAATGCGCGTAGTGATGCCCCTTCCTTGCCAAAATCAAATTATTCAGTTGTTTCCAAGCAACAAGACTATTTTTGGGCATACAACAAGCGCGGTCCTAAGGCTAAAAAGGCTATCGAAGTAACATTATCCTATGATCCCCATCGGTTTATAGAAAATAAAGATCCTGTCAACGGTAACACAATCTATTTTAATCTTGCGAATGCTCTTGAGCAACTAAATAATGCAGGTAACAAGATAGATGTTCTTCAATTGAACCGTCCAAATAAAACAGATAAAAAACCCAGAGAGAACAGGGACAGCATAAATAAAAAATTAAATAGATTGGCAACTTATGTCAGCCGGCAAAAATTTAAGGCCTCTAAGGCAGCGAATGAAATTAAATTAAATGGATTACAGAAAGAGCACGCTGTTTTAAAGGAAACACTTGATCGATTGTATTTGAGCTTAAGCTATTTGAGCTTAGGCGTAGAATCTATCTCACCTTCGAGTAATTATCAACCTGCTCGAGTTGTCCATAAAAAAAGTACAGAGCATGTTAAGCAAACAAAAGGAGCGAAAAACTCACGAGATTGTAGAGTTCGAAAAACAGCAAGAACGCAAAGTTTATCTGAATTAATAACGCATAATGAAAAATCTGTACTCGCTTTACGTGCCTTATTTAAGTACACCCAAAAGGCGTACCAGACAATAAAAAAGCATACCTATTTACCCGATAGACCCGATAGTATTCATTTTGTGCTTTATTTCCAGTATGTCTGGTGTGTTGAAAGGTTGTATAAAGCTTCTAAAAAAGCGCCATACAAAGCGCCATACGACGAGATAATGCAGGAACTAGAAAAAAATATAGAGCAATGGTCTACAAACCAGTTTCTGGAAAATCCGGACGATGACGATATTGTTTCCTTACCTATTTTTGACTGCTCTCTACTCTCATCCTCAAAGCAGGTTGCGGGTAATTTAAATCGCTATGTTGGGTATACATTATCGGCTCATAAGAGACACGACGGGATATTGAGAAAGACATCGGATGACAGTCATCAAGCATTGAGTAGTGACCATGATACCAATTCGGATGGCAAAGAATTGCAGAGCGATGCGGAACAGCAGGTAACGTGTATGTCTGCGGCAGCATCAGGTTCAAAGCCTTACGCTCAGCACAATCATGCTACTTTTTTCCAACCGCATCAACAACAAGTCAACAGACTTGAAAACAGTGCTGAAACTACAGATATATTAACCTCAGCTCGATATAAGCAATAAGCAGAGAATCTCGCCGTTATATGGTAAAATTTGTAATACAAGAGGCCCGGATGAAAATAGACTTCTTTCGAAACTCAGAAATGGAGTCAAGTTCGCGGCGAACGACTGGCGAGGACTGGAGTTTACTGCGGGTAAACGAGGACCGTAGCCAGATGTTCAACAATGAAATTGACTAAATTACCACGTTTCGAAAGAAGTCTAATCATGAAAATTACTAAGCCCGATTGCCCAGCGGGTTTATTCGTCCGTGAATAGTTATTAATCAATCCTTAATATTCAGCTGTCATACTTACAAAAAATGCTTCTTAAAAACAGGAGAACTAAAATGTTCAAAACACCAATCAGTCAACAGCTCGCTCCCTTAATACTTAATATAACGGGCACAATAGAACTAGCGGCTGGTCTTGGTCTCGAAAATAATACATTCGGTACAGAAAAAGGAATAATCCAAGCCATAGAAGATAAACATAGCTTGACTGACAAAAGTACGCCCGCAGCAGAATATGCGCAGAAGCTCAACTATAAAGAGTACCTTTGCCTACTGCTGTACTTGGGTGATAAGTATTATACAGATATGCAACTGATGCAACAAAATCGCCTTTCCACTAAGAATTTGTCACATTATGAATTCATAAAAAATATAACCACATCAACTGAAAGCGCAATGGAAAAATTAAAGTCAGATGATGAAAAAATAATTATATGTTTTAAAGGAAAAAAGTCAAATAACGAGATTCTAACTTATAAAAGTTTTAAGGATACTGAGCGCTACGCTACGGATCATTTTTTTTCAACTAGTGAGGATAAACGCGTTGCTAAAAAATTTATGTATAGGACCGGATATGATGGTAATGAATCCTATGCTTCTAGCTACCAAATCTTGGAGCCGGATGCTCTGTTCGTAACGGTAATTGCTTTAGCTAAACATGCGGTAAATTTATCAGCAATAGCGCCAACACCAGATGAGAAGGAATGGTTATTCCCCCCTGCAACACGCTTTAATGTACGGTTTTGTGGAACATTTAATTACCGCGAACATAAACATAGTGTTTCGACAGTACAAGCGTGGGCCGCTCTTTTAATGCACGACGATTTACCTGAATACATGGGCGAGGAACCTTATCGGTTTAAAGCATTAGTGGAGTTACCTCCTGCAAAAACTCAAGGAGAACAACAGTCAGATTTATTAAAATCATTATGTTTAGAAGCAAACATGACTAACAAAAGGTCGCAAGCAGCGCTTCAGTTTTCAATGAATAGAGAATCAACTTTCTGTAGCACAAAAACAGAATTTCAGTTGTTAAAGAAGCAGATAGCAGCTGCTGGGCAGATGCGGTGCGATTTGCAAAAAAAGCAAATATATCTGGATCAAAAAAATTCTCGATTGAATAGTGCTATTAGGGACGAAGAAGCACAAATCAACGCTTATTTAGGGAAGCTACTATCAATACGCCGCCGCTACTCTAGTCAAACACTTAACCAAAAGAGGCACTATATGGGACATACAACCGCAGAAGAACTTTTCCAAGCTTATTTTAAAAAGGACAGCTATATATTTTATTTGCCTCTTAAGGAAGCCTATGCGTATCTTGATTATGCGCTACAAAATGACAGGCAATGTACGCACCTTTTTTGTTATTTGTATAGCAAGGAATTCGCCATGAACAATCTGCTAGTTTGTTTTAGGAACAATAGTATGGAAAGCAAAATAAAAATATTAACTGTCTTAGCTACAGCTCCATGTCCCAGCGATTCAAACGTTGTTGCGGTCGGTACAATTTCTCCTTGTTTGAAAGATCTTCAGTCTGAACAAGACGATAGCCCTGATTTGCTAGAAAAGAGATTTCCTCTTTTTACCGTCGAGGCTTGGGAACAGCTTGCTAAATTTCAAGGAGCGCCTTTACAAGCTAAAGATGTTGCTAGCATTTTGTTTGGGCATTCTGAGAGCACGCTTTCTTCAGAGGAGGTTTCTCGTCTTGGGTCGATAAGGCCCGGCCTTACCCTTGTTAATAAAACAAGCAGCCGCTATTTAAATAGCGCTTTTGATAGAGTTGTAGTGGAGTTCAACCGTCCGAAAGCGTCACAAGCGTTAAAAAATGTTTCACAAAACACCGATACAAATCGCGTCCGAGCATCACTTCCATTGGAAGCAAATCGTGGTGAGTTTTTGGTAGCAGATTGTGCGGGTTCGTGTGCACCAAGTGTGCGCCCTACTTTCTTTCCTCCTGTTTCGCAAGCGTTAAAAAATGTTTCACAAAACACCGATACAAATCGCGTCCGAGCATCACTTCCATTGGAAGCAAATCGTGGTGAGTTTTTGGTAGCAGATTGTGCGGGTTCGTGTGCACCAAGTGTGCGCCCTACTTTCTTTCCTCCTGTTTCGCATGAACAAAAGCCATTAAATACGAGCAGCAAACTGTCAACACCCGTTCAAGCATCACTTGGAGAGGCAGCGGATATTCTTATGCTGAAACAGAAATTACAGCGATTAACAACGGAAAACTGTGTTGCAAAAATTAAAATAAGTGAAGCCCGAGAGATTGTTGAAAATAAAACGAAGTTTTTGTCCTTGTTGCAGCATCAGAGTGAACACTTAGAGCGGCAATCTTTAGTGGAGAGCAACCGTGTTGCTCGGCAGGACCAGCGTCAAGATTCAGAGCCGCAATTTTTTCAGGCTCGGCATTCTACTGATATTGATACAACGCCTGTATATGAACCAAAACGGTTTGGCTTATAAAAAACACAAAGTAAGCATTAATGACAGCGGGGTATTTTTACCCCCCCATTAGACCTCTTTCGAAACGTGGTAATTTAAGTCAATTTCATTGTTGAACGCCTGGCTACGGTCCTCATTTACCCGTAGTAAACTCTGGTCCTCGCCAGTCGTTCGCCGCGAACTTGACTCCATTTCTGAGTTTCGAAAGAAGTCTAGTGAGCCCCTTCGCTATAATGCGCAATAATCCTATCTCAATCAGTACGCATAGTACTTCACGGTCTATAGTGGTGTACGCTATAATAAAAAGGTTTAGCGGGAGGAACAGGCCTGAAAAACAAAGCGTTTCCATGACGCGGCGCGCTTGATAGATACTTTTGAGGTTCATTTGTGGAACCCACCTCATCTTCACGCGGCCACTTATAAGTAGTAAAATTTTGTCTTGCCGTATATCCTCTCTTATTAGGTTCATCAGGATTTGCACCTAATGAGAGCAAATAGGCCAATATATCAGTGTAATTCTGTTTTCTTTTATTATCAACTGAACAAGCTAATTCACTCGCTGCCTTTGCTGCTGCATTCAGCGGAGTAAACCCATGCCGGTTTTTTTGTTCAATAAATTTGATGAAGGCTTGTTTATTGAAATCCTCATCATGCTCATCAAGCTCACGCCAAGCACGCACTAAGCACTTTACAATCTTCGAATGTCCAACGCTACAACTTGTATTAAGCGGAGAAAACCCAGCGCTGTTCTCATCGATTAGAAAAGCAAAAAATGCATCAGGAGAAAGCTCTCTTTTGGCAACTTTCAGCAATTTTTTTACGATCTTTAGATGTCCCTCTTTACAGCTTGTGTTAAGTGAAGAGAACCCAAAATTATTCTTATGGGTGAAAAAAGCAAAAAATGCATCAGGAGAAAGCTCTCTTTTGGCAACTTTCAGCAATTTTTTTACGATCTTTAGATGTCCCTTTTTACAGCTTGTGTTAAAGGATGAAAATCCAGAGTTATCCTTATGGATGAGAAAATCTCGAAATACATTGATAGGAAACTTTTTCTTGGTAACTTTCAGCAATACCCGCACAACTGGTAGATATCCCTCTTGACAGCTTGCATTAAGTGAAGAAAACCCAGCTCTGTTCTTATGAGTGAGAAAGTTCTGAAATGCATTGGAAGAAAGCTTTCTCTTTGCAACTTTCAGCAATGCCCGCACAACTGGTAGATGTCCCGCTGTACAGCTTGAGTTAAGTGGAGAGAACCCAAAGTTATCCTTATGGGTGAGAAAGTTCTGAAATGCATTGGAAGAAAGCTTTCTCTCCGCAACATCCAGCAATGCCTGCACAATTGGTGGCTCTTCCGCTTTACAGCTTGCATTAAGTGGAGAAAATCCATCATTATTCTCATTGGTTAGAAAGGCCTTGAATTCATCGGGAGAAAGCTCTCTTTCGGCAATTTCCAGCAATTTCTGCACAACTGGTAGATGGCTCGCTGTACAGCTTGTGTTAAGTGGAGAGAACCCAGCGTTGTCCTGTTGGGTAAGAAAGTCCTGAAATGCTTTTTTGGTAGGAAGCACGTTTTTGGCCGTCTGTAGTAATGCAGAAACCACCTCCGTGAGACCCTGTCTACAGGCTATCATGAAGACAGAAGCACCCAGCGCCGTGTTTTTTATTTGTATGAGTGCGCTTAAATCCTGTTTATGGTCAGAAAAATAGGCATTGAGGTGTTTCAGCAGATCAATACCGAGTTGCTGGTCATGTTTTTCACAAGCAGACACGCTGGCCATTAACGCCGTATATCCCCGCTGGGGATCTATCCAGAAATCGGGTACTTGGAATAAATCAAGTTTAAATTTTTCAAGTATTGCGGATAATACTTTTCTCACATAGGCTTTTTCACCAGCTAACCTGTCTGCATGGTACAGCCTATAAAATATATGTTGTAGTACTTCTGAGAAATAGGATGCAGTACGTTTTTCTTGTAATTCGAATAATTTGGATAAAATTATTATCGGCTCGCTTTGACTAAAAGATAACTGGCTCTTCTAAATTTCAAGTGGGTAAGCATGCAGAATTGACTTTGCTGAAATCGAGTCCGCCGGTAATTAAATAGACAATAGTTTTAAAATGTTTAAACTTATAACCACGTGCTTTTCTCTTTGC
>Ga0210402_10000933_pt1 | contig 31325 bp, 46 predicted proteins | sample IncBWC7MmetaG_FD_161055 | JGI IMG/M metagenome (GOLD analysis project Ga0210402, IMG submission 161055) | Forest soil microbial communities from Barre Woods Harvard Forest LTER site, Petersham, Massachusetts, United States - Inc-BW-C-7-M | ecosystem: Environmental > Terrestrial > Soil >...
TAAGTTGACATCGGCGCAGAGTTGAATGAGAAAAACGAGTCAGTTGTCAGTGTGCTGTTGTTGAAAATAACGGCACGTGGCTTTTTTCGTATGACAGAGAATGACTAGCTAGCGCTATAGCTAGTAGAAGTACTTAAGGGTAGAATACCTTGAGGTCCTTCGGTCCTTGCTTGCTTGGTTTCTCCCGAAAAATAATTCCGTACTACATACTGAGTAGGCAAGTTGCGAACTTGCGGAAATTGCCACTCAAACATGCGTGGGAAAATATCAAAAGTACATTCCTAATTATATGAGCAATAAAATCCTGGCTATAGGATGTATCTACATTCCGGTATATTGCCGCTGGTGGTCGAAATTTTGGGCATGAATCTTGGCTCGGTCCTGTTAATTACCGGTGCTTTGCGCGCCCTATAAGATGTCGGGAATTTGCCAAAATGGTCATCTATGGAAGTATTTCATGAATTAGGCTAATAATAGGCATCAATTGATGTATTGATTTATTTGTGGCCCTGGCTCCTCAACTTTTCTTCTCTTCTCGGATTCTGCGTATTACTAAGGCCGTAGCTCGCAGCAGGCTTTAAAGTGCTTCTTCTCCTTGTGTCATCAACAAAAGTGGTAGTTCCTTAGCGTTCGATTACGGTCCAAGGCATTGGCTCACCAAATTGGGATTTTTTGGCTCATCTCGAGCATCTGTCCGACGCACACAAATGAGCAGTCAACGAAAGGGTGTTTGGGAACCTTTACCCCTCATTGTCTATGGCTATGCTGTCCATCCCTTGACGCCCTCTCGTCGAGACACCAGATTGTCTAATCGCAACCGTCTGTCCACGGTAACAGAGTCTTCAAACGACGACCACCTAGTCCACAGAGACGTCGTTTCGCTGGAGGTTGGAGATGAGGTCTACGCGTTTGAGAGATATACACCAAGAGGCAAAGAGGTTGAAGGAATATGGTATAGAGGGTATGTCGCGAATGTCAAGTTTTCGTTGCATCTCCGTTGACCGCAGTTATTTTTTAGTTATGTTGTCTGCACAACCCGCCGGCCGCCCGTCACATGGTCACTTTCTGCGGATCCATCATCCTCCTCGATCATAAAGGCACCCGCCAAAACCGAGGAACCCCAGCAGGTTTTCATAGGCATCTTCCCCGCTTCTCACATTTATGTTCGTGATGAGCTCTCTGATGCAGAGGGTCGTCTCCCCGATCTAGCTAGTTCCTTAAATGGAGCTGCCAATAGAAATGGCATTGGAAATGGAAGTGGCAATGGGAGTGGGAGTGGAAGTTTGGGTGATGCGTTTGCACAGTGGAACAAGGACAAAGCCAGCGCAGGAATGGATACGTTGAAGGAAGAAGACGAAGACCCGGATACTTCGGCCGCAAGAAAGTCGTTCAGACTCGGCCCTCCTCCTGATCAGGCAAATTCTTCCCGAGCTGGGTTACCCGTGTATCCAACTAGTCTGCGTTCTTCGTCGCCGGCTGACTCGCAGATCCTGAAACCATTACCCCCACGCCCTTCACTTAAATCGGGAGATGATACTGCCTCAGGGGCTGCCCAACCTATCATTGACGAAATTGCTTCAGCCTTGCGCGAATGGCATACGTTGATGTTCCAATATCTCGCACGGCGCGACTACAAGCTCTTTCACATTGTTCGGGAGCATATCGAAGCCTTGCATCTTGGTCGCCGTCAATTGCTTGCTCAAACCCTGAGTGCCGAAGAAACAGTCAACATGCGACGTGATTGTGTGACGAGACTAGTTAGCGGCAACATCGTCCAAGGTCTGGATGTCATTGTGCGCCACCCAACATGGGGGGGTCTTGTTACAGTAGATGTGGAAGGAGATGTCGATCCACGCAGTTGGGTCAGTGCTGTCCGGATGTATGCCATGCAAACTTCCCTAGCATATTTAAGAGTTTCGTATGATGCTGGGAATCTCTCAATACCCCATACTCTCGGGCCCAGCACTGATTATGTGCCTGTGGGTCCACTACCCACTCCCGCTCACTCCGCCTTTCCAGACTATTCCCGCCATAAAAGTCACTCCCGCTCTATGGGTTGCCTTGGTCCCCCTCAGCCTTCAACGACAACAGCCAAGTTCTATCACATTTTCTTCGATTTGCGTGCTTTCGTCGCTTCCCCATGCTCACCTGGAGAGACGGCGGAGCTCTTCTTCTCATTGTATAATAAGACAGAAGCCCAATTCGTCACTGAGGAGTTCTGTGTTGTACTGAACCACAATGGCGTATTGGCACGGGATCCTTCGAACCGAATTCGTACTTTATTCACTGATTTGGCCCTCTCGGACGTCCAAGACCCAATCTATCTGGTGTGCCGCATTGTCCGAAATGGTGCGTTGAAGATCGGTAGCAACATGAGCTCAGGCGTACCTACAGATACTGTGAGAAGGGGGTCGGAGGCGTCAGTACGGCTGGACCCTGGAAGTCCCCCTGGATGGACTGATTCGAGCGCAGGCTATGGACCTAGTTCGCCTGTCAGTGGTCGTGGAAGTTTACAGAGCGATGCGCCTGTGCAATTCCGACGGCCATTTGGTTGTTCCGTCCTGGAACTCACTCAACTCAATAAGATGGCAGCAGAACATTCGGATGTTTCGCCTACACGGGAGCATACAATGCCAATATTTATTCCCACCAATGAAGCCATTTTCTCCATGCTTCACCAGGATATTATCACCAACAACGGCAAGGAGTTTGAGAAATCACCCAGGTATGACAACCATCAAATTCTTGAACAAATAAACAGGTTAGAATACTCAAATTTGGCTAGGGCGGAAATGTTGGCGGTTTCTATCAAAATATTTCGCGGCGACGCCCCGACTATTGTCCGGGAAAATACATCGCTTCTGCAGGATACACCTCATACCCTCCGCCTTGGGTTTCCCGATGTCGTCTTTCCTGGTGACGTACGCAATGAACTTTATATCAAATTATGGAGCGGAGACTTTTCGTCATCGCATGGTGGATCTGGACGGCTCAGTGTAGCAAACTTTGCCCGAGGTCAGATGGGGTCGGTGGCCAACAATGTACAAGTAACCGTCGAAGTGAGGGATCAAGATGGGAGACCTGTGGAATCTGTAATCTCGCAGGGCAGCGGAGAGCCACTTATGACACAGTTCCATTCGATGGTCTTTCAGCGCTGCAACCAGCCCACTTTCGGTGAACTCATTAAAATTCAACTCCCTCCGCAGGGGATACCGCAATGGCATCTCTTTTTCACCTTTCGAAATCGTAGCGGGCGGGAACGGGCAGGCAACCGTGCAGGGATCGATACCATGGACCGTCCATTTGCGTTTGCGTTCCAACCCCTCTTCCCTGACAAACGCGCCTTCGTTGAGGATGGCAGTCACACGCTGGTTATGTATCGGGCTGACAAGTTGAGTCTACTAACCCCTGACATATACCTTACTGCTCCGTCCTGGCTAGCCGCTGGCCAGAAGCCAGAGCAGGTTGTCGTCCATCCTGATATGCAAAGGATCGCTCCACTAGTGAGGGATACGTTGACGATTCGGTCTTCACTCTGCTCAACCAAGTTTACGCAAAATTCTGTTTTGCTAAGCTTGTTGAGCTGGGAAAAGTTAGGAGATAAAGAATTGCTCTCTACCATTTTAACCAAGTTCACTTTTGTCGGGGAAGTTGAGATCGTCAAGTTCCTCCGTGATATTTTCGACTCCCTTTTTGGCATCCTTGTCTCGCAGAACAATCAGTCCGGCGAAATGGACCACCTTGTTTTCAACGCCCTCGTTACTGTTCTTGGGATTGTCCAAGATCGACGCTTTAGCAATTTCCAGCCTGTTCTGGATGTTTACATCGACAAACACTTCAACTGTGCTGCCGCGTCGTCGCATATGATACATTCCATGAATCGACTTCTCGCCAATCCTACCTCGAATGAAACTGCCTCTCCACTACGCGCGGCTCTGAAAGTCTGGCACTACATATTCAAGTTCATTGCTCGGTCTCGGGAACTTCAAAAAGTGAAAGAGATTGGTATGGGCGGCGGTGCTACGGCGGAGCACCTTGAGACGACATTTAAACGCGAATTGCGCTCACACCTTGCTGAGGTCACCCGTATGATGTCCACAGCTTCTCCTCTGTCTATCATTGGTACACAAACCATCGCTCTTCAACACTTCACCTCCATTCTTCCAGAGTTGGCAAAAATCTTCTCCACTGTAGAGCTCGTTTCCATCGCCACGACGTTTGCAAATGCTGTAACTGCCGGCAAGGGGAAGATTGTCATTTGGAAGCTTATAATGTACCTGCAGATCGTCAAAGGTTTTTTATTCGATAATCCTCAGTCTCGTCCACTCCTGGTCGAGGCTGTCGTTATTTGGATCAAGCCCCACTTTGGTCGATTTGATGACTATGCCCATACTCAGTCCAGCGACTCGGAGAGTGCTCGCGATGCGGCACGGGTAGGTTGGCTAGAGAGCATACGTCTTTGCGTCACCATTGTGGCTGTGATGTTGGATAAATTGCAGCATAATTTGGTCGCTCCTGCAATCATTGCCGATCGTCATCTGTTCCGCCAAGAACAAGATAATGTGGAATATCTCTTGTCACTCTTGCCAAGGTAGAATAATCAGTCTTCTTACTTTTGCAGATGATGACGTTACATGCAGATTACTAGATTCATACCGGGAGTTCCAGAGTCCTACGTCTCGAAAAGCAGTGGAGCGCACCAGACCACCTCCGACATCAAAGCCCACAATTCCAATTACTTTTCCAGAGTCGTATCCGTTTTCTTTGGCCACATATCTTCCAGAGGCGCCCAGAGGCATTCACAATAACCCATTGACTAGGGTGGACGATTCCCTGTTTAATCCGGGGTTGGGCGAGACAGCTATCGTTTTCTTGGTGCTTGTCCTCTCCTCTCCGAAGAAGCATATTCTCAATTTCCTGGAATCAAGCCTCGACATCGAAGGTCGCGACAGATTTGTTGCCCTTCTATCCCAATTTTTCAAATCGGCCACTTCGATTCTAGAGAACGATGCTTTCCCGAAGACTTGGCTTAATGTTAACATCCTAGGACACAAGGTTTTGATGAAAATGATGGATCCCATCGCAACTATTTTGGAGAAAGAATTTATTCCGGCTCACGAATCGGGATCAAAATTTGACTCGAACCTGTGGAGAGAAGGCTTTTACATGCTGCTGAAACTATTATCTTCCGATCAGTTGGTGATTGAAGAATTTAGTCCTCAGGTGGGTTTACATTCCTGACTATTGTGGAGTTTAATGAGAATTCTCGGTCAGAAACGTCGTGCTGTTTGGCGTCTTGCCGGTGACATCCGTGGTGAGGGCGCCACAATAATGCTCACGCTTTGGCAAGCTCTCGGTTGGGCTGAACAGGTTTCAACGAATGGTGAATCGGCCACACGATATGGGGCAAGTGAACCTCACTGTTTTCCGGTCAAAACTTTCTTATTGTGCCTATCAGGGTTATCAAGTTGACCTCAACTCCCTCGTCGGTCATGTCGTCAACTTGTGTTTAAGTCACCATGATCAGCTGCGAAACAATGCAGTACAGATCCTCTATAGTATGATAGTTTCAGAATATCACCAATCGGAGCATTTCGACGAGATCGAGAATGAACTGGTGACTCGACTTGACTCCCTGTTCATGTCTGACAGTAAAGGAGACGACATTTCACGAGCATTTTTCATCGGTCAACTTCGACATCTCTTTGACTCGTCTGAGGTCGATGAACAGCTGCGCGACCGTGTTTCGAATTTCCTTGATTCTGTTGATCTGTTCCTAGAACTTTTGCTAAGCGTACGGGCTTTGCCAGAGGGTGAAGAATATGCAGATGACCGTGTCATTGCTACGGCAAGTTACCTCCTGATTGTTTATCTTCTTTGCTAACTCTTCAGAACGTAGTTGCGACTCATGAACTTCATTCGACGAATTGGACGCGACGAGATTTACATCAAATATGTTCATCAGCTTGTCAACGTTGGTGACGCGCAAGTTTGATAAACTATCTGACGCTGATCTCCATATGTAGATGCACCTTCAATCCCAGAATTACGTTGAGGCTGCGCTTACTCTGAAGTTACACTCAGATCTTCATGAATGGGATCTCAATTCTTTTGTGGGTCCGATGGAGGACCTTGGTTTGCCCCAACAATCCCAATTTCATCGAAAAGAAACTCTTTGTCTCCTTATTTTGGACTATCTCGGTAAAGTCAACACTTGACTGCACTCATACATCTGCTCATACATGTTCCAGGGAAAGGGAAAGCATGGGAGAGTGCCATCGATATTTGTAAGGAGTTAGCATATCAGCATGCAGAAGTCACTTTCAATTAGTATGTATTTCCAGTCCTGCAATATGGCCCTGCTCATAGACTATCATCTCAGCGGTCGGCTTTCCGAAATTCTGCGACATCAATCTGCTCTTCTTGAACACATTGTTAGTGATCAGAGGTACTATTCGGACTACTATAGAGTCACCTTCTATGGCAATTTCCCCGTCGCCATTCGAGACAAACGGTTCATTGTACGTGTTTATATACATTTCTATTGGAACAAGACTCATAATTTGATAAGTACCGGGGATATGAGTGGGAAAAGTTCGGCGCATTCTGCGAACGGATGCTTAATAAACACCCTGGTGCTCAACTATTGAAGACTATGGGCGATCCGCCTGTCGATATTCGTTATGGAAATGATCAGTACATTCAATGCACAGCTGTCACCCCGGAACCAAACCGGACGCTTCCGATTTTCACCAACCCTGATGTTCCGTTCGCAGTTCGCAACTATTATGAGCACAGGTGTGTACTCAAGATTCTGACTTCGTCATGAAGTGCTCTTATGTCATCATAACGCAGCGCCATCAACTTATTCAGTTGCTCTCGACCGATCAAAAAGAGTAATCGAGATGGTGCAGAAGAAATCTGGTTGGAGAAGACATACTTCACCACAGAGGAAGCATTTCCCACTGTTCTTCGTCGTTCGGAAGTTGTGGGTCTGGAAGTTGTGGAAATCTCTCCCATCGAGAATGCTCTTAGCGAAGTGGAACAGAAGACCAAGGAGCTGGATGCTTTGAATCTCAAGTACTCCAGTCTTGCGAAAACAGCTCAACTTGTTTCGACCAATGCATTAGCGATGTGCTTGAACAGTGCTGTAGATGCACCCATGAATACTGGTGTAGCATCATATCGACAGATGTTCTTCGATCCTGATTATGTTGTGCGGAATCCTGAACGGGCGGATCTTGTGGAGAAATTGAGGACAGCGATAGATGACCAAGTACATTTCCCCCCAATAACAGCTTTGTCTGTGGGCTCATGATTGTGGATTTTTCCTTTTTAGGTCCGAGTTATCGACAATTGCTTGAAACTTCACGGGCATCTATGTCCTCCAGAGTTCATTCCCTTCCACGAAACCCTCGAAAAGTTCTTCGCGAAGAACTTCCGCGATGAAATCCGGCGCCTGGCAGTCGACGTAGTGTCGGATTCAATAACGATATCCCCTTCATTGATATCTCATAATTTAACCGCACCCTCCCAGTACCAGTCATCGCTTTATGAACAGTCTCTGAAGCGATCGATGTCTACCACTTCCACTACTCGAGCGCCCTTTGCGATCCCACCGCTGCAACTTGGACGACCAGTGATGACACCTCCACCACTCTCTCCGCAGTCCCAGAACAGTCCGACGGAGGTCATTCCACTTGCCAAACAAACACCATTACAGCGGCATCTGGCTTACCTGGCCCGACATGGGATCAATGGCGTGTCTTCCGCACCGGGAGATACCGGGGGAGGCGATTCCCCGTCTGCAGAGTCACCACATCACTCATTTGTTAACGTGGGTAATGGTGTACATAATGGGCCGGGCGCCCAGATGTCTGGTGCATCAGTGACTACTTCTAACATGGGGAGCATGGGTTCCCTTGGTTCGCTCAAAGGTCGGTTTTCAAGATTTGGCAGTCTTAATTTTGGTCGACGCGGTGGCGGTGGTGCGAGCTCATAACATTATCTGGAACGTCTTTTGTCTATTAGTATCTTCGAACACTTTGGATTTCTTGTTTGTTTTTCTGTAATCTTTGCTGGAAATTTCGGTGTAGATCTTTCTGCCTTCTTGCAGAATCTGACCCTGCAAGTGGATAAGAAGCCTATTACCCTCGCGGAGCAGGAGGATCGAAGAAGTGAAAGTCTATTCAGGTAAATTTGAACCAAGGCCTCAACAACCAAGCGTATATGGAATTTAGATGAAAGGGAAGGAGGAAGCCGGATCATAGAGAAAAGGACGGTGCATAGGAGAATATGCGAAAAATCACCTCCGAGTCACGTACTATCAGAGGAAATGATCTGAGTTACTGGCCATATCTTCCCTCATGGTTTGGAATTCAAGGGAGTCGTATGCGTTGAAACAATATCCACCGACTTCCGCGTAGGCTTCGACATGAACACCTGGTTGGCCGAATGCAAAAGCTGTTGGAGTGTGGAAGCTATCAAGGCCGAAATCACCCATATTGGGTTCCGATACCCAACTTCCAGAACTCGAATCGCTCTCCTGAGTGTTGGACACGTCGGACGCATACATGGGGACGCCATACACGGATGGGGTAATTGTGGAGGAAGCGGTCGCGGCGACGGATGCTACACTTGGTGTATAACGCTCCTTGGGTTCGCCTGACGAAGACGCGAGGAGGATGTCATCAGGGAGTGGTTCGCATTTTGTGATAACGGTGGGGTCGACGTAAGTGGGCTGGATTTGGTCATCCGGGGGGTATTCCAGCTGCAAGTCCGCAGGCTGGGGACTCCCTGTAAACGTTGGTTCGATTGGAAGGGGGGATGTGGATCCGGTAGGAGACGAGGTGTATATCGACTAATAGCGTTGTCAGTTATACCAAGACAGTTCCACATTAAATCAAGACTGACATATTTTGAAAGGATCTTATCTAGGGCTTGACGAAGTAATGTCCACTCAAATACCTTCAAGTCTTTTTCAATATTCCGTGGCTTCGGATCGGGGAACTCCATGATGCGCTGGAAAAAGCTTTCGAATCCTGGTTTGTGTTTCGACACTGTCGTTGGTCGTAAGCCTTCGAGATTGCGTCGAATTCGGTTTTTTTCCTCGACCGGGAACTCGTCGTTGGTGAGCCTTTCCAGAAGATAAATTATGTCAACGGATGTGACAAAGCATTTCTCAGCTTCCTCGCGGTAAATACAAGAAACAACGCTGTCGGACTCGCGATAGTCCTCTTGCCCAATCGGCTCGCAGGATACTATGAGCTTATGCCCTGCCTGTAATTTCCGAAAGCGGACGAGACGACGACCGACGTGGAGTTCAGAGGCATCCCAGCCACAACAGATACTTTCGAGAGGCGTGACGAGGTCAAGGATCGGTGTCTGAGCATATACGTCTTCGCATGGGTCTCCAGAAGCCACATACTTTGCGCGCATCAACGACGGTGACTTGACACGACGATGCAATTGATCTTTACGCTGATGGCCTTTGCACGGAGGCACACGGTCGGAGAAAGTCGGGGAAGGACTGGGTAGGTGGGTGGAAGAGTACCTCCGAACAGAAGGCCGGTCAGATACTATGCAAGTCGTGATAGGGAGTATGTGTGTAGGATTTATATTCTGGCTTGGATCGTCGTGAGGCAGATCCGGAGTCCTTTGAGATCGAGGGGATGAGCATTCTGATTGGGTAGGGGTTAATTAGTAGTGCCGATTGTTTCAATCACCCATATCCACTAACCAGAGACCCAGTAAGAAAATTCTCCAAACGTCACAGAATCCAAAATAGAATTCTTTTCATTCAACGCCTGAACTGTAACAAGAACCTTGGCCGACGCGGACTGTTGTTTGTCGAAAGGCGGGGCAAATGCCTCCAACTGCCACCCTCCGATAGCGTTGGAAAGTTCGCGCACTTTGGTAGCCACCGCCTTGTGGCCCACGACAAGCCGTATGTAGACGGCTTCGAGTGACTCTTGGTGGAAATTGATGTGCACGGTGATCGGGACACCTCGTTCCCCCTCAGTGGGAGTGTAGCCCAAGACCTGGATCATGCCGGTAGGGGAAGATGCGACAACACTAGGAGGGCTGGGAACGAAAAGCTTCGGGACCCTACCAATACGGACCTGGAGATTGGGGAGGCGAGTTCCGGAGGTAGAAAAGTCATTTCGACGAGCCCCGAACTGCAGAGGAGTATCTTGATCAGCATATGCCTCCCTGGTAAATATTCGCCGAGGAGAATCCATCGTCATCTAGATGTCAGGAAATATAGCTTGACATGAATAATAAATGAAGACCCGATGAAGAAGTACTACATGCCGCACATGTATGGCCTAGATAGTCACACTCGAATCAAACGAAAAAGGCAAAGGCGAGGAGAGGGAACCCTACTCGGAGGGAAATTTATTCAGTGAGTTGACAACGACGAACAAGAACTCACCAACCAAGATGGAATTTGACTTATTGCCAACCAAAAGGTCGGGAGAATCGACGCAGTGTCGACAGAGCGGGGCAAGGGGTTTAGGAGATGGAAAACGGAGGGGAAAGATTTAAATAAGAGTAAACTGGCTATGGATTTGGCCCCGGACCATAGATCAGGTGTAAAGAGGGGCTAGTTGCACTCAAGTGGCTGACCGTTCTCTTAATTAAGTGCCGTCACCGATGCCCTCTTTTCCAAATTGGTTGACAATGAACCTCACTGTCTTTGCATCGATTTGAACGTTGCGAGCTTGTTGCCCAGGATGGACCGGGAAACCAACCGTGCCCGCAGGACATGACAGAAAAAATCGACGGTGAAAATTGTTCCCAAAGAAGATTGATAGTCAACACCTTTGAAGAGCGTTTGGTAGCCTCGTGTCAAGGTCTGCCTTTTTGGGCAGACGACAAAAGGAAAGCGTAAATTGAAATGAGTGCATCTCCCAAACGCAATCTGCTGATTTTCATTGTCGCTCCCACACACGGTAAGCCCAGATCCCATTGGCATGAATGGGGTCTGTCGTACCTGTCTGGTGATTCAAATGAAATCTGGAAGATTCCTTATTGCGATGGCGGTGTGCTTTGTATGTTTATCTCAATTACATGGCTCGCCCCATTTTACTATGCATCCTTGAATATTTCTGTCCAGTTATGGAGGACAAAAAAATATAGGCCTTGGGAGGTACGGATAGGGCAGGATAGGCCAAGGACAATAAGCGCCAGATCTGGGTAGAGATCACCGGGGTTCCACTAGTCTTTGAATTTGAACTTCTTTCGTGACCGACAATCCGAGTCGGCAAAAGGCTTCGAGAAGGTGGTACTGAAATTCGGGTCAGGCTTGTCGACAAGTAACGTGTCTGGGATCCCATCTACCCCTTTCACCCTCTTTTCCGGCGTCTATCCATATTCGAACAACGGGGGGCACATGTCCTTCTGCGGAAAGGACGCGTTCGCAAGTCGAGCAGCGATCAATAAAAATTCCCGCGTAGGAGCAGAGGAGGTTCTACAAACGAAAAATGAAAACGCATTTGGGATGCCGAGGACGGTGGGACACACCATGATGTTTTGGAATGAGACACGAGGATGAGATTGTAGCATCATCGCTATCTGTTGTGAGAGGTTCTGGTACACGACGTAGTCCGATTGGGAATGTGGAGATTTCTAGACCAGTGATGAGAGAGAGGAGCAAGCGAGGGTCCTTCCGTAGAGCTCACCTTCTCTTGAGGAGAAAAAGTTGTGATGTTTTCAACAACCAATGCAGGGTTATTGTAGTCGTACCCCAACGTGACATAGGCTGTGAGAACGTTATGAATAGTGAACCGCACGACTACAGGATTGCTGAGTTGCGCTGGGCCACGCGTTCGTGACCATATGTGAAGCTTAGATTGATTGGATTGATTGAATCCGCGAACATAGTCGGGTAACCCGTCGATTCTTAGCGGCAAAATTTCGTCGTCGGTCATGGGGAATAATGACGCGGTTCTCCGGTGGAACGAGATGTATGGCTGGGGAGACTCTGGGGATGGAGGCCGTCTACCAATAGGGAAGTGACATCCATGAACGCGGTATGCTGTACACACACCTTCGTTTCCGATTCTCTCGTCGAGCATTGTAATTGATATCTGTTCTATCTGCTCTTTCGCTCTCCCGAGCTGTACGTAATGCCTCCTGCAGCGAATCAGAGCACAGAGAGTCTCCGATATCCTTCAATTGTTGGAATTCTGTCCGCAGTGATTGGGTTGGCGATGCTAAACCATTAGAGATAGGTTGCTGCAGAAGAAGCGGCTGAATTTGACGCAGTGCCTGGAGGCGGATATACAAATCTGATAGCGATTGTATTTGCCTTTGAAGGGAGGCGACATGAGGTGATATTTCGTCGAGTTGCATTGTGCGGTCGTCACACGTGACATGTGACTAATATTCCACGTCACGGTGACCGTGTGACAGTGTCACGATTGAATGTTTCGCAGCTTCACGTTGGGCAAGAAGGGGACCCTTTCACAACCAGCCATCTCAAACAGACTTCATTCATCCATACCTGTACGGCGCCGCACGGACATTCCATCCAATAGCCCATCGACTCTAAGGTCGTCTCCTAATCGTCATTTGCACCGAGGCAATGTAATCCCACTGTCCTTTGCACACTTTCTGTCTTCGTCTTCCCTACCACCTTCGCCCGAAAACACCACTGCGTCGAAAAATCCTCTGCCCATATCTCCCATAAAACCCACTCAAAGTAAACCAAAAATTGACCTTAGACCCGGGCCAATCAAGCCAAATGCCTCGACTTCTTACACACCCTCTAAACCTAATCACATTTCATACCGTCCACTTAGTCCAAGCCCACATATTCCATCTCTAGGAGTAAAGAAGGCCGCAAAGCGTGATATAGAAGCCGCCGAGCAGCATGGAATTTTGATCCCGCCTCCACCTGATGCCAATTGGTTCAAAAAGACATTACATAAAGTGATACAACTCTCTGTACGTTTTATCCTGCTAGACTGTCGTGAATCTTAATGCCTTCATACAGAAATTCTACTTCCGGGGGGTTAAATTGATCTTCACCCGTCGAACTGAGGTCGTTAACATCAAGTCACGGGTCAAAGGAGGCGGTGTCCCTTTGACTAGGGCAGAAAACAGGTTTATTCGGACTCAGCAAGAGGACATGAACAAGTAATAGTCCCTTTCTACACTGTCGTTTCCACCCATCTGAAGCATCCTCGCAGAGTTATTCCGTTCCTCTTCATAGCCCTACTTTTGGAAGAGGTCATCCCCCTCATCGTCATCTATGCACCATTCATGCTCCCCTCCACTTGTATCCTACCCTCCCAACGCGATCGCATTGCAGAGAAAAAGGCTGAGAAGGCTATCTTATTCTCATACCTATACCGGGACGTATACGACCGGGTGGTGCAACACGAAGAACCGGAGGCCCATCTATCGTTAAATAGCCTCCGAAGCAAAGAATCATCCATTGCGATATGCGGGTTAGTTTGCACCGTGGCTGCTTTTGGCATTTCCTTGCTGACGCGTCAAGTACGTAGACTTTTGAGGCTTTCCACCATCGGGTTTCACTCCCTGCGAGTACGGCGCATTCGACGCCACTTGGAATTTATCGGAAAGGACGATAAGCTATTAATACAAGACAATCTGTTAAGCCATTTATCTGAAGAGGAACTGAATGAAGCCCTAGAGGAGCGTGGGATGTGAGTGTCATGAATTCTCTAACCATTGTCGCAGTCAATGCTTAGTATCATTTTGATTACACAGTATCACACAAGGTCTCAGCCTCAAGGACAAAGTATCTCGGTTGGAGTGGTGGATAGATTCCGTCAGCCGGCCAATTCAGGGGAATCCGGTCAGTCGCAAGCTTTTGCTTCTTGTCCAACGGTAGTAGGTTAGAGATAATATTCACCTTGCGTATCCCCGGAATGCGTAGACTATATGTATATGCTACATTATTCAACACTATCCAATAACCCAGTCATTCACGAAGGAAACAATTATTAATGCAATATTTTCGATCGCACATAAGCCAACGATTGCCAAGAACGCAGATGCCAAGGTGACAGCATGACAGCTTTTTGTGCTTGTTGTACGATTGTTATGGCATCCAGAGAATGTTCCACATCATTGAGCGATTCAGCGATAGCCCAGAGACTTAGCGACAGGCCTACAGTTTTCAAATTCCGCTCTTTTTCGACGGAGGACGATGCAGATAAGAGGGCAAGTGCAGAGCTGCATTGCCCGCATTGAAGTGTCAAAGTAGCCATCTCGTTGCGGATTTCAGGTCGGGAAGGATCTACAAATACAGCCCGCTGGGCTAGAGATAGTGCATTCGTGAAATCGCCCTAATACCAATGTCAATAGATATCAGCGCGATGTCCAGAATTGGAACTGGCCTGTCCTAAATGATATTGGATAAGAAGGTAGTCGATGTTCCTCTGTGGATCCAATCTGTGTCTTCGTTCGAGAGGCAATCCTAGAATTTCAGAAAGGGCTGCGTCCACGAGATTGTCGTCTTCAGTTAATATACCCATCCCCGCCAGAGCATTGATAGCTGTCGAATTTTCAGAGTCCGTCGTGATACTATGACAACGGGTGAGAAATAAGTGAATGCGTGAGGATCGATAAACACACCATTCGAGAAGCTGGGCCTTTGCAATCTCCCGAAATTCCTCAGTTCCCATGGCCCACAATGTTTGAGCAAGAAGAACGGTTACTTGACCCCTTGAAACGAGATTATCACCGGCAGTTTCGAGGGCCGCCTCGAATAAACTCAGGGCTACTTCCAAGTCGCCTAATTTGAAGTTGACCAGCCCAGACCCAAGCTGAAGCTTTGTATGTAATACCCGTGTCGTAGGAACACAATCACCTTCGGATAATAATCCCAAAGCGCTCTCATACGACACTATTGCACCTTGATAGTCCTTGAGCGACAGTCGTAGACGAGCCATATTTGAATTCGCGATCGTAAATTGTCGCTCGACCTCAGGATCTTCTGTATCCTCATATGCAGCTTCCAGGATAGATATCGCCCTAGTGATCAAGTCGACCGCAACCTCCACATGGCCAAGGCGTTCACAAACAAGACCGAAGAGATGAAGTGCAGATGCGTCACCAGGACGCCGTTTGCAATAACGCTCTAGAACGAAAAAGGCAGAGAGAAGTTCATCGAAAGGATGTGCATCACCGTTCCCTGGATCATTCAGTCTCGTGAAGACACGTGAACCGAATTCTAAGTCTGCTTCAGGCTGGAAAGAGCTAGTTGGTGGCTGCCCAATTATTTTGAGAGTTGCAACGGAAGCTCACGACATCAGCAGCCAACCCTACAGCGTGCTCAAATATTGCTCTTGCTTCAACGTCATGGCCGTTGGCCGTGGCGACCAGTGCCTGACCAACCCAAGCCACGGTATAGTCAGGGTCGAGCGTTTGAGCTCTGTAGAGCGCTTCATTGGCTAGTTCCAGATCACTGTGACGAAAGTACAGCAAACCAAGATTCGTCCACGTGATAACATTCTTGTGCTCGATGATCAGTAGCAGGACATATTCATGACCAGATGGAACTGACCTTGGGATCAATATCCAACGCCTTGATATATGCATGTTGAGCTATTTTCGCATGGTGGGAAAAGTTTGCATTGCCGAAGGCATTCCAGTATGCATCATTTCCAGGATCCTTGCAGAGCGCTGCTTTTAAACATATGATCGCTTCATTCTCTGCCCGTTGTTGTTTTTCACCTGTAGAAACCTTTGTGGCCCAGGAATAGAGAGCGATCCCAAGGTCAAACCAAGCGCTTCCACTTCCTGCGTTGTCAGAGGAACCGAGAGAAATACGATAATCATAGGCAGCTACTGCAATTTCAAGAGACTGAATTCCATTCAGCGGAGAATCGCTTTGTAACGAATTTAAGGACATGATGCCCGAAAGACGGTCGCCGGAATCCACAGAAAGTAGTGTCGCGACCTCCGAAAGCACTGAGCAAACCAGTTCGTTGTTGATAAAGGAGGACCGGTTCGACAAACAGAAGGCGGCATCTGCAGCGGTCTTCCAGGCGACACGGCGAAAACCAGGACTTTCTTTGATCGTTCTGAGAGCGACACAGATAGAGGTCACAAAGGATTGTTCAGCCCTTGCTGCAAAACCGTCGGAGAGCTCCGCACGGCCAAGAGCCAAATAGGTTTGTCCAAGGGACGTAAGAACCCCGACTTCTGATGGCCGATCCATCAAAATCGACTCGAACGAGTCTATTGCTTGTTGGAAATGACCAGTTTGTCGGTGTACTTCTCCGATGAAATAAGAGCACGTCCAGTCGTTAGGCTGCAGCTCGTGAGCTCGCTGTAGTGCTTTCACCGCAGCAGCATGCTGGCCTGCTTTACTATAAGCTTCTCCAAGTCTAAGCCACGAAAGTTGATCATGTGGTTCAGCCCTGAGTGCAATCTGGAAAGCTTGAATTGCTAGAGAATAGTTTCGATTGTTCTTTGGGTTTTATCTCAGTGATCGAATGATCTGATCCTTAGTGAAGGGGCTTACCAGTTCAACTACACCGAGAGCCTTCCAAGCCCAAGCGTTTGTTGGAAGATATCTTCCAGGATCTGTTCCCTTGTCATCTTCCAGCACTCCAGCTTCCAAACCGCCTTCTCCCTCGATAGCTCTACGAGCAACAACTTCGACTAGACCCCATTCTCTTTCCTCCGCAAAGCCTTCCGCCAACCTTCGTGCAGCATAGGCCTCACGAGCATCAAGCTCAAATGCCTTCTGGAAACATTTGGAGGCTCGAATTGGATCTGGAGGAGATACAAATTCGGAATAGTAGATACCAAGCGAAGTAAATGCTGGAGCATAAGTTGGGTGGCGTTTGAGAGACAGGATGAAATAACGGTAGGCTTCATCCCGTTTGTCATCTGTGTTTCAAATTTGTCAGTTGCGAACGGAGGGGAAGGTGCAAAGTCGCTCACCACCCATATCCCAGTGGCACTTGCCAAGTCGCCACAAGCACCTTGCGCAGTCCAAATCTCTGTCCACTAACTCGCTCAAAGCACCGAGAACGCTTTGTAGTGTCGGTACGCTGCGGTCCATGCCGTCTGCCTGACTTTGACACCAAGCGTGTTCCTCCTTGGCACGCAGTCCATGCTCCAGATCTTCAGGGATCAAGTTGACGACTCTCGCAAACAAGGCACCGGCATCTGACCATTTCTGTGCTGCCTGTAGAATATAGGCGCGCCCCATCAAACAGCCCACGTTATCGGGAGACTGGGATAGGATATTGTCGATTATTGGAAGAGCACGGGGGTGGTGTTTTGGTGGGAACAGATGGACAAGTGACGTAACAAGGATCACCGTGAGACCGATTCGCACTCTAAAACAAAAATTAAACCACATTCTTAGCGGGAAGTAGGTTACTTACTGCGGCAGTTCCCGCCCATTGTTCATTTCCGCGCTGCGTAGTAGTTCCAAGGCGCTTTCCGTTACTTTGATGGCATTTTGATGATCTGTTTGCCGCAGGTAAACCTCTGCTAATATCCGATTCGCGATTATGGAGTCAGGAATGGCGGAATGTGCATCCTAGACAATGTGAAAACTTTATTGGACAGGAATCTATGGAGATGGCTGACCAAGATCATATCCAGAGCATCTTCCTCTGGCCCTTCCTTTAGTTCTTCTGAGTTCTCCTCCACTGTAGATAGGGCAATGCCCATGTAGATGGAATACCCTTTCAACAGGGAAGTCAGGGGCGAGGAGGGAAACAATTTCATGAACTGTCGTAATGTGGGGTAATCATATCCTTCTGGGACACACGAGCAGTTAGGAATGGACATGATAATGTCAAAGATCTCAACCCACCAACGGTCGCGGAGTTCCTTCCTTCGATGAATGTCGTCCAGGCTAACTCATCCGGAACGAGCAATATCACAGCGCCATTTACTAAACTCTCTAACTCGCTTGCAACCTCAGCTTTGAGTGATGACAACTCGCTCGATACCGGCAAGGAATGAAGGTACCGTTGCTTATGCCGGAGCAGCTTGGAATCGGTGGCACGTCGCAGATCATTAGAGGTATTGGGATGATTTAGAATGTCATTGTAGAGAGCAGGAAGCTGAATGGGTGAGATGGATAAACCATTCATAGATCAGTGAAAATCAGTCTTACCCGAGATCTTCCCCATATTTCACTCCCAACCTCTTTCTTTAACTGTTCTGGACCGGATGCACCTAGGCGTATTCTACGCTTGTTAACTTCATTTTTCACCGACTCATCTTCGTCGTTTTCTAACAAGGAGACTATTTCCTGAAGGACTGGAAGTGAGTTGTGGATTGCTGCCTGCGCTGCATACGTTGTGGTCAACAAAGGGTAAGAAGGGTCGGGTGGGGGCAATGTCGACAGTACGGAATAAATCGGGGACTGCGGGAGTAAGGAAGACAAAGTTTCAACGACCTATGGAAGAGCCATGGTTGTTTGTCCAAATATCGCGTATACCTTGAATGCTACGTGCCTGAATTCGAGTTCCGTTGCGACGACGAAGTTCGATGAGTTTCTGCAGAGTTTCTGCGCATTTCACAGCGTCATTCCTTGAGTTTAATACACGGAGTTGAATGTCAGATTGGCGAGGGAACATCGACGGGACGTACGAGCGAGAAAACAGATCTACCAGATGCTGCAAGGTATCGGCAAACTTTCCCCACGCGTTTGTGCGTTCGTAGAACTTCGATATACCCTATTCAAAGCAAGCTGCTGTTGGCAAAACGCAAAACGTATTCGCGACGATACAAACCTGCCAAGCCAAGAGCTGTTCCGGATTCGAACGTATAGCTTTGCGGTAAGCCTAAATAGAACATTAGCCTTTTTGCCTGCCTATGTCCGAACCTGCATTACTTGTTCGCTGTTCTCGAATTGATCGAGCTCTAGCAGCGCAAGGCCAAGGAATACATTTCTGATCAAGTGATAACTGTTATGAGTAATCCAAAGGATCCACTGGATATTCCGCCCACGCATTGTAGTTATCTGGCTCACAGGCCAAGACTTGCATAACAGCATCTCTGGCACCAGCATAATCCTTCTTGGCTAAGGACTCCCGAGCATACTTGAGTTTGCTTCTGACAAATGACATTAGAGTATTTCAGTGACCAAACCGGTCGATTCGAGGCTGGTTTCCAAGGTGATTTCAAAAAATTTAGTGTAAGGGTATTTGACACAAAAGCTAGACTCGAACCAGTCTCTTAGCGTAAACGCGGTCTTGAGTCCGAGAACGGGTCCGGAGGGAAAAAAAAGTGTATGATCGTAAATAGGTGCTCGTAATACTTATTGGAAGAAGAAGACTGCAAGCCGTGGTCACGTGTTGAATTTGCCATATTAGAAGCTCTGAGAAAAATTTTGGAGGACAAAAATTTCAGAACATTTTGATGGCTTTGAACTGAACATTTTCAGCTTCATTGGATTTAATGCTATGCTCAGAGGTGAAAGCATGATTTAAGCATACCTATTTGCAATATCCTTATTTGCAGTTGTAGTTATTCAAAATCTATACACATATTATTACACAGTACCAATGTACCATCTCCACTGTGTTTGATTACAGTATCCCACTAACAATTGGGTGTGCAAGGTGTGTGAGTTTGTGAGAGGTTCATAGCATGTGACTGTAATCCCATGGTGTGCAGGAACACTCAAGACAAGCAGTTAATGAGACAAAGGTATGTTTATTAGAGTGAAGCAGTAATCAAGATGATGATGGTACAAGAATGAAGAACAAGACAGAAGTAAATGGAAGTAAATAACATGATTATGTGAGATGAGTAAGTGTGAGGTTACACCCTCACACCCTGGAAAGATCAGTAACTGTTAAGTAAGTGGAAATCACTTATATTTTTTTAAACCAAATTGAGCTGGGACTGCCCTGATTTTTTTTCTGGATGTTTGGTATTCACCCTTTGTAACATATTTAGCACTCATGAACATTTGTGCTTATTTACCAAGGCCCTCTGGCCTTATAGGGACTATTACCTAATACCATTCCTTAGCTTTACACACATCACTACTCCTGCATCCCTTTGATATATACATTGGTTGTGTGCAACTGGAGGTGTGAACTGTGTGATAAGCGACTTAACCCAGGATTACCTTATACTTTTTTGCACATCCTTGCTGCAATATCTCAAAGGGAACCCCCCTACACTTCTTAAACCCATTTTCCAAACCTAACTAGTCAACAACATGATGAAAACGGCCACTGCAAAGAAGGCTACCAAAACAGTGCCCACATTGAACTGCACCAACCCTGTATTGGCGCCGGATAACCCTTGGCAGAGGACTCCAACGTGAACCAGACCCGATGTGGCTCAATTGATGCCATGTCACAGCGAAAAAACACCTGGCGGCAGCCAGCCAGCTGCTGCATCGAAGCCTCGCACCCAAGGTGACTCGAGGATGTCAAGAACTGTCCCTATGGCTAGTGTGCAAGTGCCTAGCCTGAGCAGTTGTTGCTTGAAATCGAGCAGTTGACGCAACTGGGCTAGGGACCCCAACCCTTCTAGGGATGATTTAATGGCAACACACCCATCGCCATTTGAGTTCATGCCTTGACGATCAGTTACTGAATTGTTGGCCATGGCTCGATCAATGCCGTGTACAAGAACAGCAGAGGTTCAGGGTAGTACGAGCAGAGCTTGTCAGGCAGGTCCAAGCCACTGTGATCAGCAGGATCATGCACTGCATGGAAGAAATGTTAGTACGGCAATGCTGTTGCGTAGGTTGTCCCAGAGTGAAGGTCGATGACAGAGCAATAAAGGTAAGGTGCGGCAGATGTCCCTGCATAGAAGTCAACTGACTAGGCTGGCTGAACAACTTGGGAAGAACAGCAAAAGAGGGATGACATGGTTGACACCTGAGCCCATTACAGCCCAGGTGTCAACGCATGCGATAGGTCAAGCTCATTGCATCCAATGCATCCTGCAGTGCTTTGAGGCAGGTGTGTTCAGCTGCAAGCATGGTGCTGGCAGTAGTAACTTAGCGATTAGCACAGACGATGTGTTGAAGATATTGGCTGATGAATTCAGTACCAATGATCTGGAAGATGGCAGATATGCTCCACAGCAGTGTATGCAAGGTGTTGAGAGCTCCCCAGCAACTACTGGAGAGTTCAACTGCATGCTGAATGTGGTGGTTCACGAGGTTTGTCAACCTCGTGCTGACGAAGAGACCAGCTCGGTGTATGTGAGACGCAGAGCTGCCCAAGAACAACTGAGTCAGAGTGTGCCCACACTGTGTGAGCGTGTAAAGGCTGAACCAGTTGTCCCACCTCCAGTGGATAGCACTTATGCATGCAGTCAACGGTGGCAGGAAGAGTTCTGCAACTGCGTGGTGCTACAGCATCTAAGGCTTAGTGATTTACAGGCAGACAGCCACACGGCAGTGCCAGATCAAAATATTATATTTGATCAGAATGGCATACCACAAGATATTGATGATGTTCGATTAAGATGTGACCTGACTCACGAACCGAGTGACTGGGGTAGTCCGCCCTTAGAATACTGCGATGAGCCTGATGGCGGTGATGGAGGCGGCAGTGATCCATCATCCCATGGTGATGATTGATTGCAGTCGAGTAGACGCAGTAGTCAACACAGTAGTGACACATGTTCATTGAGATTTGAGCATCAATGATTGGCAAGTCACCAATTGTCACGATTGAGACAACCAAGTCACGATCGTAGTCGTAGTTCATGACAGCACGATAGATGATCAACCAGATTGTCTCATCGTGGGCGAAGTCGATCAAGATCTCACCTGAGGGCTAGGCCCTCCACAAACTACTTGACTGAGACCGGCCCATGCTGTTTGGTTTATCTAAAAGGTATTCACTGTAGTTATCATCAACTGGTTGATGAGCAGGTGAAGATTCCACTCCATACCACAGGTAGCGGTATTAAGCTGTTGTCAATCCGAGTGCCATTGCCTAAGGCGTACTCTGGTGACAAAGATATCAAGCAGTTTGATGGCTGGCTTCATTCGATGCTGTGGTGGATGAAAATCAACCACTATGCAGGTCCTGAACACGAGCATGATCACATCATGCTCACGGTGATGTATCTTGACGAGAAAGCCAAGACCTGGTTCAATGATAATGTCGAAGGTATCAACTGTTGGAGATGGGTGTGGACCTTCAAAGACATCATCACAGGTCTGTATGATCAATTCATACATGAGTTGTCCATACAGGACGTGACACAGAAGTTTTATTCTGTGAAGTACACCACAGATGGTGGTGTATATGGATTCTATCATGAACTCAAACACTACACATCAAGGATGATCCATGCGCCTGATTCATACACATTTAACACCCAGCTAATGATGGAATTGCCGTCTAGCATAATTTGGTCGGTTGTGGACAAGGGTGTGACTACTGAGACGTCTTCGCTGCACGAAATATTGCATATGGCCAAACGTGTCGAGGAAGGTAATAAAGTCATGCAACAATATGATGATCATCGTCAAGTCGGAGTGACTGTGCCAGGTCACTCCGTGCATGCTAATGATGAGAAGTCACAGTAAAATCAGTAGAGGAAATATAAAATAAAATCCTCTAACCAATAAAACCACAATAATCCCAAGGTAATAACAGTGATGCAAGAGTAAGTCAAGAGATTCCCTAAGATCAGTTCTGAAACAAAATTGACTTGAGGACAGACGATAATGCACCAACGACGAAGGGTGCAAAGAAACTAGATCACAGACCGCACAATCGCAAGATCATATGCTCTATAACACAATGATATCGGAGACGATGACAATGGCAAGATTAAGTCTAGAAAGACTTGAGGATGATAATAAAATTCTGAGGATGGTAGAAATAAATCTGTACGATGGGGGAACTGGATTGCTTATTTTTCAAAGCTAAGTACATGAGTTTTTATAGGAGAAGGATGAGAAAATGGGGAAAATAAGACTAAACTAAAAGGGATAAATGAGAAGATTATAAATCGAAAACATATGTAATCCATGTGAGTGAAAGGTAATAAAATACTATAAGGATTGAAATAAAATTTTATGGAGATGTGCATGTGATCCTTTTTGATGCAACTGGAAATAAGTCATAAGAATGGTGAAATAAATGATGAAAAGCTAGAAACAAGTCATGAGTAGTTTATAATGAAGCAACATCACCGTGGCAGTAAAACAGTATCATAGAAACCATGTCCGATGCACAAATAATAAATTTGATCCGATCGGACATGCCAATGTGCATTGTGATGATGTCAATAAAATCCAAGATGCGAAATATTGGACGATCTATATGTTATCGGTGAAGGAAAAATACCGATGATGGTATTTCTGCGATGAGGAGTGAATACGATTTTATGCGATTGAAAAATCGTAAAAATGACCAAAAATGTGATCCAGATATTGCAAAAATTCATCGGAGATCATCATGGCAATATTGGTGTGTAAATCAAAGTTGGGATCAAGGATAGAGTTGAGATGTTGATGACTGGAATGTGTAGAAAAATAGATATACATGTCCAGAGCGTTCAGATGCGTATCAACACAGCTCAGCTGAGCCGCCTGAGTCTGACATCAAGTTGGCCAGTGCAGAGCACTAGGAGCACACCAGCTCCTGCCGGCCGCTCAAAATCTTGAGCACTGGAATGACGAGTGCCTGACTGTAGTAGTTGGCTGCATGATTGGAAACAAGTAAATCAATTGTCGATGAGTTGCCCTGGCAACTTGTCCAACAATTGACCTGGTGTTAGTAGACCTAACCCTGGCAATAAGTCGAAAGATCCTACCTGTTATTCATGTGGTCGACTAGGTCACTATGCGAATGATGCCCAGTGCCCAAATTTTGGTCAACCCTGAATGGGTGCAATTCAGGAGGCACATGATCATGATGAGGTAGTCGATGAGCCAGTCGACAATGCCGAAATGGGTGATCCCATAGTGGAGCCCACTCCAGACGAAGTTGCAGAGGCCACACAGGATATGGACATTGCGCCTGAGCCATTGGATCATGGCATATATGACAAGCCACTGATTGGTTCACAGTATACCTCGGAGGGCGAGGATTACCCACTGGAGGAGTACAAGGAGTACTCTGATGATGGTGATGGTGAACGAATGATGGTCATTCATGAGGACCATCTGCAGTATGATGCAGATGGTGCGTTTCCTGTCATTGTGGAGGAGAGCGATTTCAAACTAAGTGAGCCCAATGACAGTGATGCCATTGAGCAGTGAATACAATCCATTCGCATGTGGAAAGACGCAGGACGAACCGCAAGACAAACAACTACAGTTGTTTGTAAGTGGAGCGTGTCAATGACATGCCTGAAGCAGCCAGTGTCACAGATACGACCTTTAGTAGCAAAAATGACAATTAATGGACTAGAGGCTGTTGTCATGTTTGATATGGGCAGTACTTTGGATGCTGTTGGTCCAGAATTCACCCGAGTAGTGAACATGAAAATACACTCACTAGATGAGCCAATGGGCATCCAGCTTGGGTGTAAAGGAAGTAAGTCAAAAATTATATTTGGCACATCAGGGCCAGTATGATACAGTAGTATCATCAGGACCCATTATTTTGATGTGGTAAATATTGACTGATTTGATGTGATAATCAGTATGGGTTTCATGTGGAAGTTCGGTATAATGCTGGAGGCTGAACACAATAGTATACTAATCAGCGGAGTCCCTGCTCCCACTCTTTCTGAGGGGGAGGAAACAGCTGAATTAGTGCGAAGGCAGTCGTTGTGATGCGCACAGCCTGTGTCGCATTGACATGAGGAAGTGGGACCATCAGGATCTGCTGAGAAGAGGCGATCTGTGCATGTGGAAGAGATCGAAGATGAGGATGTGCCTCATAGAAGTATTCCAGTCTTGAAGACAACCAATCATAGTTGGCTTAAGTCAACTAAGGTAGAACCACCTAAGTCGACATGACGAGCAACAACCGTAGAGGTTGTTGACAACGAAGATACGCTCAAGGAGCATAAAGGGTTAAACTGAACCCTGCCTGTGTTGATGGATCAGGCCGATTCATTGACCATAGACGACATCGTTGAACAAGTAAGTACAGCACCAGTCATCCTTGAGGAGGATGCTGCTGCTATGCTAGAAGACTTGCATGAAATTGATGAGATTGTGCAAGAATTCACATGTGTACAATACCCAAGGAGATCATATGCTGAGCGTATGGCGCCATGGCATGAGGCCGCACTGCCAGAGCCAACTCCTGCAAAGAAGTTGGACATTAATGAAGCACTCCATGTGGTCACAGAAGTGCATGCTCAAGATGTGAAGAACATGGGAACACTCACTGAGGATGATATTCCTGAGCTTTGAGCGAAGTGGCTCTGGTCATGTCAAGATATCATGAATGGAGTACTGGAGGAATTGCCTCCAATGCTTGTGTTAACCACCACATACTGCTCATTGATGAGAATAAGCGGTACCATTACCACCTGCCATGGTGTCCTGACTCCATGAAAGTACCACTCATGGAGAAGATCACATGGTATACGCAGGCAGGATGGTGGGAGTCGGTTCAAACCGACCAAGCAGCACCTATGCTGTGTATTCTGAAGAAGTCTGGACTACTGCACACCACGATTGATGTGCGTAAATGGAACGACAACACCATAATGGATGTGATGCCATTCCTGGACCTGGATCAGATTTGCTTGGATGTAGCGAGAGTGAAGATACAGTCGAAGATTGACTTCTCTGATGTGTATGAACAGATTCAGACAGTGCCCAAGGATGTACACAAGAGTGCATTCACCACGATATATGGCACATACATGAGCCATACAATGCAAATTGGGGACTGTAACACCCCTGCCATGTTTCAATGTGTGATGACGATGATCTTTCGAGATTTCATAGGCATTTTCTTGCATGCCTATCTTGATGATCTATTCATCCACAGTAACTCTGTAGATGAGCACGAGAAACATCTTGTGCTTGTATTCGACAAAATCCACAAGTTCCAGTTCTACCTCAAGGAGGAGAAGTGTGAATTTTACGCTGAGCAGGTCGACTGTCTCAGCCATATGATTGACCATCGGGGTCTGCATGTGGATGCAGACAAGATGAGTTGAATCTGCAACTGGCGGCAACCTAGAAACTACAATAACGTTCAGAAGTTTGTAGGTCTCGTACGGTATCTGGCACATTTCTTACCAGATATCTCGAGTTATACTGGACCGCTATCGGTGATGTCCAAGAATGGCCAGCTGTTCACTTGGCAACCATTACATGACAAGTGTTTTGAGATGATTAAGTACATCTGCTGTAAAACACCTGTGCTCATGCCTGTGAATCACAACAAGGACGACCCAATCTGGGTCATTTGTGATGCATTGGTCACCAGTGTTGGTGCGATGTACAGTCAAGGACTGACATGGCAAACCTGCAGGTTTCATGTCATGTAAGTTCACGGATGCACAGAGACACTACTGTGTCCTTGAACAGGAAATGATTGCCATACTTGAGGCGTTGCTCAAGTGGGAGGACAAGCTAATTGGATATTGTATCCATGTTGTCACTGATCACCAAGTGCTTGAGTTCTTCAAGACACAGGATCAGTTATTGAGTTGTCAGACTTGCTGGATGGAGTACTTGTCCCGGTTTGACTTTGACATTCGATATATCCAGGGTAAGCTCAACAAAGTAGCTGACTGTCTGTTGTGCTACTATGAGAGCAATATGTGGTACAATGTGTACGACGTATTGGAGTATGTCAATGCCAATGTACGGCTTGACCCCACTCTCGATGATGTGCCTTGGAATCAGCTTTGAGAAATCGAAGACCATACAGTCAAGATGCATGCTATTCGGGTAACCAAAGAGACTCAACGACGACAAAGTAATCATCTGGCGGAAGGTCAAGAAAAGTGAGACGTCTGTGCTGCAGCACTAGCTGTGGCTCCTGAACCAATAGATGAGACACCTGTTGCTTATGCAGTGACTGATGAAGACCCCACAGTCTTTGAGTTGAGGGTGCGCGGTGAACACTTAGTGGCTAAGTTAACTGCTAACGACTTGTTTCTCGCTGACATCAAGTCGGGGTATGAGCACGATTCGTTGTTTGTGAAGATTCTGAGGCAGCCAGACCAACATACAGCCTTCACGTATGTGATCAGCTGATATGATCTCGCAATTGAGGTGGAGAACAAGTCCTCTGCATACCATTGACAAAGATGGGCAGTCAATCGTTACATGGCATAATAATTGACCAGGCACACACAGCATACCATGGATTACATCCGGCGATGGTACTGGTGGCTGGGAATCCATCATGAGGTGCAGAAGTTTTGCAACTCATGTCAAGTGTGTTTGAAGGCGAAAGAGAGTGGCCAACCCCCACAGGGTCTGCTACACTCCTTGCCGATCCCCACTCAACCATGGCAATCGATTGGTATGGACTTTATAGGTCCATTCCCTGAGATCGACGGCTACAACTACTTATGGGTAGTTATATGCCATATGATCAATATGGTGCACCTTATCCTGGTGAACACCAAGATGACAGCCTTGCAGCTGTTGTGGATCTACTTGAAAGAAGTTGTATGACTTCATGGATTGCCCGCAAGTATCATGTCAGATTGAGACTCGAGGTTCACCTTCAAGTGGTGGCAGGAACTTCATTGACTGATGGGTGTGAAGCTGTTGATGTCGACGTCATTCCATCTGCAGATGGATGGCATGACCAAGTGAGCCAATTGCTCGATAGGCCAACTGTTCCAAGCTGCTATCAGCCTGGATCAGAAGGACTGGGTTTACAAGGTACCCATGATGGAGTTCGCCATCAATGCCAGCATTAGCAAATCAACGGGGTTCACACCATTCGAGCTGAGCAGCACATATATGCTGACAATGATTCGCCAGTTGCCTGAGTCAAATACAGCCCCACCAGGCATGAGGACATTTGCTCAGCAGGCACTGCAGAACTTAGCTGCAGCACACAAATCTATAATAGCGAACTGTGTGTTTCAACAGCATTATGCAAACGCACATAGGTGTCAAGAGCCTACAATAAAACAGGGAGACTTAGTATACTTATTGACTAAGAACCTCTCGCTCCCCAAGGGGCGAGTGAGCAAGTTGGTGCCTAAGTACGTAGGACCCTACAAGGTCCTACAGGCATACCCTGAGACCTCCAACTATATGCTGGAGCTCCCTAGCGAACTCATCAGGCGACAAGTTCACCCAAAGTTTCATGTCAGCCTGCTCAGGCTGCATGAGCCCAATGATGACACCCTGTTTCCCAACAGAGCATCAGTAGACGTGTACGATTTCAGTGCACCAGATGATGCTGAATGGATAGTGGACGAGCTTGATAGCCATCGATGGAGTGGCAAGAACCTTGAGTTCCAGGTTTGCTGGAACACAGGGGAAACAACTTGGGAGCTGTTGGAGTCGTGCAAAGAGCTCGCAGCTCTAGACTGATACCTCACACTGATGGGTGTGAAGCATTGGAAGCAGCTGCACGAGCCACTTGATGCTGAGAGCGTCGAGCGGGGCACCACTGGTATGGTAGCCAGTGGTGGGATGGAAGAGGAAATTATTAAGTCCGATTCAGACTAGTAAGTATCCTGATTGGGAAATAGCCAAAGGCCTGGACCTTTGGCAAAACAACTGTATAGTTGTAGCTTAGTGATCACGTGCTGCATACCCCTTGTCATCATACCATCACCATGGAATGCAACAAAACCCTCAAGCACAACATCAAGCCTGACGAGGACCAGCCCATGGCTGGTCCTCACCACCAGAGTTGCCATGAGGCGTCATCGTACCGACGAGTGCCTCATGAGGGGGAGAGAGAGGAGCAAGGCAAGCACACTAGCTCACCATACCTCTCACCTCAACAGCAAAGGAGCCACTCTGCGGAGTGCACATCACTGCGCACCAAGCACACTAGCTCAGCTAATGCCCTCACCTGGCATTTTAACAATGATTTCCATATTGTCGTTCACAGCATAGGCTGCCAATTGTGCAAGGAGTACTCCCTGCACTGTTGTAGCAGCATGCTGGAGCAGGACGTCTCGCACTGACATGCATGGGAAGCACTTCACGCGCACTTTGTGGTCGACAGTCATGAGTCGAGCAGCGGCTTGGCCCGTGGTAGTAGGTGAGCGCAGGAGCTTGAGCAGGAGCTGGAGCTATGTCGTAAGGAGAATGACGACCTGAGGCATCAGGTGAGGTGCTATTGTAATGAGGTAGATGATATGTGCCGGTGGGAGTATGAGGATTGTCATGAACCGCTATGAGCATCATGACTCTTACAATTGTCGTAAGAGGCACTGCACCAGCACCAAGGTGACTCTGTCATCCTCAGGTGGCTATGTGTGGCCCCCAGCTGAGACACCACAAATAGTGGTGTCTCCACCATGATTGCTGACTCCGCCAGGTGATCCCACATCGCTGCTGCGGGCACCATTGCCCGTAGTGCCCATGGAGGTCAACCCTGATTGGCCACCTCTGCCACCACCTGGGGAGTGTAATCAGATTGATGCCACCACACCGTGGCTCCCCATCATCCCAATGCACCCAACATTGGGTGAACACGATACTGTATATCCCATGCTCCCCAAGGGCTTTCACTGATCCTGAGTGGACAATACTGTCTGCACAGGAGCAGTGGCCAAGGCTGCTCAATGGAATGAGGTGCTGGGTGTAGTGCTGCTGTGCAGTACAATGTGGCCATCCAACCATGGATTTCCCCAGACAGTCGCAGATTGGGAAAGCCTGTTCAAGGCTACCTGCAAAGACGGCAGCAACAAGGTGCTGCACCTCGTGAAGGCATTTGTGACCCAGGCGCAGAACACACCTGGGGTGCAACGTACTGAGCCCCAGTGCCAAGCGCTGAGGGAATGGATGTACCTGGCATGATACACGCCTGCCCTGCGCAAGGGCAAAGAGTGCACAGGGCCCAATATGGTAGGACACTAGGTGGCTGCATCGCCTGGATGACCTTTGGTCAGCGCAACCGATCTCACTGCAACAGGTGCTGCTGCCCTGTCACTCCCTCTATTCCCAGACCTGCCTCCCCCACACAAGGACAGCTGGCAACCCCGCCATGTGGATGAGGTGCACCTTGGCATGCCCATGCTGCGGGATGGCCCCGAGATGTGGGTGATGTGGATTGACCAGCACCCAGACAAATGTCCACATGGCATAGTGGTCATGCCCGACGGCTGCATATCAATGCACGGCATACATGGAATGCAGCTGATCAAATGGCATAAACCATGACCTGAAGCCGTTGAATGACAACGAACACAGTATGTGTTCCTTGCTGCTCAACTATTCACATCACCCAGTGCCTATTGGCATGCCCTCCAGTGGCTCCACCTGACTGTAGTTTGTGGTCAGTCATGGAACCTCTATGCCGGGTCGATTGAGAACTTGACAATTGACGATCTCATGCACTTCTTTGCCAAGCAAGGGGTGACCAAAGAGGAGGTGGACAACACGTTTGAGTACGTGTACCAGTGGCTCACCACAGCCGCTACTGAATGGGCTTCCCAGTCGACTGAGATCCAGTCGCTTCTGGACAAAGTCAACCTCACTATCTGTGAGGCCAGCAATAGGCTGCCATGAGTGAACAGTGTCCAATGGTGGCAACCATTCTTCTTGTGGCCAGCACAGCTGTATGGAGGGCAGCTGCCTGCAGAGGAACATGCAGCCCTCACTGCCCAGTACAGCCCATTTGACGAACCCTTCGAGGACTCGTCCATCCTTGACCCCAAATACATCAGGACCATTGAAGCTAGCTGGCATCAATTGGTCCCTTCAGATACTGTCTTGTTGGGCCACACCAGCCCCGAGTCTTCAATCGGCCCACCTGCCAGTAGACTGATGACTCATATCACAGATCTGGATTCCAAGATGGAATCTGGTGTAGCCCCCAGTGTGCCGCCTGCCAGTAGCACGCTCCCATTGCCAGCTGCGGCCCAGGATGCTCATGCATCCTTGGCCCAAACTTCAGCGACATTGTCCTCGATGTCACTTACCTTCGTTTGTCCATCCACGCCCATTGCATGCATTGATGACCCACCATACATGGACCCATATGCCCCAAAATTGCCTTACAGTGAGGATACCCCAATGGACGACGAATAGTCATCCTAACCACTTTCTTTAATGTTTCTATTATTTTTTTATGGACTACATTAATCATTAATTACCTTATTGACTGGCTCACCTGGGTGTCCAGTCTTGAGGGGGAGAATGTAACATATTTAGCACTCATGAACATTTGTGCTTATTTACCAAGGCCCTCTGGCCTTATAGGGACTATTACCTAATACCATTCCTTAGCTTTACACATATCACTACTCCTGCATCCCTT
>Ga0210402_10000934_pt1 | contig 31286 bp, 24 predicted proteins | sample IncBWC7MmetaG_FD_161055 | JGI IMG/M metagenome (GOLD analysis project Ga0210402, IMG submission 161055) | Forest soil microbial communities from Barre Woods Harvard Forest LTER site, Petersham, Massachusetts, United States - Inc-BW-C-7-M | ecosystem: Environmental > Terrestrial > Soil >...
TCCGACCAAGAATTCCGTCGGGGCCTGTAGCAGAATTTCACACGTAGAAAAATCCCATAGCACGCCGGGGCAAATTGGGAAATCGAGCACGAACGTGCTGGAGCTGGCGGTCAAGCATCGATGGTGCCCATGCTGCGGAACCATAATCGCACCCAGCGCAGATTCAAACTGGTTGAGGCTGAGTTCCTCGCGCCGGCGATCGGATCGTCAAGCTGCGTCATGCCTCGAATCCTCCGCGCGCGGCAATGGCCGAAGCATCGCGAGCACCATGCAACACGCGAATGATGACAAGGGCGTCCGCGAGGGGGCGATAGTAAATCGCGTAAGGCTCGCGGAACGTGACCCGCAGACCGGGGCCAAACTGTTCCCGAGCGGGAGCAGCCAGCGGAAAACGTCGCACAGGTTCAAAGGACACCTCGATCGAGGCAACGAACCGCGACGCGATCTCTTCGGACGCCTCGGCGGCAATGCGAGCCCAGATTTCGGCGAGGTCCGCCTCGGCCGCGTCCGTCAGACGGAGGGCGAGCGGCTCGCTAATAGCTTTCTTCCTCGCTCAATGATTCGCGCGGCGTCGAAATTCTTTACCCGCCCTTCCGCCAGGTCCGCCAGCCCCTTGTCGATGTCAGCCTTCAGCGCCGCCAGCTCCTGCAGTTGCAGCGCGCGCTTCATCTTCCAATCGCGGAGTGCCTCGCGCACGACCTCGCTGGTCGAAGCGTAGTCCCCACCTTCAACCGCGCCCTTCACGACTGCCGCCATGTCGGATGGCAAAGTGATCGTCAACCGCTCGATGGCCGCCATGCGCCCTCCTTCGAATGTGCTCATATATGATCATACTTTTGATGCGAACAAGAAGGACCGCACCATGCGCTTCGGCATCCACCTCCCCCACGCCGGCGAGCGCGCCTCCCCCGCCCTGATCCGCCGCTTCGCCCTCCAGGCCGAGGCGCTGGGGTTCGCCGACGTCTGGGTCAGCGAGCACATCATCCTCCCCCGCACCCAGTTCCCCCGCCCGCTGCCGTTCTACGAGCCGGTCCTCACCCTCACGTGGGTCGCCGCGGTGACCGAGCGCGTGCGTCTCGGCACCTCGGTCCTGGTGCTGCCGATGCGCCACCCGATCCCGCTGGCGAAGGAACTCGCCACGCTGCAGAATCTCTCCGACGGCCGGCTGATCCTGGGCGCCGGCGTCGGCTGGCTCGCTCCCGAGTTCGCCGCCCTCGGTGCGCCGTTCCACGAGCGCGGCCGCCGCATGGACGAAGGCATTGCGCTGATGCGCGCCGTCTGGACGCAGGACCCGGTGACGTTCCCGACCAAATACATCCCGGCCGAGATCACCGACATGACCATGACGCCGCTGCCTATCGCGCCGATCCCGCTGTGGATCGGCGGCAGCTCCGACGCCGCGCTGCGCCGCACGATCCGCCTCGCCGACGGCTGGCACGGTTCGCGCGAAACGCCGGAGCAGACCGCGTCGATCGTGCAGCGCTTGCGCGCCGAACGGCCCGGCGCCGACTTCACGATCTCGACGCGGGTGAACTGGGACGGGCGCGACCTCGGCGAACTGCGCGAGCGCATCGCCGCCTATGAGGCGGCCGGCGTGCAGCACATCATGGTGGCGTCGGATCTGCTGCGGTCGGCGGAGATCGACAACTGGGACGGCATCATCGAGGGCGTCGGCCGCCTGGTCTCGCGTTGATTGTGCGCCACTGCACACGGCTCGTCGTAATCAGCAGACATATGCAGGACAGCTCGCACTGCGACGGGCGGCTGATTCGCGTCTCACCCAATCGTCCGCGGGTCCTCGACATCGACCCTCAGGTGCTCGGTGGGCTGTGGCGTCGCCGTCATTACGCATACGCCGTCGGGGGCTTCGAACTGGTGCCACATGTTCTGCGGAACAACTGCCATCATCCCGGCGCTCAGCACCAGGGACTGCCGCCCCTCCGCGGTCATCAGGTGCAGCGTCGTTGCGCCATCGACGATCTGCACGATCTCGTCGCCCTGCGGGTGCCGTTCCCAGGCACTCGTGCCGGCGAACTTGGCGGCAAAGATTGCGCCGTCGCGGTAGGGCGCCACGCGGGCGAACGCGCCCTCGCGTTCCGTTTCGGACGAGGTGGGGGTGCGCCCCTTGAGCATCGCCAGTTTGGTGAACTCGGCCTTGAGATCGACGACAGTGACCATGGTTTCCTCCGCGTGCTGGGTTCGTGCCGAACTTAGCGCATGTTCATGTTGGGCGGAATCGGATCCACGCAGGGAAGACGTGGATGGTCGGGCCAAGCCCGACCATGACGATTGAAAGATAGGACGATGGAACGCAGCATCGCGGGGCCGCACCGTTGCTGCTTCGGTTGTCGCCGCGGTGGTTAGAGTTGCGCTGATGGCGGCTCGGCAGTGTTCACTTGTTCGGCGTGGTCAGCACGGCGCCGTCGTCGGCTACGAAGATCGCAAGCAGGCTCGCCGGCTCGGTGGCGCTGGCATTTGCGCTGACGAGGTGATCGCTGCCCGGCGGCTCGAAGAAGCTCTCGCCGGCCTGATAGACCTTGGCCGGGCCGGACGTGGAGACCTGCGAGCGGATCGCGCCGGACAGCACGTAGGCGAAGACGCTGCCGGCGTGATGATGCGGCCCCGATGCCTCGCCTGGTGCATAGCGCACGACGACCGCGGTCAGACTCTTGCCGGGCACGTTGGGAAGCTGCGTCGAGAAGGCGACCGTCGCGCGGCCAACGGGCGGCTGTTGTGCACGTGCAGGCAGCGCGGCGCAGGCCATCAGCGCGGCAAGCATGGCGACGTAATGGGTGATTTGCATGGCTTGGGTCTCCCCTCAAATGCTGAAAATCTTCCGCGAATTTCCCTCGCGGATGGCGTGGCACACATCCGGCGGCAGCGCCGCAGTGTTCGCCATCGAGCCCTTCATGTCATGCACTTGGTGCGGATAGTCGGTGCCGAACAGCACACGGTCGGCGCCGACGATCGAGATCAGGAACTGCAACGCACCCGGATGGTAGGTGATGCAGTCGTACCAGATACGCTTCAGATACTCCGACGGCGGGGCCTTCATCCGCCGCCGCGACGGGATCTCCACCTCGTCGCCCTTGTCGAAGCGGCCCACCAGATAGGGCAGCGCGCCGCCGCCGTGCGAGGCGATCAGCTTCAGGCGTGGATACAGATCGAGGAATCCGTCGAAAATGATGCGCGCGAACGCGAGCGTGGTATCGGCAATGAAGCCGACCGACCACGGCAGGTCGTACTGCTTCATGTCCATCGCGTCGATGCCGGGCAGGTCGGTCGGGTGCACCAGCACCGGCAGGGCGCGCCGATCGATCTCTTGCCAGACCGGCGCGAAATGCGGATCGGTCAGGCTGCGGCCGGCGATGTTGGCCAGCACCATCACGCCCACCGCCCCTGCATCGCAGCTCCGTTTTAGTTCATCGACGGCGCGCCGCGGATGCTCCCAGGGCAGCGAGGCGAACCAGCGGATGCGGTCGGGCCAGCGCTGCTGCGCCGCGGCCATGCTCGCGTTGGATTCGCGCGCCGCCTCACAGCTGACATCCTCGGTTCCCCAATACACGTTGGGGCAGGTCAGAGAGACGATCGCCATGTCGATGTGACCGGCGTCCATGTCGCGCAGGCGCAATTCGTAGTCGAAATGCCCGCGCTGCGGGATCGCGACCGGTGTGTCGTGGCGGTAGATTTCGATCTGGCCGTCCGGCCGCGTCTGCAGGTTGTAGATGCCGCCGTTCGCCTTCAGCAGCTCCATGAACCTGCTTGTGAACATGTGCGTGTGGACGTCGATGACGGACATCGTGCGGTTCTCCCCCTCTGTCGGCCGCGGCTTCGTCGGCCCGGCGATCGGGGCAGGATTGCACGGAGTTCGCGCAGAATTCCACAGCGAGACGGTCATGCCGTGAAACCCTGCGCGATCGCCACGTCGTGATGGACGGAGGCTGCTCAGCTTCCTCCGGCCATCGCCTTGACGTCGCCGGCGCTCAACGCCTTGCCGCCGATCGCCCATTCACCGCTTTCGATCTCCTGCACGCGCACCCAGGTGACCGGCCGCATCGGCTCGCCTTCCACCGAAACCATCGCGTCGGTCACTTTTTGGATCATGTGCTGCTTCTGCTCTGGCGTGAAAACGCCCTTGATAAGCTGGATGTCAACGAGCGGCATTTCTTCCTCCACCTTCATGAGCGAGCCTGGATCGGCTCGACGGCCGCGGCATAGCAAAGGCCGGAGCCGTTTCTCCAGTTCAGGAACTGAAGTAGCCCGATACAGAAACTGAACTAGGCGGGCGCACGCCACTGGCCTAATCTCCGAGACGCTTTCGGTAGGAAACGTCATGACGCATGGCAGCTACAAACAGTTCTGCCCCGTGGCGATGGCCGCGGAGATCCTGTGCACGCGATGGACCGTCGTGCTGCTTCGCGAACTTGTCGCCGGCTCGACGCGGTTCAACGATTTGCGGCGCGGCGTTCCGCGCATGTCGCCCGCACTTCTGTCGCAGCGGCTGAAGGAACTCGAGGCCGCCGGCATCGTCTGCCGCAGGCCGTCGCTGGCCGAACCCGGTGTGCTTGAATATCACCTGACCGACGCGGGACGCGAACTCGAACCGGTGGTGGAGGCGTTCGGGTTCTGGGGACAGCGCTGGGTCGCCGCGGATATCTCGCTGCAGCATCTCGATGTGTCGTTGCTGATGTGGGACATGCGCCGCAACCTCGATCCGACGCCAATGCCGAAACGGCGCTGCGTGATCCAGTTCCTGTATCCGGAGCTGCCGCCGGCGCAACGATCGTGGTGGCTTCTGGTCGGGCCGGAAATCGGGGTCGATCTTTGCTCGGTCGATCCCGGCTTTGACGTCGATCTCTATGTCTCGACTGATCTGCGCACGATGACCGCAATCTGGATGGGTGTTGAGACTGTGAGCAGCGCACAGCGCGCCGAACGATTGTATCTCTCCGGCGATCGCCAGCTTGCCACCGACATGCAGACATGGCTGGGGCTTAGCCCGTTTGCCAGGGAACTCAGGCTCGCGAGCTGAACCTGCGCCGGCCGATGCTGGCACAGTCTGGTCTCGCGGCAGCCTCCCGGGCATGCTCCGCCGCACCACCAAGGAGCGCTCGGCCATGCAAGTCCGACGCCTCGCCTTGCTGCTATGACGCGCCCGCCGGTCCGCGTCCGTGATCGCGAACGGTTCGTCAGCCTGGACCGGCACTGGCTGCGCTCGGTCGCCTTCACGCTTCTGCTGGTCGGCCTGATCGCAACCGCGATCGGCGCCGACTGGACGTCCACCATTTCCTCCATCGTCACCTGCGCGGTGGGGTTCGGCTTCTTCTATCTGCTGTTCCCCGGCGGGGCGCATTTCGGCATGACGGTGGCCAATTTCCTGGCGATCTACGCCTGCGTGTTCGAGTTCTTCCGGGATGCGAATTTTCCTGCCGTGCCGCAGCCCTTCGCGCTTGGCGCGGTTGCCATGCCGGTACTCGGGTTCCTGATCTGCTGCGTCATGCGCCGCCGGCAGGTGTACGCGATCATTCACGCCCGCCGCATTCGCGAGCTCGACCATCTGCCGCGCGTGACCAGCTGGTTCCTGGGCGCCGTCGCCGTCGGCGCAGCGACGTTCGCACTCCCGCGTCTCGAACTCGATGCCCCGGAGCAGGGGATAGCGCTGTTGGCGGCGATGGCCGTCGTCACGCTGTTCGTCGTCGTGTCAGTGCGCGATGTGGTCCTGGTGATGATCGACATCGCCATGGTGTTTGAGGGAGTTGCCGCACGGCTCGACCGGCTGGTGCGGCCGATGATGGCGTTCGTCACGTTCTACTCGCTGCTGGTGGTCGTGTTCGCCTGCCTCTACCGCATCGCCGACCTCACCGCGCGAACGCCGCAGTTTGCGCTGCACGGATCGCCGGCGCGAATCAGCTTCGTCGATTCGCTCTATTACAGCGTCGCCACGATCACCACGCTGGGCTTCGGCGACATCGCGCCGACATCGTTCCTGGTGCGGGCGTTGACCGGAATGGAGGTGGTGACCGGCGTGCTGATGCTGCTGTTCGGCTTCAGCGAGATCATGCGAAGCGCGGGGTCCGAGCGGGAGGCCCGGCTGCGGTCTGAACGGCGTCCCCCGCCGCCGCCGCCGCACGATTCTGCGTAGCGGCCAACAGAGTTTTGCCATGTTGCGCCGGCATATCGGCGTGCTGCGGGAGAATTGCGCATGAACTGGCAAGGTCGAAGGGTTCTGGTCACCGGCGGGGCGGGTTTTCTCGGCTCCAATCTCTGCCACGCCCTGGCAGCACGGGGCGCACGCGTCACCGCGCTGGACGGCTTCCTGTTCGGCAGTGGCGCCAACGCGGCGAACCTCGCCGATGCCGATGTCGAACTGGTGCGCGGCGACATCCGTGAGATCGATCTGCGGTCGCTATGCGAGGGCGCCGATGTGATCTTCAACCTGGCGGCGCAGACAAGCCACATGGGCGGCCAGAACGACCCGCTGGTGGACATCGCGGTGAACGCGGTGGCGCAGGTGCGGCTGATCCAGGCGGCGCGCGAGGCGGCGCCCGATGCGGTGGTGGTGCATGCCTCGACGCGGCAGTTCTACGGGCGCGTCCAGAAACTGCCGGTGGACGAGAACCAGCCGGTCGCGCCGCCCGACGCCAACGGCGTGTCCAAATTCGCCGGCGAGCAGTACTGGATGCTGGAGCACCGCGTGCGCGGCAGGCCGGTGGTCTCGCTGCGGCTGACCAACTGCTACGGGCCGCGGCTGCGCATTCGCGACGCGCGCCAGACTTTTCTCGGCATTTGGATCCGCTGCGTGCTGGAGCAGAAGCCGTTCGAGGTCTGGGGCGGGGCGCAGCTTCGCGACCTTACCTATGTGGACGACGTGACCGAGGCGTTCCTGCTGGCGGCCGACCGCCCCGAATGCCACGGCCGCATCTTCAATCTTGGCGGACCGCCGCCTGCTTCGCTGCACGACATCGCCGAACTGATGGTGCGGCTGGCGGGGCCGCCCGCGCGCTATGTCACGCGCGAATTCCCGGCCGACCGCGCCTCCATCGACATCGGCAGCTATCACGCCGATGACCGCGCGTTCCGCGCCGCGGCCGGTTGGGAGCCGAAGGTCGGATTGGAGGTTGGGATCAGGCGGTCGCTCGAATGGTACCGCACGCGGCTCGCGGACTACTTGTGAGGCCATGTCTCGGTCAAGGGACGGTCATCGTATCAGATGCGATTGATAACACGATTGCGGCCAATTCGCGCATTCCTCGACAAGAAGCGACGATGAGGGTCAAATGAGTCTGGGGCACCGCGTTGCGAGCCGCGAAATCGGTTTGCTTGTCTGCCTCCCGATCTTCGATAACCGCTCGCGCAAGCCGGAGGTCGCAGCCGAGTCCGGTCAAACTGCAAGGAGCTGTTGATGAAATCCCGCATCGTTCTTGCTGCATTCACCATGTTCTCCGTTGCCGCCGCCGGGGCCGCGCGCGCTGACGACCAGCCGATCGAGGTTCAGGTGGTGGACGCTCTCAACAAGGCATTCGGCGTACATCCTGGCTTCCGGTCCAACCACGCCAAGGGCATTGTGGTCGAAGGTAGCTTCAAGGCCTTGCCGAACGCGCAGACGCTCAGCAAGGCGGCGATCTTCAGCGGCGCGGCCATCCCGGTCACCGTGCGCTTCTCGGCTTCGACCGGTATCCCGAACATTCCCGACGGGGCGCCCGGGGCCAATCCGCACGGCATGTCGATCAAGTACCACCTGCCCGACGGCAGCGAGACCGACATGGTGATCAACTCGCTGAAGTTCTTCCTGGTGTCCAGCGGTGAGGACTTCCGCGACCTGTTCCTGGCGATTGCCGCGAGTCCACCGAACGCGCCGAAACCAACCGCGCTCGATCAGTTCGCTGCCGCTCATCCGTCGGTTCCCGCCGCACTCGCCACGGTCGCCACACCTGACAGCTACGCCGACGAGGAATACTATGGGGTGAACGCGTTTGTTTTCACCAACAAGTCGGGCAAGCAGCAGGCTGTGCGCTACCAGATGGTGCCGACGCGCTTGGTCCACCTTACTCCGGCCGATGCAGCGAAGCGCGCGCCTGATTTCCTGTCGTCGGAGCTTTTGGACCGACTGAAGCACGGCAGCGTGTCATTCCATCTGAAGGCGCAGCTTGCCGGCGCGGGCGATCAGACGCGTGACCCGACGAAGGCGTGGCCGGCGAGCCGCCCGGTGGTGGATCTCGGCGTCCTGACGATCACCCGGGCGGTGCCGGACAGCGACGAGGCGCAGAAGAAGCTGCTGTTCCTGCCGACGAACCTGATCGACGGCATCGACGCGTCGGACGATCCTATCATCGCAATTCGCGGCGGCGCGTACGCGGTTTCCTTTTCCCGGCGCAATCCCTGAGGTGGCTGCTGCTGGCGGGGCGGGTGTTGCAGCAAGTCTGGCTACGCGCAACGCTCGTCATGGTCGGCGAAGGCCGGCCATCCACGTCTACTCTTTTTGCTGGCAGCGAAGACCTGGATGGCCGGCCTTCGCCGACCATGACAATTGAGCTACGGCCGTTGCGCCGTTTAGAATACTTGTTCCGCGGCGGATCGTTACCTGCGCCAGGTCCAGAGACGCGCTCAGGGTCGATAGACCGCGCGATTGTGCCAGGGTATCGAATCCCAACTTAGAACACGCTCGCTGCCATCGAACAACGCCGCAAACTTTCCGCCTGACACGGTGTACTGGAATTCCTTAACGCGGTCACCGACGTTGACCGTTGCATTGCGCATGATGTCGAGACCCTGGTCGATGCGGACGACCTGAAAGACATTGGGGTCGGTGCCAGAGAAAAACTTTGTTTCGCTACCAAGGCGGATGGGCGTACCACGCTCGTAGGTGACATGAACCGCGAGGTGTTCGCCTCCCGCTGCCTGGAAGTCCCAGGTCTCTTCTCCTGCAATGCCTGACCCAGCGCCGACTTTGTAGGAGCGCTCCATGCGATGGACCGTGGCCGGCAGATATACGCCGAAGGGTCCCGGTGCATCCGCTGGATCCTCCGTAAGCCCGCCGATGATCATCTGCCCGGTGACGCCGGTCGCTGTCTGCTTGACCGGGATGGCGAGGATGGCCATGCGGTTGGTGCCTGGAGCCATGGGCTTACCATCGGCGCCCGTGATGCCCACCCGATCGACGAATATGAGGCGTAGGTTGGCGTCCTTGGCCGGTCCGGCGGTGGCGATCACCGGCTCCCAGCCTGCCGGCAGCGCGTTCTTCAAGGCCGCGTCAGGCACGTGAAAGTCCAGCTGGAAGCGACTTTCCGCGCTGTGCTCGATCAGGGTCTCGGCGGTTGCCTGACGGCTGACGGTTCCGACTATGCCACCGGCCAGCAGCAACGTCTGGACAATCGCGATCGTCACTCGTCCGCCCATCTGAATCCCCCCCTGCAATATTGATCATGGCAACGAACCCAGTGTGGGCAATCCACCGAGCGGAAGCAATCGGACGGTAGCTCCGGGTGGATCGAGGTTGCCATGCGCGGCGACGCTGTCTTGGTAGAGCAAGCTATAAATTTGGCGTTCATTCACCATCACGCGACTCAGATTCACCTTTGGTCGCTGCACAACCACCTTTGATCGCTTTCGGCTCGGCTTCAGATGGACGATTCTGAGCAGGAGGCCGCGTGGCGTCGCGAGCGTTGCCACGCCAGACTGGCAGATCGTGCCGCGGTTCGCTAAACTCCCTTAATGAACGAGTCAGCGAGGGAACTTCGCCGACTGTCTCTTGTGCTTGCGGCTCATGCCAAGACGCTGCGAAAGGCCGCTGAAGCGGCGCGCGCGCGGGGCGCCGTTTGGAGAGAGATGGCTCGTGCAGCAAGAAAGGCTGCCGAAGCGAGCCGCGAACATGCCGACGCCGCTCGTAAGCGCCATGATGATCGCTGAGATTTTGGCTGGTGGATCAATTCAAAATGCGTGTAATTCTTCCCTTGCAATCAGCGCCCTCGTGACTGACACCGGCGAAGTACTTGGGATCACCCATCCTCCGCCGAGCGTTCGATCGATCGCGTCTGAGCAGGTTTCTGACTGTCGTCGGATGCCATTGTCCGCCGCGAGTGGTGTGGATGCCACGGGCGTTCAAAGCATCTGCGATACCCTGCAATGTGTTGACGCCGGACGCCTGAATCGCGCGGATGACAGGCAAGAGTTTGTCCACTCGTTGATCGGCAAGCTTCCGGTTGATTTCGCCGGCACGATTGGCTGTACGGTCGTGATGCCGGAGTGACGGTTCGGTCCAGTCACGGCTCCCGCCGAACGCTTTTGCCGTGCCCCACGCCGCGCGGTCAAAAATCGAGTATTGGACGCCGGCATCGCGAGCCGGCTCGTTGAGCCTGGCGATGAACAGCGTGGCATTCAGTTGATGGCAAGCGTCCAGTGCACGGGCAAGTTCCGGCCGATCGCATCGCTGGCCGGTGTCGATGTCGGTGTATATGCCGACCAGTTCCCGCTCGCCGCCGCCCAGGTAACCCGCGACTGCCTCATATTGCACTGCCAGGCCGAGGTCGAAGCGACCCTGCTGGTCCATGCCGACGCGGAAGTAGGCAACGAAGAGTTCGCATGGCATGCCTTGGATTCCCGATCCTGGTTGCACCGCGCCACATCGCGGTTTTCATCAGTAACGCAAGAGCTGTGCCAGCGTGCGGGTCGCGATGCTTCATTGATATCCTGTGGATTCTTGCTGTTCATCGTCAGTGCAGCGGGTGATTTGCCCCACCGGTGACTCGATTTTTGGGGCGGATCACCCGAGGCCGTCGGAGATTCCGCAGAGCGATTTTGACAGGTTGAAGCGCTGCACAAATGCGCCGCCACGTCGCATCATGCGCGGAGCTTAGCTCTTGTTGTCATCCTCGCGAAAGCGGGGACCCAGGCGGCAACTGGGTCCCCGCTTCCGCGGGGATGACTACAATTCGCGGAAATGACAACAAGAGGCACCAGCCGCGCCGCAGCTGATTGGTTTAGTTCCAAGCAGGTCCTTAATGGCGGATGACAGGAGTTTAATCGACATGACGGTGGTTTAATCGCTCCAGCACGGGAACGGTCATCTGCAAGACCGCATTTTAGCGAGGTCGGCGGCGCCAATCGGCCTGCCGCTTCGGATTCTCAGACCCGTTTCCCTCAAGGAGGAACCATGACCAATTCACCCCGGCCCCCCAGCGCGCGCAGACCGTGGCGCCGCACGGCGCTTGCCGCCATGCTGTTGGCTGGCACGGCGCTCGGCGGCTTCGCAGTCGCCCAGTCCGGCGTGGCCGCCACCGACCCCAACGGCGGCGCGACGCCGGGCGCACCGGTCAACCCGCCCGGCAGTGGTATGAGCCACACGCTGCCGGACTTCACCGATCTGGTGACCCAGGTGAAGCCGGCGGTGGTCTCGATCACCAGCAAGATGCAGGCCGGGGCGGCTGACAACGAGGACGAGCCGCAGATGCCGCGTCAGTTCCGGCAGTTTCCGTTTGGCGGCATGGGCCCGCAGCGGGGGCCGCAGATGCACGCAGTCGAGGCACGCGGCTCCGGCTTCATCGTCGACGCCGATGGGACGATCGTCACCAACAACCACGTGGTGAAGAACGCAAAGACGGTGTCCGTCACGCTGGACGATGGCACCACGGTTCCGGCAAAGGTGATCGGCCACGATTCGCGCACCGACATCGCGGTGTTGAAGGTCGATGCACACCACAAGCTCCCGTATATCCAGCTTGGCAATTCGGCGAGCGTAAAGCCGGGCCAGTGGGTGGTGGCGATGGGCAATCCGTTCGGTCTTGGCGGCACGGTGACCGCCGGCATCGTTTCGGCCAGTGGCCGCGACATCGGGGCCGGGCCGTATGACCACTTCATCCAAATCGACGCGCCCATCAACCAGGGCAACTCCGGTGGTCCGCTGTTCACCCAGGACGGCAAGGTCATCGGCATGAACACCGCGATCCTGTCGCCGTCGGGCGGCTCGATCGGCATCGGCTTCGCCATTCCCTCCGACATGATAAAGACGGTGGTGGCGCAGCTCGAGAAGACCGGCCATGTCACGCGCGGCTATATCGGCGTAGAGGCTCAGCCGGTCAGCGACACGATGGCGAAGGCGATGCATCTTTCGCAGAATTCCGGTGCGCTGATCGCCGGCGTGCAGTCCGATGCGCCGGCCGCGCGCGCCGGGCTGGAGCCGGGTGATGTCATCACTTCGGTGAACGGCCAGTCCGTGACGAACCCGCGCGACCTCGCGGTGGATATCGCCGCGGTGCAGCCGGATGAAGATGCGACGCTGCAGGTAGTGCACGAGGGCGACAGCAAGTCGGTGACGGTGAAGGTCGGCCAGCTCCCGAGCGAGCAGGTGGCCACCAACGAGCACGGACAGGAGTCCAAGGGGCGCATCGGCGTCGCGCTGGCGCCGCTGTCGCCGGATCTGAGCGACCAGCTCAACGTGCCCGATGGCACGCGCGGTGTCGTGGTGCGCAACGTGGAGCCCGGTTCACCAGCCGATCAGGCCGGGATTCAGGCCGGCGACGTGATCGTGAGTGTCGGCGGCAAGAAGGTGGCGTCCCCGTCGGATGCTGCCAGTGCTATTCGCAGCGCGGCAAAGGATCACGCGGTCGCGCTGCGGATCATCCGCAATGGCGAGCCGGCGTTCGTCGCGATTAATCTGGATCAGAATTCGGAGGGGTAATAGGGTACGGTTTGTCCACGGAAACCAGAGGTCGGCGAGCGTAGCTCGCCGACCTCCGACCCACCGTCATGGCCGGGCTTGACCCGGTCATCTGTCGCGTCGGCAGGAGATGGCCGGGTCAAGCCCGGCCATGACGATTTACTTAGCCCCCGCGTTCCTCACGCCACAGGCTTAGCTTCTCCTGCACCGGCCGATCGGAGAAACTGAACAGCACGGCTTCGCCGCTCGTGCGATGGCGGTGCCAGTGCCAGCTCGGCACGACGAAGATGTCGCGCGGCTTCCAGCGGAACGTCGTATCCCCGATCACCGTCTCGCCTTCGCCTTCCACCGCGACAAACACCGTGCCGTCGGTCGAGCGATATGGCGCACCGCCGAACCCCGCAGGCAGCAACTGCATGAATGCGCCGATCGTCGGCATGGCCGACTCGCCGGACGCGGGATTGACGTAGCGCAGCTTGTGGCCGTGGCAGGCATCAGGATCGCCGTTGCGTGCCAAGGTCGCCAGTGCCTCGCGCGAGCGCGTGTAAGGATAATTGAACACCGGCGAGCTCTTCACCGTCGGGTGCCAATCGACCGGCAGCATGTTCGCGCCGTACCGCGCGAGGCTGTCGCCTTCCGGGCGCGTCACCGTCTGGCTGTCGGCATTGGCCGGTTCGGCGAAGCTTGCGTCGAACAGACGGACGATCGGAATGTCCAGGCCGTCCAGCCAGACCATCGGCTGATCCGTGTCGTTGCCGTGGTCGTGCCAGGTCCAGCTTGGCGTGATGACGAAGTCGCCCGGCTCCATCATCGTGCGCTCGCCTTCCACCGCAGTGTAGGCGCCGTGGCCCTCGATGATGAAGCGCAGCGCGGACTGTGAATGACGGTGCGCCGGCGCCACTTCGCCCGGCATGATGAGCTGCAGCCCCGCGAACAGCGAGTGCGTGATCGAAGTCTGGCCGTGCAGTCCGGGGTTCTCCAGGATCAGCACGCGCCGTTCGGCTTCCTTCGCGGTGATCAGGCCGCCGGCCTGCATCAGGAACGGCCGCACGACACCGTCGTAGTCCCACCTGGCCGGCAGCGCCGGGGTTACCGGCGTTCGCGTCACCATCGAGTGCAGGCGTTCCCACAGCGGTGCCAGCGAGTGCTCACCGATCCGGTCGTAGAAGGCCTGGCGTTCGCTCGACTGGGTCACGACGGTGTCGTTCATTTGGATGTCCTCCGATCGCTTTCAGGCTCCGGTGATCGCCTGCCACAAGAGCCTTGCCTCGCCACCCGGATCGTTGGCGATCCGGCACTCGGTGTCCAGAACCATCGTCGCCCGTTCGGTCTGGTTGTAGGCTGGCCACGCGGGCATCGCCGAATGCGCGGGCCTGCCGCCGCGGGCGAACGCCGCCCATGCGCCTGACATCGTCGCCGCCAGTTTGTGCGCCGCCGGGCTGCGGTCGGTCGCGTTGGTGAAGTCGAGCGTGTCGAAGGTGAACGGCACGTCGAGCGCGTGCGGCGACTTCAGCCGGCCATCGAACAGCGGCGTCTCCCAGTTGAAGGCATACATGTAAACCGGCGCTCTGTTCTGCATCGCCTTGCGTTCGGCCACGACCAGGGAGCGGATGCGGAAATTTGAATCGGTCAGTGTGGCTATCAGCCGTTCCGCTGGGTTCGCGCCCGGATGCAGGCGACGATAGGTTTCGATCACCTGGTCTGCACGGCTGCCGGCGACCGCGGCGACTCGATCGCGCAGTTCCTGTTCGGTCAGTGTGCGGTTCCACACCTTGTCGTCGGTGGCGAGGAAGCTCGCCATCTCGTCCTTCATGTCGCCGATCAGCAGCGGGATATCGGCCGAGATATCGGTTGCGTCGGGATCGAATGGGTGGCGCGGCACGATATCGCCATCCACCACGGGGCCGAACGGATAGCGATCGAACAGCGGCATCGGCGCAGGCCCGATCGCCTTCGTCGCAGGTGCCACGGCCGCCAGGAGTTGTGCAACTGGAAGCGTCTGCAGACGATCGAGTTGCGCTGCGGACAGCCCGATCTCCTTGAGTACCGCGTCGGTCAGCCGCGCCGCCCGGTCGCGCTCGCGCAGCCGCACCGCGGCGCCGCTTTGCACGATGGCGCGGTGGAACAGCCCGCGCGCCGATGGCATCGCCAACAATGTGCAGACTTTGCCGCCGCCGCCGGACTCGCCGAAGATCGTGACGTTGCCGGGATCGCCGCCGAAGCCTTCGATGTTGTCGCGCACCCACTCGAGTGCGGCGACCATGTCGAGCGTGCCGGCATTGCCCGACGGCGCGAACTCGGCGCCGCCAATTGCGGAAAGGTCGAGGAAGCCGAAGATGTTGAGCCGCTGGTTCACGGTGACCACCACGACGTCGCCGTGTTTGGCCAGCCGCGACCCCTGCAGCCGAGGCGCATTCGCCGTGCCGTAGGCGAACGCACCGCCATGGAACCACACCATGACCGGCCGCTTCGCGCCTTGCTGCGGCCCAGGCGACCAGACGCTCAGGGTGAGGCAGTCCTCGGTTTCCGGCGAAGTGTCGGGCGGGCCGGAGAAATCCGCAAGTTCGGGCCGTGGGGTTGGGCGCAGACCGGCCTGCGGCGCGTGCCCGGTGTATTCCAGCGCATCGCGAACGCCTGCCCATGGCGCCGGCTTGCGTGGCGGCATGAAGCGGTTGGCGCCGGAGGTCGGCGCGCCGTAGGGGATGCATTTGAAGGCCGCTACGTCCTCGATGATTGCGCCGCGAACCCGGCCCGACGTGGTCTCGACCACTGGCGTGCTCTGTAGGGCAGCGGAAGCGCCGCCGGTGGCAACATCATCCATTGTCTCTCTCCCTTTGCGCGGCAGGAGAATGCCGCCATGTCGGGCCGCGCGCAAAGAGGCGGCGTCGCCACGTTTCGTTAACCCCCGCCACCGACAGTCGAGCCATGGAATTCGCGGCGGGAAGCAGGGTCGGAGCGCGCGGGCTCGCCTGGGACGTGGTCGAGGTCGCGCAACTTGGCGCCCAGCAGTTGCTGCGTCTGCGCTGCGCCGCGGGCGATCTGCGTGGGATGGAGTGGGACATCCTGCATCCGGCGGAACGCGTCGAGATCCTGCGTGCCGATTTCCGGCCGGACGCACCCGGGTCGCTGGCAGCGTGGCGGCTGCATCAGCAGGCATGCCTGCTTGAACAAGTGCTCGGGCCCGAGGACCTGCTGCTTGCCGAGCCGGGACGGGTTCAGATCGAGCCATATCAGCTCGTGCCGCTGATGCGCGCGCTGGAGCTGCCTCGGCCGCGCCTGCTGCTCGCCGATGGCGTCGGCCTTGGCAAGACGATCGAGGCGGGACTCATCGTCTGCGAACTCATCGCGCGGCGACGCGCACATCGCGTGCTGGTCGTGTCGCCCGCCGGCCCGCTGCTCGTGCAGTGGGACCAGGAACTGCGGTATCGCTTCGGGCTGCGATTTGCGCCGATCACCGACGCCGCTTCGCTGCAGGCGCAGCGGCGCAGGCTGGAGCTGGGCGGCAATCCGTTCGACGCGATCGCGCTCTGCCTCACATCGCTGGATTTTGCCAAGCAGGAACGCGTGCTCGAGGAGCTTGAACGTTCCAGCTGGGACCTGGCGATCATCGACGAGGCGCATCATTGCATCAGTGCCGGCGCCAGCACGGATCGCGACGACACGTTGCGGCGGCGACTGGCGGAAGTGATCGCGCGACGCAGCGACGGACTGCTGCTGCTGACCGCGACGCCGCATGATGGCTACGACGCGCATTTTTCCTCGCTGATCGAGCTGCTGGATCCCAGCCTTGTTGACGGGAAGGGCGCGCTGGTTGGGACTGGGTATCGCAGGCATGTCGTGCGGCGGCTCAAATTGCATATCCGCAATGCGGTGACCGGCGAGGCATTGTTCCGCGAGCGCCGCGTGGTCCCGGTCCGCGTGGAGGCCGGCGGCGACGCAGCGGAGCCGGTGCGCGCATTCCACCAGGCGCTCGCCGCGCTGATAGCGCCGAGGCTGCGGCGCGGCGCTCGGATCCGCGACCATGCCGATGCACTGGCGTTCGTCAGCCTGTTGAAGCGCTCCGGGTCCACGATCGCCGCCTGCGTGAACACGCTGCGCGTCGTCGCCGATCGTTATAGCCAACTGAGCGCGGACGAGGCCGAAGCTGACGTATTGAGGAAGGAGAGAGCGCGGGCGCTACGTGCATATCGGAAGCGTCTGTTGCGGTTTGGCATTCTCGATGCTGCCGGGGAAACTGACGCCGCGGACCTGGAAGCTGACGGCATGGCCGCCGATCTGCACAGCTTCGGTGCGGTGGAGCTTGCGTCGGTCACGCGTGCGCGGCGCTTCCGCACCGAAGCAACGCTGGATGCGCTGGATGAGCTGATCCGTCTCGGCGTGGCGGCCGAACCGTTTGACCCCAAACTCGCCGCTGTAGTGCGCGAGGTTCGGACAATCCGCGCCGAGCATCCTGCGACGAACATCATTGTCTATACAGAATATGCCGACAGCCAGTTGGCCGCACTGAGCGCTTTGCGCGCGACGCGCGGGATCGCGGGTGAGGTGCTCGCGATCAACGGTCTCGATCCCGAGACGGAGCGCACGCGTATTGCGGAGCGATTTGCGGAAAGGGACGGCATCATCCTGATCAGCACCGACTCGCTGGCCGAAGGGCTGAACCTGCAGCAGCGCTGCTTCAATCTCATTCACCTCGACCTGCCATACAACCCGAACCGGCTCGAGCAGCGCAACGGCCGCATCGACCGATACGGACAGCAGCATGATCCGCAAATCCGCTATCTGTATCTCGCCGACACGTTCGAGGAGCGGCTGCTGCTCCGCCTGATCGCGAAATACGAGAAGGCTCGTGCGCACCTGACCTTCATGCCCGACACGCTTGGCGTCACCGCGGATGAAGGCGTCTTGAGCGCCGGGCTGATCGCGGGTTTCGCCGAGCGGCAGGCGCGGCTGTTCGAGGACGAGCCGCTGGCGATTCGGACGCTGGATCATGCGGCCGGGGAGGCGAATGCCGAGGCGTATCGTGACCTGTTGCACGAGATCGACCGTGCCTTTCAGGGATACGATCGCAGTGCGGTGCGGCATGGCTGGCTCGCGGATCACGGCCTGAATGCCGACGCGGCGCAGATGCGGGCGGCGAATACTGCGTGGCGGCGAAGCGATGCATTGCTGGGCCATGTCGATCTAGCGGATTTTGTATCCTGTGCGATCGAAACGGAAACCGGCAACGCATGCACGCGAGCAGGCGTGCTGCGGATTCCCGCCGACTGGACGACGGGCTTGGACGATCTGCCAGGCTATGATGCGGCAACTCGGACGATGCGTATCACGCGCAAGCGCGACCGGTTACGCGACGGGCATGGCCGGTCATTGGCTTTCCTGGGCCGCGCGCATCCGCTTGTGCGTCGTGCGATCTCATCGGTGCGGCGTATCGACAGTGCTGCCTGCGACAACCGAATAAGTGCCGCGCGCACGGGTGTCGGTGCGCCGCTGTCGCTGCTGTTTTGTTTCAGTGCGGAGCTGCAAAGCGGGCGCGGAGTGGATATCCAGCACATGATCGCGGTGCTTGTACCGGTGTCCGGTGCAGCAGTTGAAATTCAGCCGCCCGAACGGTGGTTGCGCCTGGCAGACAATGACCGGGAAATTCCATCGGCGGGGCTGTGGCAAGATTTGTTCGCCGGCTGCGCGCCGCGTTGTCGGATGGACGCCGAAGGCGTCGCGACAAAGGTCATGCAGCGTTTGGCTATGGAGTTCGCCGCGACACGCAGGGGTGCGACGGATCGCGAAGCGGCCGAGCTGGAACGCTGGCTGCGGTTGCGCGCCGATGACATCTGCGGCGCATTCTTCCACCGCACTGCCGATCTTTTCGGCGCGGTGCCGACTGATCCGGACTGGCAGTTGCTCGCCGCGCCGCTGGATCGGCTGGCGGCGTTTGCAGCCGATGGCACCAATCTGTCGGCACGGCGGCGCGAGGCGGATAGTGTCGTTTCGCTGTTCCGGCGCCGTGCCAGGGAACGCGAGGCGCGCGCGGCCTTGTCGCCGCCAATGTTGGTTCCCGCCGGTATGCTGATGCTGGTGCCGCCCGGCTGCGGCGAGTGACTTTCGATCTTCGCGATTGCACCCTGTTCGGCCCGGCATTATCCGAGTCGTTCGTGCGCTTCGAACTCGAAGCCGTGCTGGCGAAGTTGGGCTTGCTTTCCAAGGCGCAGGACAAACGCTTCGAACAGGCATGGGACGCACTGCGTCGCCAGCTTTGCCATCTCGGCGGTTCGGGTGGACCGCAGCGTGTCTGCAATCAAGTCATTGCGCCGCTCGCGCATTCCCTGGGCTACGGCGCTCCGCAGCGTCAGGACGAAGTTTCGACGCGCGAAGGAATGGAAGACGGCGGCTGGCTGATGCAGGCGTCGTGCGGCACGAAGCTGCGTGCCTGGTGCGTTGGCGCCGAGGCGGATCTCGACGCACCCCAACGCAGCGGTCGTGCCTATCGGTTCAGCCCGACGCGTAGTGCACAGCGCGTGCTGCTGGCCGGTGGCGAGCGCGCGGGGCTGCTGACCAACGGCGACGATCTGCGCCTGCTGTTGTGCGATCCGGCGCGGCCGGACAGCCACATCACGATCGCGCTCGCCGGTGCGGCAGGCTGGCGTGCACAGAACCTGGCGCCGGATTCCTATCGTGTGCTGCTGGCTTTTGCCGCGCCGAAGGGACTTGGCGCGCTGGCCGGCGTGCTTGACGCGGCGCGGCTGAGCCAGACCCGCGTCACCAAGGATCTGCGCGTGCAGGCGCGCAACGCCATAGTAGGCTTTCTGCAGGGCGTGCTCGACCATCCCGCGAATTTCCGCCTGCGCGCCGAGGGCGACGGGCTTGCCGCACGGCTGTGGGAGGAAGGGCTGATCATGATTTACCGGCTGCTGTTCATTCTGAAGCTTGAGACAGCTCCGGATCCTGCCCGCGCATTCAGCTTCGCGTCCACTGACATTTGGCGCAAGGTGCTGTCTCCGAACCGCGCGCTGGGTCCGCTGGTGCGACGTCATCTCGATCAGGGAGCGGACACCGGGCGCATGCTGGAGGACGGCCTGCGACTGATCTTTCAGGTTTTTCGCGACGGGTTGTCTTGCAGCGAACTCTCTGTCGCACCGTTGGGTGGCGCGTTGTTCGACGCACGCGCGACTCCGTTGCTGGATGGGCTGGCATGGGGCGAGCGCTCGGTTGCACTGCTGCTCGATCGTTTGTTGTGGACTATGCCGAAGGGACGGGAGCGCGAGCGGGTGAATTACGGTTCGCTCAACGTCGAGGATCTTGGGCGCGTGTATGAGGCACTCCTGGAACTCGAGCCCGGCATCACAACGGAGCCGATGGCACGTCTGCGCCGGGCCAAACTTGAGGTGGTGCTGCCTTTGAGTCGCGCTGCCAACGTGCGCAGAGCACGCAAATCGCCTGATAACAGGACAAGCGTGACATGGGTCGAGGAAATTCCGCCCAATCGCTTTTTCCTGCGTGCCGGCCTCGGCCGCAAAACCACCGGATCCTATTACACGCCGCATGCCTTCGTTCGCTTCCTGGTTCGCGAGACTCTCGCGCCGCAAATCCGCGAACGCAGTCCGGACGATGATCCAAACCCCGCCGCGATACTGTCGCTGAAGGTGGTCGATCCCGCTGCCGGGAGCGGACATTTCCTGGTCGAAGCTTGCCGCTTTCTGGGCGAGGCGCTGTACGCGGCATGTCGCCTGTGCGACGAGCATGCGGAAGCTGCGGAATATGAGGCAGCGAGCGCACGTCCCAACGACCGCGTACGACTGCTGGCGAGAGCCGACGCGTTGCACAGGCGGGTGTCGGACCTGCCTGATCCGGATGGCACATTGCTGGCGTATCTGCCGAGCCGCGCAAGCGAAGGCGGTGAGAGCGGCGTATCGCAGAGCCGCGCGCTGGCAATCTGCCGCCGTTTGGTTGCGGTGCACTGCCTCTATGGCGTTGATCGGAACATGCTTGCTGTAGAGTTGGCGAAGCTGTCGCTGTGGCTCGAGTCATATGCCGAGGGACTGCCACTGACATTTCTCGATCATCGGCTGGTGCAGGGCGATTCGCTCGCGGGGCCGTTTCTCATGCAGCTCGTGACATTGCCGGTCGGCGGCAAGCCGCTCGATCCGCTGCTGGCGCAAGGTGTCGCGACCCGTCTCGGTGCTGCTGTGCGCGCGGCACAGGGCGAAGTGCGGGCGTTGGAGGCGACCCTCGGCAGGGACGCCGCTGATCTCGTGTTGAAGGAGGCTGCGAAGGCGCGGCTGGATGCGACGCTGGCACCGCTGCGGCAGCTTGCGCGCGCCTGGTCGGGGGCGGTGATGTTGGCAGCGCGCGAGGGCAACGACGAGTGGTTGGCACTTGCCCGTACCGTGGCGGCCACCGGGGCGTGGCCTTGCGACGTGACAGAACGTCAGGTGGCGATGCTGGAGGCCGGGAGCCTGGCGCTGCCATGGGATTTGACATTCCCGGAGGTGTTCATCCCGGATGGCGCCGATGGCCGGCTGGGTGGTTTTGATGCCGTGCTGAGCAATCCGCCATGGGATATCATGCAGCAGAACACTGCCGAATTCCTGGCGGGGCTCGATCTGTCAATCCTGGATGCGCCGACGAAGGGCGACGCGATGGCGATCCAGAATCGACTGCTGGCCGATCCGCGTGCGGCGAATGCATTTCGGCAGTATCAACTTGGATTCCAGCAGCAGAATCGCCTGGTCGATCGGCTTTACCGGCACCAGAAGCTGGGAGCGCACGATGAACCGATGGGCGGCAAGCTGGACAGTTTCCGCGTGTTTGCCGAGCGCAAGATGCAATTGGCGGGACCGCAGGGTGCCATCGGCATGCTCGTACCCTCGGCGTTCCACGCCAATGAAGGCGCGACGGGCATACGCCGGCTCTATCTGCGGGAGGCACAATTGGAATGGTGCCTGTCGTTCGAGAATCGGCGGAAGCTGTTCGATATCCATGCGAGCTTCAAGTTCGCCCTTGTCGTGGCGCGGCGACCAGGGCCAACGCGAACAGTGCGCTGTGCTTTCTATCTGACGGATTTCGGGCAAATCGAGGATCCAAAGCGGCTGATGGAATACGGTTCAGCGTTCATCGGGTCTTCAGGTGGCGCATACGCGACGCTACTGGAACTGCGAGGCGCCGGCGATCTGGCAATTGCCCGACGGATGTTCCAGTTGCCGCGACGATTTGGCGCGTGGGCGGAAGGACTTGGCATTCTTCTGAGTCGTGAAGCCCATATGACCGACGATGCCAGCCGGTTCACAGCAGTTGCGGCGGTCCTGGGTCCGGGTCTGGCAGCAACAGACCAGTCCTATGCAGAGCGACTGTCCCGGGACGGCTATCTTGTGCTGCATGAAGGAAAGACGATCCACCAGTTCAGGGATCGCTGGGACACGGCGCCCAGGTATGCAATCGCTGTGCGCGAGTTGGCCGGCAGGCCGCAGTTCGTCGAGAACTCCCGGTATTTCCGCGCAGCCTGCCGTGAAATTGCCCGCTCCACTGACGAACGCACAGCGATCGCCGCCATTCTGCCGCCGGGAGTGATCTGCGGCCATACGATCAATGTCGAACGCAGGCCGTCGCAAAGACCGAATGCGGCAGCGCTCACCCTGGTTGCCGTGGTGAACAGCTTCGCGTTCGACTGGATGCTGCGGCAGAAGGCGGCGGCGCATGTCAGTCTGTATATACTCGCCGAACTGCCAATCCCGCTGCTCACGCCGCTCGCCGATCGATTTCTGGCCCACGCCTCGCTTCGCCTGTCCTGCAACCATCGAGGTTTCCTGCCGCTTTGGCGGGAGCAGCTTGGTGACGTATCAAAACCCTGCTCGTGGCCGGCCGTCCCGGCGGAAGACCACCGCTGGCGATTGCGGGCCGCGATGGACGCGGTCATCGCCAATGTCTACGGCCTGGATCGCGCCGACTACGAACACATCCTCGGCAGCTTCAGCCACAAGTCCTTCGTGTGCGCGCCTGAATTCTGCCTCGCGGCATTCGACAAACTTGAGGCGACGGGTCTCGACGCATTCTGCCGAGCTCATGGCTCGTATATCGATGCACCAACGGTGACCAAACCCGCGCAGCCGGTCATCAACCCTAACGCGGCCACCCACAGGCAGCATAGCCTCCATCTTGCCCAGGTACGCCCCGCATAAGAATTCGCCACGGAATTGGTGCTCCAAGCTGAGCAACCGTTGCACCTAGTGCCTCGTCACAGTGATTCTGTCGGGTTGAGCGTACTACGGTCGCGGTTAGGACGGGTTTTGATCGCGTACAGTCTCGGCCTGCATTACCGGCTTTGTGGCACTGCAGATCAAGAAAGAATTTTAGCGCAGATGCAGGAAGGCGATGCACGCAAAACACGCAGATGAGTCGGCGCGGTTTATCGACCATGGGCAACGCGTTTGATCTCCAGGTGCGGCTTGCTGAAATTCAGCAGCAGGCAGAGTTGCAGACCTGTCGCTTTCAGATAATTGGTGCATTGCATCTGACCCCCCGGTCAAGTGCCCGGCGGCACGGACTCCATATGCCAATGCGTTCTCATAGACCTTTTCCAGCAACCCCGCCCCAAGCGCATTGAGTATGATGAATGCGCAACCGATCACGCGCCCCAACAATCGATTCAACTCGCTACTATCTGCGTGTTTTGCGTGCATCGTCTTCCTGCATCTGCGCTAAAATTCTTGCTTTGCGATGCTGTGGACAAATGATTGCGGAAGTATTGACGGGTCGGCGACGCCGTAGATCCTCGAAGCGTTTCAACCCACGGAATCAAGCCTATCGCAATCGGCCAGTGCCTCCATGTAGCAGTTCTGATAACTAGGCGCAATGATTGCGCCTCTTTGGCTTTGCTGGAGGGAGGGGGGAAACCCCTCTGATGTCCCGGGCTGAGGCGGTGGTGTCCCGCTCGTTTCGACCGGTCAAAATCACCCCGCGATGACGACGAACCGAGGGGCGCGTCCAAGCATGAGGCGTGTCCGGGAATCAATAGGTTGTTTGTCGGCAGATTCCAAAAGACACCCCTCCCGTCAGGCCCAACGGGAGGGGCTTCGCGTCACACAGGCGCCAGCAGACTACGCGTGGTTCGATTGATACAGCGGACCCCGAACGATCTGGCCGGGAAGCGCGTCTGTCAGCTCGCCATTGTCCAGCAGTACCGTGCCATTGACGATCACATGGTCGATCCCGATGGCATCCCGCTTCACCCGCGCACCTCCGGCCGGCATGTCGTGCACCGGCACGCGCGGCTTCGGTGCGATCGTATCTGGGTCGAAGATGACCAGATCCGCCACCATGCCCGCGGAAACAAAGCCGCGGTCGTGCATGTCGTGCATCTGCGCCGTCCGGCCGGTGAGCCGATGCACCGCCTCCTCCAGCGACATCACCTGCTGCTCGCGCACCCAGTGCCCGAGCAGATTGGTGCTGTATTCATGGCGGTCGGCGGAGTGCGGACGCGCCCCGCCATCGCTGGTCCCGATCACCGTGTAGGGCGAACCGAGGATCTGCTTCTGCGCGGCGGGGTCGGTGTTGCGATCGACGCCGATGAAGAACGTCTGCAGATCCTCATCCAACGACAGGTCGAGGAACGCATCCATCACGCTCTTGCCCTGCTCCTGGGCGATCTGGGCGATGCTCTTGCCTTCGAGGCCCCGGTTGCGCTCGTGCTGGGTCATGAACACCTGCATGAGATCCCAGCGCCGGTTGAAGAAGCCGCGCGCCCGCCCGCGCCGATCGGTGCCTGGCCTTTCCTGGGCGACCGTGCCCTCGACCGCTTCGGCGCTCAACGACCGGCGGGTTTCGGGATCGCGGAACGCGCGCATGCGGTCCTGGTAGGGCAGGGCCATCACCTTGTCCCAGGTCGGCATGCCGGCAAACAGGCTGTTCGGGTTGGTCAGGTCCTCATCCTGCGGCACATCGAGCCCAAGGCGCAGGTCGAAGATCGGTCCGGCGACCACGGAGACGCAGGAGCCATAGCAGCGGGCACCCGACTTGAAGGCATCCTCAAGCCAGTGCAGATGCTCCTGCCACTCATCGGGCCGCTCGATCGGCTGGGTGACGAGGTTGTAGATGGTCGGCCGACCAGTGCGCGCGGCAAGGTCGCGGGCCATCTGGCGTGTCGCCTTGGTGCCGCCGGGTGCGCCGCCCGAGACCTGCATCACGCCGGTGCCCAACTCGCCGAGCACATCGGCAAGCGCCAGGCGTTCCGCGTCGGTGCCGACGCCGGCAGGATCGCCGCGGCCCAGCGGGGACGTGCTGAAGCCGAGCGCTCCGGCGTACATCGCGTCGCTGATCAGCCGCTGCATCGCGGCGAGTTCCTCGGACGTGGCCTGGGCGCGTTCCGAGGCCGCCTCGCCCATCACGTAGCGACGGATCCCCGAATGGCCGACCAAGGTGCCCACGTTGCAGCCGCGACGCTTGCCGAGCGCATCCATGTATTCGGCGACCGACTCCCAGGTGAAGTCGATCCCTTCGCGCATCACGCTCATCGGAATGGCCTCGGCCTCGGCGAAGAACTCGAGATACCAGTCGTGGTCGTTGGGGCGCGCCGGCGCGATGACCTGGCCGCACTGACCGACAAGGATCGTGGTGTGGCCATTCTGGACCGAGGAACCGCAATACGGATCCCAAAGCGCCTGCGGATCAAAGTGTGTGTGGTGATCGATGAATCCCGGAGCAACGACCCGCCCGTCAGCATTGATGGTGCGCCTGGCGGTGGCGTTGTATTTGCCGACCCCCACAATTTTTCCTTGGTGCACCGCCACGTCTGCGCGGAATGACGGCTCGCCCGATCCGTCCACGACACGCGCATTCTTGATCAGCAGATCGTATGTCATCGATTATTCTCCTTGTTTGCCGAACTCCCTTTGCGGGTTGGGACGTTCCGACCGGGATCGCTTGACCAACCGACACAGTCTTGCATCATGCGAAGCAATGCTATGGCATGCTGGCAGGGCCAGCAATACTCGATGGGCGCGGCTAGCGGTAGCGGGCTGTGCAGCCAATTGTTTCGGTAACAACACCTTATATTCGTTGCTGATTTGGCTGCCGATAATACGATGGTATTCAGCCTGGACAGCCCGTGTCGTGTCAGCTTGTCCTCGTTGCGCATAGGGTGTGGCTTGCGCTACCCGGGAATTGCACCGAATACTTGGGGACGGACGAGGCAGCACGGATACGAACCTGGCCATGGCGTTACTTCGCGACGGTCTTGACCAGCGCTCTGATCGTGGTGGCCCAGGTGACATGTTCGGGGCGCGTCCCGAAACAGGGGCCTAAGCATTGTGGGATAATCTCGTAAACGTGATTAGTCACTATGCAGATATAAAAGTATCATCACATGATACATAAGGAGTGCCTAGTGATGAGTACTGAATCCGTCGAGCGCGGAGTCGAGGTTCTCCGTCAAACTACAGTGGCGCTGGTTCGTCGCGATGGTCCCGATCTGTCAGCCCGCCAGTTGGGCGTGTTCCTGACATGCTATCTGGAGGGCGAAGCGCAGACCGTTCGCGGGTTGGCTGCCAGGCTGAACGTGTCAAAGCCGGCAATCACACGCGCACTTGATCGTCTGTCAGAGTTCGACCTGGTTCGGCGGAAGACCGACCCGTTGGACCGGCGCAGTGTCCTCGTGCAGCGCACCATGGCGGGAGCGGCGTTCCTACGGGATCTCAAGAGAATCCTCGCCGATGCCGGCAAGGAAGCCGAGAGCATCCCCAGCAGGGCGCGACGCGCAACCGCGCTCGTTGGGGCATAGGGGCGCACCGGACGTCATAGCGGGGCTTGGCCCCGCCATCCACGTCTTCCCTGCCAGCACAAAGAGAAGCAAATAGAAGACGTGGATGGCCGGCCTTCGCCGACCATGACGATGTGGCGGATGGCCGGCCCCCGGCCTTCGCCGGGGCACGCTTCGCCGACCATGACGACGTTTATGTGGATGCGGCCCATCAATCCGCGCATGGGCGATGCGTTTTGGCGTCTAGCCCAGCTTCGCCTCGATCAGCGCATTCTCCACTTCCAGTTCCACCAGGGCCGGTCGAACGTAGTTCAACGCGGCACGGAGCGTTCGAAAGCGTCGTAGCCGCGTTCTTCGACCGGACGAGAGCACGACCCAGGTGTCTCGGCCCGCTGGCGCATAGACAACGTGCGATGGCGCATCGCCCGACTTCGTAACGACAACAATCCTATGGTGGAACACCGGATCATCGGCGCTGCGGCTGCTGATGTAAGCCGAGGCAATATCGCCGGTCGCTGCAAACCATTCAGCGAACATGGCGCGCTCTTCCGGTGTCAGTAACCGGGCCGGCAGATGACGAATTACTTTTTGCATATGGCTCAACATGCCATTGCAACGAAATAGAAGCATTGATTTAGATCAAAATTGTATAGACATCGTAGGCGATGCGAGGACCGTCTTCAACAATGCGGTGTCGTCTCGACAGAGGTTGTCCGCTCCCTCAGGACGGGCAACAGCCGTTCGCGCCGCATCTGATCGGGTAACGCATTGATGGCGCTTACCGCGTGGATGCCGTCTGCCCGGTGGGGTAGTGTTGTCGTGTGCAGCCGATTCGCACCCCAACCCGTGGCAAAGGGGGACCAGCCATGAAGAAACCGCCACCTCGCGGAGCAAGTGCAGCGGCTTCGCCGGCTGCCCTGGCGGATCGTGGCGCGGAGGCCTTACGCCTGGGGCGCTTCAAGGAGGCGATGGAGGTCTTCAAGCAGTTGGCCCGACAGGACCCGCGGCCGGAGTGGGCCCAGCGTCTCGCGGATGCGTATGCTGGTCGGGCCCACGCCATGGCCGACAAGGGCATGTTCAAGGAAGCGGCGATGGTTCTGGAGAACACGCTTGCTCCGGACGGGACGCTGCGCGAGCCGGTGCTCTATCTGACCTGCCTGATCCGGCAGGGGCAGCAACAGAAAGCGAGGCAGACGGCACTCAGGTTGGCCGGCCGGCTTCCAGCGGCCGAGGCCGGTCGCGTGGCCGAACTGGCAGCGGCCCTGGCGATTGCCGTGCCGGCACGGGTCGAGGTGCCAGGCGCCAATCCGCCGGATGGCTCCGGCGGAATCGAACTGAGCCAGGTGGCACGCGCGGCTCTTACCGCATGGCTTCAGGGGAAGCCGTCCGATGAGGTCGATCAGCTGCTCGCCCGAATTCCCTTGCGCTCGCCATTCGGGCCGCTGCGACTCATCCTGAAGAGCCTGATCACACCCGCTGACGCCGCGGAAAAAGCCATCAGTCTGCTGGCCATGATCCCGGCGGGGTCGATGTTCACCGCTGCCCGTGCGGCCGTGGAGGCGACGCTGGCTGATGATCCCGCCGTGCTGCTCGCGCGCTGGAGCGTGCTGCGGCCGGCGCAGCAGGCGTTCGTGGCCGAAACCCGCGGCTTGCTACCAACCGCGACCGCGCTGCTGAGCCAGATCACCGAGGCCGAGCGCAGAGGTCCGGCGGCACTGTTCACACTGTTGCTCAAGCCCGGGCTGCCGCTTCCGGCGGATGATCTCCGCGCCGCATGCCTCAACCTACTGCCGGCGATTCCAGAGTATCTGACGCAGTTCGACCGACGGTTCGGGCCGCTCACCGAAGTGGAGCGTGCGCGCGTGCTGGCTCTGGCGGCCGAGTCGCGCGGGAACTGGAGCCGGGCCCAGGACCACTGGGATGGCGTTGCCGAGGCCTTGTCGCGGCAACAGACGCCGGATGTGCGGCTGTCACGCGGGGTGGTGCTGCGCCATCTGGCTGACATGGCGGAGCGACATCCGGAAATCCACGGCGACCCATGGACAGACACGGTTGCGGACTATCTGGAACGCAGTCTCGAGGCCGACCCCGATCACCTTCCTGCGACGCTTGCCTTGATCGAGCAATATCGGAAAGCCGACAGCCCAAAGGATTGGCATCGCGCGACGGATCTGGCGGCGAAACGGTTCCCCGCCAACGCCGCGATCCTGCTGCACGCGGTCGATGCGGCGGTGGCGCGCAACGCATACAAGAAGGCCGTGGGCCTGGCACGCCGGGTGTTGACGCTGGACCCGATCAACCAGCCGGTGCGCCAACGCATGATCGAGTTGCAGCTCGCCTATGCGCGCAACCAGATGCGGTCCGGTCGCGCCGATCTGGCGGGGAAGGCCCTGTCGCAGGCGGCGGAGTGGGAACGCCCCGATGCTCCGAGCGCGCCGCTGCGGATTGACCGGGCACTCGTGGCGATGCACGGCGAACAGAACCCGGAAGCAGACGCCAGCCTGCGGGAGGCCGTGCGACTGGCGGGCGGCGGGACCGTCGGCTGGTTCCGTGCCGTGCTGGAGGCCGCGCTGATGGGCTGGCCCGACCAGCGCCGCCAGGCAATGCATCGCGAACTGGCCCACGCGCAGACGGGCGAACCGGAGCGGGAGACCATCCTGTCGCTCGTCGGGATGCTCGGCCAGAAGGAAATCCAGGACAGCAAGCGGGCGGTCGCATCGGTGCTGTGGCGGATCGAGCCGACACTGGTGGGAGGCAGCCGCATCGTCTGGTCAACGGCGGAGTTCCAGACCATCGCCGCATCGTTGCATCGCCTCGGTCTGTTCGATGCGCTGCTCAATTACGCGCGGGAGGCGATGCGGCGCGATGCCTCGGATCAGCCGGCCCGCTTCTATCGGATAGTGGCGCAGATCAAGGGCGACCGCGATCGCCTGACCGGCGCGCAGGAGACCGAGCTGTACGACCTCATGGACCAGGCCGGCAGCCGGCAGGATTTCCATATGCTCAACCGGGTGCAGCGCTTCCTGGACGGCCCGGACATGAGCCCAGCTGGCCGCAAGCGGTTGGCATTCGATGCCCCGCCGGACAATTTCAGCGCGGATGACATGGAGGAGCTGCTCGACTTGGCCGTCTCCAACATAGCCGGGATGCCGGACAAAGAGCTCCGCAAGTTGGTGAAGGAATTCGGCCGCAACGGGGCCATCGACAAGCTGGCCGACTATGTCGCCGACTCGCCGCTCGGCGGGATTCTCTCGACCCAGCAGCTCGTGGATCTGTGCGCGACGCTCGTCGGGCGCGTGACCGAAGGCCGCGCCCAACAGGCTCGGTGACGACCGGATTGGCAGCCGTGGAGAGCAGCGGACAATGACAACCGACCCATTCACCGTCCTCGGCGTGGATGAGAACGCCGGCGACGAGGCAATCAAGCAGCGCTATTTGGCACTTGTGCGCGCCTATCCACCGGACCGGGAGCCGGACCGCTTCCAGGAATACCGCCGCGCCTATGAGTCGGTTCGCGGCGAACGGGAGCGTTTACAGGTGAAACTGCTGCGGGCCAGTACCGGCGCTTTGTCCCGGCTGAAGCTGCATTGCCTGCGCTCAGCCGGCACAGAGCGGCGCCGGCCGTCGGAGGCGACGATGGCGGCGCTGATCCTGGACGGGCTGTATCAGGCCGACCGTTGAATCCGGGATTCGGGAAGGAGCCGGAGTGGACGCCGCCGTCAAGGAAAACCTGTTGGATCAGTTCCGCTGCTACCTGGACAGCATCGAGGAGGCGCCCGAGGAACCCGATGACGCGGGCGCGGAGGCCGACCTGTTCAGCGTCTTCGTGGAACTGGCCGCGGTGCGCAACGAGGTGCGCACCGAATCTCGTCTGGTGAAGGAGGCGCTCGATCAGTTTCGCGGCGTATTCGCGACGTTGCAGTCGAGCCATGCCACGCTGGAACAGGAGCTGAAGCGAGTGCAGGGCGAGGCGCGGGAACGCGGGCGTGCGCTGCTGCGGCCGTTGCTGCTTGAATTGCTTGACCTGCGCGACCGTCTGGCTGCCGGGCTGCAGCAGCCTGCCGCGCCGCCGAAGCGCCGGTTCGATCGCTGGCGTAGGCGGCGGCCAGCCGAACCGAAGAGCTGGCGGGAAGGGCTCGGGATCACGCTTAGGCGACTCGACCGCATCCTGGCAGAACGCCGTGTGGCGCGGATCGAGATGGCAGGCAAGCGGTTCGATCCGCGCATGGGGCGAGTGGTTGGCACAACGCAGGACGCGAGCGTCGGCGCCGGCATCGTGGTGGAAGAGGTGACCGCCGGGTTCATGTGGGACGAAGAACTGCTGCGTGCCGCCGAGGTGATCGTCAACAAGATCGAGACCGAACAAAGGGAGACTGTGGGATGATGGACGAGATCGTCGGGATCGATCTGGGAACGACAAATTCCGAGATCGCGGTGTATCGGGACGGCCGCCCGGAAATCCTGGCCGATGAGCAGGGCCGCAAGATTTTGCCCTCGGTGGTCGGCGTTACCGAGTCCGGGGAGCTTTTGGTCGGCGAGGAGGCGCGCAACCAATGGCTGCTCTATCCCGATCGCACGATACGATCGATCAAGCGACGGATGGGCCAGGCCGAGACGGTGCGGATGGCCGGCCAGGATTACGCGCCGCAGGAGATCTCGGCGATCATCCTCAAGCGTCTGAAGGAAATCGCCGAGAACAGGCTGGACCGGCCGGTGCGCAAGGCGGTGATCACGGTGCCGGCCTACTTCTCCGACACGCAGCGCCAGGCGACGCGCGAGGCCGGCGAGATCGCCGGGCTGGAGGTGGTGCGCATCATCAACGAGCCGACCGCCGCCGCGCTGGTGTACGAGGCCGGGCAGCACCAGGGGAAGCGCATCCTGGTTTACGCT
>Ga0210402_10000935_pt1 | contig 31274 bp, 28 predicted proteins | sample IncBWC7MmetaG_FD_161055 | JGI IMG/M metagenome (GOLD analysis project Ga0210402, IMG submission 161055) | Forest soil microbial communities from Barre Woods Harvard Forest LTER site, Petersham, Massachusetts, United States - Inc-BW-C-7-M | ecosystem: Environmental > Terrestrial > Soil >...
AACATCCAAACCGATGTAGTACATAGTCTCCATGGGGGAGCCTCCTTGGCTGTATCTGAATCAGCGGGGTCGCTGAGTTCAGCTTTTTTACACCAAGCGCTCCTCCATGACTTATTCATTCAAACAACACGTCCACGTGTACGCGGGTCAGGCCTTGGAGTTTAACTTTTTTTTTGAAGAACCGCTGAGGACACCCAGAACAAGACTAGGCTTGCCGCCAGAATCCCGAAAAACAGCGTGAGTTTTAGAGTTATGGTAAAGGCTACGAGTGCAGCTGCGAACCCCCAATACCAGGATTCTGCCTTGAATCCATCAGCCCACCCGGCTTGGCGTCCGGCGGAAGCAATGCGCGGCCACAGAGCTGGCCAGAGACGCGGCACCGCTTTTCGGTAGCCCTCGTACTCTTCGCCCTGGCTCGCCTGAAGTTCGGCCTCTTCCCGCAGGATCAGCCGATAGCTGAACACCAGCATTGCCAGCACCGCCACCAAGAACCCGGCCCGGCTCATCATGGCGCCCATGGCGATGACCATTAACACGTTGGCGAAATACAGGGGATTGCGCACTATTCGATAAGGCCCATCGGCAACCAGAGAGTCCGTCTTTACTTCGGCCGCATACACCACCTCGGCACGGAGGTACGATGAGGCCCAGGTGCGGAAGAGAGCGGCCACAATCAGCAAAATAGCGGCGAAAGCAAACAGGAGACGCGCGACGAGATCCGGATCCCTTTGCAGCCTGGATCCAAGCCAGCTAGCCAACGCAGCGGTTGAATTCTGGTGATCCAAGAAGTAGAGCGGAAACGCGAAGGCAAAAATCAGTCCGAAGAGCATCGCTCTATTCGTAAATTCCCAATTCGTAGCTTTCATAGATCGGAAAATATCGCCGCCAGCGATGAATGTAAAGTGATCGCTCTGCCGGTCCGGCGACTTGGCCATGCGGCGATCCGCCTCGACATCTATCCGGATGTAATCCACTTGCCTGGCAAACGGCGGGTAGCCAACTGACACCGTGGAGATTCTTGTTGATATGGACGAACTCTCAATGGCTAGCATCACAATCTAGAAGACCGGAGAAGACCGGGGACAGACGGAAAGTTTTCTTGCATTTCAGCAGCTTGATAAATTCGAAGGGAACATCCTGTCTGTCCCCGATTTCCGATGGAAACACTGGACTTAACTGAGGAGGGTTTTCGACCGAGAAGAGGCGGGGTGTGTAGAGAAACCCATCCCCGCGCGAACATGGCCCATTCTCTCCCGTTAGTAACAACTAGACAATAGTATTCTGTGGTACTGGAACGATTTTGCGCTGAAAAAGTAACGGTCGGGGATCAGAAGTTGAAACTCAATAGTTAAAGGTTGAATGTCCGGGAAAAAGTGAAGACCTGAAGCGACCCCAGGATTCGGGTATCAATTCGAACCCCAGCTACCCGGCAGAGGGAGAAAAGAGAAGAGTGACCCACCCTTTCCAAAACCGAAAGGGAAGGCCACCCAAGAGGTTTTTGCGAATTAAATGTGCCACCCGCCTTTTCTGCTTGCTGCTTCCCTTCGGGAAGGTATTTCCAAGCGGAGTTTCCCGTAGTATCGTCCAAACAGGAGAGACAAAATGAATCCACTAAAAATCACGGACTGGTCAAAAGAGGCTTTCAGATTTGCTCTCTTCGTGTCCGTTTCCCTGCTCGTCGTTTCTTTGATTGTAGACGGCATCAATTGGCTCATCTGGGGAAGGCGGTTCGACAAGGACCTGGCCTGGTTCATACCGTTCGCGTTCTGTGGCACCTACTTCACCGAGGCAATCAACAGCGTGCATGGGCGCCTAAAGGAGATCGAACACGCTGTCAGAAGTAACAGCGGCCAACAGCCCTATTGACGAACGCTCCCCTTCTGCATGATTTCTTGCTGTCATTTCGAGTCCTGTTGAGGGGTATAAACATGCCCAAGATGGAAGAATGTTTGATTCACATTGACCTAGCCAACGCGCTAATTGATGAAATGAAGCCGAAACCAGACAAGGCACTCATCGAGCTTTATTGTCCCGCATGTCACAAAGCTGTGAAGGCGACGCGGGATGGTTTTGAGCACGTGGCTACAAACCCATAGTGCCGTCTGAGCGACTGACAAGCGGTGTACCAGTATTTTACTCTCGCCTCGGCCATTTCGCTGCGCGGACGATGAGCGAGCCGAGCGGTCCCAGCGCCCAGCCGCACCGCCTAAGCGGGTCATGCACCGCCTGTGAACCGGGTCATAACCCGCTTTGAACCGCATCCGTCCTCACAGGCTTCGGCTGCTTATCCTCTCCGTCGGGGGAGATTTCATTTTTGTAAGGTGGAAGAGACCTTTGGGAGGGGACTTGACCCGGCCAATCAGAAGTTCATACTGGCGACAGTATTAGGAGGCGGTATGCCCGGTTTTAAGTGCTCAAGATGTAACGAACCAGCAACCCACATGACTCCATTGTCAGGGACGGGGCCGCTCAATGATTATCGCTGCCCAAAACACAAGGGTCGAGCTTATTCCCCGATTCCCGGCGTACGTTGGCCGCGACCACGGCGGCATTCAGGCTCGCGAACTTCGCACAAATAAGTAAGCTAGTAGAACTGCCTTGAGCTGTGTATTGCGTCTAATCTCAGGTAGGGCGGGTGGCCAACTGACACCGTAAGATTCTTGTGGATGTGGACGAACTCTCAATGGCTAGCATCGCAATCTAAATCTGAAATTAAGTAACGAGGGTGCCCGACCCTTTCGGTTTTGAAAAGGGTCGGCCTTCTTCTCTTTTTTCGTCCCTGTTTGGTTCAATTCGCACAAGAGGGGAAAACAGAGAAGTGTCGTTCCTGCCGGTTGAAATCACCGGTGGTTGGCTGAGGCGGGGAAAGAGATTGCAGAAGAGTTGTTTCGGGGGCTTGCGCCGGGGCTGAAGCCCCGGCCTCCTAAAGAGCAGAGAAGCGCGGGGGTGCAGCTTCGGGCGGAGAAAGAGATTTTGGGGAAGATTTGTTTGGGGGTGGTTATGAAGGACCCCCTTCGGCTCTCCCCACCAGAAGCCATCTCATAAATAGAGGGGCTTCCGCCAGAAAACGGCGGACGCAAAAACCGCGAAAGCCCACATTCCCTGTCCCTTTTACGTCTGGGCTGAAGCCCCGACCTCCTAAAGAGATATTTATGAGATATCTGATACCTTCTAGTCGCCAACCACCAGTCACCCACTTCTGTTACATTACTCACGTAGCCGCATCGAACCACATTGCGTCCCGCCAACACAGGAAGGTTCCCATGCAAACAGCCTCCATCAAATGGATCGGCGAACAGAAATTCCTCGCCGTCAGCCCGTCCGGCCACGCGGTGCCGTTCGATTCCGACCGCGAATCCAACAAGGCTCCCGGCGCCATGGAGATGGTGCTGATGGCGCTCGGCGCCTGCACCGCCACGGACATGGTCCTGATCCTCGAAAAAAAGCGCCAGAAACTGGAGTCGCTCGAAGTCCTCTGCTCCGGCGTGCGCGCCGTCCAGCCGCCCACCGTCTGGACGCACCTCGAAGTCCGCTTCCGCCTGCGCGGCGCGATCGACGAAGCCGCCGTCCAGCGCGCCATGTCCCTCACCGAGGAAAAATATTGTTCCGTCGCCGCCATGCTGAAAAAAACCGCCGTCTTCACCTGGCGCTACGAAATTCTTCCCCCCGCGGCGGCGAAACCAGCGAAATGAGCCAACGGATCGAAATGAGCCAAATTGGTCAAAACAACCCCGCGCGCTTGTTTCCGGCAAACCCCATCATTTACAATCAGTCTTTCCCGCTCGCTGCTAGTTTTCCGCAAGGAGAATCATGGCTCGCTGCAGAACCGCAAAAATCACGGGTGTAGCCGGTTACGTTCCTCCGCGCCTCCTGACCAACGCCGATCTGGAAAAAATGGTGGACACCACCAACGAGTGGATCATGGACCGCGTCGGTATCCGCGAACGCCACCTGGCCGACAAGGGCGTAGCCGCCAGCGACCTCGCCGTCGAAGCCGTGAAAAAGCTGCAGTGCAAGCATCCCTTCGATTTGCAGAGCGTGGATCTCATCGTCGTCGGCACGGTCACTCCGGACATGATGTACCCCTCCACCGCCTGCCTGGTGCAGCACAAGCTGGGCATGACCAACACCTGGGGCTTCGACGTTTCCGCGGGCTGCTCCGGATTTCTCTATTCGCTGAACGTCGGCACGAAGTTCATCGAATCCGGGCAGTACAAAAAAGTTCTGGTGATCGGCTCGGACGTAAACTCTTCCATGACCGACTTCACCGATCGCTCCGTCTGCATCATCTTCGGCGATGGCGCCGGAGCCGTTCTGCTGGAGCCCGCTGCGGAAGGCGAAGCGGGCATTATCGATCACGTCGCGCAGATCGAAGGGATGGGCGGCCAGTTCCTCTACATGCCGGGCGGCGGCAGCCTGAACCCCGCTTCGCACGAAACCGTCGACAAAAAAATGCACTACATCCACCAGGACGGAAAAAACGTTTTTAAATATGCGGTAAAGAAAATGGCGGAAATGACCGAGCGCGTCCTCGAGAAAAACGGCTTGACCGGCAAGGACGTGGACTGCTTCATCGCGCACCAGGCCAATCGGCGCATCATCACCGCCACCGCCGAACGCCTGGGCATGCCGCTCGACAAGGTGATCATCAACATCGAGCAGTACGGCAACACCACCGCCGGCACCATTCCCCTCGCCATGCAGACCGCCCTCGACGAAAAGAAACTTAAGAAGGGCGACCTCGTCCTGCTCGCCGCCGTCGGCGCGGGCTTCACCTCCGGCGCAACGCTGGTCCGCTGGGCGTACTGATTCTGGTGAATCGGGACCGGAATGGAGATTGTGGCGGGTGAAAAACTAAATGGAACGGATCGAGGCGGCTTGCATCAAGTTCGCTTCCAGGCGGCGGTCAATGTGCACCGCGGCAATGCGCGCGCAGAGCGTGCGCTCTTTTTCGGCCCAGCCCGCCATTATCGGCGAGAACTTTGCAAACACCGATTGGGCGTTTTGTACCACAGCGTAATAAGCGCGCACCATGCCCAGCCCGCCCTTGGCTTCTTTCAGCTCGGGAGTGAGATTCAGCAGGCTGGCAAACTTCTCAAAGTCGTTTCCGCACAGCGACTCTTCCTGCACCTGGGCCGCTTCCAGCACTCGGCTGGAAATCGGCAGGCTGGCCATACCCGTGAAGACGGCGCGCCAGTAGTACACGGCGAACTGGCCCATGGCCACGACGGCAATCGAAAGTAGAGCTGCGGAGAACATCATTTCCCTCAGCCACGATTATTCCTTCCCCGCCCTGTTACCCCAATAGTTCCCAAGTACTAGGGGGATAGCACTTCCGGGATGGCGCCCCGGCCGGAAACCAGGGCTTGCCCCAAAAGCCCCTCTATCCTATTCTTATGCAAGCAGTTAGAGGATTTCTCATGACCCCAAAATCTGCAGTTTCCTGCCTGCTTCTGGCCTCTCTTCTGGCAACCATCTTCGTGTCCGCCTCCACGAGGCCGCGTCCGGTGCTTGAGAAGATTAGCGATACCGACCGCGCCGCGATTCTGGCGGTGCTGACCAGCCAGCAGAACGACTGGAACAAGGGCGATATTAGAGGATTCATGGGAGGCTACTGGAATTCCTCCGAATTGACCTTCGCCGGAACGCGCGGGTTTACTCGTGGTTGGCAACCCGTGCTGGCGCGCTATGAGAAGAACTACGCCGACAAAGCTGCGATGGGCACATTGGATTTTTCAGAACTCGAAATCCGGCAACTTGGGCCCAATGCGGCGCTCGTCCTCGGGAAATGGCACCTGCAGCGGCAAGCCGGCGACGTCGGCGGGATCTTTACACTGGTTTTTCAAAGATTCCCCGAAGGCTGGCGCATCATTCACGATCACACGACGCAGAGCCCGCCCGAAACAAAACAATAACTTAGGATTTCTCGTATTTTCTTGCTGGCAAGCAAAGCCAAGAACGTCTCTGGCAACTAAAGTGCTCTCATTTCTATCGGACACGGCTACGAACAACACCGCGATGTCGTTGTACGTTTCATTGCAGCTCTTTGCGTTCGCGTCAAAAGAGAGATTGGGAGTACTGGTTCCGAGAAGAATCATATGAGGGAGAATTTTCTACAGCGGCGGGTAATAAAACCTTTGGTGAATTTGCTATGGCAAGGGGTAACACCAGAGAAGCTCGCGCTGAGCCTTGCGTTGAGCGCCGCGCTGGCGGTGATCCCGGCGTTCGGCTGGAGCGTGTGGTTGTGCGGGCTGGCGGGCCTGGCGTTCGGGCTGAATCTTCCCGCGATGCAAGCGGTGAACTACTTTTTATATCCCGCGCAGATTGCGCTGCTGCTGCCCTTTTTCCGCTTGGGCGAAAAACTGTTCCACGCGCCGCACCTGCCGCTTTCGATCTCGCAGATTGTTTCGATGGCGCATGCCAATTTGTGGGGCGCGATCATACTTCTCTGGAACACCACGTGGCACGCAGTTGTCGTCTGGGCGCTGCTGGCCCCGTTTGCGATTGGATTGATTTACCTCGTTCTGTTGCCCATCTTTCGCAAAGTGGTGAAGCGACAAACAGCGGCGCCGTCGCCAGCCGAGGCAAGTGTCGCCTGATACTCGCAGAAGCAACTTCCGTTCGATCCTATAAAATTTCGAGGATTTCCTCGTAGCGCTTGAAGGGTGGAATCAGGTACGCGCCGGCTAATTCGGTGCGTGCCCAGGCGAGCATTTCGCGTGCGACCTGGAACCCGCGATCGCGTGCGGAAGCACCCGCCGCTTCCATGGATTTCAGGAGCGGCTCAGGAATCACGATGCCGGGAACTTCGTTGTTGAGGCGCAGCGCCTGCTTGTAGCTGTTGAGGGGCCAGATGCCGATGAGCACGGGAATGGGAGGCTTGCCGCCAAGTTTTTTCAGGAAAACGTGCCAGTGCTCGGGATCGAACAGCGGTTGGGTCATGGCGAAGTGGGCGCCGGCTTCCACTTTGGCGTGGAAGCGGGTGACTTCGGCGTCGAGATCGTCGGCGACGGGATTCACCGCGACGCCGATTGTGAAATTGGTCTGGCCGCCGAGAGTTTTTCCCGCCCAGTCCGTGCCTTGATTGAGGCGATGCAGAATTTTCACGAGGCCGACGGAATCAACCTCGTAAACTCCGCTGGTTTCCGGATAGTCGCCGACCGACGGTGGATCGCCGGTGATTGCAAGAACATTGCGCACTCCGCCGACGGTCCATGCGCCGAGAAGCATCGCTTGCAGCCCGATGATGTTCTGGTCCCGCGTGGTCAGGTGCGGCACCGTTTCCACGCCGCGGGCTTCGAGGGCGCCGGCGACAACCAGCGCGTCCATGCCGACGCGAGCCATAGCGCCGCTGTTGATGTCAATGGCATCCACTTTTTTTGAGGCCATCACGCGGTCCACTTGCTCGTAAATGCGATCGAGCGCGATGCCCTTCGGCGGATCAATTTCCACGCAGACGGTAAATTCTTTTTTCTGCAGCCTCTTCCAGAACTTGCTTTCGGGGTCGCGCTCCTGGGCTGGCGCCGCAGGCTGCGCAGCCGCTACAACCGTGGCGGCGGAATGCTGTTTTGCCGGCCGAAGCGATTTCACCGCGTCGGCCATGGCGCGGATGTGCGCGGGCGTGGTGCCGCAGCATCCGCCAAGGATGCGCACGCCGAGCCCCGCGGCTTCACGGGCAAATTCGGCGAAATACTGTGGCGAAGATTTCGGGTAAACAATGCGGTCGCCTTCGCGCTTGGGGAATCCGGCGTTGGGCATGCCGCTGATGCAGCAGTTCTGGGCGTTCGAGAGCTCCTGCAGGATGGGCAGCAGCGATTGCGGACCGAGTGTGCAGTTCGCGCCGACCACCTGAACGTTTTTATCTTTCAAAAGGGTGGCGGCAAGAAATGGGCGGACGTCACCGAACGTGGTGCCTTCCTCGGAGTAAGTGAGCTGAGCGACGATGGGTAGATTGGAAAATGAACGAACGGCTTCGATAGCGAGCAGGATTTCTTCAATGTAAGAAAACGTTTCGAGGATGAAAAGATCGACGCCGCGTTCTTCAAGCGCCAGCGCCTGTTCGTGAAAAATAGCGCGAATCTGATCCGGCTCGGGGTGACGCGCCTGAACGCCGATTCCGAGTGGTCCGATCGAGCCGGCAATTAAAATTTCGCGGGAGGCGGCTTCGCGTGCCTCGCGGGCGATTTTCACGCCGCGGCTATTGAGGCGCTGGACTTCGTCGCCGAGGCCGAGGGGAGCGAGTTTGAAGCGATTCGCGCCGAACGTGTTGGTTTCGATGATCTGCGCACCAGCTTCGATGTAGGCCTGGTGAACGCGAAAGACCGCTTCGGGCTCGGTGGCGTTCAACTCATCGAAGCAGCGCACCGCGCCCACGCCTTCATAAAGCATGGAGCCCATGGCGCCGTCCGCGATAAGGATGGAATCCTTCAGCCGATCGTTGAAGTCCTGAATTTTCACTTTTAGTTTTTCCTGTGCCCTGCGCCGCGTGCGAGGATTGCGGCTAGCGTTTTTGTTCCATCAAACCGGCTACCGTGCTCATCAAGTCGTATTTGGTGAGTATCTCGAACTTCGCTTCGTCCATCTCCACGAACACCGCGGGATTTTCGTGGCTGAGCATGTAGGTGACGCGCTCGACGGGCGAAGAACCCGGGATTCGGGGGAGCGGCTTGCTCATCACTTCACGCACGACCAGTTTGCGCAGGTCCTTGCCTTGGAGCGCGAGCGTGAGAATCTGGTCCTCATAAATGGTGCCGATGGGCAGAGTTTCCTCGAAGACCGGAATTTGCGAGATGTCCTGCTCCTGCATGGTTTTCAGGGCGTGGAAGACGGTCTGATAGGGGCGCGCGATCACCAGTTCGCGCACTTTGCCAGACTGCCGCTTGGCGTTGACGACTTCCGCGGCGGTGATGGGAACGCTCGATTCCACGTAGCCGCGCTCGCGCATCCACTCGTCGTTGTAGACCTTGCTCAGATAGCGCATGCCGGTATCGGGAAGCAGGACCACAACAAAATCGTTCGGCCCAAGATCTTTCGCCAGGCGCAACGCAGCGCTGAGGCAGCCGCCGCCTGAGCCGCCGGTGAAAATGCCTTCCTGTTTGGCGAGACGCCGCGCGACGACGAAGCATTCCTCATCGTTCACCTGGATGACGTCGTCGAGGATCTCCATATGCATGGTGGTGGGAAAGAAATCTTCCCCAATGCCTTCCACGACGTAGGTGCGCGCCTTGGTGATTTTTCCGGTTTTGTGGAAATCGAAATAGAGCGAGCCTTCGGGATCGACGCCGACAATCTGAACCTTCGGATTCTTTTCCTTCAGGAATTTGCCCACGCCGCTGATGGTGCCGCCGGTGCCCATGCCGCAAACGAAATGCGTGATCTTGCCCTCGGTGTCTTCCCAGATTTCAGGGCCGGTGGTCTTGTAATGCGCTTCGGGATTGCACGGATTGTCGTACTGATTCGGATAATAGGAGTTGGGAATTTCGCGCGCAAGTTTTTTTGCCACGCTGTAATAGCTGCGGGGATCTTCCGGCTCGACGGCGGTGGGGCAAACGATCACTTCGGCGCCCAGAGCTTTCAGCAAATCCACTTTTTCCTTGGACTGCTTGTCGGTGGTGGTGAACACGCACTTGTAACCGCGCACGGCCGCGACGAGTGCAAGTCCCATGCCCGTGTTGCCGGAGGTGCCCTCGATGATGGTGCCGCCGGGCTTCAGCAAACCTTTTTTCTCGGCTTCGTCAATCATGGTGATGCCGATGCGGTCTTTCACCGAGCCGCCGGGGTTCAGCATCTCCGCTTTGATCCACATCTGCGGCTTCAGGCCCTGATTGATCCGGTTCAACCGGATCAGCGGGATACGTCCCACCGCGTCGAGAATATTGTTGCAGCGCATAGATTGGTCTTCCGGCACACGGCCTGAGCGTCGCCGGCCTGTGCCATACTTCCATTAAGTTTAGCATGCGGGCCAGCGGCGATTCGCTTTCCCGCCTGCCGGAAAGGACGAAAATGCCACGCCAAAACTTTGCGAGTGGGACGCCTTGGGAGCCGATTGTGGGGTATTCACGGGCCGTGTGGATGGGCAACCACATCAGCGTTTCGGGGACGACAGCGACGGGAGCGGACGGAAAAATCATCGGGATCGGCGACGCTTATGCGCAGGCGGTACAAATCATACGGAATATTGAGGCGGCATTGAATCGCGCGGGGGCCGGCTTGAAGGACGTGGTGCGCACGCGGATTTTTGTTATCAACATTGCGGAGTGGGAAAAAATAGGGAAGGCGCATGGAGAGTTTTTTGGAGAGATTCGGCCGGCGACGTCGATGGTGGAAGTGAGCCGGCTGATTTCGCCGGAGATTTTACTGGAGGTCGAAGCCGACGCGATTGTGGAAGATTAAGAGTGAGGGCCAAGGCGATTTTGGAGTGCGGGAGCTCTGCTCCCGCTTTTGAGGTTGCAACAGCACAAAAGAATTTAAGTTGCGAGTTAGCGCCGACTCCGTAAAAGCGGCAGCAGAGCTGCCGCACTCCAAAGTTACCACTTGGCGCGGATGCGGTATTTCAGGACGGACGCGCCGTTGGCTTTAACAGGAACTTCGAACTGGGCCGCGAACGCCGCGGTTTTCGCGGATTTGTAGGTTGAGGAAAGCATCTCCCAATCGCCGCCGATCGGTTCATTCACCTCAACGGTGATAGGAGTGTCCTTGTGGTTGCGCAGGGTGATTTCAAATTCCATTTCCCACAGCCGACTGCCGAGGCTCTTGTAGTCCGTCTGCTTGCGCTCGCTAACCACGTCGAACGCGTTGCCGATTTTCACGGTGATGAATTCGTCTTTCGGCGTGTGGTCGATGTGATCCTCGCCGATGAAGAGCAGGCCGCTTTTTGAGTCCTTCTGGTAGACGCGCACGTTGCCCGCAGGTAGAGGAATGCCCAATCCAGCCTTCTCTTCATTCTTAAATTTGTAAAAGACCATGACGGGATCTTTGAGAGGTGAACCGGGATTCTGCGAATTGTGGTAGTAAAAGTTCTGCCCGTTCACGACGAAAAGTTTCTCGACAGGAACGCCCGTGCCTTCCAGCAGGCTGATCTGCTTGGTCTCTTTGTCTTCAACGGAGGTGCGGCGAGCCAGGGAATAAAGATGGTACTCGCTGAAATTCTCTTGTTGGAATTGTTGGGCGGCCTTGGCCATGGGGACGGCTCTAATTGCGTCTGCAGCACTGTAACGGCCGGCCTCTGGAAGGCGGTTCAAATCGCCGGCGACAAGCTGCAGCCGGGCATTGTGAAAGGCGGTGCCGCTGTTGTTGATGACGGTGACCCAGCCGTCGAGGTCGGCAGCTTTGTCGTCGCGCCCGACCGTGAGAACGTAGTCGGCGTTCCAGGAAAGGTTGTTGGCGAGATAGGAAGACTCAATCTTCTGCTTCGTGGAGCCGGAATTCTCAAGCGACATCAGAAGCGTTGGGCGTTCGTAGAGGTTCGACGGCACTTCGGGAAAGCGATAGCTCTCGCTGTAGCCTCCGGTGACGATGTCGTTGCCGATTTTCCAGACCGGGCCGTTGTTGTTGGCAAGCAGCGTAGCCTTGATCTCTTCATGCTTGGTGGTGCCATTGTCCATGTAGCTGCGCATCAGCGTCACTTCCTTGCCGACGTACTTGTTCAGCAGCTTTGCGGGTTCCAGCAAATCATATTCGTAGTTCTGCTCGAGCACGCCGACCTTGTCCGGCTCGGTCAAGGAACGAAAATGCACGGTTGCCGGATTGACGGTGGCGGCAATATCCATGAATTTCAGCCGGAAATTCCCGCGCGGAAGTTGCAGTTCGCGGACGTCGCGCACGAGCGCGATATTGGAATTGTAGACGGTGACCGCAAGATCGGTCTGATCCGTCAAAGTAGTCGACTGATCCGCCGCGGTCGAAGCGCTGCGGTTGGACTCCTTTTCCTGCGGGCCGTTTTTCTTGCCCGCGTGAAAATCCGGCACAAACGCGGCCGCGCCGGCCAGCGCAATAGCAGCCGTGGCCGCCACCCAGCGGGAAACCGCGCTCTTTGGGAATGGGAGAGTTCTCATCTTCGCTTCACCTCGTCGAGAATTTGCCTTCGGACGTAGAACGGCGCCAGCGGTATTTCTTGCAGGCTGGTTATTCGTTGGCGGTTTGTTTCCAGGTGGCGCCGCCATCGGAAGTTTCGTAGCTAACATGGTTCGCCGCGTCCCAGATGGATGCATGCTTCGCGTCAGCAGCGTGAACGCCACCCAAATCACCGGTGATGGGAGTGTTAATCCGGGTCCAATGGCCCCCGTGATCGGTGGTGAGAAGAAGTGTTCCTGCTTTCCCCGCAATCCAGCAGACACGGGAGGAGGGCGCGAAGCCCGCCGTAAGATTCGCGTTCACGCCAGTGTCCAGCGATTTCCATTTTTTTCCGCCGTCGGTGGTCAATTGCAGCGTTCCCGCGGGCTGCAGCTTCCAGAAGACTTTGTTGTCTGGCGTGAGGATCAGACCGGCGGCTGAATTTGTGGCTTCCGCAAGTTTGTTGGAAATCCCTTGCTTCATCAACATGGTGTTGGTCTGTGTGTCTTGCGCTGCGGCCGCCGATTCGACAGTTACTGTTTGTGAGGCCGAGGGAACGGCAATTTTTGCGTCGGCACGAGCCGGCGGTCCGCCCGCTGCTCCTGCCACGCTGTTTCCATAAGCCTTCGACGCAGAGGGCGGCGCGGGGCGCGGCGCGGAAGCAATGACGTGCTCGTTTTCAGAGACCGCCGCATCCGTTGCGGACCGCGGCGGAGTTCTCGGAGATAGAGCAGGTGCGGGCGTCATTTCCAAACGCCCGCCGGCAAGCTGATCCCGAGATTGCCGCGGTTCGTCGCCCGAGTCTTTGGCTTTCGCCGCGGGTTTCGCAGGCAGCCCACTAGTCAGCCCCTGTTCGCTTTTCTTCCGGGACATTTCGGCGGCTGGCAGCCGCTCATCTCTTGACTCAAACTGCGGCTGCACTTTTTTTGCTTCATCAAGCGATGGCCGTGGTGCGGCGGGCGCCTGATTTTGAGCCATCTCCGTCTTGGCAGCACGCCTCATGTTCGGTGCACGCAGTTCGAAGAGGCCGATGAAGACGAGGACCCCGGCCGCAACGGCCCCCAAGGGAATGGCCCAGCGCAAAAGTGGAGGACGGCGTCGATTGATTGCAACAGGAGCTGCAGCTGCCTGAGGAGCGGAAGCGACAGATGACTTGGCGCTTCGCTTTGGAATACTCCCCGCATGAACACCCGGGATCGAAGCTGCTTCGAGCACGGGAATTCCTTGCTTTTCCCAATCCTCGGCGAGCTGGTTTTCGGTTGTCTCGACCAGCGCCAGCGCTTCCTGGCAAGCTTCACAGGCTGAGATATGCTGCTTCCACTTAGCCATTTCCTCGAGTGAAAGATTTCGCTCGTGATAGGCGGCCAGCGTTTCCGCGTCGGGGCAGTTCGCCTGTGAAGAACCGCCACGCAAATGTTGCGCGAGCGCGCGTTCAAATTTTGGATCGTTAGACGGCATGGCGCTCTCCTTCCTTAGAACGCCGGCGAAGGTATATCTTGCAGCGCTTCACGTTGGTTCCTTTCGGTTTGCATGCGAGGCGCCGGGCTTCGCATCGGGAAACATCTGCCGGAAATCGATGGGCGCATCTTCCGCCGCGTATTCGAAACATTGCTGGATTTCCGCGTCGCTCAGGGAGAAAGCATCGCGCAGGTGCTGCTCCGCCAGCGCGCGCAATTCCTGGCGGATACGTTCTAGGTTGCGGGAGACGCTGGATTCGTGTTCGCCAAGCTGCCGGCCAATTTCCGCGAGCTTCATCTGCCGCGCGTAATAAAGCTCCAGCCGCTCGCGATCGGCGGAGCTCAAGAGTTTCAGGCAGTGCTGCAAGGCAGCGGCAAAGCAGGAAAGGTAATGCGCGCGATGAGGATCCTGGAGAGGTTGTAGCTGAACGCGCTCGGGCGGGAGCGCCGGCTTTTCCCCGTCCTCCGCATCGAGCGATTCCAACCGGCGTTGCGAGCGGATGTAATCAACGTGCCGCTGCGCAAGCACGGTGCGCAGCCACGTCTTCAGCGAACTGCGGCCGTGGAAGTAGCGGAACAGCGAACGCTCGCCGCGCTTCCCGTCCATCAGACCGAAAAGATCGGAGAACAGCGAGTCGGCAAGCTCCTGCGGATTCGCGCCGTAGCGGCTGGCCTTGGTGATTGCTCCCGCGGCGGCGCGCAGGTAGCCGCGGTATTCCTGAACAAAGTATTCCCAGGCGGCATCGGAGCCTGCGATGCAAGCCGTGGTCAAGGCAAGATCTTCGATGTGCAATGTAAGGACATACTCTTCCACTCGGTCCCGGGAGGGGGCTCCTTCCTGGAAACGCTTGCACAAGCTGCGCTCGAGGCCACAAACGAATTGAGATTGGGAGAGTCCCCAACGGGGGGCGCCGGACTGGGAGTACAACGACGCGACCAGCGGCTCGCAAGCGGTGAGGAGCGAGGGCGGCTCAGCAGACGGCTTCTTTTCTTGCGGAGGCTGCGGCACAATTCTCCTGCCGGGAGTCTAAGACTCCTTCTTTCAGCATCCTAGGGTGCCGAACAAATAACCAACGCCCTGTAGCAAAGATGCATCCTAAAGGGTACCCTAAAGGAGTGACCGGTGGGTGTCCCCAGCGAATCCCCCGCTCAATCCTCCCCGTATGGGTTATTCTAGGGAGTGTTGCGCTGCCTGCCCCGCAACGAATTTCGCCTCGGCGGGTTTGTCCGAGATACAGAAATCCCGTGTGGAGATGCACTTGCTTTAGCATTAGCGAGTTCGCGTCGTTAGTACGAAAGTCCTATTCGAGGGCCCAAGCCCCCTCAGTACGCTCGTACTGGTAAATCACACGTTCTGTACTCGAGAAATCGAGACTTTGATGCTTTTGCATCGAGGTTCCGGGACGAACATCATCAAGAGGCGACAACCGGATGGCCACGATGATTGCAGATCCACCAACGAGCAGGTCGCTGGGCGTGGGGTTTGGCCCGTACCGCGGCCGGACCGCGAACTCCGAAGCCTGGAAACAAAACATTGGAAGCAAGCAGGTGCCGGCGCGCCTGGCGCTCTTGCCCGAAGCGAAACCCAACTGGCACCGCGTAGGGTTCAGCGCCGCGGTGCAACTTACCATTTTGGGATTCTTCCTCATCGTTCCCATGCTCTATCCGGAACAGATGAAAACCGCCATTCAGTATTCGTACACCGCCATTGCCCAACCGGTCACAATGATTCCTGTTGCGCCTCCGCCACCGCCTCCAGCGCCGCCGAAGGTAAAAGCGGTTGTACCGAAGCCGACGCCGCCCGTTGAGCCGCCTAAACTGAATCCTCAGCAACCTCACATTTTTGCCAACCTGGTCGCGCCCAAGACGCTGAAGCCCAAGGTGGAGAAGGTCGAAATCAAAGACCCGGACATGTCGCCGAAGTTCGAAGCGGTGAAGATTGATGTCAAAGAGAACGGACCGAAGCGTCCGAAAGAAGACGTGAAGGTGAATAACCTGGGTTCGGGGAGCGCGGCGCCGGCAACGGTGGTCGCTCCCGTGGAAAAAGTGCAGACCGGCGGGTTCGGCGATCCGAACGGAGTGGCCGGCAAGGGTGATCCGAAGCACGGGACGAACGTGGCGCGGCTGGGTTCTCCGGCATTGCCCGGCGGCGAAGGATACGGCAACGGCACGGGCGGCAAAGAAGGAATCCGCGGCACGGTGGCCAGCACGGGCTTTGGCAACGGCACGGCGAATCCTCCCGCAAGCGGCAAGAAGGGCACGGTCGCCTCCACGGGCTTTGCGAATGCGGCGGACACGACGGAAGCACCGAAGAAAAAGCAGCAGGCCGCGGGCGCGGCGGATACAGCGCCTACGATTCTGGACAAGCCGAAGCCGGAGTACACGGCCGAGGGACGTTCCCTCAAGATTGAAGGCGACGTGGTTGTGGACATGGTCTTCCTGGCAAATGGGACCGTTCAAATCAACCGCGTGGTCAGCGGCCTGGGTCACGGCCTGGATGAAGCGGCCGTGCGGTCCGCGCAACAAATCAAATTCAAGCCGGCGAAACGCGCGGGCGAGCCTGTGGATTTTCCGGCCCGGGTACGCATCGAATTTCGTTTGGCCTACTGAAGGGGAGATGAACATGCGAAAGTTGCCGAATTACATCCTCGTGCTTGCTCTCGGCGCATACGCCGGCACGATTGCCTCCGCCGCGCCGGCTCCCGATGCGGATCAACCGCGCACGATGGAGCAGGTGGTGGACCGGATCACGAGCAACGAGCAAAAGCTCTACGGCCAGATCCGCAACTACTCTCCGCTGGTGGAGACGTATATCCAGAATCTGAAACCGGACAAAGACCTGGGCCAGGTGCCCGCCGGGGACAAGTATTTCCTGGGCCGCGCGAACTTTGCGAAGGGTGTGAGCCTGGTGCCCCTGACCGAGACCTCGAACAAGGGGAAGAGGGCGTTCGCGTCCATCGGCAACTTCTTCAGCTTCGCGATGCAGTTCCTGCCGGACGGGTTCCTGCAGATGATCTTCATCGACACCAGCGGGTTTGACCGGCAGCACTACAAGTTCGACTACGTGCGCCGCGAATTCCTGGGCGAAGTGCGCTGCCTGGTGTTTGACGTGACTCCGCTGGAAAAGAAGAACGGCGGACGGTTCCTGGGGCGCATCTGGGTGGAAGATCAGGACTATCACATCGTGCGCTTCAACGGGGCTTACAGCGGCAACGGCCACTCCAGCTGGTATTTCCATTTTGACAGCTGGCGCACCAACGTGCAGCCGGGGCTGTGGATGCCGACGTTTGTGTACAGCGAAGAAAAGGATTTGCACTACGCCATTTCGAAGAAACTCGACTTCAAGGCGCAGACCCGCCTGTGGGGCTATAACCTCGGCGGCGCTTCGCAGGAGCAGGAGTTGAGCAAGATTCTTGTCGAGACGCCGATGCAGGACGACACGAAGAATGCCAACGACCTGACGCCAATCCAGGCGCAACGTTCCTGGGATCGCCAGGCGGAAGACAACATTTCCGATCGCCTGGAACGGATCGGGCTGATGGCGCCGAGGGGCGAAGTGGACAAGGTGCTGGAGACAGTGATCAACAACCTGGAAGTGACCAACAACATTGACGTGGATCCCGAAGTGCGCTGCCGCGTGCTGATGACCTCCACGCTGGAATCCTTCACGCTGGGCCACACGATTGTGCTGAGCCGCGGCTTGATCGACGTCCTGCCCGACGAAGCCAGCCTGGCAACAATGCTGGCGCATGAACTGGGCCACGTAGTGCTGGGCCACCGGCTGGATTCGCAGTTTGCCTTCTTCGACCAATTGCTGGTGGAAGATAAAGATACTTTCCGCCACTTTGGCTTTTCGCGTACGCCGGACGAGGAAGCCCAGGCCAATACCAAGGCTCTCCAGATCCTGAACAATTCGCCCTACAAGAATCAATTGGCCAACGCGGGACTCTTTCTGCAGGCTCTCGACAGCCGCCAGAAGGAAATTCCGAACCTGATCAGCGGACACCTGGGAAATCGCGTGCCGCAGATCAACGACCTGAAATCCACGATGGCCGCGGATCCGAAGCAGAACCCGCAGAAGATTGCCGCGCTGCCCATCGGCGGCCGCGTGAAGATCGATCCGTGGAACGACAAGCTGGAACTCATCAAGAGCAAACCAGTGGGCACGGTGGCGGAGCGCGAGAAGATGCCGTTCGAAGTGACGCCGTTCATGCCCTACCTGATGCGCTACGGCGCCGACGCTTCCAAGCCGGTGGCGGCCAGCACAACGGCTCCGCAGGACACGAAGCCGGGCGCAGCACCGGACCCGACCAAGCCGTAATCGTTCCTAAGAAAAACCTCTGAAATCGAAAAGCCCCCAAAGTCCGGGGGCTTTTTCTTTTGTGCGGAGATTTGTTCGACCGCCAATTTTATTTGGAGGACAGTGTCTTCAGGAAGCGGTAGCCGAACTCGACGCCGTCGTAGAAATCCTGTACGGCCACGCGCTCGTCTTTGCCGTGGGAGCGGTGGTCTTCCATATCGAAAAACATGCAGGCGATGCCGTAAGTGGGGATGCCAGCAATGCGGAGGTACTTGCCGTCGGTGGCGCCGGTGGACATTGTCGGAACGATTGGGACTCCGGGCCACATCGTGGCGAGCGTACGATCGAGAGCGGTGGTCACTTCCGGGAGGAGCGGAGAAGGTGGAACGGTGACGATCGGGACGATTTGACCATCCACCGTTTTCTGCGCGACAGCGGTGATGCTTACCTTTGGATCCGCGACGGCGCGCTCGAGAGACTTGCGAACATGCTCGGGATCCTCACCGGGGAAGATACGGCAGTTGACGTTGGCGCGCGCCATTTGCGGAAGCGCGTTTGGCGCGTGGCCACCGGAGAGCATGGTGGCGACACAGGTGGTGTGGAGGAGCGAGTTGTAATAGGAATTGTTCGATAGCCGCTTGATTGAATCCGGATCAGGAGGTTCCTTCGCGGCGCCGCGAAGATCCGCGGATAACTGGCCGGCAGTGAGCGTGGCGGCATGCGCAAAATAATTGCGTGTGATTTCGTTGATTTCGACGGGAAACGGGTAAGCCTGGACTTTCAGCAGCGCGGCGGAGAGTTCGTAAATGGCGTTTTCCGCGCCGGGAACCGAGCTGTGGCCGCCCGGGTTTCTGGTTTCAAACTGAAAGTCCGCGTATACCTTTTCGCTGGCCTGCATCCCGGCGAGGACGCGCTTCCCTTTCAGCTTTTCAAATTCGCCGCCGTCGAGATTAATGCAGAATTCCGCGTCGATCCAGTCGCGATGTTGCTTGAGCAGCCAGTCGATGCCATTGGAATCGCCGCCTTCTTCGTCGGCGGTGAGTGCAAGAATCAGATCGCGGTCCGGGACGAAGCCTTCGCGTTTCAACCGGAGAAAGCTTTCGACCAGGATGGAGTCGCCTTCCTTCATGTCTTGCGTGCCCCGGCCATAGAAATAGCCGTCCTTTTCGATGAATTGGAATGGATCCACGGACCAGTCTTCGCGGCGGGCTTCCACCACGTCCAGATGGCCGATGAAGAGAATGGGCCTTTTCTGGCCGGAGCCGTGGTAGCGGGCGACGAGATTTTTCTTTCGATCGTTCGGGCCGGCGACGATGACATCTTTTTCGGAGAAGCCGGCAGCGAGCAGCCGGTTGGCCATCGCTTCCGAAGCTTTAGTGACGCTGCCGACGGAGTCGCTGGTGTTGCTCTCGATCAACTGCTGAAAGATCGCGCGAGCCTCCGCGTTGATCGCCGGGTCGTTCTGGGCGTTTAGCTTTAGGGGAAGGATCGCGGCACCACACAAAACCGCCGCCAAGCCGAGACCTCGGGTCATTCGCTTCTCCTTGTAAATGAGGGATTCAGCCTAACGGCAAATCCTGTGCCCCGTCAAATTGGAGGGCAAGTTGCCGATGCAACGCAGAGTCGCATAGACTGGCAAAGTTGTCCGCATGGGGAGGAATTATATGGATTCACGCATATGCCGGTGGATGCAAATCGGGATGGGAATCGGGCTGTTTCTGGCGGGCAGCGTTGCAGGAAGCGCGCTGACGCAGAAGGTTTCGGCCGTGAATCGCTTCGGCCAGCCGAAGACCGTCCTTCACGTGGTGGCTTACAAATTCCGCAACACCACTTCCCAGAACGATCAGGAACAGGCCATCAACGGCATCCGCGACATGGCTGCGAAGATTCCCGGGATCAAAAATATCTGGCTGAAGACAGAGCGGAACCAGTTGCGGGATTGGAGCGGAGTGTATGCGATCGAATTCACCAGCGCTGAAGCCGCGGCCGATTATGCGGAGAGCCCGCTGCACGAAACATGGCGCAAGAAATGGGAAGCGCTACGGGAGACGAGCGTTTCGTTTCAGATTTCGAATTGAACTGCCGTTGCCGCGAATGATCAATTGCTCGCTTTTCGATCGTCAAAAAAGCTTGTCATCCTGAGGGGCGCGAAATTTGCGCACCGAAGGACCTCAACTTAAACACCTTGCGCAATCTGAAGGCTGAGGTCCTTCGGCTATCCTCGCCGGATAGCCTCAGGATGACATTTTCTGCGTGGTGTTCGACTGCCAATCATTTTCAGTTGTGAAGAGGAGTGTTAATCTTCTTCCTCGCGGACAATTCCGAATTTGCGGCGAAGAAACGAATCCATGAGGGTGTCGGGAAGCACGCGCCTGCCAAACGCTGCCCACTTCGCGAGCGGCGTGACGGTATAGCGCGCTTTGGGATGGCTGGCTTCGATGGCATGAAGAATGACGCGGGCGCAATCCTCCGGCGTGGTTTTGGATTCGCGGCGGCTGTTGGTAGCTCCGGCGAGAGCGCCGGCGTAAATTTTTGCGTACGGGCTGGTGGCCGCGCCTTCTATGTAAGATTGCGCTTGTTCCTTCGCGGTCTGCTGGAAATTCGTCATGATGTAGCCTGGCTCGATGAGAATCACTTCAACGTTGAAGGGATAGAGCTCCAGGCGAAGCGCGTTGGAAAGCGCTTCGACGGCGTGTTTGCTGCTGCTGTACGCGCCATAAGTGGGTGGCGTAAGGATGCCCGCGACGCTGCTGAGCATCAGGATGCGCCCCGATTTGCGCTCACGCATGTGCGGCAGAACCGCTTGCGTGACGCGAAGCAATCCAAAGATGTTCGTCTCATAAAGGCGGCGCAGGTCGTCGAGCCTCAGTTCTTCGGCAACGGCCATTAATCCAACGCCGGCGTTGTTGATGAGCACGTCGAGGTTGCCGGCTTTTTGCAGGATTTGATAGATGGCGCGCGAAACGGAGTTATCATCGCAGACATCGAGCTCCAAACTTTCCAATGGAAGTCTCTTAGTCGCCGCAAGCCGGTCCAGTTCGGCGCGCTTGTCCGCGGATCGTCCGGCTGCAAACACTCGATAACCTTTTTCCGCCAAAACTAATGCGGCCGCACGGCCAAGCCCATCTGTTGCGCCGGTAATCAATACCGTCTGTTGCCCGTTGCCCATGATTCTCCTTTGTTAAAAGGCCCATTCTACGCACCGGGGCACCGGGAAGCCAGCCGGATAGGGTAAAAAAATCAGCGGCTACGAGACTTCTTGCGGGTGGGCGTGATTCTCACGAGAGCTTGCGTCGCTTCTCGCAATCCGGCGACGAGTTCCTTTGCGCTTTGGGATAGCGGCCGACGCCGGGGAAGAATCACGTCGAGACTGCGTCGCAACGGCTCCGAGTCGGTGATTTCGAGCGGGCACAGCTTGCCGCGGCGGAGTTCTTCGACGACTGCGATCTGTGGAAGAAACGCCAGGCCGAGCTTGCGCAAGACCATCCGCTTGCAGGCTTCGATGGTTTCGACTTCCAGTACGATGTTGGGCAACAAACCATCACGGCGGAAAAGGCCGTTCATCAGCGTCCAATCGCTGGAGCCGCGGTCGTAGGAAATGATGGGCATGGATTCGAGTTCTTCAAGGCGCAGCTTTTTTCGCACCATCGCAGGATGCCCGGGATGACCTACCAGAATCAGCGGGTCGTCGCGGAGTCGGATGGTTTCCACTTCCGGATGATTTAAGGATCGCGCGAGCCCCAGATCCACTTCGCCGTCGAGAACCATCTTCAGGACTTGCGCGGAGTTACCGCTGCGCACGCTGACAACGACGTTTGGATGGCTGTCCTGATACTTCTTCAGTACCTCGGGAAGCAGGTAAGTGCAGATGGAAAGAGCAGCGGCGATCGGAAGCGCTCCTCCGGCGATGGGATGGAGTTCGTGGACGGCCTGGCGGGCGACGGCCACTTGCCGCAGGAGTTGCTCTGCATGGGGACGCAGTGCCTTGCCGGCCAGGGAGAGAGAAAACTTGCCGTGCTCGCGTTCAAATAGCCGGGTACCAAGCGATTCTTCCAGGGTACTAATCCGGGCGCTTACCGCCGGTTGGCTGATGCGCAGAGCTTCGGCCGCGCGGTGGAAGCCGCCGTAGGTTGCAACTGCCAGAAAAGTTTCAAGTTGGAGTATTTCCATGGGTGGCGGGCCCCCCGTACCTTTATCCTAGGCGTACCGATAGAACTTGTCTATCGGAGTGATAGGTACAATCCGTTTGACTGACCACCTCCCCTTCCGCACAATTACAACACCTTGAACCTGAACTGCGCGGGGGCCGGAAAAATTCCGGCCTGTGCGTTTCAAGAAAGCGAGACATTCTGATGTCCACCCACCAGGCTCACAACATTGCGGCACTTGAGAATCAGTGGCGGTCGAATCCCCGCTGGAAGGGGATCACACGGCCCTACAAAGCCGAGGACGTCATCCGGCTGCGCGGAACCGTGCAGGTGGAACACACGCTGGCGCGGCTGGGCGCGGAGAGATTGTGGGACCTGCTGCGCGGGGAATCTTATGTGGCGGCGCTGGGCGCGATGACCGGCAACCAGGCGATCCAGCAGGTTGAAGCTGGTTTGCAGGCCATCTATGTGAGCGGCTGGCAAGTGGCCGCTGACGCCAACAATTCGGGGCAGATGTATCCGGACCAGAGTTTGTATCCGGCAGATAGCGTGCCGAACCTGGTGCGGCGCATCAATCAGGCGCTGATGCGAGCGGACCAGATCCATCATGCGGAAGGCAAGAACGGAAAATACTGGTTTGCGCCGATGGTCGCCGACGCCGAAGCGGCATTTGGCGGGAATCTGAACGCGTTTGAGTTGATGAAAGCGATGATCGAAGCCGGCGCGGCTTGCGTACATTTTGAAGATCAGCTTTCGTCGGCGAAAAAGTGCGGGCATCTGGGCGGAAAAGTTCTGGTTTCGACAAACGAGGCGATTCAGAAGCTGGTGGCGGCACGGCTGGCGGCCGACGTGATGGGAGTGCCGACGCTGATCATGGCGCGCACCGATGCCGACAGCGCGGGACTGTTGACGACGGACATCGATCCGCGCGATCGGGAATTCTGCACCGGGAAACGCACACCGGAAGGTTTCTTTGAAGTGCGGAGCGGGATTGAAGCGGCGATTGCGCGCGGGCTGGCGTATGCGCCGTATGTGGATCTGCTTTGGTGCGAGACGTCGAAGCCGAATCTGGAAGAGGCGCGCGAATTTGCCGAAGGGATTCACGCCGTCTATCCGGGGAAGATGCTGGCTTACAACTGTTCGCCATCGTTCAACTGGAGGAAGCACCTCAGCAACGAAGACATTGCACGGTTCCAGCGGGAGCTTGGCGCGATGGGTTACAAGTTCCAGTTCATCACGCTGGCGGGATTCCACGCGCTGAATCACACCATGTTTGAACTGGCGCGCGAATACAAGACGCTCGGCATGACCGCGTATTCAGAGCTACAGGAGGCAGAGTTCCAGAGCGAGAAGGAACACCAGTATTCCGCCGTGAAGCACCAGCGGTTTGTGGGCACGGGGTATTTCGACGCGGTGCAGAACGTTATCAGCAGCGGCACGGCTTCGACCACGGCGCTTGCTGGATCGACCGAGTCGGAGCAGTTTCACGATCTCCCACCGGGCATCCGGCAGGAAAACCGTTATTCCCAGAGCGCTGCCAACGACTGATTGCGTCGCACTCACTGGCTCACGGGTAGATTCGAATACAGCGTTTTGCCGCCACTTTCCATTACCAGGAACAGTCTGCCGCCGTCCGCGGCCTTCAGCAGAAGACTCTTTCGTTCTCCGTCGGAGAGTACAAAGTATCGTTCACCGGAATTCCATAACGATTGAAATTGGTGGTCGTCGATAAAGACCGGCGCGCTGCCCGGCGCGTAGGATCCATACTCCAGGTTATCGAATCGCCCGTTCCATAGAAGAGCATTCCGCCCGGTATAGAAAATCACGGATGAAAACGCGTAATACGCGCCGTTGATGATCAATTCTCCTTTGGAAGCGCGCATCAGCGCCGCCGCAATCGGCCGCGAGGAGAGGTAAGGGTCAAACACAACAAGCGCCGCGCGGCTGGCATGAATAAACAACACCATCATCAGAGCGACGGCTAGATAGACTCGCGGACTTCGCATCGTCCAGCAGGCTATGGCCCCGACTAGAAAAGCCACACCCGCTAATACGAGCGGAAGGCGCAGGTAGGCGAAGGATTGAAGCGTCAGATCGCCCATATGCCCCATAGACAACGTGTACGCTTCCGGATGTTGCTCCAGCGCCCGGGAGATGTCGCCGGGAGCCGGCATGCCTCGCACCAAATAAAGTAGAATCGCGACACAAACGCCGCATATCGCGAAAATCAGGCCGAGGACTCTTGTGCCCCAATGTGTCCAGGAATCATTTCTGGCCATGGCGCTGCCCAGCAGCAACGCCAAAGCCGGATAGATCGGCATGGAGTAATACTCCTGGGTCGTGGAAAACGTGAAGAAAACCAGCAGGAATAGCGTCCAGCAAAGCGCAAGGAGGCGCGTCTTCCCGGCTCGATCGTGAGGCTTGAAATCCTGTCTCGCGGCGGCCGGAAAATAAACGCTCCACGGGAATAACCACACCAGGTGTAGTCCCCAGAATGCCAGCCGGGGAACGGTGTTGTAGTCGCGCGGGTAGCGAAGATTCAGAAAACGCAACACGTGCTCATTCATGAAGTAGAACCAGAAAAAGCCGTGATACTCGCCCGGACCACTATGCATCGTGAAGTCGAGATATGGCGGCATGCGCAGGGTGGCCAGAATATGCCAGGGAGCGGCGATCGCCAGAAAGATCGCGGCACCGGATACCACGTGCAATCTCTTCCACACTTCCCGGGAGAAAAGCTGCCTTGTCAAGACGAGGTAGACAAAAATTCCTCCGCCCGGTAGCACGAGGGCAATCAAACCTTTCAGCATCACTCCAATACCGAAGCTCGCGGCTAACACAGCCGCCCAGACGTTCGGATGGGGTTCCTCCGAATCCGTCGCCCGCTGAAACGCCCAAAACGCCAGGCACACGCACAGCGTCAGCATCACATCCGGTATCTGGATTCGCGTAAAGAGGAACAAGCCGACGCATGTCGCCAGCACCACGCCTGTGTAATAGCCCGCCCGCTCTTCAAACGCCCAGCGCCCATAGCGGTAAGTGACCCAGGCGAGCAGCACAGCGGCAAGTGCAACGGGAATTCGCGCGGCCCAGTCGTGTACTCCGAAAATGCGGAACGCAATCGCAATCAACCAGTAAATTACTGGCGATTTCTCAAGATAGGGGACTCCGTCCAGGTGCGCAATTACCCAATCGCCGGAATCCAGCATATTGCGGGCAATTTGCGCTTGAACGGCATCCACATCGTCCATCAAGGACGGCGGAGAGACGATGCAACCGAAGAACACAGCCGCGGCAAGAAGGATCAGGACAGTGCTGGTTTCGAGGCGATTTCCTCTGCCGCGAACGGGAGGGTCAGTTCGCTTGAGATTTGAATGTTCCAGTGTTTCATCCATAGAAATAAAATCATCAGTCCCCAGAGGTGAAACCCCAGGTTGGCGCGGCGTCCCATATGATCCTTGATTAATCCTGCGATCGCTTCCGGCCGAAATAATCCGGTCTGCTTCACCGCTTCCGGGCTGAGGGTGTCTTCCAGGAACGCGCGCAGGGGGCCCCGCAGCCAATCGTGCGTGGGGATGTCCAGTCCGTTTTTTGAACGGCGCAGCACACTCGCCGGCAGTTTCGATTTCATCAATCGGCGCAGAATCAGTTTTTGGCAACGGCCACTGATTTTGAAACGGTCCGGGAGGGAAGCGGCGAATTCGATGAGGCGATGATCGAGATACGGCGGGCGAACCTCCAGGGAGTGGGCCATGCTCATGCGATCGACTTTCTGCAGCAGATCGTCGGTCAGATAATATTTTTGATCGAAAGCCAGAAAACGGCTCAGAGTCCCATCACCATTTGATTCGGGCAGATCCGACTCAAATAGATCCTGCACTCGAGCAGGATTTGTCCGCAGCAGCAACTCCAATTGCTGGCTCCTGGAGAAAGAACCGTTCCAGTAGACATGCGCTTCATCGGGTGAGAGCAGCGATCCTTCGAGGAACCTCTTCACCTTGTATTCTAATCCGATCTTTTCGTCGGATACCGGCCAATAGCGGAGCGCGGCAAGCAAAGAACGCCTTGCCGCCTTCGGGAGCAATCTGGCGTAGCCGGCAAGATGGTCCGCCCGATACGTGATGTACCCGCCGAACAGCTCGTCCGCTCCTTCGCCGCTCAACGCCACGGTCACTCGCTGGCGGCTCAGTTTGGAGAGAAACCACACGGGGACTGCCCCTGCATCCGCGAAGGGTTCGTCCGAATAGTAGGCAAGTTCCTCAATCGCGGATGGCAGATCAAGCGTCGGATTCAGATCAAGTTCCTGATGCTCGGTCTGATATTTCTCCACCAGTTCGCGAATGTAGGGCGCTTCATCGAAGCTCCGCCCCCGGAATGTGATTGAAAACGTGTTCAACCGTTTTGTGCTTGCCTGTGAGGCATAGTGAAGAAGCGCCGAAGAATCGATTCCGCCGCTCAGCCAGATGCCCACCGGCACGTCGGAGATTAAATGGTCCTGCATTGACTGCTTCAGAAGGCCATCGAGCGCTTCTTCCGCATCGGGCAGGCTCCAATTGTCATTTTGTCCGCGGGGCAACTTCCAGTATTGCTCCTCCAGCACCATACCGTCACGCCATTCCAGCAGGTATCCGGGTCGCAATTTCTCGATTCCTTCAATCAGGGTGAACGGGCCGGGCACATAATTCATGGCCAGATAATGATGGAGAGCGCTGAGGTCCAATCGCCGGGGAATTTCCGGATGAAACAAAATCGTCTTCAATTCCGAACCGAAGTAAATGTCGTCTCCCAAACGGCAGACGTAGAGGGGTTTGATCCCCACGCGATCCCGGACCAGAACGAGTCTTCGTTGGTCTACGTTCCAGAATGCAGCCGCGAACATCCCGCGCAGGCGCCGGAAACAGTCCGTGTCCCACTGGAGGAAGGCCCGGAGGAACACTTCCGTGTCACTGTGGGTGGAAAAATGGTGGCCCAGTCCCCGGAGTTCTTGCCGCAGTTCGCGACAATTGTAGATTTCACCATTGAAAACGAGAACGGTCTTCCGGTCGTCGCTAAAAAATGGTTGTTCGCCGGCTTCGAGGTCGATGATCTTGAGCCGCACAGCGCCCAGAGACACGTCGGCGGACTCATAGGTTCCCTGTTGATCCGGGCCCCGATGAATTAATCGGTCGGTTGATTCCTTGATCGCGGACGGACTAAAGACACCACCACGGTGAGTGTAGCCTGAGATACCACACACGAAACGTGTTCCCCCCATTTACGCCAAAAAGAAGTTACTCCCCGTGGCGCACTACTCTCCTGATTCTTTCGGCTTAGAAGCGACCTGAGTCGCCCTGGTTGCCCACGAAATCGGCAGCTTTGCTTCTCTCCTGAAGGTGAAGTGCCGCTCCGAAGCTCAGGATTCCTCTCTTGGAGCAATAGTAATATGACTTGCGATAAAAGGGCAGCATTTCCTGCGCATTTATTTATTCAGTCCAAGGGCTTTAAGTCCGGATCGAGCCACCCGCAGCGAGCTCGCAAGCTTTCCAGCTTCCCCGCCGAGTAGTGCTCTTTCAATAGACGCTTATTCAGCAATTCGGGATGGATTTTTATCCATTCATAAAACGATTCGGACGAATCGGATTCGCAGCAGGCCGCAGCCACAAGCCGTACCCAGGCAATGGTTGTCGTGTAATGAAACTTCTGCGGAACGCCGGCGTGTTGGGCCATTTTGCGTATGCCGTCTAACAACAGGGCTTCCGCGCGGCTCGCTCCGCGGCGCCTGACGCAGAGCCACGCCAGGCGGATGTGGTCTGCGTGGTGAAATTTGGCAGGATCCAGTTGGCAGTCTTCAAACGCGCGCAAGACTGCGTCGTCGCTCATGGACGCAGTTCCGAGGTTGAGTTCCATCGGAGCCTCTCTTCGTCAAAAAGTTGGAGTGGAAAAGAAAAAGGCCCCGATCCGAAGATCGGGGCCACTTCAAGAAGTCTACCACAGGTTTTGGCCGGATGGTGAAGGAATACGCCACAACGGCAAAAATGTCGGCGCGCCGACACGGGTGTAGCTCACCCCTTTGAGGGGTGAGGTCTTCCCCCGCACAAATAAGATCGCGCCGTAGTAATGAAAACCCTCAGGCCTCGAAGGCCCCGGAAGGGTAGGCCAGCCGAGATTTTTGCATTAGGATGTTGGCGACGGGTTGGCGGAGGGAGGGTTTCGACATGAAAAATCTGTTTGAAGCGGCGACGGCGAAGGAAATTAGAGAGCGGATCGGGCGGCTGTGTCCGACCAGCCAGCGGCAATGGGGGAAGATGACGGCTCCGCAGGCGATGGCGCACTGTTCGGTGGTGATGGAGTGGGCGGTCGGGGACAGGGTTGAACCGCGGATGTTTTTGGGGCGGATCCTTGGACCGATCGCGAAGTCGCAGGTGCTGAAGGATGAGAAACCGATGGGCCGGAATGCGCCGACGGCGAAGAGCCTGGTGGTGGCGGATGAACGCAACCTGGGAAAGGAATGCGCGCGGTTGTCTACGCTGGTCGAGCGATTTGCCGCAGGCGGGCCGCAGGGATGCACCAAGCATCCGCATACTTTCTTCGGAGAAATGACTCCGGAAGAGTGGGCGCAGTTGATGTACAAGCATGTGGATCATCATTTGCGGCAGTTTGGGGTTTGAAGAAAGTCCAAAGCCGTAAGCCGTTAGCTGTAAGCCGACAGCTGACAGTCCAGAGTTCAGAGCGGAGAAAAGGAAACCCCAGACTGGAGGCAGTTAGATTGAGGAGCTGGTAGCCGTGAGCACGCGTCAACCAAAGGCTCGGACTCAACAGATTCGCACGCGACCTGATTCCACTCAATTGGGTCGGGCTGCGGTCCGGATTTTTGCCACGAATGAGCGGATGAACCAGATGATTATCGAACACCTGGACCCGGCCGCGTGGAATGCCAAGCCGCCGGGGAAGGCTCGTTCGATTGCGGCGATTTTTACGCACATGCACAATGTCCGCACCAAGTGGGTCAGGCTTACGGCGCCGCACCTGAAGGTGCCGCGGCAGCTGCAGCGTGCGCACTGCACGCCGAAGCAGGCTCGGGCGGGATTGGCGGAGAGCGCCGCTCGCTGCGCGGAGATGCTCGCGGAAGCGCTCGGCGGTGGGGGGCGCGCCCGAAAGTTTGTCAGAGACGGATGGGCTCGACCGTGGCCGGTTGGGGTGGAGATGCTGTGTTACATGATTTCTCACGAAGCGCACCATCGTGGGCAGGTGCTGATGCTGGCGCATCAGCTCGGATTCCCGTTGCCGAAAGAGGTCATGTACGGGCTCTGGAATTGGGAAAAGCTGTGGAGAGAGTGCGGGTCGCCCGGTGGCCCCGGCGACGATTGTTAGGGCAGACCGGGGTGCCTGGCTTCGGGTTTCATTTGGCGGCGAGGGTTTGCTTGGCCAATTCCGTGCGGAATTCCTGCTCTTTTTGGGCCACGAATTTCTTGTAGCCATCAGGATCGACGAATGGGTTCGCGGCGCCGGCTTTCAGGTGCGGATATTTTTCTTCCAGGCCGAAATAACCGCCGTGCGCACCCAGGAAAATATCGCAGGGCAATGACTTCAAAACGTCAAACATGCGCTGGTAGTCTTGTGCGATCTGCGGATAACTGTTGTTGTGGATGAGTTTGTAGCCTGGGTTGACATTGGGACTGCCAACGATCACCACGTTATAGGTTTTGCCGCCCTCGGTCACCTTCATGGTCCATGTGGTGCAGCCTTTGGTATGGCCCGGAGTAAGGTGCGCAACGAGCACCGCGCCGCCAAGCTTCACTTCGTCGCCATCGTGCAACACGCGATCGACTTTGGCTGGCGGATAAAGAAACTCAGGACGGTTGCCGTACTGGAAATCGGCCTTGCCGCCGGATTCGACCACGGGGACGTCGGCGTCCATGACCATGTAACTTGCTCCGGTCGTCTCTTTGATCTTCGCGCTGCCGGCATCGTGATCCCAGTGCGCGTGGCTGATTAGCAGAACCTTTGTGTCTTTGAATTTGAATCCGAGCTTTTCGATGCTTGCCTGGATCAGGGGCACATTTGCTTCCAGATCGCTGTTGATAAGAATGTTGCCTTGCGGCGTGGTGATCAGATAATTCGCCAGCCCCTTGCTTCCGATGTAGTAGAGGTTGCCCGCGATGCGAAACGGCGGGAGCGGTTCGGTCCAGTCGGGATCGTTCTGGGCGAAAGCACTACCCACAGTGGCCAGGATGAGGATTAGTACGCGGGACAGAATCGAAATGAATTGTCGCATCGGAGGAGTATAGGGGAAATTATCGGCGTGGAGCAAAAAACACAATTCTGGACGGGTTGCCGGCAATCCGGGAAATTACGGTCTTCTATGGGTTAAATTGCAATCAGGCTTAGAAGCGTGTTGACAGAGAATTGGACTTTTGTTTAAAACGGACGAGACTTTATGCGCTTAAAAATTGCGGTAATTCTTTTAGTTTTTCTGATGGCGCCGGTTGCTGACTGTGCTCCGGAGCGCGCCTTCCAGTTGATGGAGACTTCCATCGCGGACATTCACAGAGCGATGGAGGCGGGTACGCTGACGTGCCATGACCTGGTCCAGCAATATCTCGATCGGATCCGTGCCTACGACCAACAAGGACCGGCGGTCAAATCCATGTTGTACATCAATCCACGAGGCTTGCAGGAAGCCGATACCATGGACCAGGAGTTCAAGCGCACTCACAAATTAAAGCCGCTCGGCTGCATTCCAATCGTTCTAAAAGACAATTTCGATACAGCGGACATGCCGACGACCGCGGGCGCCCTCGCACTCAAGGGTGCGCAGCCTGAGAAGGACGCGTTCGCTGTCAAACGGCTTCGCGAGGCTGGTGCACTTATTCTTGGCAAAGCCAACATGTCGGAATTTGCCACCGGCGGAATTTCCGCGAGTTCCCTGGGCGGGCAGGTGAAGAATCCATACGACCTCACCAGAACACCAGGCGGCTCTTCCGGCGGAACGGGCGCTGCGGTGGCGGCGAACTTCGCCACAGTGGGTACCGGATCAGATACAGGAGGATCCATCCGTTCCCCTGCTTCGGCAACAAGTTTGGTGGGACTCCGGCCAACCCGGGGCTTAATCAGCCGGGACGGGATTGTGCCCGTGTCTTTTACTCAGGACACCATTGGCCCGATGACTCGCAATGTTGCTGACGCGGCCAGAGTGTTGGACGCCGTGGTCGGATACGACCTCGATGATCCTGTGACCGCTCTAAGTGTCGGCAACGTTCCAAAGACCTACACGGCGTTCCTGCAAAATGGATTGAAAGGATCTCGCCTGGGCGTGCTAACCAACGCCTTTGGACGGGG
>Ga0210402_10000936_pt1 | contig 31163 bp, 22 predicted proteins | sample IncBWC7MmetaG_FD_161055 | JGI IMG/M metagenome (GOLD analysis project Ga0210402, IMG submission 161055) | Forest soil microbial communities from Barre Woods Harvard Forest LTER site, Petersham, Massachusetts, United States - Inc-BW-C-7-M | ecosystem: Environmental > Terrestrial > Soil >...
CACGCCCGATAACGCTTGTGCCACCTCCGACGCGGATTTCACCGAGTGCCGGTTCACTTCCATAATGACATCCCCGCGCTGCAGGCCCGCATTGTCGGCCGGGCTGCCGGGCTGGACGTCCTCCACCACGGCGCCATGAACCGGCCCTTGTGCTTGTCCCGCTCCTCGTTCTTGCCCCTGCCCTTCCAGTTCATTCCGGACGTCCGGGGTCAAGTCGCCGAGACTCAGCCCCCAACGCCCCTTCCCGTGTTCTCCGCCGGCGGTCTCGGTGCCTCTCGCGCCACCGAGCGCTTCGAGTTTCACAGCAACGCTCGTCGGCTTGCTGTCACGCGTCACCAGCAGATGGATCGTTTCACCCGGTCGTTTTTGTCCGACCGTCATCTGCAACTGTCCAGCATCGGTCACGGGCTTTCCGTCGAGTTCCGTGATCACGTCTCCCGTGCGCAGTCCAGCCTTCGCTCCGGGCGCGTCCGGTTCAACCTGGCTGATGAGCGCTCCCTCAGCTTTGTTCATCTGGAAAAACTTCGCATTGTCGGGAGTAACGTCGGCAATCTGGATTCCGATATACGCGTGAGTTACTTTGCCGTCCCGAATCAATGTCTCCACCGTAGGCTGGACAATCTGAGCAGGAATGGCAAAGCCCATTCCTGAAAATGATCCAGAAGATGAAATCAGGAAGGTGTTGATTCCGATGAGCTCGCCGCGAGCGTCAACCAATGCTCCGCCCGAATTCCCGGGATTGATGGCAGCATCGGTCTGGATGAATTCGCCCGGCTTGCGTCGATCGCTTGCGTCAGGATTGGGACGGTTCAGCGCGCTGATGATGCCGCGCGTCACTGTGAAGCGGAACCCGTACGGATTTCCGAACGCCAGCACCGTCTGTCCCGGATGCAAGGACGCCGAGTTACCCCACGGCACGCTCGGCAAATTGCTTCCATTGACCTTGATAACTGCGAGGTCCGTCAACGGATCGGCGCCCACCAACTTCGCTGGAAAAACCTCCCGATTGCTCATGGTGACGCGAATATCGACCGCTCCATCGATAACGTGATTGTTGGTGACGATATATCCGTCAGGGGAGATGATCACGCCGCTGCCCAGGCCGTGTTCCATCCTGTTCTGAGGCTGCGACGGAGAATTGAACTGGCGGCCAAACTGACGCCCAAAAGGATTGCCCGGACCGAAAAATTGCTGCATGTCAGGCATACCCTCCATCTCCGCACCGCCCTGCTGCGCGTTCGCCTTCGACGCTACGGTTACATTCACCACCGCCGGCGTAACTCGCGCCGCCAGCGTCTCCATGGCGCGGTCGAGCGTCAGCAACGCTCCGACACTATCGTCGTCAAGCGCCGCCGCAGCCGGAGCCGCGACCGCTGCGGTCGCAGACTTCGCAAAGTTAAACGTCGCAATCGACCCGACTGCCAGGACGGCAATCAGGGCCACTGCCAGATGCCTCGTTACCACTGCCTTGCTACGTTCTATCCACCTCTTCATTTTCTTTTCTCCTTGTGTGACTAACCTTGTGTGACTAACCTTGGTGAAACTAATTATCTAGTTGTTCGTGGCAAAAAAAATTTTCCTACGTCGAATGGGCTGCAGGCACTCCCGTCAACGTGTCGCGGACTGTTCTCACCAACATCACTCGCCAAACCTGGACTCTCCACACGGCCGAATCGGAGTTCCCGTACTGCGTGGTTTCGATAAAAATCAGGGTTCGAAATTCCGGCACAGTCTCCTGATCCCGGCTTGCGCTTGTCTCGACGACTCGCTCCGGCGGCGGTGCCGCGTTCAAAGGGGCCGAAACCACACCCGCCGAAGCAAGTTCGTGTCCGGCAACATCGTGGGCATGGACGCGCGCGTGAACAACTTTGGCAATCGCTCGCTTCCCAGTCGTCCCCAACGACGATGACTCGCCCGTTTCGAACCCGGCGGTCGCTAGCGCCGGCCCGTTGACCGAAGGCGGGAGCAAAGGCTCAAACGAAGACGGGCTGACTGCGGCCGCGGCCACCGGATCGGAATGACTCGCCAGCGCCCCGCGATCAAACGCAACGAACTGCGGCGCGAGCGGCAGCAGCGCGAGGCAGCAAATGGAAAAAACGCCGACAATGCCCAGCGCCGGTTTCCAGACGCGCGTGGCCGCAGGCCGGTTCTTATCGAGAATCTGGGCCAGCCGCAGCGCAGCCTCTCGTGCCCGGTGCACGGCTGCCTGCGCCATCGACCATCGCCGCTCGGCTAGACTCTTTTCGAGCAGCGAGACGAGACAGGTAGCATATCCGCGCGGATTGGCGGTTTCGGCCAGCACCGCATCGTCACAAGCCATCTCGCGTTCCACCGAGATACGCTTCTCAATCCACCACACCGCCGGATGAAAGAAAAATAAAGCGCGCACAATTTTCTGAATGAGATTGGTCCAGTCATCCCAGCGCCGCAGGTGCGCGAATTCGTGCAGCAGGATGACGTTCAGATCTTGAGCCGGCAGTTCTCGCAACGTCCAGCCGGGAAGGACAATCGTCCGCTTCCAAAAACCAATGGCGGCGGGCACGCGCACGCACTCGGACGTAGCGATCATGATTGAGTGACTTGAGATCATTGACCCTGACGCGCCGATTGCCTCCACCGTTTTTCGTGCCGCCGGATCGAGATCGGCCGCAATGATCGGAGTGCAACTCCGGCGAAGCTGTCGCAGGCGCCAGAGCCCAGCCAGCAACCGCATCATCGCTACGCTCGCACCGAGAGCCCAAACAAGAAAAACGAAAAGGGCCCAGCGGCCAGGGATCGTGATTGCCGGCCGCAGGCTTCCCCGCGAACTCGCCGCCGACATCAACGATGACATCCCCGCCACCATCCGCGCCTGCCCTGCGCCGATGCCGCCGAGCACAGGCAGCGCAGCGACCATCAGCAGTGCCAGGAACCAGACAGCAAACCGGGTTCCCGAATTCTGCCTCCGCAAAACACGCAGCAACGCCCAGGCAAACAGTGCGATGAGGAATCCTTCCGGGAGCGCGTTGAGAATTCGCTCGACCGAAATCTGCGCCACGGTCTGAACCGAAAGCCAATTCATTTCGCGTCGCTCCGACCTTTTTCCGTTAAATCGGTGTCCTTAGGATCCAGCATCTGCCGCAGGCGATCGATTTCCTCCGTCCCGATCCCCTGATCCTCAAGAAGGTTCAAGACGAGCTGCTCGTGAGAATTCTTGAAAAAGCGGCTCACCAGGTGCCGGATTTCCGAGCGCGTCGCCTCCTTCTGCCCCACCAGAGGCGTATACACATGCGCCCGTCCATCCTTCAGATGTTTCAAATAGCCCTTCCTCTCCAGCACACGGATCGTGGTCAAAACGGAGTTGTAGGCCAGGGCAGGTCTTTGACTAATAGAATCAAGCACTTGCTGGACAGTGCCCGAGCCCTTCCCCCAGAGCACGTTCATGATCCGCAGCTCGGCTTCTGTCAAAGTTCCCGACTGTCTCGGCGGCACCGAAGGCCCTCCATGGCACCTTAGACGCTTCACGCAGCGAAAGGTAACTAATTCTTTAGTTGCAGGAGAAATGTCGCGAGTTGCCCGGTTGGCGAACCGGACTCGCCCTCATCTGGATGTAGCGCTCCGGCGGGGCCGGGCCAAATGCGAATGGTACAGGCCGATCAAGAAGAGTGACGTTGCGTCTGGATGCTGACATTCCGGCCTGGTTCAATCGGCAGGAATGAGGCTACCAGACGAGAATCAATCGGGCGCTCGGGAAGTTGATGTCGGAAGAGAGGAAGATCTCGGTGGAATGAGCCGGGGCCATCCGGCGGTCCACTTCTCAAAAAGCGTGAGAAGTGGCGCACCATCCGTTTGGTTTTGGCCGAACGTTCTGTCTTGGGTCGACGTTCAAAGACAAAACCGGCGTTCCGCTTCCCGCTTTGATTTGGGCGACCCGCCTCAAATCACCACCGCTTCCTTATACTCTCCAAACACCTTGCGCATCGCGTCCGAAATTTCGCCTACGGTGGCATTCGCCTCCACTGCCGCCAGGATCCGAGGCATTAGATTGTCCCCCGACCGCGCCGTATCTTCCACAGCCCGGATCGCGGCTTGCCAGGTCCCAGCATTGCGCTTCGCGCGCAGCTCTCGCAGGCGCTCCACTTGTTTCGGTTCGAGCGCGGGATCGATGCGCTGGATCGGCACCGCCTTCTCCTCTTCGCCCTGGATCTGGAAGCGGTTCACGCCGACCACAACCGCCTCCTGCCGATCGACCGCCTGCTGATATTCGTACGCGGCGTTCTGGATCTCCTGCTGCACGTATCCGCGTTCGATCGCCTTGAGCATGCCGCCCATGACTTCGATTTTTTCGAGATAATCGACGGCTCGCTTCTCGATTTCATTGGTCAGCGATTCGATGTAGTAGGATCCTCCGAGCGGATCGACCGTCAGCGGCGCGCCTGACTCAAACGCGATCACCTGTTGGGTACGCAGTGCGATACGCGCTGAGGCCTCAGTCGGGAGCGCCAGCGCTTCATCATAGGAGTTGGTGTGCAGCGACTGCGTACCGCCTAGCACCGCCGCCATGGCCTGGATCGCGGTCCGCACAATGTTGTTCTCCGGTTGCTGCGCCGTCAGCGTGGAGCCGGCCGTCTGCACGTGGAAGCGCAGCATCCACGATTTTGGATTCTTCGCCTTGAAGCGTTCGCGCATGATCTTCGCCCACATCCGCCGCGCGGCGCGAAACTTCGCGACTTCCTCGAGAAAATTGCTGTGGGCATTGAAGAAGAAGGAGAGCCGCGGCGCGAACTGATCCACATCGAGACCCGCCCGAATCGCCGCTTCCACATAGGCGATGCCGTTCGCCAGCGTGAAGGCGACTTCCTGCACCGCCGTCGATCCCGCCTCGCGCATGTGATAGCCGGAGATCGAGATCGTGTTCCACTCCGGCAGGTTCTCATTCGACCAGGCAAAAAGGTCGGTGATGATGCGCATCGCCTGCTGCGGCGGATAGATATAGGTCCCGCGCGCGATGTACTCCTTGAGCACGTCGTTCTGCACGGTGCCGGAGAGCTTGCGAATGTATTTATCCTTATCATTGCCTTCCTTGTTATGGCCCTGCCGCCGCGCCACGGCCACGTACAGCGCCAGCAGAATCGAAGCCGTTGCATTGATGGTCATCGATGTTGAAATCGCGGTCAGGTCAATGCCATCGAACAACCGCTGCATGTCTTCGATCGAATCAATGGCCACGCCGACTTTGCCAACTTCTCCCATGGCCAGCGGATTGTCCGAATCGAGGCCGATCTGCGTCGGCAAATCAAAGGCCACCGATAGGCCAGTCGTCCCATTCGCGAGCAAATACTTGTAGCGCTGATTCGACTCTTCGGCGTCGCCCATACCTGCGTACTGGCGCATGGTCCAGAGGCGGCCGCGGTACATCGTGGCCTGCACGCCTCGGGTGTAGGGAAACTCCCCCGGATAGCCGGCGTCGCGGTCATAGTTCCAGTCTCGCGCCGTAAGATCGGCGGGCATGTAGAGGGGGCGTATGGGGATATGAGAAGACGTCTCTTCGTCCGGGAGAAGGGCTCCCCGCTCGGGGGCAGATTCAGAGGTCTTCAGATCTGTCATGATTCTCCCGCACATCTTGTTCTGAACATCTTGGCGCTCTCGGCGGCCTCGAGAGAAACCCGGCGGCGATGCCCCGCCTCTATGGGAAGTCTTCTCTCTTCGTTCTTTTCTTTACTCGCCAGAACGAGCTCACCCCGAACCAAATGAACGAAACCGTGAAGCACACCGCTAGCACCAGCCGCCCCGGTCCAGCCGCGTGGCCAGATTGGTACTTCCCGTATTCGCGCATGCCAGCCAGGGCCCCGATTCCGGCAATCGCCAAGAAGGTGAAGCCGGTCACTTCCAACCAGAGTTGGTGCAGCACCCGTCCAAAAGAGCGGGCTATCGCGCGGGTCCCGGCCAGCACGGCGCGGCCCCTGCGGCTCTGTTGCACCTTGCTCGCGACCATGTTGGCGGCCACACGGAAAATCAACTTGATTTTCCTGGCCGTTTGGCCGTCGATCCTTGGCCGGTCATTCCTTGGCCGGTCATTCCTTGGCCGGTCATTCCTCGGTCGGTCGATCCTCGGCTGGTCGATCATCAGTCGATTTTAGCAGCGGCCAGGCGTACAATGTCGGTTGGGCGTCGTCACAATCGCTTGTGATGTCCCCCATCAGCGGCGTCCGATTCCAGGGGGACTCGTGGATCAGCAACTGAAGCAGCTCATGAAAGAACTCGGAGAAGCGATCAACGAATCGCTATCCGATTCCGAATCGATCGCCGAAGTCGTTGCCCGGATCAAGGAAGGCGGCTACGACATTTTCCTCGTTCTCGAAGCCACCATCGGCGTCAGCAAGCAAGGCGAACACACCACCGACAAGACTTCCCTGGTCTCCACCCTCAGCACGAATGCTGAACTCAAGATCAGCGATCAGGATCTGAAGTTTCTCAAGTCGCTGCGCATCAAGATCGACGACGTGGACGACGAGTAGCGCGTCACCCGCGTAAATTCGCCAGATCCCTTTCAGCGGACATCCTCAGTCCGTTGTCATCCTCAGGATGACATCTTCGGTTTACACTGTCCGCATGTGCTACGATTTTGCCCGCCATGAAACGCTATTTCCTCGCCGCTTCGCTCTGCGCCTTGCTGCTCTTTCGGGCGCCACTCAGGGCCCAAGCCGTTCCCACTTTTGTCGGAGTGCGCACGTTTCTCGGCGCTCCTCACGTCACCAACCTTGAAAAGCTCGACGCCGACTTCGCCGTCCTCGGCGTACCGTTCGATGAGGGCACCTGGGGACAACCCGGCGAACGTTACGGCCCGCGAGATATGCGCGAAGCCTCACAGGAATATAACCACGATTTAACCGAAGGCTTCTACTATATCGACGGCGACCGCACTGTGCTCAAAGGCAAGCGCTGGGCCGATGTCGGCGATATCGAAATCTGGCCCACCGTCCCCGCGCAGACAAACGACAAAGTCACGGCCGCGGTAAAGACCATCCTCGCCCATCAAGCGTTCCCCATTGTGATTGGCGGCGATCACAGCATCACCTACCCGTCGCTGCGCGCCTTCGAGCGGCCTCTCACCCTCATCCACATTGACGCGCACCTCGACACCTGGAATGGCGCACCGGGCAATCTCGATCATGCGTCGTGGGTTCTGCGCGCCGCTCAGTTGCCGCAGATTACGAAGATTATCCAGATCGGCATGCGCGGCCTGGCCAACGATCCCGAGGCCGTCGGCAACGCCCGCAAGCTGCACACGCAAGTCATCACGGCCGAGGAATTGCATCGCCGCGGCGTCGCCTGGGTCCTTTCCCAGATTGCCCCCACTGGAAATATTTACGTCACCTTCGACGTCGACTCCATGGATCCCACGCTCGCCCCCGGCACCGGAACGCTCGAACCGGGTGGACTCAACTTCGCCGAGATTGACGACCTCATGATGGGCATCCCCGCCAAGGGAAAACTGGTTGGCCTCGACATCATGGAGGTCAACCCGCTGCGCGATTCGAGCGGACGCACGGCGCAAACTGCCATCCGCTTGATGGTCGACATGCTCGGCGCGGCGTTCCATTGAGACGCGTAACTTTATGAGGAGGTTCGTTTTCCGACGTACCTACCCCGGCGCTCGAAGGTGCCGAGGCGGCCGAGCTTCGCTCGGCTGGCGAGCCGGGGGCGCCAGAACGTGGTGAGAGAGCTGGGTTGCGGGCAAAATCTGCCGATTTTCCATAAAATTTTCCCTTCCCCAAATAGGAAAAACCTTGCAGGTGACCTCTTTCGGTCTGTTAGACTAAATTCTTTCCCAACTAAGTGGCCGCTTAGCAGCATCTTAATGGTGTAGCGCCTCCGTCGAAAATGGCCTTCGGCGTGCACTTCATAGATCGGAAGTGTTGTCGTTCGGCCGGTCTCCCGCGGTCACTAAAACACTGGTTTGTTGGCGTGACTGCTTTAAGAAGGGTAGCTACATTGAGGTGCCGCATATGGATTCCCAAGCTTCACAGTTGACCCTAGGCCTTCTTCCCGAGCCTGGCACTCGTTGGGGAAGGTTCGTTCTCAGTTATGGGGTGCAGTCGCTGCTGGTGGCGTTCGTCGTGATTGCGGCCATCGCAAACCCCGATGTGCTTGATGCGCCGATCCACGACTACCACTTCGTCTCCCTGGTCAGCACTCCGCCGCCGATTCCGCAGGCACCGGCGCCGGTCAGACACTTTCCCGTTCCCGCCCCGAAAATCGCCGAACCGGTAACGCCGCGTCCGGAAGCGATGCGCGTCCCCTCCGAATTGGTCCGACCGAAGAAGGTGGTTCCCGACGAGCAGGCGCCCAAGGTAACGCTGGCTGGCAAGAAGGAGCTGCTGCCGGATATGAAGCCGCTAATCCCGAGGCCGCCGGTCAAGACGAATGTGTTTTCCACAGGCAGCTCGGCTACGCCAACCATGGCGGCCGCGCCGCAGAAAGTACAAACCGGTGGCTTTGGCGACCCCAATGGCGTGCCCGCTCAGGATAATCACGGCCGTCCGATTACGATCGCGCAGGCGGGCTCTTTTAATATGCCCTCCGGCCCCGGCTATGGCAACGGCACGGGCGGCGCCCATGGCGCGCGCGGGGTGATCGCGAGCACCGGTTTTGGCAGCGGCGTCGCTACCGGCAACAGTGTAGGCCCGGTGTCCGGTTCTCGCGGTGCGGTTCGCCAGGGCGGATTCGGAGATGCCGACGTTGTAGCCACTTCTTCTCAGCCCAAGGCTAAGTCCGCCGAACCCGTGGTCAAGACCTTGCCGGCCGAGATCACATTCAAGCCCCGTCCGGTTTACACTGAGGAAGGACGACAGCTTAAGATTGAGGGCGAGGTTCTGGTCGAGGTTGTCTTTTCAGCGACCGGGCAGATTCGCGTCTTGAAAGTGGTGCGCGGTCTTGGTCACGGGCTGGACGAATCCGCGGTTCGCGCCGCGGAAAAGATTCAGTTCAAGCCCGCCCTGAAAGACGGCCACCCCGCAGATTTCGAGGCGGTATTGCACATCGTGTTCCAACTCGCTTCATAAGGTGAAATGAAACCTACTAAAATGTTGCGCTCCCTCGTTCGACTCCTTGCGCTCTCCCTGGTCTGCTGCGCCACGTCCGTGTTTGCCCAGACGACGCCCGCCCAGACTTCGCCGCAACCCCAGCTATCGAACCGCGACGCCGCCAGCCAGCAGGCGAGTGCAGCCGCCAGCAGCTTTGACCAGGTTGTCGATCGAGCGGTGGAGCGCGAACATTTCTTCATGGCCCAGATGAAGCAACTTCATCCTCTGGTGGAAACTTATCTCCAGAATCTGAAGGAAGACAGAGACATCAACGCTCCCGTCCCCATCAGCGACGTGTACTTCCTTGGCCGATTGGATATGAGCGAGGGCACCGATGACCGCACTTTCACCTCGCCCACCACGGCCGGGCTCGGCAAACGCATGCTCAGCAAGCTGAACAACGTTTATTCCATGAAATTCCTGCCCCTGGGCTTTGCCCAGATGGTAGTCCTCGATCAGGATTTTCAGCGCCGGTATTACGACTTCACTTTCGTCCGCCGCGAGTTCCTCGGCGAAGTGCGCTGCATCGTCATGGATGTTGCCCCCAAGAAAGACGCTGGCAAGGGCCGGTTCCTCGGCCGCATCTGGATCGAAGATCAGGACTACAACATCGTCCGCTTCAATGGCACTTACTATCCTCATCCGAGAGCCAGCTATTACCTGCACTTTGACAGCTGGCGGCAGAACCTGCGCCCTGGCGTCTGGCTGCCTTCGCTGATCTATTCCGAGGAGTCCGATCTCAAATACCGTCTTGGTCAAACGCTGCATTACAAGGCGCAGACGCGGCTCTGGGGCTACAACCTGAAGGATCTCCGCCGCAGCTCTGAGTTCACCGAGATCACCGTCGACGCTCCACAGTCGGTCCAGGACCAGAGTCAGAAAGCCCAGGATGCTACTCCCATCGAAGCCCAGCGCGCCTGGGAACGTCAGGCTGAGATCAACGTGATTGACCGCCTGCAACAGATCGGCTTGATTGCGCCGGAAGGCGAAATCGACAAGGTGCTCCAGACCGTCGTCAACAACATGATGGTCACCAATAACCTCGACATCCAGCCCGACGTCAAGTGCCGCGTGCTGCTGACCACCCCGCTCGAGTCCTTCACCATTGGCCATACCATCGTCGTGAGCCGCGGCATGATCGACGTACTGCCCGACGAAGCCGCCTTAGCCATGATTCTGAGTCATGAACTGGCGCACATCGTGCTCGGCCATCACCTGAACACCAAGCTGGCGTTCAACGACCGCATGTTCTTTCCCGATGAGCGCACCTTTGAGCGCATGGATTTCGCTCGCGATCACAGCGAAGAAGAAGCCGCTGACAAGAAGGCCGTCGAACTGCTCAGCAACTCGCCCTACAAGGACAAGCTCGCGAATGCCGGCTTGTTCCTGAAAGCGGTCCAGGCCCGCGCTCCGGCACTGAGGAGCCTCATCCGGGCGCACTTGGGCGACAGCCTCCTCAATGGCAACGCCACCAAAATGTCGTCTTTGATGACTGGCTCGCCACAGTTTGACCCGAAGAAAGCCGACCAGATCGCGGCGCTGCCTCTCGGTGGCCGCGTCAAGGTCGACCCGTGGAACAATCAGCTCGAACTGATCAAGACGAAGCCCGTGGCCATCACCGCCGCAGCCGAGAAAATGCCCTTCGAAGTCACGCCCTTCTTTCCGTTCCTCACCAGGCTCGGCGCCGCTGGCCCAGAAAAAGCGGCTCCAGTCCCGGAGAAAACCGGGGCAGCTCCGACGGGACGGTAAGACAGTTTTTTAGCTTTTGGCGTTTAGCCCTTGGCTGCCGGCTGCCAAGAGAGGATCGCATCGCCCGGCGCCGGCACTCATCTGGCGTTCTTTCGACAACCTGCCGGCGCCAGAAGCTCGGAGCCGAGCGCTAACAGCTACTTCATCTAGGTCATTGGGCGTGGAGGATCTGTAGCGGGAGGAAACCGGTAGAAGAGATCAGGGAAAGCCCCGTCGCAGGCTTCAGCGGGGCCTGGGTCATGCGGCTATTGCGCCATCTGGCTTCCGACTTGCGAAAACACGTTGTTGGCGTTACCGCCGATCAGTTTGACCGTGCCAATCACGATTACCAGGATTACCGCGAGCATCACCGCGTATTCGGCGACGTCTTGACCACTTTCCTCGGCCCAAAGTTGACGGATGGTTTTAATCACTTGTTTGCCCCCAATCGACGACACGCCCACGCTTCAGTCCTCGGGACAGTATTCGCCGTCGTGTGTTTGTAAAGTATCCTGAACGCCCCCTGCACCCAATAGCACACCAGTGACCCTGAATGGCACGATTGTGCCACAGAAGCCCGAAGAAGCCTGTCAACCTCTTGATTCCACAGTCCTGATTACACAATTGTTTTCAGCGGAAGCCCCTGGTTTACCGCAAACAACGCCAGTTCCAGACGGGTGGAGACCCCCAGTTTGTCGAAGATATTGCTGAGATGATGCTTGACCGTATCCTCGCTGATTTTGAAGTACTCGGCGATTTCCCGGTTGGCATAGCCCGCGACCACGGCGGAAACGATCTCCAGTTCCCGCGGCGTCAGCCCGAATTTCTTCTGTTTCGATTCCTCGTTCGTACTCTGCATGAGGTTTCGCAGGTACTGCACCAGATTCGAGACGCTGTCCCGTCCCACCCAGTACTCCCCGGCCATCACCGCATGAATGCTCTTGAGCAGGAGTTGGGTGGCGGAATCCTTCAGCACCACACCGCGCGCTCCCAACTGCAACGCCTCGACCATCTGCTTCTTTTCCACCGCCGCCGTCAGCAGGATGATGCGCACCATCCCGGCCGAGCCACCGCTCGTACTCAGGTCGCGCAGCGCCTCGAGCCCCGTGTGGCGCGGCATGGCCAGATCGAGCAGAAGAATGTCTGGCTTGATCTCCGTCGCCAGTTTCACCGCCTCGCGGCCGTCGCAGGCTTCGCCCACAACCTTCATATCGCCTTCCGATTCGAGCAGTCGCCGCAGACCGTCGCGGAAAATGGGGTGATCGTCGGCAATCACAATGCGTATGGGATGACTGCGTTTCTCCGTTGTTGGCCTATCCATCGTTGGCCTATCGGTTGGCCTATCCATGATTCGCCTTTCTCGGCGGCGGAATCCGTACTTCCAGCCGTGCGCCATGCCCCGGGGTCGATTCTATCGCGAGTTCGCCCGCCAGCAAGCGGACCCTTTCCCGGATCACTGCCGGGCCTTTCCCGGTCGTCTCCAATTCAGCATCCGACAGCCTCCCGGAAAAAGAAAACCCTTTTCCGTCGTCCTCCACCGTCAACTGCAAATTACCCGCCCGCTGCGCCAGCCGAACGAGTACGTGGTGCGCTCCACTGTGCTTGCGCACGTTCACCAGACTTTCCTGCACAATGCGCGCCAGTTCCCGGCATACCTTCTGCGCCAGGTCGACCCGCTCGAGTTCGCTGACGAACTCCGCTGCGATTCCCGTCTCCCGGCGGAAGCGCTCTACGGTGTCCGAAATGAAGCCGAGAAGCCGGTCCGCATTCACCTCGAACGACTTCATCGCCTGCATCAGTTCACGCAACTTCAGAACTTCTTCGCGCAGCAGTTTCTGGATCCGCCCCAGTTCAGCGTTCACAACCGGCGCCTGCGCTCCCGACTGGCGCCGCAGCACATCCAACTGCATTTCCACGGCGATCAGCGATTGAATCGCTCCATCATGCAGTTCGCGGGCGAACCGCGCCCGCTCGAGCGCCCCGGCCCGCTCCCGCAGCCGCCGCATCAGGTACACGTTATAGATCGCGGGGCCCACCTGCTGCGCGAATTCCTGGAGAAAGCGCAATTCCTCTTCCGGCTCCCCCATCATCCGTGGATCGAAGACGAACACACGGCCCGACCACTCCGTCCCAAATACCAACGCGACCGAAACCATCGCGTCGAATTTTTCCACGCGCTCCAGCGCATCCAGAAATCCGGTGCCTACTTCGCGCAGCCGCGCCCCGTCGCGATCCAGCAGCACCGCGCGAAACCCCTTGGAAGCGCGCGACGCGTAAATCGCGTCCGCCGGCGATTCGAACAGGTACACCTTTTCGCTCGCCGGCAAAGCCTCGCGCCAGCGTAGGGCTTCGCTCGTCTCGACACCGCGAGTCACCTCGGCCAGAAATACCCGGTAACTGTTTGCTTCCTGAGAAGCGCTCAGCACCCGGCTCGCGCCGTAGATGCTCATCACTTCCCCAAGAATCTGCTGCATGGTCCCGGTAAGTCCCGCCTCCACCCGCGTCGAACTGAGGACGCGCATGATCACGGCGCGCTCGGCCCGAACTTTCTTCTGGTTCTCCGACATGTAGCCCAGCAAAAATCCGAGCACAATCAGATACACCGAAGTCATGAACAGCTGTTGCGGATCCAGTTCCCGCACGCTCATACCCAGACGCGGCAGATGCACCACCCGCAGCCACCGATCCACCACCGGTTCCAGTCCGGCTCGCACCGCATAGGCTTCGATCTCCAGCAGCGCCACCGCCGTGGCCGCCGTGCCCACCGTCTCCCACAGTCCCCAGCGATAGGCTGCCGCCGCCATCACGAACACAAAGAACAGAAAGAATGGTCCGTGTTGCGCCGTCGCGAACAACGAAATCAGCACCGGCCACACGATATCCGCGGCGTGCACCACCAGACGAAAAGCGGTTGTCGACTGTGACCGGAAGCGTACCAGCAACATCACTACCACCGCATGCGCCAGGTAAACCGTCAGCAGCCAGTACAGCCAGCGCGAATACACAAAGCCGCGCACCGGCTCCATCCAAAGAGCAGACTCCGCCGCAATCGTCAGCGCTACCCGCGCCGTCGCCAGCCAGCGCTCCGCGCGCCGGATTTCGCTCGGACTGAGCGGCGCCCGGAAGCGCCATAGATCACGATATCGAGGGATCATCCAGGACAAGAGAGATTCTCGTTGTTAAGCGATTCACTCTAAAGGCGAGCGCCTAATTCTAAAGGCAATCTCAGCCAAACTCCATGAGCTTCTTGCTTGCGCTATCCTGACTTCTGATGATTCTGCGGCAGGGCTTACTCTAGTAACCCCTCAGCCCCCATATCACGCTCTAGAATGGAGTCCGGAGCAGTCTGCCTTGGCCGCACTCACCAAACTCTGGGTCTCTCTGCTGATCGCGCTGGTGCTCGCCCAGACGGCTGCGTCTCTGCTCATGTCGAGAGGCAATGCCCTCACCGTTACGAGCGACCTCATCGGGGGCAGTCTTCTGCTCGTGGCCACCGCCGCCTTCCTGCCCAACACCTTGCGTTGGCGCTGCCAAACTGTTCACATTCGGCTTTTCTGGATCCTGATGAGCGTGGGCATGCTCTTTTGGCTTACGTACCAGGGAATGTGGAATTACTTTGAAGTCTTCAAGCATCAGGACGTGCCCGACCCCTTCCTGGGCGACGTCGTTCTGTTTCTGCATCTGGTGCCCATGATCGCCGCTCTCGCAGTGCTTCCTCATCTCCGGGAGGACGAGCGCGATGAACGCGTCCGCATGCTCGACTTTGCCCTCCTGCTCACCTGGTGGGTCTTCATTTATGTGTACGCCGTCATCCCATGGCAAACCGTGCAGGTGGATGAAGCGATTTACAGCGCCAATTTCAACTTCGCGTATCTCACCGAAAAACTCGTGCTCCTGATCTTGCTTGCCATCCTCGCCTACACCGCTGATGGCGGCTGGCGGAAGCTCTACGGGCAGTTGCTCGGTGCCAGTGCACTCTACGCCTCCAGTTCCTATGTTGCCAACTGGGCCATCGGTCACAAGCTTTATTACAGCGGCAGTATCTATGACATCCCGCTGAGCGTCTCCATGGCCTGGATGGCAGCTGTTCCCTTGCTCGCTCTCCGCCTCGACCTGTCCGATTCGAAGCCCTCGCGACCGGTGCTCGGCGTCTGGATCACTCGCTTGAGCATGCTCGCCCTGTTCAGCCTCCTCTGGGCCGCCATGCGAGCCGAACTGGACCCGGGCATTCCGCCTTCGGTCAAGGACTTCCGCGTTACCGTGAGTCTTCTTACCATGGTGGTGATGGGCATCGTGGTTTTCTGGCGGCAACGCCTGCTCCGAGCCGAGCTTTCGCTGTTTCTCGAAAGGTCCCGCCGTTCTTTCGACGACCTCAAGGACTTGCAGAACAAGCTCATTCAATCCGAGAAGCTGGCCTCGTTAGGCCAGTTGGTGGGCGGAGCCGCGCACGAGATCAACAACCCGCTCACCGCCATGCTGGGATATTCCGACCTGCTCAGCGCCTCCGACTTGCCATCCCCGGAACAGCTCCAGGCTGCGCAAATCGGCGAGCAGGTCCGCCGTACAACCACGCTGGTTGCGAGCCTGTTGACTTTTGCCCGTCAGGCTCCTGCCCGGCTGGCCCCCGTCGACATCAATTCCGTGTTGCAAACCGCGGTGCGGCTGCTTGCTCCCCAACCGGATGCGGAAGCCAGTTCCATCCGCTTCGAACTCGCTTCTTCGCTTCCGTTCGTGCTGGCCGACTCCAATCAGATTCTCCACGTTTGCATGCACCTTGCCGGACAGATCATCGCCCATCTCAATCGCGACGAACAATCCACCCTGTTCGTTCGCACGCACCGCCAAGGCAGCTTCGTCCTGGTTGATTTCTCCTCTTACGATCCCTCGTCGCAGCCACTCTCGCACCTGTCGTCGCTCAGTTCCGAAGGTGGGAATAAGCCCTCTACCCTTTCGCTGAGCGCCTGCTGCCGCATCGTCGAAGAACATGGCGGACGCCTGTTGCAGCCCTCGACTCCCGGTAACCCCGCTTTCCGTATGGAGCTGCAGGTCGCGACTAATTCTGCAAACCGCTCCTCGTTCGCCGCAGCCACCCGGGCCGCGGCCAGGAGCAGTTCGTAGGTCAGGAGCAGTTCGTAGGTATTGTCTGGTAGAGACGGGGGCTTCGCCCGTCTTAAGGCGCGGCAAGCCGTGTCTCTACGGGGAACCAGGCGCGACTTCCACCGTCCGCTTCAACTGTCCGCACGCCGCAAAAATGTCCCGCCCTCGCGGCCGTCGCACAAACGTCGGAATTCCCGCTGCCACCAGAATCCGCTGAAACGCCGCCACCCGCTCTTGGCTCGGCGTCCGGTACGGCAGCTCCGTCCCCGGATTCAGCGCAATCAAATTAATTTTTGCCCGTATGCCCCGCACCAGTTCCACCACTTCGCGCGCCTGCTCCGGAGCATCGTTCACATCCGCCAGCAGCACATACTCAAATGTGAGCCGCTCTCGCGCGCGCAGCGGAAACTCCCGCGCCGCTCTCATCAGCTCCTCCAGGTCCCACTTCCGGTTCAGCGGCATCACTTCGGTCCGCAACGCGTCATTCGATCCATTCAACGAAATCGCCAGCTTCGGCCGCAGCGGCTCCTGCCCGAAATCATGAATCCTTGGCACGATTCCCGCCGTCGACACCGTCATACGCGACTCCGGAATCCCCACGCCCTCCGCCAGCAGCCGCACCGATTTCATGAAGTTGTCATAATTCAAAAAGGGTTCGCCCATGCCCATGAACACGATGTTGACGCGCTCGAGCGGCGGCCGAACTCCCTGCTCCCGGAGCACCGCTGCGATCTGCCCGACGATTTCTCCCGCCTCCAGATTCCGCTTGACCCCAAGCAACGCCGTAAAACAAAACTTGCAATTCACCGCGCATCCCACCTGGCTCGACACGCAAATCGTAGCCCGGTGCCACCCCATGTGAATGCGTGGTGACGAGGCTCCGCCCCGTACTGCGGGGCGAAGCCCCGCCACCACACTCTCCGAAGCGCTCCGGGACTCAATTTCATCGCCCGCTTCGCTTCCGTCGCCGCTCTCCCCGCCGTCTCCTTCGGGCATCCAGACCGTCTCGACCGTCTCGCCATCGGCCAGTTCCACCAGATACCGCGCCGTGCCGTCGCTCGAAATGAACTTGCGCGCAATCGTCGGAACCCCAATCTCCCAGCCTTGCTCCGCCAGCCGAGCGCGATATTCGAGCGGCAGTGTCGACACCTGATCCAGCCGCTCAATCTTTTGCCGATACACCGCATCAAATAACTGCTGGCCCCGGTAGGCAGGCTGCCCCGACCCAAGCGCAAGATTCGTAAGCTCCTGCAAATTAAGTCCTAACAGCGAATTGGATGGCTGGCTTGGCATCTGGTTTGCCGATGGACGAACGGGCGCGCTCTCCCGTCCCCCAGTGTAATACTGAAATCATGACGCAAGGATTCGCCGTAAGTTAAACAAAATAATGGTTGAGCTTCGACCCCGGTCGTCTCGCCTCGGATTGTGGGACAATAACATCAGCGACCCGCCCCGGAATTCATAAAGTTGGACCCTAACGTCTTATAAGGAAATTCATAATAGGAACTCATGGTAAAAGAGACTCGCAACATTCGCCGTCAGGTTCTGCCGAACGGCCTGACCGTCATCACCGAGCAGATGCCCCACATCCGCTCCGTCGCCATCGGCATCTGGCTGAAGTCCGGCTCGCGCGACGAAGATTCGGAATGGAATGGCATCTCCCATTTCATCGAGCACATGGTATTCAAGGGCACGGAAACCCGTTCCGCCGAGGCCATCGCCCGCCAAGTCGATTCGATCGGCGGCAACATGGACGCTTTCACGGCGAAGGAATGCATCTGCTTCAATATCAAAGTCCTCGATGAGCACCTCCCGCTCGCCATGGATGTCCTCAGCGATCTTGTCCTTCATCCCGTCTTCGATGGCGGCGATATCGCGCGCGAGCGCGGCGTCATCCTGGAAGAAATAAAAATGGATCAGGATAATCCCGACTACCTCGTCCATGAAATCTTCACCCAAAGTTTCTGGAAGGACCATGCTCTGGGTCTGCCGATCCTCGGCACGCGCGACACCGTAAAAAAATTCGAGCGGCCCGTCGTGTCCCGCTTCTATGGACACCACTTCGCGCCCGGCAATCTCATTGTCAGTGCTGCCGGTAACCTCGACCACAAACACTTTGTCGAACTCGTCGAGAAACATTTCGAGCACGTAAAACCGGCGAAAAACGGGCTGCACTCACCCCAGCCTAAAACTTTTTCCCGCATCAACCTGCGCAACAAGAAATCGCTCGAGCAGGTTCAGATCTGCATCGGCGTCCCTTCACACCCCATGGCCCACGAACGCCGCTACGCTTCCTACATCCTGAACACCCTGCTCGGAGGAGGCATGAGCTCGCGTCTGTTCCAGAACATCCGCGAGCGCCAGGGGCTCGCCTATTCCATCTACAGCGACCTGAACCCCTATCGCGACACCGGCTCCATGTGCGTCTACGCGGGCACGTCGCGCGAGTCGGCCATCAAAGTTGTCGAGTCGGTGATCGCGGAATTCCGCAACCTGAAAGCCTCGCCCGTCCCCGAAGAAGAACTGCGCCGCTCCAAGGATCAGCTCAAAGGCAGCCTCATGCTCTCGCTCGAATCCTCGACCGCGCGCATGTCGAACCTGGCCCGCCAGGAAATGTACTATGACCACTTCTATGGCCTCGACGAACTTATCGAGCGCATCGAAGCCGTCACCATCGACGACCTTCAGCAAACCGCCGAAGAATTTTTCCGCACCGAACAGATCGCCGTCACCATCCTCGGCAACCTGACCGGCCTGAAACTGACTCGCGACCAGCTGAGCTGCTGAGAAGGTTCTGCGGGCTGCAGTGGCAAGAGTCTGCTCGACAGATCTCCATTCCCGCATTTCTTGTCGCCGAACATGTTACCCGGTTGCCCGCTTCTTTCCCGAGAGGACCGTTAATTTGGCGTGGACTCGGGGTGATTCGCAGCGGGCCGTGAGGAATCTTGCGGCAGGCATGCAAGCGATGCCGACCCATAGGGGATCAGGCGGGGAGGAGATACGTCCGGCTCAAGCAGCCAAATCTTTCGCTCCGCAAAATATTCTACAACCTCCTGGTTTGCTGACTCTCCCATGTCGCGCGCCCAAACTACCTTTGCGTCATCAATGTCAGCAGCGTTGTAGACCCATTCCGTACCGAGGTGATGATTTCGTTCATATCGTGCGATGACCAAATGTTTGCCCGGCATCTGCTCAAGGCTGTGCACAATTCGTGAACGATCTAAGTTGCCGGCTGGGGGCGGAGGCTCGAGTCGTGCATGAAGCGGGGGTGCCAGCACACGCAAAACCAGCATGGCAGACATCACCATCGGCGTGGCTCGCACCAATGCCATTCCCACCATTCGATTCTTCCAGCGCCATTGCGCCAGGTGACGCATGCATTGCACTAGGATCAAGAACAGCAATCCCGTCTCCGGCGCGAGGTAGTGCGGCGAAACCCAGGTTTCGACCGCGATCCCCGCTAGAAATACGCATGAAGCAAGCAAAGCAAACCGCATACGACGGTCGTGCAAGAGCCAGGGAAAAGCAACCAGCGGGACGGTGAGTGCCGGTCCGAGGTAGAGAGCCCATGCGGTGACGATCTTGCGCCCCGCAAAACGAAGGAAGGTCCAGGGGCGGCGATTGTTGAGGAAGTCCAGCAGCTCTCCTTCATAGAATTGGCGCATCACCAGGTGGCGATACGCGGGCGCAGGATGAGGTTGGCCCCAGATAAAATACGGCGCCATCGCATAAGTATCGCGGTTCACTTCATAGGTCATTTTCAGGGGGCTGCCGGTTACGGCCTGGTAGTAGTGTCCAGTCCACGCAGCAGCCAGAGCCAGAGTCAAGGCTAGGGGCAGAAGCACGTGACGAGCCGTTACGGTCAGCTCAGAACCATGCGCTGGACGGAGCCACACTACCATCGCAACTGCCACCGGACCGCTCAAAAGGAGTCCTTCGTAGGGGCGACTGTCGGCTAGAATTGCCAAGCCGGCTGCCATAAGGAAGGCATGCCATATGCTTGGCCTCCGCTTCAGGCGAGGTAAAGCCCCCAGCACGAGTGCTCCTCCAAGCGCTGACACAGACCCACCCCAATAGCTGTCCATCCAGTAGCTAAGAACTCCTAAACGCAGCACAGCCAGCATGGCCCCCAGGAGAGCCCAACCCGGAGGCAGCCAGCCTTGCAGCATCCAGCAGACAATGGAGCACATGATTGCGGTGACAACCAATTGGCCGATCCACGGGTGTCCCAGGCGTTCGCCTGCCGCCAACACCAATCCTTGGGCGGGGGGATACATCGACATATAGGTCGGCTTCTGGATGATGTGGAAGCTTTCGAAATGGACCCACATGGGATGAGTCGGATTGGTCAGGCGCCCATGTGCAAAAGTATCTGCCGCCAGCAAATTGCTGAATTCATCATGAGCGTCCGGCTCAGGAACGCCCAAGACTGGAAGCAGCACAATACGGAGGCTAAGAACCAGCAAGCCGACAAAAACGACAGAAAGCCCTTTTCTCCGAGCCAGCTTTCCTAACCACCGCTCAAGCGATGGAAATGTCGAAGGTTCAGGTTTCGAGTGGGATCTCCTCATCGTCATCCAAAGGACCATGACGACCATGCCTGCCTCGATAATGAGAACATCTGAGCTTGCTGGAAAGTAGGGTTTTAGTAGCACCAGGCACTTCACGATTCGCTTTACTTTAGCACTCCCAGTCTGTGCTCGGTTTTGCTCATTAGCCAGCCAACTCATGTCTTTGAGGGCAGTTCTTTTCGGCTAACACCTCAGCCCTGCGATTCATCTCGTTCTATCTATAGCGTCACTCCAATTTCATCAAGTCCTTACTCACATATGCGGAAATTCCTGAAGGTGTCCGTTTGAACCAACATGAATTGGCGGGCAGTCTTCGACTCTTCCTGCGGCGTTCCGCTGGGCGAATATCTCAGCGTGTTATCCTGTTCGCTCTTTTTATAATGGATTTCTCATGTCCCTGCGCATCCCGGGCTTCATCCTGGCCGCCCTGATTCTGATCGGTTACCGCGTAATCAGATCGCGCGCCCAGGCGTCAGTCCTCTCCGAGCGCTGGAATCTCTCCACCCTGTTTCTCGCCAGCGCGCTTACCCTTTTCGCGGAGCTCGCCCTCATCCGCTGGGTTGCCACCGAAGTCCGCGTGTTTGCCTATGTAAAAAACCTGGCACTGCTCCTCTGTTTTCTCGGCTTCGGACTGGGCTGCGCTCTAGCTCGCCAACGCCCCCGCTGGCAGAACGCTGCCACCGCGCTGCTCGGATTAATCGTCATCGTTCGTCTGCCCTGGCGCGGCGTGCGGATCATGGAAACTCTCTCGCAATACCTCGGCGCGGCGCAGGACGTTGAGATGTGGACCGCAAACGCCGTGCATGACACCCCTGGCTTTCTCTTGGCCGTGGCGGTCACTGCCATTCTGCTCCTGCTCATCACTTACATTTTCATTCCCATCGGACAAACCGTAAGCCGCCAGATCGAGCTCGCCCCGCGCCCGCTTTATGGTTACTCCTGGAATCTCGCCGGTAGTCTGGCCGGCATCCTCGTATTCTTTGCCGTTTCGTGGTTGGCGCTGCCTCCCGTAATATGGTTCACTATCGTTCTGGCGGGCATGGCGCTGCTGCAATCGAATCGGAGCGATACCATCCGGATCGCGACCGCCGTCTTGCCCGTGGCGCTCCTGCTCATCGATCCCTCCACTCCGCACCGCTTCATCCTCTGGACTCCCTACCAGCAGATCGAACTCCAGGATGAAAATTTCCCGAACGGCGATTTTTTCCGCACCATTATTCGCGTCAACCACGTCGGCTACCAGGCAATCGTGAATCTCTCTTCCGACTTTCTGGGTCGTCACTCCGGGTTGTTGCACGAGGCGCCAGACGAGAATTCCTACAATCTCCCCTTTCGTTTCACGTCCCCGAACCCCAGCGTCCTGATCGTCGGCTCGGGCACCGGCAATGACGTTGCCGCCGCGCTGCGCCATCACGCCAGCGTTGTCGATGCAGTGGAAATCGATCCTAAAATCCTTGACCTCGGACGCCGCCATCACCCCGAGCATCCCTACGATGACCCGCGCGTCTCCGCCCATCTGACCGATGCGCGCGCCTTCATGAAGCGCACCACGGCCCGCTACGACTTAATTCTTTTCGGATTACTCGATTCCCACACGCAGCTCTCCGACTATTCCAACATGCGCCTCGACAACTTCGTCTACACCGAAGAGTCCTTCCGCGAAGCGCGCTCGCTGCTCGCGCCCGGCGGCGTTCTGTTTCTCAAATTCGCCGTCAGTCATAGTTTCGTGGGACGACGCCTGGCCGAAATGCTGACCCGCACCTTCGGGAAACCTCCCGTGGTTTTCTTTGCGCCTTCGAGCTACTCCACCGACGCAACCTGCTTCGTCATTTCGCCCTCAACCCAGGTCGAAGCAAGCCTCGCCGCCGATTCTCGTTTGAGTAATTTTGTCGCTGCCGGGCATCCGGCTTTTCTCGCTTTGCCCGAAGTCGCCGTCACCACTGACGATTGGCCCTATCTCTACCACCAGGGACACTGGATCCCGGGCATCTTCTACCTGCTCAGCGCCCTCGTCATTTTGCTCGCGGCCGTCTTCTATTTCCAGATTCCCGAAGCGCGCACCCGCGTACCTTCTCTCTTCTTTTTCAGCATGGGCGCCGGATTCCTGCTATTGGAAACGCAAGTCGTCAGCCGGCTGGCTTTGTATTTTGGGACCACGTGGCAGGTCAACGGCATCGTGATCGCCGCGATTCTCTCAGCGCTTCTTCTCGCGAACTTCGTCATTGAAAGACAACAGCGCACGTGGCCACGCTCGTGGACCGTGGCCGGCATCCTCGTCGGCATCGCCTGCGCTTATTTCGTACCCTTCCACCGCATTCCCGGCTCGGCGGCCTTGGTAGGCTCCTTGGCAGCCCTTATCTTCGCTCTCCCGGTTTTTTTTGCCGGCCTACTGTTCGCCTCTGAATTCCGCTCTGCTGAATCGCCCGCCGCGGCGCTTGGCGCCAACATGCTCGGAGCCGTCGTCGGTGGCCTCCTCGAAAACCTCTCGCTGATCATCGGAATGAAAGCGCTCCTGCTGGTAGCCGCCGTCTTGTATTCACTCGCCGCCTTGGGCTTCCTCGGACTCCCATCGCGCCCGGCCGCCCTCTCAATCTCACCAGCCCTAAAACAACCGTAGAGACGAGGCTAGCCTCGTCTCTACGGGAAATTAATACAGCGCACTCACCGGTCAAAAAAGCTCGACGCCTTCACCAGCGCAGCCCGACCGTTATTGGGAAAACGATAGTCTGGCCGTCGCTTTGATATGCGCGATGGTAGCGGCCTTCGATGAAAACCTTGGTATTGTAGAAGTGGCTCAGACGATAGGTCACTCCTCCGCCGAAGTTGAAACCGCCCGCGTCCTTGGAATACGACGACAGCGTTTGCTGGACCTGAAGGCTGCCGTTCGGGCACTGAATGCCCCACCAGCGATCCCATACCTCCGGGCATGTCTGGGTGGGCACGAGCACCTGGGAGTTCGCCGAAACGCTGCGCCGATAGAAACCGATTCCAAAAATCCCATATGCGCCCAACTTGCCGTAATGACGAGGCACGGAAACGATGCCGTCCAGGCTTACCGACTGCATATTTCCGCTGACGCCGTTCAGGTGCGCACTCTGGCTCACGCTCGGTCGCAAGCCGAGGTCATAGTACATGTATTCCGCATCCACCCCGAACAAGCGGCTGAAGTTCACGCCGCCTCCGACCACTCCCTCATACGAGTTGCCGACAAAGCTGCGGACCTCGCCGCGGCCAAGGCCAAGTCCGCCGCCGACGGTAAAGTTAAAACGATTGAAATCTGATTGTGCCGAAGCCGATGTGATGAGTCCGCAAAAGACAAACAAAAACAGTATCCGATTCTTCAATCTCGATCTCCTGTTTCTTAGAGCCAAGTTATACAGCCACGCTCGTAAAGCCGTGTTGTCGCGACCGCGGTTTTTCACTTAGATGCGCGTCCAGAAAAGGAAAGCCAGCCTTTTTATCGGACCTGGCGAATGGCATCGCTAGAGATTACTCAATCGCCGGCCCGGCGGCAAACGCCCAGAATTTCAAGACCAGGTTTGAGCGTTTCATGCAGCAACCTCTCCGGATCGAGCCGCCAGGTGCGCCAGCGGCTCGCCGACGGCGAGACCCGACTCCAGCTACAGAATCATCTGGTCTCGATTGACTGCTGCGCGCGCGCCCAGCGCAACAATTTTGGTGACCGCGCGCTGCAGCGCTTTCTCTCTGCGCAAGGGTGAGCGGCTCAGCCAGGTTATGGCTTAGAGCTGCGATCAGATTCAGTCAGTTGTCATTCGAATGCTCCGCGGTTTTGCAAGCCAATCTTCCATGCGGCCACATCGTTCGCGAAACCGGAGCCCAGCCGCGATCGCCGACTCGTGGCACCGCTGATTCGCCCTATGATCCAGCAATCCTGCGGCCCGGGATGTGACGCGGCTTACTTGAATTTGTGATGGAATGGACCGGCCCCCCAGTTAAGGGTGAGACCCACCGGGGTTCCTCCTCCGCCTTGCTCACCAGAGGAACACAGAACCGTCTATTAGCAAAAGAACGGGTTGATCGCCAAGCGAAACTACCGACGGCTGTTACTCCTGCTGCTTTGCGCGGCCCCTCGTCTTTTTGCCGACGGACCCGAATTCCGCAGCGTTCATATCCCGCGCGTCCCCAGTCCTCCTCGTCTCGAAGACTTCCTCAGCATGGAGCCGGCGCCCGCATGGCAAGGCAAACTGGCCAAGGTCACCGGTCTCACGCAACGGGTTCCCACCGACGGCGCTCCAATTTCGCAGCGGACCGAAATCTACCTCGGATATGACGACAAGAATCTTTACGCCATCTTCGTGTGCTTCGACCGCGAGCCCAGGAAAATTCGCGCCCGGCTTTCACGGCGTGAGGACGTTCTCGACGACGACACGGTCGAGATCATGCTCGATACCTTTCATGACCATCGCCGCGCCTACGCCTTCATAACAAACCCTCTTGGGGTGCAGTTGGATGCCCTGTGGACCGAAGGCCAGGATTTCGACCCGTCATTCGATACGGTGTGGAACTCGACCGGTAAAGTGACGGATCGAGGTTTCGTGGTGTGGTTTGCGATTCCGTTTCGCAGTCTTCGCTTCGCCTCGAGCGACCCGCAAACCTGGGGGATCATCCTGAACCGCGAAATTCCCCGCTCCAGTGAAGATGCCTTCTGGCCGCCGTATTCCAGCCGCATCCAGGGACGGCTCAATCAGGAGGGCACGGCTACAGGTCTCGAAAAGATTTCGCCGGGCCGGAACATTCAGCTCATCCCGTACGGCATTGCGAGCTCGTTCAAGGAACTTGATTTAAACGATCCGAACCATGTCTTCTACTCGCGGCGAGCCGCGTTCGGGCAGATGGGCCTGGACGCGAAGCTGGTGCTCAAGGACAAGTTCGTCATCGACGCGACCGCCAATCCCGACTTCAGCCAGATCGAATCCGACCAGCCGCAGGTCACGGTCAACCAGCGCTTCGAGGTTTTCTTTCCGGAGACGCGGCCCTTTTTCCAGGAGAACTCGAATTATTTCCAGACGCCCATCAATCTCGTCTTCACGCGCCGCATTGCCGATCCGAAATGGGGCGTGCGCATGACCGGCAAGGACGGGCCGTGGGCGGTCGGGATGCTGGTGGCCGACACCGCGTCTCCGGGCGAGCGGGTGGACGCGAACAATCCGCTGTTTAACCGGCATTCTCTATATACCGTGGGCCGGGTCAGCCGCGATATCGGGAGCCAGTCTTCGATCGGCCTGCTGTACGCCGATCGCGAGGTCAACGGGTTCTACAACCGGGTAGGCAGCGTCGACGGACGATTCACGCTGAATAACCATTGGACGCTGAACGCACAGGGGGTGCTCAGTGCGACCATCAATCCGAACCAGGGCGTTTTCAACCAGTTCAATACCACGGGAGGTTATCAAGCCGGCAACGCCGCGGAATTTGTGTTGAACCGGGATGGGCTCAAGCTGCACTACTTTCTGGACTATGCCGATCGGAGCCCTAATTTCCGGACGCTTACGGGTTTCGATCCGCAGCAGGATATCCGCAACCTCTATCAGAACTTGAAGTACACCTTCCGCCCCGAGCGGAAACACCTGATTTCCTGGGGACCAGAGTTTGAAACGTACCAGACTTACGATCACGAGGGAAATCGCATCAATTCCGGTTACTTTCCTTCGATACGGGTGGAGTTGATCGGCCAGACGTTCCTGGCTGCTCTGTATGCCCAGGAAATGGAACGGCTGCGGCCGCAGGACTTCTCGGCGCTCTCGAGCATCCAGAAATACGTTCGTCACACCACGGAGTTTTCTTTGGATACAAACTACTTCAGGAAATTCTCGCTGCATGCCGACTATCGTTTCGGCACGCGCGTCAACTACGATGCGCCGCTTGTGCAGGTGCTGCCAGAGTTTCCGGTCACTCCGTTTCTGGCGCGGCGTACGAGCGCCACCGCAACCCTCACGGTCAGGCCGACCCGGGCGCTTAGGATCGACAACACGTACATCATGTTCCGCCTGCACAGTCTGGACAGCTCCTTTGGCGCCATGAACAATCACATCGTCCGGAGCAAGTGGAATTACCAGTTCACCCGGGAACTTTCATTCCGATTCATCGGCGAGTACAGCACGGTGCTGTCGAATCCGTATTTCACTTCCCTGCAGACCACCAAGAACTTCAACGCCGACTTCCTGTTCACTTATCTCGTGCACCCGAGCACGGCGATTTACGTCGGCTACAACAGCAACCTGGAGAATGTCTGGCCGCCTCTGCGAACGGATGTGAACGGAGAACTCGTACACAACCCCAGCGGCCGACTGCTCAACGACGGCAGGAACTTCTTCGTGAAGGCTTCGTACCTGTTTCGGTTTTAGGGTGGCGACGCGGCTCCAGGCAAACCACGCGCGGCAACCCGCCTCTCCCGTCATGCTCGAAGGCGATTCGTATCCGGGCATCGGTTTCGTGATGCCGATGTACGCATAATCTGGACGCGCCTTCAGGCGCTGTAGGTGTACATGCACTGGCGTCATCGCGAAAGCGATGACCGGATACGAACCCCAGTGTTTACACGGTTTGCTAGTGCTTGCTCATCAATTCGAGAATTGCTGCCATTTCGACTTCGATTCCGGTCTTGAGGCTGGGTTCGCGATCCGGCGCGAAGTAGGGCGAATGCGGGCCGGGAAGCGCCTCTCCAGTTTTCTTTGCCTCCGCATATTTCTCCGGATTGACCGCGCCCAATTCGAGCATGACGCTTGGAACTCCGGCGAAGCGGTATTCCGCAAAATCGTCACTCGCCATAATCGGACGGGCGATCACGACGTTCGAATCTCCCATGACCTGCTTCAGCCGATCCGCCAGACGGTTGGTGGTTTGAGGATCGTTGTAAACCGCGCCGACACCTTCCACGTGCTCGACAAGCGGCTTCTTTGGCGCGCCCGCTGCTGCCGATTCCGCCATCGCAATCCGTTCGATCGATGCCAGCAGATGCTTGCGTACCTCGTCCTTGTAGGAGCGTACGGTCAACCCCATCACGACTTCATCGGGAATGATGTTGTTCTTGGTGCCGCCATGGATCGTGCCCACGGTAATCACGGCCGGGTCTTGCGGGTCGATCTCGCGGGACACAATGGTCTGCCAGCTCACGATGGTTCGAGCGGCGATCACGATTGGATCGACCGTCTCCTGCGGGGCCGAACCGTGTCCGCCGACGCCGTAAATAGTGACGTTCACGGAATCGGCATTCGACGCGCTGAAACCGGGCGTGTAGCCGACCTTCCCGGCGGGAAGTCCGTTGCTGTCGTGTACGGCGAAGACGAAGTCGGGCTTGGGAAAGCGAGTGAACAGTCCCTCTTTCATCATGGCCTTGGCGCCGCCGATGCGCTCCTCGGCGGGCTGGCCGACATAGATGAAGGTTCCGTGCCAGCGGTCTTTGTTCTGCGCCAGCAGCGCGGCGGTTCCGATACCGATCGCCATATGCAGATCGTGGCCGCAGGCATGCATCACCGGCACTTCGACGCCGCGGTCATCATGGGTGGTGACATGGCTGGCATAAGGAAGACCCGTTTTCTCCGGGACGGGCAAGGCATCGAGCTCGGCGCGCAACATGACCACGGGGCCGGAGCCGTTCTTGAAAACTCCGACCACGCCAGTGCCGCCAAATCCGGTGGTGACATCGTATCCGAGCTTGCGAAGCTGATCGGCGATTCTGGCCGCAGTCTTTTCCTCGTGATAGGAAAGCTCGGGATTGCGATGCAGGTCGAGATAGAGCGCTTCGACCTGGGGATAGACGGCATCGATCTGAGTCGACGGAGCGCGCCAGGGCTCGGCGGCCCACGACGCGACAGAGAGCGATGGGGAAGAAAGCAGGACGAGGATCAGCAGGAGACGTTTCATATTTTTCCCATGGAAGTTTTGTGGTGACGGCATTAGACCACAAACGGCGGGACGAAGGCAGCCGGGCGGGGACGCCCGGCGCTCCATGATTTAAGTGTGGTGTGAGATTCGCGTGTGGTGACGGGGCTCTGCTCCGTCCGAGCGGGGCGAAGCCCCGCTCCCAAAACGAGTTAGCGCGCTGCGGGAGCGGCGCAATGTTGCTCAAACGCAGCCTTCAGGTCGACAGCGATGGCGGCGGCATCGCGGGTCTCGATCTGGTGGCGATGCATCATGTAGATCGGCTTGCCGTCGCGCAGAATCGCGATGGAAGGTGACGACGGCGGGTATCCGGTGAAATAGGAACGGGCGCGAGCCGTCGCTTCCGTGTCCTGTCCGGCAAATACGGTTGCGATCTTGCCGGGCTTGGTCGCATTCTGCAAGGCCAGGCGCACAGCAGGACGCATGCGTCCGGCCGCGCATCCGCAAATGGAATTCACCACTACCATGGTTGTGCCAGGTTCGTTTTGCACAAAGCGGTCAACATCGGCAGCACTGCGTAGCTCTTCAATTCCGAGACGCGTCAGTTCTTCGCGCATCGGGATCACCATAATTTCGGGGTACATGGACTCTCCTGTATTGATTCAATTGCCATTCGAAATGTAGCCGCGTTCTCCAATATGCCTTCACACAGCTACCATGAGATGCTCAATTCACGTGCTTATCTAACTATAGAGTGTAATTAGCTTTATGACGATTCAGGAAAACGTTCCGCTGGCGCCACGGACCACCTTGCAGGTGGGCGGATCGGCCCGCTACTTCGCGGAACTGAGGCGGGAAAACGACGTTCGCGAGGCCGCACAATTCGCGAAAACCCGCGAACTGGCGCTGTTTGTGCTGGGCGGGGGAAGCAACCTGGTGGTCGCCGATTCGGGCTGGCCGGGACTGGTGCTCAGGGTCGCGATCGGCGGAATCACGACTCAAACTACGGACGCTCCGGGCAATGCCGTGCTCTTCAGCGTGGGCGCGGGCGTCAACTGGGATGACTTTGTCGCCCAGGCGGTCGTGCAGAATTGCGCTGGAGTCGAGTGCCTCAGCGGGATTCCGGGCAGCGTCGGGGGCACGCCCGTGCAAAACGTTGGCGCCTATGGCCAGGAGGTCGCCGACACGATCGAGTCCGTTCGCGCGCTGGATTTAAAAGAAGACCGCATGGTGGTGTTGCCCAAACCAGCCTGCGGATTCCGTTATCGCACGAGCATCTTTAACACCACCGAACGTGGGCGATACATCATCTTGCGCGTGAACTTCCGGTTGAAGCGGGGCGGCGCTCCGAGTCTGAAGTATGCCGATTTGCAGAAGCACTTTGCCGAACGCCTCGCTGAAAAGAAGACGACGCCGTCGCTCGCCGAAACCCGCGAGGCCGTGCGCGAAATCAGGCGGAGCAAGGGCATGCTGCTTGTCCCCGGAGACGACGATTGCCGGAGCGCCGGATCGTTTTTCAAGAATCCCGTGCTCAGCGAGGCGCAGTTCAAAGACCTGGCCGAGCGCGCCAAACCCAAAGGACTCGAAATTCCCAGCTACCCGGCTCTCGATGCGCAGCGCAAAGTTTCGGCGGCATGGCTGGTGGAACATTCGGGGTTCTCCAAGGGATATGGGCTGGGAGCCGTCGGGATCTCCCACAAACATGCACTGGCGCTAATCAACCGGGGAGACGCGAAGGCGAGCGATATTGTCGGCCTGAAGGATGAAATCCAGCACGGCGTGCAGAATGCATGGGGAATTCTGCTCGAACCGGAACCGGTGTTCGTAGGATTTTGAAGTAGCCACTCCTTTCCCGTAGAGACGCCGCCTGCCGCGTCTCGGACCGCATCCCCAACAGTTGGGCACGTCACGCGGAGACGGGGCAAGCCACGTCTCTACCGGGGAAAAAAGGGCGGTGCGTCCCGAAGCGACGGGTCCACCATGCCGGCCCAGAGGTGTCCGCTACCGCGGGATCCGCCCTGTTGGGTCATCGGCCAGTTCGCGCGCTCGCTGGAAAATCCCTTGGAACATCTCCTTGGTCAATTTGCCAGTTTGCGTGTTCTGATTCGAGGGGTGGTACGACGCTAAGAGGACGCATCCATCGGACAGGACGTATTCCGCGCCGTGGCGAAACTCGTACTCCCGCTTGCCGGCAATCATCTTTCTTCGAATCAGGTAGTTGAGATAGGCTTCGAATCCGATCCTTCCCAGGGCAACGATGACGCGCAGATCTTTCAGCCCTTCGAGTTCGCGTTCCAGAAACGGAGCGCAGTTGGCCAGTTCCGCGGGCAGAGGCTTGTTATCCGGCGGCGCACAGCGAGCGGCGGCGGTGATATAAAGACCGGTCAGCACCTGGCCATCGTCGCGGGCCGTCGCGGTGGGCAGGAGGGCGAATCCCGTCTCGTGCAGCACCGGATACATGAAGTTGCCGGAGGCGTCTCCGGTGAACGGGCGGCCGGTGCGATTGGAGCCGTGGGCGCCGGGAGCAAGTCCGAGAACGAGGACGCGGGCATGGGGATCGCCGAAGCCGGGAACGGGCTTGCCCCAGTACTCGCAGTCGCGGTAAGCGCGGCGCTTCTCGCGGGCGATCTGCTCGCGATACTCGACCAGGCGCGGACAAAGCGTGCAGCGGATGACTTCCGCATTTAGAACCTTGAGCCAATTGGGGACGGGCATTCACCTTCATTGTATTTCGTCGGGGAAGCGGGGGTTAAAGACGGTCCTGTGCAGCGTGGTAAATCCGCAAGACTTCGATGCTCTGCTCCTTCACGCGGTACACGGCGATGTAGGGCGTGGGAGGGAATAACAGCTCTCGGGTTCC
>Ga0210402_10000937_pt1 | contig 31162 bp, 25 predicted proteins | sample IncBWC7MmetaG_FD_161055 | JGI IMG/M metagenome (GOLD analysis project Ga0210402, IMG submission 161055) | Forest soil microbial communities from Barre Woods Harvard Forest LTER site, Petersham, Massachusetts, United States - Inc-BW-C-7-M | ecosystem: Environmental > Terrestrial > Soil >...
TTTCAACCATCTTTTGTCGTTTGTTAATATGACTCGTGTGACTCGTGAGTTTACTGACCGCTGTTGTCACACAACTCATCCACCAACCTCGACTTCATCACCTCGACAACGCTCCAACACTACCCCTGGCTCCCAAACACAAGCTGGATGTCCATTTTATAGGGTTTGGTGTTGGGTTGATGGCTTTTTCTGGGTGATTTCAGCGGCAGGTGAGTAACTAAAATTGATTTCTTTCAATTCACAGTGGCACTCACAATCCAATGACCTGCAGCCACGACAACCGACTCTCACACCCAACTGCGAGTTACATAACCCTTGGACAGGGTGGGGTGTATCATTGGGAAGTTTTTTGGGGTAATTGTGCAGGCAGGTGAGTCGGAAATATTATTGTATTTTGTAGCTAACTTTCTCACATATCAATGTAACATTGCCAGCTCCCACAGCCCCCCCAGACTCGGTTTCCTGGCACACACCACTCGAATTGGACCTAGAGAGATGCATGGCAATGAAAACGACGCAGCACAATGCCACGTTTGATTTATGTTCGCCTCGACATCCACCTACCCCTGCCACACCCGATTCCAGCCTTTCCGCCGGCCACAGCGCCACCACCATCGTTTTCCTGACCCACACCAGTCGTATAGGTCCTAGAAAGATGGACGGCAATGAAAATAATGTGGCCCATGCTGTCGATTGTTCTCGTTCACCATCAATTCTGTTCACCTCCCTTTTCTCGCCAATTCATTATCTCTAGTGCCCGCGAATATTGCGGGCACTCGTTACTTGCCTTTCCAACCCATACAACCCCAGCTCGACATCTCTTTCATCCGCAATCCTCGCGACCCCTCATTTTTTCGATCCAAAAAACTCTTCTTGGACTGAATGGGACATTTTTCGATGAAGACGACACGGCTTGATTCGCCTACGATCCCACCACCTCTGACGACGGCGACGACGATGACAATCCACTGGCTGCTCGTTCCTCCACATTCCAACCGCCTCGATCCAGAGACAAAGATGACAACGCCATCCATCGCGATCTGCCTCCGTCCTGAAACAGTTCTGCAAGCCGCATCACCCACCCTTCTACAACACTTTTTCGATTGAGTGATCGCGAGCACAGGTTTCAGTCGACATGTTCCTATTCTGTGCAGCATATCAGGATGTTGCGAGTCCTTACCTGCCTCAGACAGACATTCTACTACCCTGCATTCAATGCTGCGCGATCGGAGGATGCGCTCAAGTTCGCACATGTGTTTTGGGAGGTGCTGGCGATCCCTGTCATGCTGGAAGTAGTCATGCATGTGCGCGCATCCAGGGGTGTGTTCTCCTATCTCGGTTTTTCCTAATGTTCATGTTGCCGTGAATCGTAGGTCTACAAATGGCTTCCTTCCATGGCAACTTCTTCATCAGATCCACTGACCTCCTTGCGATGCCCGCGGTGCCCCAAGATTGGTCCTATGCAATCGAAATTCAGATTGAGGAGACAGTTATGTCCCCATTCATCACCGCTTATCACACTTCTTGCAAACAATGCTGTCGAGCGAACACTGACACGCGGATCGGAGGATAGCAGGGACTTCGTATTCCAGATGCTCGTGCCGCCCCATTGGGATATCCACAAGTCATATAATCTTAAGGGGAGCACAGTGGAATACCGTTATTGACGGAACAGCTTAGGCGGGATTCAGAGTTGCTGAAGCAGGCGAATGTGATGGATTATAGTTTACTCATAGGGATCCATCATAAACAGTAAGACTAGTATACAATGTTTTGATTAACTGATCACAAATCCACACTCTCGCTGGTCACTGTCGACATCTTGTATAGGGTCTGTACCATCATCCCGGCTGCGGCATGTGCGACTGTCTCTACTGCTCCCCCAGAACAAAGAGAGTTATTACCCTCCGAAGTCCGCATATAACATAATGCCGAGGATGCGGACCTTCTCAAGCAGACGCTAGCGGAAGCTAGTCGGTCTTGAAGTATGGACACCTCGCAATGTTTGTGTCCATTGCAGCTTTGGAGGTGCGTTGTTCGTGATATATCAGACTTTCTCAATGTCTGATCGATAAGTATTCGTTCGGTTATATGTTGTTCTCAGTATCACAAACTTAATTCCTAGTCACCCAAGAGTTTTCTTTCCTTCAATAAGGTCAGGGATGAACGAGTATCATGCTGATATATTTTATCGAATACAGGGAGGGAAACTACCGCAGGTTCACATAGCTGTGTTTGATGACCTCTTCCTGACCAAGTGGTATACTTCTCGAATCATGCGAATGGTAAAGTGAATGTTGGGGGATGAGTTGATCGATAAACTCGTGATAATAATAATTTGTAACATGCATTATTTCTTGAATTTCATTGCCGTGTCAATTTTTTCCACTCTGTCTAAGTTAAGGCCCCGGTCACAATCCCTCCATATAATGCTGCCAAAAGTATAATTGGAGACTGTGGGGGGCCAATGTATCGTCGCCACTGCATTTTGGGAAGTCGCACATGATTGATTAAGTTTTTCGGTTATTCCCGCGTTGACTGTACATCACCACAACACAACCCTCTCGTCCTCGATTGTCCTGCCCTCAAACACAAATTTTTTAAAATTGAGTTGAGACATCATATCTGGAACATGAATAAGTTACATGGTAGATCCATTCAAGTGGATATAATTTAGTAAATTAATTGTCAAAAACCGTCCCATCCGGAGGCTGCATTGGTGAGAAGACGACAAGCAGGATGCTCGAAAAGTTGTGATCCAACGGCGTTTTAGAGACATCAGTCACGTACACGACTGCATAAATTTGGATAACGGGGACTTCCTGCTGGATTTGAGGCTGATAGTAGCAATTACTCCTCTCACTTCACTCCGACGCTATGCCTATTGTGCTTATATTACGCCCAATCAATTGTTTCTATGTCATCATTATCCCACTTTTCTTTTCTATTATTCTCTGCACCCGAATACGATCATTCGGGCAGGACAAGGTACAAGAACCACAAATTGCTTTGACCTCCGATATTTCGATCAGGGCTGAGCAACTGAATGGCAATTACTGCGTGAGATCTCCGTCTTTGAACTTGACTGTCTATGGATGATTAAAATGGCATACGTATTAAATCCCTTCTGTCCAACCTTCTTTTTCAGTTCACGTCGGTTCTAGAAATCTGCATTCGGACTTCCCAACGTCCCTTGTCTTACGAACCAACACCACCATTTGATTTCTCATCCTTGTGCTCTTCACTGTCTCATCCACATCGTTTTATTTTCTCTTCTAATGGGCAGGCTAATTAGCGATTATTATCCTCCCCCACCTAACAGTTTTCATTATCGGGGAAGATTTTCTGCATGGCGTTACGTGTTTGGGGAAGACCAACGTCCGTCGTCATTCACGGTTGCATCCAAGATTTCCGAGTCGTTGAGAAAAGATTGCCGTATCGAATCTCACTTTGTCGAGGTCTACATCAAGGCTACTGGCCAGTCTAAAGTGGAGGTGACTGTTCGATGGAATTCGCTCGTCAATCGGTTGCAAAAAAATGGATTTGTGAGTAACATATTCATTCGTTTGAATTTTGTTTTGTTGTTTTGTTTTTTCATATATTTTGTCTGGTTTTAGAGGGTGAACGTTGACGGTGTTCAATATAACTCGTACTTGCACGACGTCACCAGTCAACCTTGGTTGATTGAGCGTTTGTTGGGTGGACGACGAGCCAATCCGGATTATGATTTGTCAATTTCTGTATCCTCGATGAGTCGGGTAAAACTGCACCTGGGTGATGAGTTATCATGTGGCACTCCCCACCCACTTTTTTCTCCAATGGTATCGTGAGTTTTTTTAAAGTCGTCTCTATTTGATCCTATCTAATGTTGTCTCTTCATCTGTAGTGCGAACCAGCGTCATATTACGCGGAGCAGGGTTACTGTCGAAGAAGCGTTTCAGTTAGTTGTTTTTTCCCCCCTCCCTACATATTTCATACTTATTTGTCGTTTGATCTGAAAGGGTTTTGCATGGGTTCGACCCCAATCAGCGTGACATGGTGGGGGGGATACTGCTCGGGCATATTGGTGATGGGCAGGACTATCTGGACTACATAGTTTGACCGGCATCTTAGTTTTTCTACTCCAATTCCTCGTTGCACACACAGGCCCTTGTTTACTAAAATGCCTCTTTCAGTTCGACTTCACAATTGATTGTTACGAGTTCTTACGTTTACATAAGACTCGTTCTTTATCATCCGGTTTGCGGGCTGAAATTCATTGATTGATTGATTGATTCGGCGACAAAATATATTTCTGTGTATTATGTAACGTTTTATGGTCACGTGTACTGTTGCGGGTGTAACTGTACACGTGATCGGAACATGGCGGGTAAATTATGCGATTGACACGTAATCTATCAAACTGCCGAGGCAGAACAAGCAAATATTGAAATAATAATACCAGTAGTGCTGCCACATCACGACTACTATGTGGCACTCTCAGCCTGCAATTGTGCTTCATAGTGAATAACAACCACTATGGGTAGTGTCTTAGGTAGTGTATCTTATGGTAATTTCCAAGTCTGTTCGGTTTGAACGCAGACGTATTTAATGGGGTTTAGTTAAGGAACTCCGGCCATATTATAGCTGTCAATTTAGTGCTTCGCTCTGACTGTTTTTGCTAAAACAGTCTTTCCGTTACTAAATCCCTTCAGACCCTAACCCTCTTCGCCTTTCACCCCCATGGTCTCTCACGCAGAATGTAAGATCGGTCAGCCTCATTTAAATTTGCTGCTGATGTCCTAGACAGCGAAGGAAGACAATAGCGTTGTATCAGATGGTACTCCATCCTCACAGACTGTTCAGATATCCGTCCAACTCCCCATTCATGCTATCAACTCCGAAGATCGGTACATGATCGCCGACATTGACACACCAGAGAAGCTTCATGCTACGGCTAAGGCGGTACACTCCACTGCTGTTCCTCGCTACAGTCCATATGCGTACAACCCCCGTACACCAGCTGCACTGGGGCCCATACTTTCTAATACGGCGGCCTCTCCGGAAATTCCTCAACATGTCACATCAGTTGCAGGTTCGGCAAGCGATGATTTTGGACCGGTGGTGCCACAATCACTGAACAGAGGCCGCAAAGAGAGGCGATGGTATGTGATCATCAGAGGCCATGAAACTGGCGTATTCTTTGACTATTGGTAAGGTTATTTCCGCACGATACAGCTGTTTTTCTAACATAGTTTGTTGCAGGGATAACCTTGAGGGTTTCGTCAAGGACGGGGCTCGAATAATCCGTCGCGCAAAGTTTAGGAAGGCTCCTTCGAGAGAGGCAGCCTTAGCTTGGTATGCCTACGCCGAGGCTCACGATGAGACTGCGATCATTTGAGGGGTTTCTTAGGTTGATGGATTTTGTGTAGATAGGTCGAACGTTCTGAAACAACCGCAACTACTAAAAATATTGGTTTCCGTTTTCACTTCCTCGACGAAGGCTTTTCAGTTGGGGTGAGAGAATGGTTGGACATTCCGTTAAATCTAACTACATTAAGGTTAACAAAGATCAAACCTACCGGCGGTAAATCAGGACGTCTCACTCCGCCTTGGGGTGCAGTTCGTTGCATAGCAAATACAAGGCCCAGGTGTAGAGCACTTCCAGGTGAAGGCCGCACCTCCACGTCTGTCATGCCAATTGTTCGGATACACTTCGTGAACATATTTCAATGTCGTTTCATCTCGAAGTGTTTTACATAGAATCGATCCCAATTGGCATCACTTTGGTGGAAGGTATACTGCTTGTGCATATTGGTGATGGGCAGGTTTATCAGGGCTACATAAGCTCGGTTTGACTGACATCTTATCACATCCAATTTCTCCGAAGTTCCACAGGCCCTTGTTTACTCATAAAAATGTCTCTTTTGTTACGACTTTACAATTGTTGGCCATGGCAACAAACGTATTTGTGCACTGTATATTTTGTAATGTTATGCGGTCATGTGAGTTGGTGTGGCAAGACTTATCCACGTGATCGATTCCGCAACAATTGGCAACAAACATATTTGTGCACTGTATATTTTGTAATGTTATGCGGTCATGTGAGCTGGTGTGGCAAGACTTGTCCACGTGATCGATTTAGCAACAATTGACAGCAAACATATTTGTGTTCCTTAAATTTGTTATGTAGGTCACGTGTGTCGGTGTAATGTGGTTAAGTGTTCAGTACGTATAGTAAACCGACTTGCATGCATTTTCAGTCTTTATATAGTCAATGAGACTATTGTTGTGCCCAGCCGATGGGTGGTGGTTTACCAATACTCAATTTTGGCTGCACGTGAATAAATTTGTAAGTTATGCAACACAATTTTGAGTGACGTCTTTCATGTCACTATAATAATTCCATGCGAGCCACTTTTTCGACAGTCTCTCCTTCCTCGTCATCTGCATACCCTACTTTACGTTTCATCAAATTCAAAGGGGTGGACGGCCGTATTGCATTTGCAGACTTGAGTATTTGAGAATTCTGTATGGAATATTTGTTAGAACAACGTTACAGTTAAACATTCAATCTCTGCTTACATGAACAGCGGACGAATCGAGCAGAGTTACGGCTCTGAGAACCAGGAGCATCTTATGACGTCTTCCCTTGAGTGGAACGGCGGTGAAAGACACTTGGGCCTCGACAATGTCACCGGTCCTCAATCTGACCGGATCCAACGGAACGTACCTATAAAAGTTGCTCTTAGCTAGTACAAAGGTGTATAAGTATGGATATATTTTCATTGCTTACCTGTCCCTCTCGTCCGCTCCACGGATCAAGTGGAGATATTTCACTTCGTTCTCCTCCAGGTGAACAAATTCATTCCCCATCGCATCTGTTAATTTTCGATATGGGTCGATCGATGCGTTGAACGAAATGGGTGTCTGGTGACCGATGTCCTGCATTCTCGTAAAATATCGATTTCCGATATCTATTGCGTGGTTATTGCGATACGAACTCGGAACCCATTCCTCCATGGAGCCTTCGGGAAACTCTCGTCCAAGTAAATGTTGGATCTCTTGGATGCTTTCGATGCAGGACAAGAATGTGTTGCCGCCGCATCCGGTGAGCGTAATGGATTGCCTCATGAACTGTCGTTGGCTTGGTTCGCTTTGAATTTATATGTTATAACCTAACATATTTGATCGATATAACCACTCACATTCTGTCTCGCTTCCCGAAAGGAGGAATCGCCTTGTGGCATAGTATACCTTGCAATCTTAACACGATTTCTTCATTACCTTCACCGTTCCCGGCCGATTTAGTCAGTTTATGAGCTTTGGGGCGACCGATTGAGGTCGCATAACAGTGGTCTATTATACCCCCTTCCTAAAAATTTATGAGAAATATGCTGTAGATGATGCATCGATAATCATACCTTTTGAAACTGCTGCAACTGCAGCTCTTTTGGGTCATTATCCAACCTGTATTTCGCTGTACGTTCCACCAGGTCTCCTGATTGGAATGTCACCAATAGTTTCATGTAAAATATTATGACATGCACTCACTGGCCTCCTCGTGGTCATAGAATTCGTTCATGTCACGAAGGTCTTGTCTGGTGCAGAAATTTCGACTTTATTCACTACTTTGTATTATAGTATAGGTTCCTGACTTTTGCAGACGTAATTTGCTCCTGAATTTCTCCATCGGCGGTCGTACTTTTACCGTTAGTTCAGTTGTACGCTGTGCTCGCTTGTGGCTCGCTTGTGGGTTGTCATAGTGTTCCGTTCATTCGGTAAATGCCTACATGTTTCATATCCATTACAACGTTTTCATTAAATCAGTATATTATCATTTGGCAATTTTTGCACTCGGTCTAGGTGTTAATAAGATATCCTCACTTACTTTCCCTTAAACTCACTCCATATTCCAGCCTTTTACAAGGCAGAGCCAAAGATTGGGCCGATGCTGCACATTGAGCATTGGAGCCGAACCCCTGAGTAATTTTAAAGTTTACCCCTAGTTAGAAATGTCGTTGTGGTTACATTGTGTTACAATATTCTATGACGTTCCGTGAATGTACAAGATCTCAGGTCCTTGATTTGACAGTTAGTGTTCTTCCTTCGTATTCGGTTGAGTCTGTCCGTTTATAGGTTGAACTGAGAATTCTAAAGTTAAAAGTATGTCTGTAATAGCTGAACTTGTGGATTTTCTTACAGACATCTGTGGATATACCTACTCTTTACCCTCTCCCGTCTCGCACATTTTCCACTAATACAGGCATCAGGTCCGCTTTGTTCGCTTCGAATTATGTTTCTCACATTATAATTCAAGTCCGCAATAGAAGCCTTCTATTGTTAGCGAGTTGTAATTAGATGTGAGTTACCCTTTATTCGGTCAGATTGTTCTTCGACTTAAGCAACCTATTTATTTATTATTCATACTATTATTCATGTTGTGTCTTATTTATCTTCTTTCTAGACTTTGCGCGTTTCTGTGCTATTCACTGTGCTCTTGTTATCTAGTCAATCGAGTTACTATGCAATATAATTAAATGCAGTTTATTATTTTATATTACGTTAGTCCCCCGTCTGCTGTTTTTTCTCTTCTTCTTCAGTTGATATTGGATAACTTGTCATCTGGTTTACTAATTTTCACCGAGGTCAATGTTGTGGGTTGCCGTGACATTGTTGTGCCTTCATCGACATAGGGTCACTTATTTAATTAGATGTGATACCCTTTGGTTCCGTGTTCTTCATTTCATGTCAAGGCTATGGGGAATCCCCAATTAATCCCTGGATGGGCACTGTTTTTAAGTAGGACGTCTGATATATAAGTTCGTCCCTGCTCCAGCCAACCATATTTAAAGTGTCTGTCTTTCAGCTTTGGTTTCTCGCGTCCACTTCATACATCCATGTCGTCGCGTAAAATGAGTACCCGTTCATCTGGGGTCGTTGCTCGTGTCGACAGTGAAGAGTCCGGTGGCGGTTCCGACGACGACAACGAAGAGTGTGTTCTATTCATTTGTATCCTCCTTCATCCAGACTGTGGTATTTATCATGAGTTCCAGCTTCGTCACCGATGGTTCAGACATGGAAAGGTTTGTTTGTCTTGTGTACCTTCCCGATCCTGCTCATCAATTGCATGTTTCCCTAGTCCAATCCAGTCGTGCGTGTGGCTTAGTTGATACTATTTATCGTCTGTTCAATCACTTTCTCCCTCTGTCTCTGTATCCCCACAGGGTGCCTGCTGCCCAATCGAAAAGGGAAACCTTCAAGATGTGTGTGTTTTTACCTCATGCTGGTATTCGGTTGTATAACTTCTCGTACGTGTTGATTTAACAGTGTGGTGCCTACCACACCTTCGCCCTCAAAGTCCACTCGGTATGTCACATCCACACTTTTGTTTTATTGCAGCTCATATTTTCCCGTAGGGGCACTAAAAGGGGCGTGAAGCAGTTTGGGGATTCCGACACGGAAAGCGTATTTGTTCCGAGGTGAGCTGATCAGTAATTTGAGACGGAAATGTCGCTGACAATTTTCATTGTATTTTTAACAGCCCTACAACTGACAGTCCTAAGAAACCAAGGACAGATTCGCCGGGGAAAGGAAAAGTCCCAGCGTTGTCGGTAGAAAACACGTCGTATGTTTACATCTTTCCGTCATTAGTCCGTCTTGATTGTTCACTGTCCTTTTGTCTAGTGAGCCCTCCGGGGACGAGGGTGACATCGATAACTCGTGAGCATTCGTCGTGATGTTCTTTTTTCTTTTTAACTGCCTCTAACATTTTATGGTACATGTAATAGGTTGGACGACGAGCTTATCATGACCAGTCCCAGGCGTAAGGGCATGACCCGTGAGGAAATAGGGTGCACCTTTATCCTCTGTTTCCTATGCTTTCCGTTTCATTTCCAATGCATTGATCTTCATTCATTCCATGTAGAAGTGTCCTCCCAGCGAAAGGGGTATTCAGTCGATCCGTAATCGATCCACTCATGTTCGCATTTATATCTCTCATTTTAACGACTATTAATGACTTCTCGCTCCTGTTTAGTGTTAAACCGAAGTCGTTCAATCGACGGAGTGATCACCAGTAAGTAACTCTTTTGCCTTATCTTTGAATGACATCCGTTTTACATTTCCTTTTTGTGACTGCAGAACAAAGGGGATCGTCAAACCCATTCACATATCCGATGACGTCTTCCAGACCAGGTATGTCTTGCTTAATTAAATGTTATCGTCGTAATGTCTAGTTTTGTCTAGTCCGTCAAAGTCTGGGTTGAAGAGTGTCAATAGAGGTGTTGTTAAAGGGTAAGTTTGTGTGGTGCTTGTGTGGCATCGAACTCCAGCTCACTATGTTTAGGCCCTCTACGTCTAGGGTGAAGCATGCTTTGACGGAACGTCAGACGTGAGTTTTGTTGTATTCTTGTATGATTTTATTTTAACGGCAATATTATGTAGGGTTAAGGATGATGAAGGTGAAAAAAGCGACAGGTATGTCTTTTGTTTATATATTTTACGCACTCTCTGTAAATTTTATTATACAGTCTATCCGTATACGAAAAGGACTTGGATCCGGTCACAGTGTGGGTTTTTGTTATGCTGACCTACGACTCCAGTAATTCTCATCCATAATTATTCTGTACAGTGTTCCAAAGCTGGTGAAGTGCCAAGTGTACCAAGATTTCCTGGTCGACCCCATGTTAAAGTCTTCCTATAGAAAGCTGGTCAATTTGCCAGGGTATGTTTGTTATTACCAAATATGTATCGGTTTACCGATTTCATTGCAGAGGGAAACAGAATATTTCTTGGAAGCCGGATCACCATAATCCGGGCATGTTTATGCTCAGCAAATACGCCCAAGTTAATCCAAAGGCTGATCTCAAGTATGTTATTTCTTATATCTATTATTACTTCACATCCTGAAAATGCACCGCCTCCAGATTGGCCAAGGCATTCATACTCTTCCAGCAGGATATTAAATATATCAACCTCTCCCGAGCAAACCCAGCAGAGCTCCTGGCCAAGCCCCGTATGACTGGGTTGCCCGTTCTCACGATTCACCGAAGGACCGGAGAACACCCACCTGCTACTTGCGTTTCCGTGATTGTAGTTGCTGAATCCTACATAGAATCTCCCAAGCTTGTGGGCGCCAAATATTGCAAGATCATTACTGGTGTCTTCCACTCTCTCGAATATGAGAGGATGGTATCGGCGATTTGTCTTATATATGGCAAGGAGTTTTACCACAGTCAAATCCTTGGGAATGCCACTTCATTCTCAACCCGTAGTGGAGATTATAGTTTGTCGTTCATTTCTGTTTACGAACTTATTGCTGATATATTTTTTGGGTTCTCTTTATAAGATGGCAGTCCGTCTTATTCCGCAGTCAAGAAAGCTGGTCTCTATTCTGGCTTTCCTAGTCCGGCTTCGAAGCCTAAATTCTCTTCTTTTGCAACCAGCCTTGACGTCAACGATATTGGTAAGCAATCCTTATTTTTTATTTTACTGGCACATTGTAGAATCATTGTTTTTTTCAGTCCCTGTGTTTGACGCTAGGGGAAAAAAGCCGTTCAATCTTCCTACCGATATTCAAGGTATCTCAGATATCCTTCCGACATTCCATGGGGAGCCTCCCGAGGAATCCATCGTCCAAGTTGGATATACGGTGAATTCCTACAAGGGCAGCAAGAACCCGGAGGATCTGAACATCAGTCTTAACCTCCTTTTCGTTATCATCCTTGCCACAGATGGCAAAACTATTCCGTTAGTGCCATGTTTTTACGTTATTTTATCTATCTGATTAATTTATGTAGTGAATAGTCACTACTGCATGGAGAATTTTTTTCATGACGACAACCTGTTTGTCATGATGGGTGCAACTATGGAACAAACGGAGTAACATTGCTGTCTTTTCCCTTATTTCCTATGTATTTTATTTTGTCCGCATTGCTTGTTTTGGCCATTGCCTATCGTGTCGTGTTATTTCCGGTCTTGATGATTCCCTATGTTAGTTATCCAACTAGCATAGTTCCGTTATTCAACTGACGGATCGCATGAAATGATATACCATGAATCATCTGCTATGGGTTTCGATATATGAGAAACATTTCAATTTACGAATGGCAAGTATGGTATACAGATATAGGGTCTACATTCTTCGTTCCAGATATCTATCGGACATCCACTTGGTGTAATGACGTTCATTAACCCAGCTGACCTTTTCTAGCTGAAGCCGGTTAAGAACGTTATTCCGCATGAAATGAGCGTAACATATTCTTTCTCCACCCTCCCAATGGTTGACTGCGTGATTGAAAAGTTTACCACAAATTGCTATTGCGGTGCCAGGAGTGTATTCAAAATATGCGCCAATATCACGCACTTCAAAATATGCTTCTTTGTAGCTTCCGGCAGCCACCAACAAATCGTACCATTCATAGCATCCACCTGGATCCCGGTGTTCTAGTGATTTCCTGTTGACGATCACGCCGATTCCAGAGAATGCACATGGCCAACTGCCGACGTTCGCATGAGCTTGTTCACGATCCTTGAGGAGTTGGATAGCCGTGGAAGCAGATTGGTAGAGTTGTGGTGCAATCAGTGAGAATATGGTGTCCACATCATGTTCAGTTTCGGTGATTCCTGCCAACCATGCCGTCGCATCTTCCTTCTTGAGCAACGAGGATGTTTTCAACTCATCCTGAAGTCTCTGTAAAGCCGTATATCAGTCAACCAATCTGTCATTGAAAGCAAATATCAAATCACCTCTCGCCGTGATGCAAACCAACCCGGCGAGAACTCTACAGATCCAGGTTCAAACTCTGCTTCTTCCGGAAAAACAAAATTCTTTCGATTGACCCGCCACATCGGTGTTTCTGCTTTCTTCTGTATCAGACTTTGGCGGAGAAGCCAGTCTATGTCTTTGGTCGCCGTCCCGATATCTTCCTGTGATGTCTTACACGTCAGCAATGTGTGTATTAAGAGTAATCATAAAAAATATACATACCACTCTTGGACTCAATATTCCTGGTAAATACCAGAGCAATATTTTTCCATGAAGATCCAAGATGGTGGTGGGGGTGTGGATCTTCCCTAGTGTCGTACGCTCGAAATAGTTTGCGGCATTTTTTTCTTTCTCAGACATCGTCCCGGCAATATTAGTTCCTTTGACAAAGTCTGCGTAACGGTCTGCATCCCACTTCAACCGTACTATTAAACATTTCAGTATTTGAAAGTGCTGCTACTAGAGAGATGACGACTTTACTTGGATTCATAAGAGCAGTTGCGACGGTTGTAACGATTCTTCCAACCGTATCTTCAGATTCGGTGGTTTCCAATCTCTGTTTCAAATCCGCCCTTGTTGGTTGGTATGAGTCTCGGATCAATGAATGCTCATTATAACTTTGACTTACAGAATTCTCTGATGCTCTGCATGTTTGGATTTAGGTGGGTATCTTCCAGGCCCGTCGTAGTACTGGGTAACCTCATTGAGTAGTGCCGCGAGTCGAATATGTGCTGGATGTCTTCAACAAATGAGTTGCGTCAGTCATTTCTTTTGACGGGTGCTCACTCTTTATTCGATGGTTCGTGTTCGTCCCCCCCCCATCGACGTTTGTGATTTGCTGGCAAGGGTGCGCGATGGTTCATGTTGTGTTGAGGTGGCCACGAGGCCTGCATGAGGCCCAACTACTCAAACAGCACGTGATCCGAAGCATTATTAATGGTAAGTAACTATTGTTTTGAGCACCATGCTCACTGCTGAGCAACATGTGGTTTCGCAGGTGCTAAATTTTGTAGTAAGCCATATGGCCGGGCTTCTTCTGGTGCGGAATGCATTTAGCAAATGACGTTAGGTGAATGTCAGCTAGTATTAGTGCCAGTGCATGGGCACTCGGTCACGTGATGTTCAATCACATGGTGTCGTTCCTGATCGACAAAATACACCATAATCGTACGATTTTTTAAATTTCTATTTTCATTTTTCTCCTGCTCGTCATGATGCCTCTCGTACCACCTGGTCCACTCCAGCTGTCTACGATGGCTGCACTGTATGTTGTAAGCTGCAGATATACCAGTGCATGAGCACTCGGTCACGTGATGGTCGATCACATGGTGTCGTGCCTGATCGACAAAATACACCATAAACGTATGATTTTTTAAATTTCTATTTTCATTTTTTCTCCTGCTCATCATGATGTCTCTCGTACTACAAACCACCTGGTCCACTCCAGCTGTCTACGATGGCTGCACTGTATGTTGTAAGTTGCAGATATGCCAGTGCATGAGCACTCGGTCACGTGATGTTTGATCGCATGGTCTCGTTCCTGATCGAAAAAAACAAATACACCATAATCGTACGATTTTTTTAGTTTCTATTTTCATTTTTTCTTCTGCTCATCATGATGTCTCTCGTACTACAAAACCACCTGGTCCACTCCAGCTGTCGACGATGACTGCACTGTATGTTGTAAGCTGCAGATACAGCACACCGTGTAGTCATTGTCAGACCAGCACTTCTTCTGCTCGTGCAGCTTCCCGGTATGTACCGTGGTCTTACCTTTTTTTTTATCTGTCACTAACTGATGATATACCAGTGCTCTTTTTACGAGGTGTGTCACTTCTCGACGTATGTGTTGCTCATTTGTCTTTGTTAGGGTTGTGGGCTGGGGTTGGATGGTGTGAGCAATGGATGTGAGGACGTGGTCTCCGTTGGCTGTCAGGACAGAAGAGGATGTCATGCTCTGCATGTCATTTGAAATCTTGTCCACCTTCAGACCCAATTGTGTATGCACCACCTGTGGATGCTTCACTTGTGGGCCTGGTAACCGAGCGGGATCCTTGTGATCTGGGGTAGGTTTACATCTACCTCTCAGCTCTGGGATGTGAACATTTATGTTCAGGGTTGGGAGAGCATATGTGAGAGTGTATTCGCCAGCATATTGCTGCCTGACCCCCAGGTGTGTATGTTAGGTGATGTATTTGCTTTGTAGTTTAATTTCCTCCAAGTCTACTAGAAGAAAAATGTTTTGCTGACTTTGAGCATCTTCAGTCTGGATCCAGGATATTTAATTCATCCTAACAACCTTTGCCATCACTGAATGGGTTAGTTTGGCTATTTTCCGGCTTGCATCAGCAACTAACCTTTTGTAATACAGTTTTATTCTTTATTTGCTTATTTATCTATTATTCTCTTGGCCTGGTGCCACATTCCTCAGGGGATGAGCTGTGAGTAGCTACCACAGCTCGTTCTCAGAGGAATTTTTACCTAAAACAATCTTCTTGCCATTATATCAATTGTAAACATGTTGGGCAAGTAAATATGTTGAGCAACATGGTGCTGCTTCAGTTATGCCAGATGTTCTAACCTTAACCCTAAGCTAATGACATGAACATTATGTTGTGAGCATTATTATGGACAACCTTAACCTTAACCATGGTTGTACTGGTGTGATTCAAAACCATGGCCTCTGCAATTGATTGATATTGATCCGTGGTATATAAGTGCAACGGAGTCGATATTTTCTGTCTGAATATGTTTGATCGGGTTGTATCGTATCAAACAAGGTATCACCAAAATAGTAATATAAATTTTGCTCTCCAAACAGGTCATGACGATACATACGAGTCGGGATATGCCTGTGTCAAAGGACAAAAACTAAGGACTGTTCAACTATTTAACAATACTACTCCTTCGCCATGTCGATCTCCGATACCTCTATCTCCGATTCAACATATTTCCTGAGTTGGTCGCGGAATTGAAGAGCTTCGGATTCCCGCCAGACTTTGTTGACTTCATGAACACTAACAACACGTTCGGCGTGAGCCTGTTTTCGTTCGACGGATGTGAGCTTATCCGACCATGTTAAAGTAGCACATGATCTTACCTTGATAATCGCACGATACTTGTCTGGGTCGGCCATGTAACAGCTTGCGAAATGGAGGAGGTAGAAACCACAGTCGTCTGCATTGGTCTGCAATGGCACCTGAGGGATGGTAACAAAGGTGAGACATTGTTATTGTGGAAGAATACTTGCCACTGACATTAACTTCATAGTGATGAATGTTGTGACCATTCAAAGTTGAATTCAACTTTGTTTTTGCCTCATCCTCCATATAACGAAGCATAATACTAGACACGATGTGAGGATGGCCGTTTGGCAACGAATCCAATATGTATATGTTCCTGGCATCAACGGTGTATTAGTTAAGTACCACAATGAACTGGAAAGTTACTCCTTACACTCTGTCGTTATCATTGTCGTCATCATCGCCATCTCCCTCTTCATCATTGTCCTCCTCCTCTTCGTCTTCGTCCTTCTCATCACGCTCCTCGTTATGTTTCTTGACATCTTCATCCCGACTGTCGTGGTCATCCGATAATGGTGATACATTTACAGGCTTGTCGATGATGACCAAATACCAGTGAAGACTTTGTCCGTCATCAGGATTTTCGAACTGTCCATATTAACCACCGTCTACAGTTACCTTAGGTTGATTGGAATAATCACAAAGTCTTGCTCGAAGAGATCAACCTTGGTCAACCATTCCGAAATAGGGGAATGTCCTCTATAATAATGCTGTCGAATCGACCTCTGTCTACGACGGTTGAATGACGCACAGTTGCATAACAGTTGAATAGAAGAAGGTATCCATGATGTGAAACTGTATGTCTGGTTGAGTACCCATTGTGTCACGTGCCAAGAACCTGTAATTGGTTTATCCGTTGAAAAATGAAGTCTTGATTTTATACAACTGTGGCTCACCGCAACCCATATTGAACAATGTTATTGTTTACCCCTTGTCCAGGCTCTAAGCGGGCAATATCTGATTTCGTCAGATTTATCCCGTCCGAGGACAACACACTATGAGTATGTTTCAATGAAAGAAAACACAAATATCAGACAGACATCCTCACGTTGGGTTGTTAGGTCCAGTGGCGTCTTCCTCGATAGATATCCCTCTGGTTATGAAATCATTACGAATATATATGATACATCCATAGATTATTCATACCTGGATACATGGTCCCAAAACAAGTTAGCATTCTTGGCATCGAGACGACGTGTGATTCCACTGTACACATGATAGGACATCCAGGTGACGAGGTGCTCGTATGTGTCCATGTCGTCCTGGCTGTCAATTTCAATTTGGATAATGATTCGTCCGTTGTTGTCCCACCCGGGCTGTAAATGAGTGCCCTTGGCCCAGACTAGAGGACGAGAAGGCAACATCTTGAGAGAAATTACTGCGGTGGCCCAGGACTTAAATACTGATGGTTCTTGAATCTGTGGTATGTATTAGCCGAATGTTTTAAGGGTAACTGTACCAAATTTACTTGGAGGTCATGGATCTCGCGCTCGAGCCTCAGTTCAATTACTGGGTTGCCTTTTGAATGAACGTAGAGAGTAGAAGCAGCCATGTGCCACTCCAAAGTGTACCCATCCTTATCATCCTCATCAGCAAATAACCGAGTGTTGCCCAGAAATAGTTCGACCCAACCAAGCTCCTTAGCATTAGCATTAGCATTAGCAGACTTGGCATTAGCAGATTTAGCATTAGCAGACATGACTGAATGAGATCAATTCAATTGCAGAGGGGTCGCATGTCGTACGACATTTAGGTCACGTGATGTTGAAATATCTATTTGCGTCACTGTTATCATTGTCCTAGTTTGTCGTTAATTCAATTGCTCCATTCTTGTACTTTCCAGTTATCAAAAATGTCGACTTCCACCTCTACTACCATCATCTCGACTAAAAAATCTGCTGTCTTTCGCGCTTACCCTTGGTCAAATGGTGTCGTGTTGGCCGAAGACACACGAGCTTTCATGGAAAAAGCATTGGAGGGCAGAGGCCATTGTGAGAAGCTGGTTAAAATGGCACTTGTGGGTTACACTGGTAGTCCTTGCTGCAGCCTGTATATACTCACGCTTGAACAGACTCTGGCATCTTGCGTAGATGATACAGTTAACGTCCAAATCGATGACCCAAATACCCGAACGTTTATTCGCGAATTCTTAGGACCTGACGATTCAACCTCGTCTATCGAGGAAGCTCGTTCCTCCTTGCTAACCGGGTCTCGATCCCAAAGACCGTCAAACAAGAATTTGGTCACGGCTGCCCACATTATTTTTCGATACCGCCTGCTCGATATTGTTGCTGACGTTCTTGAGACACCCCGTCACGCTGATGTATCCTTGGTTCCAAAGAACCCTGCACCTGATTTCAAAATCGACCGGCTTACCAAGGTAATAAATCAAAGCGGATCATCTTTAGGATGTCTACCTTTTTATCATATTCTTCACAGATGTTTGGTGTTCTCAAAGACTGGCCAAAACTTGTTTCGAATTTTCGCAAGTCTCACGATACAAGAATATATGTGCCGAATGACCAACCCATTCCTGCGATCGCCAGTTCAAGCAGTGAGGAGCAGAAGTTTTTCCATTCAGGTATTCTTAATATGATACGCGCTCATCGCAGTGGGGTCGGGATGAACTACAAGAAGGTGATGTTCAATATAGACATCCTTGTTTTCTGTCTTTGGTGGTTTGGGGCGGTATGTCTCCGCAATATCCAAAAGTTCTCCCCCCCCCCGTTCACCACTTCCTTGATTTTAGGGTTTTCTGGAGTTTCCGCACGACGGAGAAACAATGCTGCAGGTTCTCAAGCAGTATGTTTCATTTTCTGTTTGGATATGTTTGAACACCCATTTTTATCATTCAGACGAGCAAAAGACCTGGACGTCCCTGCTAACTTCACAGAGGTTTTGGCTGGTGTAAGTGGGGAGCTGACAGATATGGCAACTGTCATGCGGAATGTATTCCATTTGGCGGTGTCTGTATCCCCATTACTGGTCCTTTATCCTGGGAAGTTGGGGTCGAAATCGTCGAGCATTCGCCGGGACTACCTCATTGGGGTGAGCCTGGACTCCGATACATGGTTTTTTCTTTTATGTAGAGGTCTATTTGTTTATTTCACAGCATGCGATCGCCTTGGGCAATGATAAGCCGAAACGTTTGCAGCAAACGGAGAACGCATTGTGGGCTATGTTGTTGAATATGGCAATCGGTCTGGATCAAAGAGAAGAGATGTCGAGATTCTTCGACAAATTGGATGAATTTGACCTGTTGGAAAATGAACCGATGGAGGAGGATTGGTTCGTCAAAGGTGGGTATTCTATTGTTTCCAACGAATCTAAACCTAACTGTCCTCATAAATTGGGCTCCCACCGTCAACCTCGAAAGGTCCGGGTCCCTCCACGTCGCCCACACTTGAGCAAGATGAAAACAGCTCAGATAATTCTACACAAACCAAAGGTGAGTATTCTATTGTTTCCAATAAATCTAACCTAACTAACTGTCATCAGAAATTGAACTCCCTCCACCAACCTCGAACGATCCGGGTCCCTCCACATTGCCGACACCTGAGGAAGATGAAAATAGCCAAGATGATTCTAGACAAACCAACGGTGAGTATTCTATTGTTTCCAACAAATCCAACCTAACTAACTGTCGTCAGAAATTGAACTCCCTCCACCAACCTCGAACGATCCGGGTCCCTCCACATTGTCGACACGTGAGGAAGATGAAAATAGTCAAGACGATTCTACGACAAACGACCGCTCTGATGGCGGTGTCAGCAAAAGAGAGACCAAAGACAGAAAGGCCAAGTCGAAGGCCAAACCACAGACGAAACCCGCTCGTACACCGACCAAACGAAGGGCATCGCGGAAAACGAAAAAAAAATCGAGAAACATTGTCGGAAATGATGAATCAAAAGGAAATGAGACGGCAAACAAAAATCACATACAGACGGTCGAGATGCGTTCGGGGAACCAACTGCCCTTCCCTGATCTCCCACAACTCACTGCCTTAATGACAATATCCAATGAGACCCAGCCGAGGGTATCTGCTCTCAGATCGGAGAAGAAGAGTAAAGAGGGAGTGAAAGTGGAGCTGTACCGCGCTGATCGTAGCCTCGACCCTATACGTTACGAGTTCAAAGTCTCCCAAAATACGGTAAATCTTCTCCCTTCTAGTATTTCCATAGTAAAAACTCACCATTCAGTTTGTAGGCGAAAGTCGAGTACACTATGCTTGCCGAAATCCAGGCCAATGTGAAACGTTTGTTTCAGCAAGACAAACCTCTTCACCATTTGGACAGCGCTAGAGCTCTCGAATACGACCCCAAAGGATCTGTTTTCTATGTGACCACGACCCAAGAATTTGATAAACTCGATGCAGACCAAATTCAAGAGATCTTTCGTCGCCGACACATCCTCATACCAGGGACTCCAGAACGGGATGTTCGATTTGACCGTATAGGTCTTGCAACCTTGGGTTCATTCAAAGCAACGAGGGAAATTCAAGGTAAAGTCTTCTTGCCCAACAATCCAACAATTTCCCCTGTTCTGACCAAATGCAGTCAATTCCCTCCGCAAAGTCGCGTCCCCATCCGATATGATACGAAAGGGTACACTGGAAGATTTGCTCGCCGTTGATAGTGAAGGGCAACCCCGGGTCCTCAACGTACTTGACATACCAATGGGAGGAGCACCTGTTCCGACTCCGCCACAATACAGGTCCGTCGTTGTTTCATATATAACCTTGTTTTCGTATAACATATCATTAGGCATCTGGCCTCAAATGAGCGAGCATGGCAGATGACACGACACCTCCCAGACCTGAAACATAATACGGCCTTTCCCAATGACGACATGGTTTGGGGCACTGCAGCTACGCAAAATGCAACCTCCTGGCCTCACATTGACGATCACGGTATGGGAACGATCGTCAAGGTTATGGCAGGCCGGAAGTACTGGGTGATCATGCGTCCCAAAGATGTATCGAACAGCAGCTCCAACGGTGACATGCACTCTATACGGGCGTTTGGTCAAGGGTGGGAAACGTCTGGCTCTTGCCACACCATTTGGGACCACGAGGGTGTTCTTCTTGAGGCGGGTGACATGTTGTACGTAAACAATTCAATGTGGTTTTGGGAGTGATTTACACAGTGGAACAGGTATATGCGGCCAAACACCATGCACTATGTTCTTACTGTCGATAATTCAATCACATATGGTCGACATTTCTATGCTAGCAGTTCTATGCAAGCGGCAATCTCTGGAATTGTACATGCATTTGTCATGAATTATGCGGTAACCAACGTATTGCATCCTACCCTCGACACAATGTTACGGCGGATGATGGCCATGTGGGCTCTCGATTACGATGACGATAGGTCTCCAAACGACTCTCGTACCCCTCATGTGCCGAATATATCTACAGTCTCTGGCTTAATGGATACGATGGCACTCGGTAATCTCATGGAATGTGCCCAAGTTCTTGATCATCGTTTCTACTCCAAACCGGGGAAACTGCCGTTCCATTGGATGGAACAGCAGGAAATGGCAACAGCACGATCGAGATATCGTAAGTTGACTGCTCGTTTCACCTCCGATTATGTTACGATTGTCGGCGGACGATCCATCTGGCCGTCGAGTATATTTCGACGATCTTTGGTCGAGTTTGCAGCTGCTATCGTTGTCTACAAGCAGGACATGACAGACATTGCTCCTAAGGTAACAGGATGTACAGCAATTACTGTTCTGGAGGACATGATCGCGATGTTTACCACAAATTACCCCGAACTTCTGCCTTGCTTCCATCGATTGATTGAGGAACGGGTGGAATTTTTGCATTGGACAGGCCCTCCCATAACCATCCGGACACGTACAGCAAACGATCTGCCGAGTGGTGATAGTTTCGACTTTGAAGACCGACCAATATACTCTGCTGCACAACCCAAGGCCATGCAAGTAGAGGATGTAGCTATGGCATATCCTGCACAGGAAAGGGCATCGGAGAAGGACGTGGAAATGGGTGATGGTGAAGAGCAGGATGACAATGAAGGCCCATCATCCCATCCCACCCCACCCAAAGCTGGTAGTTCTCGCCGTCGAAACAGGTCCCCAGGTTTGGCATTTCAATGTCTCAGCTATGCCTATGCTGATATTCTTTGTTAGATCTTGATATGAGTACGAGCAATGTCAAGTCCAACAAACGTTCTCGTTATCGTAAATGAAACCATCCTTCATAGCATTGATCTTTCGTACCTTGTTGTCACCATTCCCTCCCCCTCACTAATTCGACGTTTATTTGTGGTATACTTTGTTTATATGATGAGGCTTTATAATCATGATCACACGTTCTTGATAAGAGAGGTGAGGTCACGCGACTTTGGCTCGAAATTTAATGTGTAAATCCAAATTTGGATATGCGATCAAGATTTTGATCCAAGAACCTTCAGAGCATGCCAACACAGGTCTGAAGAAGACGAGACCATACCCAGGCACACTAGATAGTAGAGGATGGGTAGGTGGGTAGAAAAAAAGGCAGCAGATGGAGAATGCGAAGGGGAAAAAGGTGGGAAACCGTGTTCCGTCCTTTTCATACCTTTGAATCCCCAATGTTTCCGATCCGACCCACCAAGAACGGAACGCGTGGATTTTATCCACATTGTGTCAAGAATGATTCGTACATAAACATGCGACAGATGTCAATTTTTATTTATATTTTCAACCATTCTATACAATCGGTCAACTGTCGAAACGTTCACGTGATCAAGTGACGGAGCCCTTCTCACGTGATCATTTGTTTGGTTCTTTGAAATTTTCAACCGTTCGCCGCATTTTGTTCCCCCATCTCTCCAACATGATCCTGCTTTCTTTATTTCGAATTCTAACAGTTATTTTTATGGCGGTCTCCACATCCCATAAATCTCTGGTCAACGTCAACGATGCAGCCTTGAGCCATGATTGGCACGGTGTGAACACATCAATACCGCTTTATATTCTTGAGATCTCCGGCACTCTTACTCCGTTCACAACTGATACTGTAATAACATTTATATTTGCAGTGACGAATGCAACCCACTTGAGTCCGTGGGCAGAACCAGCTGAGTCATTTCAGATGATACACAGATACACGATTATCGACATTCTTGACGCTGATGCCGCCTTTGCGAGCCCGTGGGCACACATAACACGTACTTCTCCCTTGGAGCACCCTATTATGATCTTGAGCCCTCGGGCATATATACCACATACTTCTCCCTTGGAGTCCTCTGTTACAATCTTCAAGCCATGGGCAGAATCCGTTACAAATATTCACACACATCAAAACTTTGTTATCCACCTAAGTGGAGGGGAAAAATGTGATGGTTCTTGTTTTTTTCTATGGTTAGAACGTGGAAATCGAGGTGCCGAAGAGTTCATGTCAATATTCATTACAATATTGAAAACATTGTTTACTCGTGTCGTATCATTTACTCATGTCATCTCATATTTTTGGGAATACACATATAGGTCTCTCCCATATGTTATATTAAACTCGGCTATGGTATATGTGGATTCTATGCATAACCGAAGACGTGTCTGTTATATTGTTGCTCTGAGACTACAGAGAAACACAATTGGCAAACATGAATATGCCAATAGAATGCGTGCTCTCTGTCCTTATCCTACATATGTTGATGCTATTACTTATGCACATGACGTCTTCGGAATTCATACGCTCAGCGTCGTTGCAGTGGCTCCATTTGTGTCCTATGGAATGCAGTATTGTCATTTGTCCTGGTCAACTATATCCTTGTGGTATGGATTGAAAATTTCACCGAGTGGTGATCTCGAGGATAAGAGTGCTAGTTCCAATACCCCGTTCCCGATTGTCTCAGGCATTTTGATGTGCTTGTATGACTCCTGGCATTCTATATCTCATTGGTATGGGTGTGAGTGTCAATCTTGCGATGCTAGTTCAGAGAGATCATTTTCAGTAATATTGAACTTTTTATTGTACTTCTATGATTCCTATCACTCTATGTCTCATTGGTATGGGTGTGAATGTCAATCCTCTTGTAAGGACAATCGTGGATTAAACAGTTCAAATCGTGTTGGAGGAGGCAAATGGGATTTCAAATACTCTGACCTAGTAGGGTATGCATCATCTTTGGCACATACGAATACATTGGGGGTCAATGCACCCTACAGATTTGTTGCATATGTGTGTAAACAAGATGGTGAAAAGAAGGTGAATACGAATCCTTTACTGTTGCTCTGTCGAATACCATTATACATCTTGGTAAATCATCTAACACTGGGGCAAGCAAGAGATGTTGCTCGGTCCCATCATGTTTTTATAGCATCTAGGGGGTCTTTGTCGAATGTGCAGAACTTGCTGGCCGAACATGTATGTACAGACAAATGCTTACAACATTGGACTTTGTTCTCACCGTCAACAAAGACTGGTGCTGAACGACAACAAAAATGGTACAAAGGTCTGTCGAAACCCAAGCGTAAAGAAAGAAATAAAACTATCCGGAAGATATGTACATCTCGGAGGAGATCTGCAACCTACCAAATTAGACGAGGGACCGACAACCAAAAGCATTACAAAAAGAGCAAATCCCTTACTTTTCCGCCTCGACCTCCGAAAGATAAACTTCTTCACAAAATAATCAATGGGTTCTGCAAAGACACTCGACCATCTCGCTTTGTGGAAGCTGGCTGTGCTGTGTGCGGACACTTAAGACGGCTAACAGATCTCCTCCTGTTGTCTGCTGCCCAGTGTGACTTTGAAGTCCTGAGAAATGTTGGCGTGGCATGTTTAGAGCGTAAGTCTGAGACGGATCCATTGGTAGATATAGATGGTCCAATCTTGGACCCAGACTGTGACCACGTTTGTTCGAGCTGCCACACACATCTTAAAAAAGGTTTGGCCCCACCTATGTCTTTAGCTAATGGCCTGTGGTTAGGAAAAGTTCCTACAGAGTTATCATGTTTGACGTTTGTTGAGAAACTTTTGATATCTCGGGTCCGACACAATAGATGCATTGTCAGAGTCGCTTCCGGTAGATACAAAATGCGAGCCAATGCGGTTAGTTTTCAAAATCCGATTCCAAAGATCTACAATGTGTTGCCCCCTCCAATCAAAGAACTTGACGAAGTGTTGGCATTTATATACACAGGACCTTGTCAACCGACGAAAAAAGACCTCGAACGTACACCACTTCTGGTTAGGCGAACCCATGTAGGTAGAGCACTTAGATGGCTTAAGCTCAATCATTCGGACTACCAGAAAATGGAGATATCAGAAGATAATTTGGAAGAGTATCCAGAATGTGATGTGCCTGTTGTTATTGATTATCGTCAGTCGACTGTGAACAAAGACAAAGAGGCGACGAGTGTGCACGACAACGATGACGAAGATGGTGCTGAAAGTGGAAATTGCCCATTTGTGGTACACGGACTTACTGGTGAAGAGTTTTCGACGATGAGGTTAGATGCTATCAAAGCACATGCTTTGGAACATCTTATGACAGATGGAAAAGTACTGCTTATCGGGCATTCGAAGGAGCCACAGTCGATATATAATAATCCTCAACTATTTCCGTCGATGCTACCTTGGCTGTTTCCGTATGGTTTAGGTGGTATAGGAAATACTCAACACCAAGGGAATTTGTCGAGCATCGCTCATAAACGGCACCTACTGATGTATCATGACAAACGATTTCAAACCGACCCCAACTTTCCCCTTATCGCTTTCAATCATGAGCAAATAAAAGACAGTACCACCGGAGGGTTTCTTACAGCAGAAAAGACTTTTTTTCCGGAGATAACCAACCGTTTACTAAATGTTGATCTCAATGTCCTGGCAGAGATTAATCGGAGATTATCTCTTAAAGAAAGGGTACAGCCAGAAACAGAAGCTGAGAAAACTTGCTATAAATTAATTACCGATCTAGATATTGTAGGAGGCCATGTAAAAGGATCCGCAACCTCAAAAAAGTACATGCGCAATGAAATTTGGTCTCTGATGTCTTTTATTGGGGCTCCGTCGTGGTTCATCACTCTTTCGCCAGCAGATAATAAACATCCAATATGTCTATATTTTGCAGACAGTGATCAGGAGTTTAAACCAGAAATCAAGCTTCCTGACGAGGCATATAGACTGGTTGCCCAAAATCCAGTCGCTGCAGCAAGGTTTTTTCATTTTATGTGTGATACATTTATTAAGCATGTTCTCGGAGTCGATCAAAAGCATCCGGGACTGTTTGGAAAAACATCAGCTTACTATGGAACGGTAGAGCAGCAGGGTCGTCTAACACTCCATATGCATTTGTTGTTATGGATCAAACAGTCGTTATCCCCCCAAGATGTGAGGGATAGAATCATGGACTGCACTTCTGAGTTTCAAAAGTATATGGTCGAGTATCTGGAGGCAGTTCATATGGGCCAATTCTTTGAAGGTGGACTGGCTGACGTTAAAACACGCGTTAAAGAAGCACAGGAAAAGGTTCCAGACTATGTCGATCCTACAAAAACTATGGCTGACCCTCCACCACCACGATGTCGAAAAAATGCCTGTGCAGGATGTTTCAGATGTACCTGTCTGAACATATGGTGGGACAAATTTAGAAACACGGTGGATGACCTTGTTTCTCGCTCCAATGTTCACTCGTGCAGATCATCTTCAAAGGACAAAGAAGGGAAAGATGTTAAAAAGGGATGTCTGAACAGTGATGGACAATGCAAAGCACGCTTCCCGCGAAAGGTCACGGCAGAAACTATGGTCGATCCCCTGTCTGGGGCACTCGAAGTCAAAAAAGGTGAACCTTGGCTGAACACGTTTACTCCCACTGTGACTTATCTCTTAAGGTGCAACACAGACGTAACTAGTCTTCTATCCGGAACAGCTATTAAAGCGGTGGTCGGTTATATAACGGATTATGTCACCAAACCAGGCCTAAACACCTATTCTGTTTTCGATACCATAAGACAAGTATTTAACAGGAATTCTGACATGATTGGGGGTACATCTGAACGGAAACAAACAGCAAGAAGCTTAATGATCAAAATAGTGAATGCACTTACGGCCAAGATGGAAATAGGTAGTCCCATGGCATCTCTGTACCTATTGGGCAATCCCGACCATTATACGGGACATAAATTTATCCACTTCTACTGGAAGAACTATGTTAGAGAGGCTCGAAGTACTTGGGAGACCTCAATTGCAAGTGAAAACCCAGAGAGTGAAAAACCGGAGACGGTTGTATTGAGCAAAAATATGGGAGAATACGTTGGCTTATCTAGTGTTCAGGACTACATACACCGACCACGAATATATCAACACATCAATCTATACGAATGGATTCAAATGTCAAGAAAATCTAAAAGGAATAAAACAGAAATGAAAGTGTTTGATGATGAACAAGAAAGACGAGCAAAGGCTGTATCATTGGTGTCCGAAGTGGTTTCCGATGGTGAGGATGAACTTGATCTCCTTGCAAACCCTTCTGATGCAGGAGGTGGCTTTGACATGTCCGCATCGGATGATGAAAGCATGACGGATGATAGCGACTATATTGAAGAAGAAGAAGATAGACTCGAAGATGATGCGGACGTAGAATTAAACATAGGAGATACTAACGAATATTTCGAAGACGATCGTAGTAAATATGAATTCCTCCCGGAACACCCACAATATAAAACCCATCAGATACACTGTGACGAAGGTGGTCTGAATATGGTCCCGAACTTCATTGGTGGGACATTACCAAGGTGTGATCAAGGTGATCGGGAATATTATTGCTCCACGATGTTAACACTATTTAAGCCATGGAGAAATGGACATAGTCTAAAGATTGAAGATCAGACTTGGGATGAATCCTTCATGGGACATCAGTTTTCACTACGTCAAGTTGAACTAATGAAAAATTTCAATCTTCGCTATGAATGCAATGACGCACGAGATGATTATTCTGCGAAAAGAAAAAAAGACTCTGACAAAGGTGGTTTCTTTGCGTCATGGGCAACCAACGATATGTTGGAGAATCTCGACGAATCTACACAAGCTTACGATGATGACGGCCCTATTGACACCACGTTAGATGAAAGCGCATACCTCTCATGTGGCCACTCGCCTGAGAGTGATAAAAAGATACGGCAGATGAACGAAATCGAAAGAATAGTTAAAAATGCTGGTTGGTTAGATGAAAGTCCAGATGGGGTCGATTCGATAGATACCACAGAATTCAGACCTACAGTAGTTGCTAATGGAAGTAAATGGCATTCTATTGTGCAAACTGCTAAGCAAGCAATACTACGTGACCGTATTAAAAATCTGCCTTCAGAAATTGAGAGGAAAGGAAATGATGATATCGATTCTAATGAAGTAAAAATAGGAGACATATCATATCTCAGAAAAAATTTCCAAGCTGAACAAGTTGAACAACAGAATATGATTGATGAAACTGTGACCGAATTTCATTTAAATACAGAACAGGAAAGAGCGTTTCGTATTGTTGCGAATCATGCCACTACAAGAAGATCACGACAATTAAAAATGTACTTGGGAGGTATGGGCGGAACAGGCAAGTCACAAGTCTTAAAAGCTTTAACTGCTTTCTTTAATAAAAGGAAAGAGTCACATAGGATAATGATTCTTGCTCCAACAGGTACAGCAGCTGCTCTTTTAAACGGATCGACATATCATTCGGCTCTTGGTATACCGATCGATAATGCCGAAGATATGAGAAATAATTTTACTGTACTGGCACAGGTGAGAGCACGACTTGATGGGGTAGACTACATTTTCTTGGACGAAATATCGATGGTAGCGTGTCATTCACTGTATAAGATAAGTGCACAACTGGCAAAGGCAAGAAACATTGTGGATGTGCCTTTTGGAGGAGTCAATATGATATTTGCCGGGGATTTCGCCCAACTCCCACCTGTGGGAGGAACCCCGTTGTATAGCAGTCTTGTTGGTACTTTGGTAGATGCTTCACAGACCACTAGAGGCCAACAGTCGGCGATCGGGAAGGCATTGTGGCATCAAGTGACTACCGTCGTGATACTGCGTCAAAACATGAGACAAACTACACAGACAGAAGATGATGCAAAACTTCGAACCACCTTGGAAAACATGAGATATGCAGCCTGTACTGTTGATGACATAAGATTTCTCCGCACCAGGATTGCTGGGAGACGGCCAGAACAGCCGAAACTGGCCGAAAGGCGATTCAGAAACGTATCTATCATAACTGCATGGAATTCTCATAAAGACAGATTAAATCGGCTTGGATGTGAACGTTTCGCAGCAGAAACTAATCAAAAACTGACTCATTTCTACTCCATTGATACTTTAGGAAAATATGAAGATCCTGCGATACAAAAGAAACGTGGTCGTCGAAAGAAGGGGGTTTCTGTCGAAAACCATAAGATTGGTTCACAGTTGCAAGACGTGCTGTGGAATCTGCAACATTCTGCCACGAATCAGATACCTGGGAAACTGTCTATTTGTATTGGGATGCCTGTAATGATAAAGAACAACGACGCCACGGAACTATGCATTACCAAAGGGCAGGAAGGATATGTGGTTGGGTGGCAATCAACAATAGGCCCCAGTGGACAACTTGTTCTGGACACACTATTTGTTAAACTTTGCAATCCAGCACGAACCATTAAAATAGATGGTCTACCAGATGACGTTGTGCCTCTAACAAAAAGTTCAAAAACAGTGGAATGCATCTGTCCGAGTGATTTGAAGTTGTATATAACTCGTAGTCAGGTTAATGTACTTCCCAACTTTTCAATGACCGATTATGGATCTCAAGGGAAAACTAGACCATTCAACGTCGTTGATCTCAATAACTGCAAGGATCATATGTCCTATTACACTTGCCTTTCAAGAAGTGCAACCTGCGAAGGAACGGTGTTGATACAAGGATTTGATGATCGAAAGATCACCAAAGGAGCATCGGGACATCTTCGCCAAGAATTTCGAGAGCATGAACTTTTAGATGAGATATCAAAACATATGTACAACGGAACTCTTCCTCCTCATATTAATGGCTATCTTCGCAATACTTTAATACGTCAATATCAGTTGTATAAAGGCACACAGCATGTGCCAAGCAATACTCCATACCCTTTAAAATGGACCAAAGAAGATCCTATGAATATGCTGCCTGTTGTCACCGACAGCCCTTGGATGATTGTCTCTGAAACAAAAAAACAAACTACTAACAATCTAACCGCCAAGGTTAATAATAAAAAATATGCTACACATACATTTGTTCCGGCTATAGGCAGTGTTGCTTTGAGCCCTCCAATAATTCATACCCGGAATGACAAAAGGAATGACAAAAAAAGGAAGATAGATGCAGTGGACGATGCAGTGGACGATGTGGGAGATGATTCCACAATGTCTAACAGTAAAAATACTAGCATGCCTGTTGGATTTGTGTGGGATGAACTGAATTACAGTTGTGCATACGACGCGCTATTCACTATTTTATATGATATTTGGATATACAAGCCTCTCAAATGGAGTAAATCGTTCGAATCTATCAGCCCTCATATGAGGACGTTATCTGATGGTTATAAAGATGTAACTAGGGGTAAAAGCTCGTTGGTAATTGTAAGAGACAATATTAGAAACTATCTCTACGAGGCCGATAACATGGCCTTTCCCCGTGGTAAGGTGGGCACCAGTGTAATCGATTTGGCGACAAAAATGCTCTGTGATGGTGATGCAGCAGGTATAGAAACCATAACTTGCATAAAGTGTAATAACCATATCGTCACGGATAGATCTCCAATGTTTGTTATGTATATAAAAGATAAGATCCATAAATCGATAAGTGAATGGTTTAAATATTGGCATGATGAACCAAGTGGATCATGTGTTAAATGTAAATCACCACAACAGTTGGCTAGACACTACAACAAGACTCCCAGACTTTTGATATTTAGTTTAGATGCCACGGATATTAACATCAGCAAAACCATAAAGGTGAAAGATGCTTCTGGCAAGCTTACAACACTTTGTTTGCGGGGAATAGTGTATTTAGGAGGCTTTCACTTCACTTCCAGAATCGTATCACCAAACAAAGATGTATGGTATCACGACGGAATGGAGACGAAACAAAAATGTATCAAAGATGGTAATCTCAGTGATTACACTGGTAAAAGGTTGCTGTCTTGCAGGAATAGAAAGGCAAGTGCCGTGATATATGCTAAAAAATAGCATGGTCATGTGAGCCTCTGCATAAGTCAAGGTCACGTGATCATGTGCATAGGCACCTAACTCTCAACATTACTGATTACGTGAGACGCATATGTCAAGTCATGTGAGCAT
>Ga0210402_10000938_pt1 | contig 31158 bp, 29 predicted proteins | sample IncBWC7MmetaG_FD_161055 | JGI IMG/M metagenome (GOLD analysis project Ga0210402, IMG submission 161055) | Forest soil microbial communities from Barre Woods Harvard Forest LTER site, Petersham, Massachusetts, United States - Inc-BW-C-7-M | ecosystem: Environmental > Terrestrial > Soil >...
CGGGTCCATATTCGACGCACCGCCCGCTTTTGCGGCCGCATTCGCCGCGGCGATCGCAACGGGCGTCTCAGGCGGCGCCGTCGCGCGCGCGATGTAAACGCGCGTGCCGCTATCGCGCCTGGCCACGCGCAGCAGGCCGAGATAGTGCATGTGATCGAGCAATTGCGTGCTGGCGTTCGATGACCCGCCAAACCAGTTGGTCACGCGACCATGCGAGAAGTGCGCGTCCACCTCTTTGGGGTGCACCGCGCCGCGTTCGCGCACGAAAGCGAGGATCGCGTCCACCCGCTTGGCGCGAACCGGCGAAGATTTGGACTGCACCCTGCGCGGATGCATCAAGGCGTGATGGGTGCGGGGAAGAAAACCGTAATTGACGAAGAAATCCTCCTCCAGCGCCAGCTTTGGATAGCGGCGCTCCAGGTCGCCCGCGTGATAACCGGCGACGCGGTGGCGCAGAGTCAGGTCCTGCGCACGAGCGGGTGCCCGGATCGGATCAGCCTGGACGAACCCGAGCTTCTCGATCGCACGCAGCAAGGTGGTCGGCTTGAACAGTGAACGTGCAATGGCGTAGCGACGCAGATGGCTCAAGGAAATGGGCATGCGGTACATTATGCCCATGTTGGAAACCATCGAAGTAGAGACGGCGCCGCAGCCGAACGCCGCCATCATATGGCTGCACGGGCTGGGCGCCGACGGTCACGATTTCGAACCCATTGTTCCCGAGCTGGTACCGCAAAGATCGCGCGCCTGGCGCTTTGTCTTTCCAAACGCCCCGACCCGTCCTGTGACCATCAATGGCGGAATGCGCATGCGCGCCTGGTACGACATCGTGGGGCTGGATCGGAAGGCCGTGGAAGATGCCGCCGGATTTCAGGATGCCGATCAAAAGGTTCGGGAGCTGATCGCCCGTGAAGTCGCGCGCGGCATTCCGGCGAGCCGCATCGTGCTCGCGGGCTTTTCCCAGGGAGGCGCCGTGTCGCTGTATACCGCGCCGCGCCTGCCGGAAAAGCTGGCCGGGATCCTGGCCCTATCCTGTTACCTGCCGCGGGAGAGCACGTTCAAGGCCGAGCGACAGCCGTCCAACGACGCCACGCCGATATTCATGGCCCACGGACAATTCGACGGCGTGGTCCCCACGATGCTGGGGCTGAAATCGCGGGATTATCTGAAGGCGCAGGGGTATAACGTCGAATGGCACGAGTACCCTATGGCGCATGCCGTTTGCGCCGAGGAAGTCGCCGATATTCGTCAATTCTTAATGCGTGTGCTGCCGTAAATGACCACCCCATCGCCAATCATGAAACGACTCAAGGTTGCTGCAACCAAGGCTACCGCGCGAGCGGCCGCCGCAAAGACCCGGGTGCGCGAAGCAAAGGCAGCGTTGAAACAGGCGCGCAAATTATTCAAAACGGAAAAGAGGGCGGCGAAGGAGGCGCGGCGAAAGGTGGACGCGGCGGTCGCCTCGGTCCGCAAACCGCCGGCCCCGAAACCCGTCCGCGCGCAAAAGCCCAGCCCCCCAAAGGCGGAGCCTAAAGCCGCCGCGAAAAAGAGCAAACCGCGCCGTGCCTCCAAACCGCGCGCTCCCAAAGACGCGAAGACGATGCGTTCGGCGGCGGAGGTGGCCAAATCGGTGATCGAGCGGCTGCACGCGCCGCCGCCGATATTGCCGCCTACACCCAACATTCCGGATGAATCGCCCGCTGCCGGCGAGTCGATTGCCGACGAGCCAACTAAAGTCTAGGAGCTGTCGGACAGCTTCCTAGTGCGGCGCGCCGGGCACGGTGCCGCCCGGGAAGAGAATCGTGATCAGGATGCTCAAGAAGAAGACCGCGAGCAGCCATAGCAGCTGACCCAGCACCCAAACGGCGAACGCCTTGCGTGTGGCCAGTCCCAAGATTTCGCTGAATCCCATGACTTGCAGAACGATGCTCCAGAAGAGCAGCAGCATGTAGGCCACCAACAGCGCTCGTAGGACGAAGGCGACGAACCCGTCTATCTCGACGGCTGGCTTGGCGACAACGGCTGCCTCGCCGACCAGCAGTGCCGTGAATATCCACAAAAGCAGCGACGCCGCCACGGGAATACCGCCATACGCCAGCACGTGAATTACCTGGTTGCGCGCGGACTTGCCGCCCGCGCGCGCGCCCAGCCGCCCATAGATGGCGGCAAATAGATACATGCTGACGACGCCACCCAAGGAGCCGAATATGAAGGAGTTGGCGATAATCTCGCCCGCGGTGCCGCCCAGCGGGGAAAGCTGGGTCCGGCCCACGATAATGGAGGTGGCGACGCCTTGAGCCGCGGCCAACAGGTAATCGGTGGCGCCGATCGGCCGTGCCGCCAGTTCACGGAACACGCGCCGCGGTCTCAGCCAAACATCTTTTATCGGGTGAATTTGTTCGGTGGTGGACACCCAAGGCAGCCTACGCAATCCGCGTGAGCGACTCCAGTGTTCACGCACAGATGACAGCAGACTTTTTCAGGGCTACTCTCACAGCGAGTTCGAACGATGTTTCAGGAGAAGGATGATCATGGCAAAAAAGAGCAAGTCGAAAAAGCGCAAGTCGAAGCGGCCGATGGCGAAGGCCAAACGTGGTTCGGTAAAACGATCGGCTAAGAAGAGTGCCGCGAAAAGAAAAGCGCGGCCGGTGAAGGCGAAGAAAAAGGTCAAGGCGAAAGCGAAGAAAGCAGTCAAAAAAGCTGCGCCCAAGAAGGCCGCGCCCAAGCGGGCCGCGCCCAAGAGGGCCGCGCCCGTCGCTGCGAAGCCGCCGGCGCCGAAGCCCGTCGTTGTGAAAGCACCGCCGAAGCCCAAGCCTGCGCCAATGATGCCGGCGCCTACGCTTTCGCCGCCTGCGATGCCGGCTGAGCCGGACATGCCGCCGGCGATGAATTCCGGCGTGGAATCATCGGGGATGTAGTTTTCGCCCTGACGGCAGTGGAGCCAAGGCTCCTAGGCGCGTATCAGCCCACTTAGAGGGCGCGCGCCGCTGCTGTCGGGGAAGACCCGTTTGGCCAAAGTATTTGCATCGACGTGCATGTGCTCGTCGAGCACGGCTTTGAATACGCTGCGCAAATCGAGCGTGGGCAAAAGATCGCGATTGTCGAGCAGTGCCGTGCTCTTGAGGCCCGGCCAGTCGGCGATGACCTGTCCGCCGCGAACGGCGCCGCCCACGAGGAAGGCACAACCGCCGGTTCCGTGGTCGGTGCCGCGCGTGCCGTTGACGGCCGCGGTCCGGCCGAATTCCGTGACGACAAGAACGGCAGTCTGCGGCCACAGTGGCCCCAAACCATCGGCCAACGATTTCAAACCCTTGTCGAGCCCTCCTAAGCGCGTGGCCAGAAGTCCTTTGGCGCCTCCTTGATTGGCGTGTGTGTCCCAGCCGCTCGCCTCGATGACCGCGATCTCGGGACCGCCGTCGCTGCGCATCAGCTCCGATGCCATGCGCGCCACCGCGCCGACCCGATCCGGATAACCGGCGCGCGCCGACCCCTTAACCAAAGAGCCTGAGTCCGCGGCGCCGTCCACCATTTTCTCGGTCTGCACCGCTTCGCTCAATCGAGCTGAGAACCAATCGTCTTTGGAGTAAAGATCCGCCAGGCGCGCCAACAAATCCTCATCGACATCCGGGGTGGCCTGCGGCGACTTGGAAATCACGGACGCTTCGCCGCGCAAAATCAGCGGCACATTCTGGCTGATGGCCACGGCACGATCGGCAGATTGCCCCTTGCCGCGCGGCAATGCGGCGAGAGCCCGATTGAGCCAGCCGTCAGCCGTGCCAATGGGTTTGGTGAGCCCATTCTCGAGCACGTTTTGACCGTCAAAATGCGATCGATCGCGGTAGGGCGAGGCCACGGCATGGAAGACGACCAGTTCGCCCGCGGCGAAACGCTCGTGCAAAAAACTCAAGGAAGGATGCAGCCCGAAGGTGTTATTCAGTGCCAATGCGCCATCGGGACCGCCCGGTGCGGCGATCGCCAGTTCGCGGTGCAGACTCGTGTAGTTAGGATCCCCGAAGGGGGGTGCGGCGGCCAAGCCATCGAGCGCGCCGCGCAAGATGACGACCACCAGGCGCGACGATCCGCCGGTGTGGGCAAACAGGGCATTGGGTATCGTGGCGGTCGCGGCCAGCGCACCCGCGCCGATCAGAAAGCGGCGCCGACCGGTGTTCATTGGCGAAGGCCTCGGCATGACTATCTCCGTTGAAACTCGGGGCTCATCAACAACAAAGCCACGGCCTGGCCGGAGGTGGCGGCGCGGCGCAGGGCGGTCAGGGTATCGGGGCGCGCATAGGCGCCTAAGCTTGCCGCGGCGAGATCAGCAGGCTCCATGCCGCTTTCATACTTGGCGCCGACGCGCGATGCCCACAGCACGCGGTGCATGAGCGCATCGGAGCCGTCCCAGCTCTTCGAGGTGTCCGGCCAGCCCGCCGGCGATCCCGGCGTGTATTGCCGCTGGCCCAACAGATCGAAGGTTCGAATGACTTCCTCCGGTTGTGCCGGCGAGACGTTCAATGCTCGAAGCGTCGAGAAGACGAAATCCTCGGGTGTCTTGAACTTGCGCGCATTGGCGTCCCAGGCCTCGGGAGATTCGATCAAGGCCGCATACACCTGCGGCAAGTCGCCGCCGGTTTTCAAAAAGGCGCGTCCGACCCGTTCCACAGCGGCCGGCGGCGGATCGTCCGCGATGAAATGCCGCACAAGCTTGGTGGCGATGAATTTGGCCGTTTCAGGCCGGCGCGCCAAATCGGCAAGCACGGCCTCGCCCTGACGCTGGCCCTGCTCCGTGTAGGTCTTGCCGAGAAACACTTTGGGGCCCGGCTCGTGCAAGTTATCGCGGAAATAGAACCGGCCCGGCACACCTCCCGCCAACCGGCCCTTGCCGCCGCCGATCGACCAGCCCGTGATGATTTGCGCGAAGCTCGTGACATCGGCCTGGCTGTAGCCGCCGTTCACTCCCAACGTGTGCAATTCAAGAATCTCGCGCGCGAGATTTTCATTGATGCCGAACTGGCGCTTGGGCTGGCGGATGTCCGCGTTGCGAAAGCGAAATTGCCCCGCGAATAACGCGGCGGTGGAATCCTTGCCCACCGAATATTGATTGTCGAGAAACGCGATCATGGCGGGGTGTTGCTCCACCGCCGTCAATAAATCGACAAAGCGCCCGCCGACATGCGGCCGGATGGCCTCGTTCTCCAGCGTGCCTGCGAGGCCATACACCACGCCCTTGTCCGCGGACACGGCGAAATGATTCGACCAGAAGTGCACCAGGCGTTCGGCGAACGGCCGAGACGTCAGCGCGGCGCTCTGCGCGCGCGCCAGGACCTGTGCGCGGTAGTGGGGTTGATAAGCTTCGCGCACGGCATTGAAGGCCGCTTTCGCATCCTGGCCTTCGGACGCGGATTCCTGTTTGATTTTCTGGCGCTCATCGCGCGCCGCCAGCAGGCCTGCATAAATTTGATCGGAGGACGCCAACGGTGCATTCACCGCCAGCGGCACGGCGCCTTTGATCTGCGCCATCAACCATGCACGAGGTTCATCCGCGACCGCGGAGAGATCTCCCGGCTTGGCGCCCAATCCGAATCGCAATACGGCGATTTCAGCTTGCATCATGCGCCTTTAACGGCACGGCGGCCGAAGGGTTGACCGGAGCCTGTCTCAAGTAACCACGCCGGAACGGATCGCCGGCGGTGCGCCGCAACACTCCACTGTTAACTCGCGCTTTGCGCGGCAAACAGAAAGTGCAAGGCCAGGGCGACTGCAATGAGCGCGATCACGACATTCAGCGCCACGCCGATGTGCGTCCAATAGCCCGGCGGAATGACGGCTGGATCCAAATTCTTGGCGATTTGACGAAATTGACGCGCGGAGATGAGCGCCACGGCCGCGCCCAGCAGCAGCAGCAAGATGCCCGCTGCCAGGGAAAAGCTGCGCGAGGCGCCCGATTCCGATTGATGCGCGACCATTTGCAGGAACAGTCCAAATCGCTCGACGACGAAACCGAATCCCATGAGTGCAATGGCGGTGCGTTGCCAGGCAAGCAGCGTGCGTTCGGCGGCGAACAGCACGCGAGGATCTGCCGTGTAGGACATTTTGGGCTCCTTAAACCGAAGCGCGAACTCGACCGGTCAGTGTAATCTGACATGTGCATCAGGTGGCACCCGATCCCGTCAAAACCTGAAGCCCGTGACAATGGCGATGCTTCATGCGGAAACCGGAAAGTACTATGGCATATGCTCGGCCCCAAGTGGTTTCGAAGGATGGCGAGTCGCTCGAGACGCCAGACGAACTGCCGCTGCGGGATGCAAATCCGCGCGGCCGCAGGATTTCCACGGCGGAGCTGCGCGAGATCGAGAGCTTGCGCGCCGTCAACGCTCACTTGCTGCGCGAGTTGACGGCCATGAAAGCGCGCGAAGCGGAAGCGCAAAAGTTGGCGGAGCGCGACGGGCTCACCGGCCTTTATAACCGCCGCCGCATGCTGGAACTTTTGGAGGCGGCGATCAGCGATGCCGTGCTGCAGGATCTGCACGTTGGATTGCTGTTCATCGACTTGAATGGATTCAAGGCAATCAATGACAAGTATGGTCACGCGGCCGGCGACAAAATTCTCATCACGGTGGCGACGCGCATCTCGGCGCGCGTGCGCACCGGCGATATCTGCTGCCGTTATGGCGGCGACGAATTCGTCGTGGTGTTGCCGGGAGTGCCGGATCCGTTCCCGGTAAGCCGCGTTGCCGATGCGATTCGCGAGCGCGTGTCGCTGCCTTATTGGATCGGCAACGATCAGCAGCAATTGACCGCTTCGATCGGTGAATCGATGTATCCCTATCACGGCGAGAATGCCGCACTGTTGGTGCATCGTGCCGACGAGGCCATGTATCGCCTCAAGTCGCGCATCGTGCGGCCGCCGCCACCAGCCCCCCGTGCACCGGAGCAGCGGCATACCCGCCGGCGCAACGACAAATCCAAACCGCGCTCGGGTGGTACTCCTTAAGCGACGGCGGTATGCTTGATCAAAATCCCGTCAACGGCGGGGGACAAAGGACGTTAGGTCCCTATGTTCCCTGATAACAGGAAATGATCATGAATCAACGCAAGTCGCTACTCGCAGCCGCTGCATTCGGGCTCGTCATCGCGGTGGCGCTGCCCGCATGCGTGGTGGTCCCCGATCAGGGTCATTATGCCGGGGGCGTCGTCATGGTTGCGCCGCCGCCGCTACGCGTGGAAGTCGCGGGCCCCCCGCCGTACGCCGGATACGTCTGGGTCGGCGGATACTGGGATTGGGTTGGCGGCCGGCATGTGTGGGTCGGGGGCCATTACGTAGCCCCCAGAAATGGGTATCACTGGGTCGGTCATGCCTGGGTGCGTGCCGGCGACGGCTGGCGCATGCGGCCGGGCCATTGGGAACGCGGCTACTAGGAACAACGCTAGCCCTCGATCATCGCGGCCGGCGCTGGATCATCGCGCGGCAGGCCACGACGAGCCCTGCTGAATCTCTCGAAGTTTCGGGCCGCCGCCGGCATCGAACCAATGTTCGATTAGCCGGAAGGAAATCGATACGCCCGGCGGCACGAGGGGCCTTCCTGACGCCAGATCGGCGCGCGTGAACCATTGCGCATCTTCCAGTTCATCATCGCGCCTGAGAATTTGCGTCGTCAGCGCGTGTGCCGTGAAGCCGAGCATCAGCGAAGAAGGAAACGGCCAGGGCTGCGAGGAATGATATTCGATCTGGTCCACCTTGATGCCGGTCTCCTCGAACACTTCGCGCGCCACCGCGTCCTCGAGCGATTCCCCGGGTTCCACAAAGCCCGCGATGGTGGAGTAGCGGCCGACCGGCCAGGAGGCCTGCCTTCCCAGCAGCGCGCGTTCGCCATCGCTGACCAACACAATGATCGCCGGATCCGTGCGCGGAAAATGTTCGTGCCGGCACGCGGGATTGGTGCAGATCAATACGTGGCCGCCTTTGGCGGCGAGCGTCGTGGCGCCGCACGTGCCGCAGAAACGGTGCCGGGCTCGCCACAACACCATGCCGCGCGCATAGCCCAATAGTCCCGCATCTTCGGCCGGCAGCAGCGAGGCCACCATGCGCAGATCCTCGAAGCGCGTTCCGGATTCGACCTGCGGCGCGTCGACCGATTCGATCTCGTAGGCAAACACGTCGATGTCGGCGAATCGGCCGAGAAGAATCAGCTCGTTGCCGTTGCGCAGCTGTTCGGGCACGGCCGACAATTCAAGCAGCGCGGCGCGCGGCGTTGCAGCTTCGACGATGAGATTGCGTGAACTCCAAACCGGAAGGTAGCGGCTGCGTTCATCGGACAGTGCGTTCGCAAACCACGCGGGGTCGCTGCGCAAATGCGCGGCGCGGTCCAGGTACGGACCGGCCAGGGTATTCCTTTGCTGCATGCAAACGATTCTAGCAGGGCGGGCCCTTCGCGGCGCTGTCGATGGCAACGTCGCAATTGCCGCAGGTCAGCTTGCGCTTGGCCAGCAGGTCCCGCACGCGCACGCCGCCGCAAATCGCGCAGCGCGCAATGCCGACTTCATCGTGGCGCGCCAATGCCAGCAGCAGAAACCACGCATGTTCGAACGAGATGTTCACCGGCTCGTGCATCTCCAAATAGGCTTCGTATGCACGGCACAGCAATGCCCCGGACTCCAGCGACCCGACGCGGTAGCGCGGCTCGACGCCGCGCTCGCCAGGGCCGACCAACCCGTACATCACGAACAGGCTCGCAAGCTGCGCCGCGTGAAAATTCAATTCCGGATTGCGGAAGAAAAATGCTGCTTGCCGCGGCGACTTGCCGCGGTGGCGCGTGACCTCGCGCGCATCGCCGCTCAACACATAGCTGCGGTATAGCTTGCGGATTCGATCGTCGCTCAAGCCCGTCCACTGGCGGATGGTGAACGTGCGGGCTTCGTGGCGGATCAGCCGCAGTGCAAGATCAAATTTCTGCCGGTCCCTCGTGTAGCGGTCGTCGGACACTCTCATGGCAGTCTCCTGTGCAATTCAAGCGTTTTTGGGATCAAAAAGAATTTGACAGAAATTTGTCACAAAGTTAGCGTGCTTGCCAAGAAGTTTTTCGACGCAAAAAGGGGCGATTTGTGCAGGAAGCATTCATCGGCAATTGGACCCGGCAGTCGTATGTTTCTCCTACGCATTTGACGTCGATGCGCGGCTTGAACCGCCGATTCCTCGATCTGGCCGGAACGGGGCTGCTCGCGCCCGGATTGGCCCGGCAGGTCGCGGGCCTTTTGCCCGTGCAGCGCGCCGCGGCTGCGAATTGTCCCTACGCCCTGTTCGACCTGCGATTTGGCGATGACGTTTACTGGCGCGAGCGCCTGCAGACCATGGGGAACTGGCGGATCGCGGATGAGCCCAAGATTCAAGCAGACACCGTCGATTTCGTGCAGCTTGCGCTTTTTTACACCTGGCACGTCGCTTCGAGCGCCGGCCTGGCGGCGCACCTGCTGCTCGGGATGCATGGCAATACGGCCGAGGCGTTTCGCGGCATCGCCGTCGATGCGCTGCCCTCATTGGCGCTCGCCGAAGCGCCAAATCTCACTGCCCGATGGAGCGGCTGCAGCGCCTACTGGACCGCCCTAATCGGCGCGGCGGCTCGCCCTGATAGTGCCGCGCTGCGCCGAGTCCAGCTCTCAGGACTGCAGCTTGCCGCAGCGGCTCAATTGCCAAGCGAGCCCCGCGAGGTTTAATCTAGTCGGCCCGTATGCATGCCTTAGTCCTTCGACAACTCACCAAAGTCTATAAAAACGGCATCAAAGCGCTCAAAGCCATCGACCTCGAGGTGGATGAGGGCGATTTCTTTGCGCTGCTCGGGCCCAATGGCGCCGGCAAAACCACGGCGATCGGGATCACGACTTCGCTGGTCAACAAAACCAGCGGCACCGTCGAGGTGTTCGGCCACGACATCGACCGGGAGCTGGAAGCGGCCAAATCATGCATCGGCCTCGTCCCGCAGGAAATCAACTTCAACATGTTCGAGAGCCCGTTCACCATTGTGGTGAATCAAGCCGGGTTTTACGGCATACCCCGGCCGCTCGCCAAGCAGCGCGCGGAGAAATATCTCAAGCAACTGCAGCTCTGGGACCGGCGCAATTCCATCGCGCGCTCGCTGTCGGGCGGCATGAAGCGGCGCCTCATGATCGCGCGGGCGCTCATGCACGAGCCGCGCCTGCTGATCCTGGACGAACCGACCGCCGGCGTCGATATCGAGATTCGCCGCTCCATGTGGGAATTCCTGCGCAACATCAACGAGCAGGGAACGACCATCATTCTGACCACGCACTACCTGGAAGAGGCGGAGAATCTGTGCCGCAACATTGCCATCATCGAGGGCGGCAACATCATCGAGCGCGACAGCATGGCCAATGTGCTGCGCAAGCTGCAGACCGAAGTGTTCGTTTTCAATCTACGCGAACCGCGCGCGGCCCCTCCGCAGCTGTCGGGTTTCACGGCATTGCTCGCCGATGATCACACCCTGGAAATCGAAATGTCGAAGAGCCAGAGCCTGAACGACATCTTCGCTCAGCTCTCGGCGCAGGGAATTGCCGTGAACAGCATGCGCAACAAGGTCAATCGCCTCGAGGAGTTGTTCATCCGCCTGGTCGACGGCAGCGTCAAGACCGCCGCCGCGAAGGCCTCGTAATGCCCGAGTCGCGCGCGCTGACCGATTGGATCGGCTTCAAGACCATCATCATCCGCGAATTCAGCCGCATCGTGCGGATCTGGGGGCAGACCATCGTGCCGCCGGGGGTCACGGCCACGCTGTACTTCGTCATCTTCGGCAGCTTGATCGGCAGGCGCGTCGGCCAGGTCGGCGGCTACGATTACATGCAGTTCATGGCGCCCGGCATCATCATGATGAACGTGATTCAAACCTCCTACGGCAATGTGGTGTCCTCTTTCTTCGGCGCGAAGTTCGGCAAGCACATCGAGGAGCTGTTGGTGTCGCCGCTGCCGAATTGGCTGATCGTCGCCGGCTACACCATGGGGGGAGTACTGCGCGGCGTGCTCGTCGGCGCCGTGGTGACGATCATTTCGCTGTTCTTCACGCATTTGTCGATCACGCACGTGCTCGCGATCGTCACGGCGGCATTCCTGACGAGTGTCATATTCTCGCTGGGCGGTTTCATCAATGCGCTGTTCGCGAAGAATTTCGATCAGATTTCCTGGTTCCCCACCTTCGTGCTGACGCCCCTGACCTATTTGGGCGGCGTGTTCTATTCGGTGACCATGCTGCCGGGCTGGGCGCACATGGCCTCGAAGGCCAATCCCATTTTGTACATGGTGAGCGCATTCCGCTTCGGCTTTCTCGGCACCTCGGATGTCGATTTGCGCCTGGCTTATGCCATCATGATTTCAGCCGCCGCCGCGATGTTCGCCTTGGCGGTAACCCTGTTGAACCGCGGCACCGGCATCCGCGAGTAGGAGAATTGAGTGGTAGATACGATTCCGCGCGGCATGAGCGCACTCATCGCCGCAATCGCCGGCTTCCTTATGGCGGCTGCCGCCGCGGCGGAAGCGCCGCCGGGCGCAAATGATCTTGAAGGATTTTCCAGCGCGGGCGCGGCGGCCGAAGCGCAGCTCGAGCAGCGCTTCGATTCGGACCTGTCGGCGGCGGAGCTGCGCTCCTGGCTGCAGCAGATGACCTCGGCGCCGAATCATGTGGGATCGCCTCACGACAAGGCGAATGCGGAATTTCAGCTCGCGAAGTTTCGCGAGTGGGGTTGGGATGCCTCCATCGAAACCTTTTCCGTGCTGTACCCGACACCGATCGAAGTGTCGGTGGAACTCATTGCACCCTCGCATTTCAAGGCGCTATTGAGCGAGCCGGCGATCGAAGGCGATGCGACCTCGACGCAAACCAAGGATGAGCTGCCGCCTTACAATGTGTACGGCGCCGACGGCGATGTGACGGCGGAACTGGTGTATGTCAACCAGGGCATGCCGGACGACTACAAGGAACTCGAGCGCGAAGGCATCAGCGTCAAAGGCCGCATCGTGCTGACGCGCTACGGCGGCGGCTGGCGCGGACTCAAACCGAAGCTGGCCTACGAACACGGCGCCGTCGGCTGCTTGATCTATTCCGATCCGCGCGACGATGGTTACGGGGTCGGCGACGCGTACCCGAAGGGCGGATATCGGCCGAAAGATGCCGTGCAGCGCGGTTCGGTGCAGGACCTGACCTTGTACAGCGGCGATCCGTTGACTCCCGGCGTAGGAGCCGTGCCCGGCGCCAAGCGTCTGGCGCTCAAAGACGCCAAGACCCTGCTGAAAATTCCCGTACTGCCCATTTCCTACGCCGACGCCGAGCCCTTGCTCGCCGCGTTGGGCGGCCGCGTGGCGTCGCCATCATGGCGCGGCGGCTTGCCGCTGACGTATCACGTCGGGCCGGGACCGGCGCAAGTCCATATGAAAGTGCTGTCCGAGTGGAGTCAAAAGCCGATCTACGATGTGGTGGCGAAAATTCGCGGCAGCGATGCGCCCGATCAATGGATCATTCGCGGCAACCATCACGATGGATGGGTATTCGGCGCGCTCGATCCGCTCGGAGGCCAGATCGCATTGATGGCGGAAGCCAAGTCGATCGGCAAATTGGTGCGGGAAGGATGGCGGCCGCGCCGCACCTTGGTCTACAACAGCTGGGACGGCGAAGAGCCGGGGCTGCTGGGCTCCACGGAGTGGGCGGAACAGCATGCCGCGGAGCTGAAACTCAAGGCGGTGCTTTACGTCAATTCCGATACGAACGGACGCGGCTTTCTGCAGGCCGAGGGCAGCCACGCCGTGCAGCATTTCCTGAGCGAAGTGGCTCGGGATGTGAAGGATCCGGAAACCGGCGCGACGGTGTTGGCTCGATCACTCGCCGAACGGCGCGTCTCGAGCTATGAGCCGAATCGCGCCGATGCCGCCGCACGCACCACGAGTTCCAACGGCGACCTGCAGCTGGGTGCGCTGGGATCCGGCTCGGACTACACGCCATTCCTGCAGCATCTGGGGATCAACTCGGTCAACCTAGGGTTCGAAGGTGAAATTCAATATGGCGTATATCACTCCGCCTACGATTCATTCGACCACTTCCGGCGGTTCGTCGATCCTAAGTTCGAATACGGTGTAACGCTTGCAAAAGTGGCGGGCCGCATCATGCTGCGCGCCGCGCAGGCCGACCTCATCCCGGTGCGAGAGAGCGATTTTGCAGCTTCGATTGCAGGCTACGCTGACGAGCTGCATAAGCTCGCCGACGGCATGCGCGCCAAAACCGGGGAGCTGACCAAGCTGCTGGAGGACGATTCCTACAAGTTGACGACGAATCCGGACTATCCCCGTGCTCCGCCGGCGCGCGTCGCGGAAGTACCGTACTTGAATTTTGCCGAACTCGACAACGCCGTCGCGAAGTTGGAGCAAAGTGCCAAGTCCTTCGACAAGGAATATGCGCGGCTGAACTCCAGCAGCGATCCGGCCAACCGGCTCGAGCGCGAACGGGTGAATTCGACCCTCGCCATTCTCGAGCAAAGCCTGATGGATTCGCATGGCTTGCCCGGCCGGGAGTGGTACCAGCACATGATATATGCGCCGGGACTGCATACCGGGTATGGCGTCAAGACCTTGCCGGGAATCCGCGAGGCGATCGAAGAACGCCGCTGGGACGAGGCCAACCAATACATGGGGGTGGTCTCGCGCGCGCTCAACGCCTACAGTGGCCGGATGGACCGCGCCATCGCGGCACCGTAGACTGCATAAATAATTTTAAGGAGTGGGTAATGACCGAAGAGAAGCAGCAAAAATTCACGGCCAAAGTGCGCCGCGGTTTGGTCTGGGTGCATTCCGTCGCAGCCGCGGAACTCGCCAAGAAAAAGGCGGAAGCCACGGGTGTCCGGATCGAAGGATTTACCGCCAGTGAACTTGCCGATGTGGAATCCGCGCTGACCTGGATTTCCCAGAACAAGGAATCGCCGAGCGCCGATCCGGCTTAAGCTTGCGGGGCGCCACGTTCGGCCCTACGCTTCAGCTTAAGGCAAGGACGCGCTGCATGCTCGTCGCGATTTCGCGACGGGCATGAGCGATGGCGCGGAGACCTAAGGCTGAACTGACTGCGCTACACTAAATATTATGGCCCGCAAAAGCGCCTTAGTCGTCGACGATTCCAAGTCAGCTCGCGTCATTTTGAGCCGCATGCTCGAAAAGTACGACATCGAAGTCGACATGGCCGAGTCGGCCGAGCAAGCCATCGAGTATCTGAAAAGCAACCGGCCTGACGCCATATTCATGGACCATCTCATGCCCGGCATGGATGGATTGCAAGCGGTGAAGGCCATCAAGGGCAATCCGCAGACCGCGATGATCCCAATCATGATGTACACCTCGCAGGAGGGGGAACTGTACGTCGGTCAGGCGCGCGCCTTGGGCGCGATGGGGGTTTTACCCAAGCAGGTGCGTCCCGTCGACGTGTCGAAAGTACTGTACGAGCTGCACTTGTTGCCGGATCGGCGCGACATGGCGGAGCCCGCCCTGCACCCCGTCGAGATCGACTCCGGCATCCCGGTCGAACGGCCGCCGACGAGGCCCGCGGGGAGCGGACCCATCGACTGGGGGCGCCGCATCGAGACCGCGGTAAAAGACCAAGCGGTGGACATTCGCCGCTTCATCGTCGCGAGCCTGGATAGTTTTTCGACGCGCATCGTCAGCGATGTGCGCAACTCCATGCCGATTCAGGGCGCCGACCCGATTGCACCCCTGCCGCCGCCGCCGAAGTCGCCCTGGCCCTGGATCGCCGGCATCTTGGCGGCGTGCCTCGTCGCAGCCGTATTCGCCGCGAGTTGGGTGAGCACGCGCAACGATCTGGCGAGCGCGCGCGCCGAGCTCGCGGGATTGAAATCAAGCAATACCGAACTGCAGCGCTCGAGGCTGGATCTCGCCGCCGCTGTCAAGGATCTGACCGCCGCGCTTGGCGCAGCGGGCGCGGGCACGCAAGGCGCCGCCGGCGGGTCCGGTGCTGCGATGGGCCCGCCGCGGGTGGAACCGGTGCCCTACGGTGAAATCGCTTTTGACCGCAGCCGTCTGGAAGTGCTGCGCGATCTTTTGCTGAAACTCGAGGCGCAGAATTTTCGCGGCGTCGTGAAGATCACCAGTTCGGCGGGAATATTTTGCCTCTCCGGGAACGCCACCGACGGCTATGCTCCGGCGGCCCCCACGCTGCTCGTCAATCGCTGCGATCTGATCGGCAATCCGCTGGATGATGCGCTGTCGGGCCAGCAACGCCAGTCGTTGGCATTTGCGAATTTAGTGGCGGGCGTGCGTCAACGCACGGCGGGCGCCATTACGGTCGCCTTGGAAAGCACCGGGTCCGGGCACCCGAGCACGCCGTATCCGGCGCGAACCGAGAGCCTGACTGCCGCCGAGTGGAACAAGGCCGCGGCGGCAAACAATCGAGTCGAGTTCAACGTTGAGTCCAGCACGCCTTGAGCGCGCCCTAAAAGGCGATCCTGACGAAGAATTCGGGACCCTTGGAATTGAAATCGAAAAACCCCGCCTGCTTGGTCTGCCTCGAGACGAGGTCTGCCCGCAGTATGCTGTAGCCCAGCGCGAAGGAGATGTTCGGACGCAGACGATAGAGAGCATCCAGCTCATAGATGCCGAGCGATCCGTCGAGATGATCCACGCGAACTTTCAAGTATTGCGCGCGGGCGTCAAAGTAGAACCGCTTGCTCAGGATATAGCTGGCGTCCAATCCCAATGTCGGGAACGGGCCGGCTTGATCTTCGGTTTGATCCACGTGGCGCGTGGAAGTCTGAACACGGGCCCGCGCGGAGATGTCGGTATCGCTGACGCCGAGCGTCGCGGCGACTTCGTACTTGTCGCTGTGCAGGAATGAATAGCCGTAGGTGATGCCGAAGGTGCGAATCGACAGGTCGGAATTCAAGGGATCGCCGGGCTGCAGAACGACGTCGCGGAAGACGATGGGCTGGGTCACCGTGCTCGAAGCGGAGCGATCCAGCGAAAAGTAATCGAATCGCAATCGGTGGCGCTCGCCGACGCGCACCATGGCTTGGATCTTGGCTTCATAGTCGGACTTGTCCAGTCCGAACACATCCTCTGCATTGACCGGCGTCCCCGAAATTCCTGTGCTGCTGTTCAGCTGAAGATCGGTGGTGTTGGAAAGGTGAACGACACCCAGGGATAAGCGGACCCGCTCCTCGGTGGGGCTGAGATAGTCCTCCGCGTGCGCCAGCGTGGCGAACAATGCCAGCGACGCCAGGACCACACCACTTTTCTTCATGCCGGTCTCCTCAAAATCAACAGGTCCGTTTCGGCGCGCTTCGTGCGCGCCGGCAAGGAGGGCCTGATACGCTGCATTACATGGGCTGCAGCCGCTCGCCACCCCGTCAGTTTGCCGCCATAGATGCATAGCACGCGCGGGCGTACGTCTCGATCCGTGGTGAATATGGTCTCGCGCGACCGGTCGAAAGCCGCCTGGCTGGCGGCGGGCAGGACCCTTAAGCCCGCGAAGCGCTCCGTGATGTCATCGCGCGTCAAGCTGCTCAAGGCGGGAAAGTAGTGCCGAACCACCGCCAGCAGATATTCCTCTTCCGCAGGCTGTGGGCGCACTTGGTCGGGATCGCCGTGATACGGCGTCTCGGTCGTGCCAATCAGGGTCGCGCCGGCCCACGGCATGACGAACACCGCGCGTCCGTCCGTCGGGCTCTCGACGTAATAAATGCCTGCCGTCAATGGATGAGGAATCACGATGTGCGTGCCCTGCACCAGGTCCACATCCGGTATGGCAATGGCGGGTTCGACGGCCGCTGCCACTTGCATCGCCCAAGGTCCTGCCGCATTGATCAGCACGCGAGCCCGGCACTCCACCGTCGCGCCCGCCGCGGCGTAAGTCACGGTCGCATGATCCTCGCGGAGAATCCCGCGAATATATGTTGCCGGCATCGCAAGTTCAGCGCCGAGCCCCAGCGCCGATTTCACCACCGCGCGGGTCAGCAATGCGTCGTTGGTCTGCGCATCGTGATAGCGGATGACGGCATCGAGATCCTGCGTCTTCAAGCCGTCGAGCTGCGGCCATTCGCTTTTGGGCACGCTGCCGAAGCGCGTGGCCGCGTCGAAGCCGCCGAGCAAGGCATAAATCCACAGCCCGATTTTCAACTGCCAGGGCCGGCGACGGGTGTCGCGATAGACCGGAATATAGAACGGTTTGAGCTCCACCAGCTCGGAGGCGATGCGCAGATGAATGGCGCGTTCGCGCAGGCTCTCGCGCACCAGAGCGAATTGCCCGGATTCCAGGTAGCGCAGTCCGCCGTGAATCAGCTTGCTGGAACGGCTCGAAGTGCCGGCCGCGAGAGCTTGTCGCTCGATGAGCAACGCGCTATGGCCGGCCGCCGCGGCGGCTTGGAGCACGCCGGCGCCATGAATGCCGCCGCCGATGATGACCACATCGTATTCTTTCATTTGCGCTTGAGGGTTGGTCCAGGCGTAAGGATGCGTGATTGCGCGCGAACACACCAACTCTGTCGCCATTCGCGAACAGTCGCGCGTGGATTCAGCCGGTGCTGGCCTTGGGGTCGCGTTTTTCTTCGAATTGCATGACCGGCGTGTCCGACGTGACTTCGATTTCTCCATCGACGATCGCGCCCTTGGCGATGGCGACGGTACGCGCACTGACCTTGCCGCGAATGACCGCCGTATAGCCGATCTCCAGCTTATCCTTGACGATCAAGCCGCCCGTGATGGTTCCCGCGACGATCGCCTGCTGTGCCCGGACCTGCCCGTGCCAGCTGCCGGATGCCGACAAATTCAGCGCCCCGTCCAGCTCGCCGTCGCCATGCACTTCGCCGGAAACCACGAATTGGCCGGTGCCGCGGATGTCGCCTACAAACACCGAATTCGCTCCGATGAAGGTGGGCGTGGCTGAATTGCGGTCCAGGAAGCGGCGTTTTTCTTGGGTCATGAGCCTTCTTATCCTATCGGGATTGCCCGTGGTGTGACGAGCTTGGCGTCGCGAATCGAAGTAGAATGCCGCATCTTCTTAAGCCTCCGCAGAGTGTGAAAATGGTCATCAAACATGCGTTTTTGGTCCTGTCCTTGACGGTGGCGCTGGCCCTGTCGGGATGCAGCCGCCAGCAGAGCGACTGGGAGAAAACCCGGACAGCGAACACCGCGGATGCTTACGAGCTGTTCTTGAAGAAATATCCGAGCGGCGAATTCACCGGTCAGGCCAAGGCGCAGCTCAAGGGACTCTACGAAGAACGGGACTGGCAAAAAGCGCGCGATACCGACACGCTCGACGCCTACCAGGCATTTTTGAAGCAATATCCGGAAGGCAAATGGACCGAAGAAGCGCGAATTCGCGTCGAGAATTTCACGCTGGCCTCCGCACCCTCGACGCCGTCGCCGGCGGGCACTGAATCACCGTCGCCGCAAGCCGCACCGCCGCCGCCTGCGCCCATCGCGAAGCCGTCGAGGCCGGCACAGGCCAAAGCAACGGCATCGAGCGCGCATGCGACGAAGCTGCAGGGATCCTATGGCGTGCAGCTCGGCGCATTCAAATCCGGAGCCGATGCCGCGAACGCTCGTTGGGCGAGGCTCGACAAGGAATATCCCAGTTTGTTGTCGGGACTCACTCCCAAAGTTTCGCCGAAGAAGGTTGCATCGGGAACGCTGTATCGCTTGCAGGTCGCCAGCCTCAGCGAAAAGCGTGCGAACTCGATTTGCCAAGCGCTGAAGGCCCATTCCCAAGCCTGCGTGCTCATACACCCTTAAGGTCCTCATGGGGCCTTAGGATTGGCGATGTGCGTCAGCACCCGACAATTCTGGTCACCTCCGCGCAACCGCGTGCGCTCCTAAACTACTGATTTTTATTGGATTCATGGGCTGGCACGCGACTTGCTCCTAACTCGGTATGGAGTCCAAAGTCGTCGCTCTGTTGGCCGCCGAGGGTAACCGCGAGGCCACGCTGCTGGTTCGCCGCGGCGACGGTCAGTTTGCACTCGCCAGAATTGACGCGCGCTTAGGCGAGGCCGCGCGGCTTGCCGCCCGCTATGCGCCCCAGCCTCAGTATCGCGCGGTACTGGAGACCGCCACCAAGCGATAGGTTTCACGATTTTGGGTCACCCCCGAGGCGCCGCGGTTTAAGCTTCCCCCTCCCGCTCGCGGCGCCTTTTTTTTACTTACACAATTCATCTTTACTGCCGCGATTCATCGAGCCGCGATCCATCGGCTAGTTCGTCCAACAGAAACGCGTATTCCATCGCGATCTCTCGATAGCGCTGGAATCGCCCGGCTTTGCCGCCATGGCCCGCTTCCATCTCCACATGCAGAAGCAGGCGCTGTTGATCGGTCTTCAACGCGCGAAGCTTCGCCACCCATTTGGCCGGCTCGTAATATTGAACTTGGCTGTCCCAAAGACCGGTCGTGATGAACATGGCCGGATAGGCCCGGCGGCCGACGTTGTCGTAAGGTGAATAGGACAGCATGTAATCGTAATATTCCCGGTCTTTGGGATCGCCCCATTCGTCGTATTCGTTGGTGGTGAGCGGGATGGTCTCATCGAGCATGGTGGTCACCACGTCGACGAACGGCACTTGCGCAACGATGCCCCGGTAATCGCCGGCGTCCATGTTGGCAACCGCCCCCATCAGCAATCCGCCCGCGCTGCCTCCCATTGCAAATACCTTGTTGCGGGCGGCGTATCCGCGTTCCACCAGCGCGCGGGTGACATCCAGAAAATCGTTGAAGGAATTTTTCTTATGCAGTTTCCTTCCTAAGTCGTACCACGCGCGGCCCATTTCCTGGCCGCCGCGCACATGGGCGATGGCGTATACAAAGCCGCGATCCAACAGGCTAAGCCTCGCCGAGGAAAAACTCGGATCCATCGAAAGACCGTAAGCCCCGTAACCGTATTGCAGCAGCGGAGCCGTGCCATTGCGCTCAAACCCCAGGCGGTAGACCAGCGACACCGGAATCTGCGCCCCGTCGCGCGCCGGTACGAAGAGAAGTTCGGTGGCGTACTGCTTGGGATCAAAACTGCCCAGCACCGGATCGCGCTTCAACAGCACCTGCTCGCCGGTGCGCGTGTCATAGTCGTAGAGCGTCGTCGGCGTGGTCAGCGAGGAATAGGCGTAGCGCACGACGCTTACGTTCAATTCCGGATTGACGGAGATCGACGTGGCGTACGCGGCCTCATTGCTGGCAATGAAGAATTCAGCGGCGCCGTTGAGCGGACGGATGCAGATTTTGCGCAAGCCGCCGCTGCGCACCGACACCGCGAGAAACTCATCGAATACGTCGAAGTCCTCAATGTAGGTATCGTCTCGATGCGCCATGAGGTCCACCCACAGGGCGCGGTTGCTGTGTGCGCCGATGGGCGCGGCACTCAAGCGAAAATTGCGTGCCTGCCAGTTGGACCTGACGATGAATTGTTCGCCGAGATGCTCGATGTCGTATTCATGATCGGCTTCTTCGGGGAGGAAAATCTCAAAGCGCAGCTGCGGATCGTCGGCGCGCGCATACCGCCACTCGGAAGACAGGGTGCTTTCCATGTGCAGGAAAATGAACGCGTCGGATTTTGATTTGGTCACGCCGGTGTAAAAGCGCTTGTCGGTCTGCTCGAAAATCAACGCATCGTGCTTGGGATCCTCGCCGAGCACGTGTTGCCGAACAAACGTCCCGAGCAGGGTCTCGGGATCCTTCTCGACATAGAGCAGGGTCTTATTGTCATTGGCCCAGGCCAAGTCAGGTTCAACGTTGGGGATGGCGACCGCTAGAATTTCCTGAGCTGCCAGATTCTTGAATCGCAGGGTGAATTGCCGCCGCCCCACCGTGTCTTCGCAAAAAGCCAGCCACTGTGAATCGGGCGAGATCTCCAGGGCGCCTACACGGTAGTAGCCGTGATCCACGGCGTGCAGGTTCGCATCCAGCAAGATTTCCTCGGGTGCCTCTGCTAAGTCTTTGCGCCGCACAAAAATGGGATGCTCCTTGCCGGGCTCGAAACGCGTGCTGTACCAATAGCCGTTCTTGCGGTAGGGCACCGTGGAGTCGTCCTGCTTGAGGCGGGCATAAATTTCGTCGTACAGGGCGTCTTCCAGCGGTTTGGCATGAGCCATGCTGCGCTCGCGAAACGCGTTTTCTTGCCGAAGATACGCCAGCACATCAGGATTGCTGCGCTCGTCGTCTCGCAGCCAGTAATAGGGGTCCATCCGCTCGCCAAATGGCGATTTGACCCGGTACGGCCGCACGGCGGCAACGGGAGCTTGGGATTGCGAATCGTTCATTTTTTTGGGTTGTCCTGGTATGAGGCACGAGTATAGTCAAGAGGGCCGAGGTCGTCCGAATGCGGCCATAAACGGGGGGTATATGCAGACCGTGAGCCAATTGCTTCAGGCCAAGGGAAGCCAGATTTTCTCGGTCGCTCCGCAGGATTCCGTGCTGCACGCGATCGAAATCATGGCGACGCGGCATGTCGGCGCGCTGCTCGTGATGCAGGAGGGCGCATTGCTCGGGATCATTTCCGAGCGCGACTATGCGCGCAAGGTCATACTCAAGAATCGCTCATCGCATGACACGCCGGTCAGCGACATCATGAGCTCGCCGGCGGTGAGCGTGACACCGGATGATACCGTGCATCACTGCATGGAGCTGATGACCGACGGGCGATTTAGACATCTGCCGGTGGTGAAGTCGGGGCGCGTCGTGGGCATGCTGTCCATCGGCGATCTCGTCAAAGCTGTCATCCAAGAGCAAAGCCAACACATCGAGCAGCTGGAGCGCTACATCGCCGGTTGAGTCATCGGGCTTGTGGACCGGCCGCGGCGAGGCTGGCTTTCCTCGCGACCAAGCGGAAATTCTTGGCAGCTGCGTCGCGCGAAAGGGCTTTGAGCGTTGCGCGAGAATCGGCGATGGATGATGGTGAATCGATGCCGGCGGCGGCCAGGCGAGCTTCGAACTCATAACCTCGTAGTCCGTATTTTTTCGCCTCGGCGATGATGTTGGCCAAGAGGTTCCGTGCTTCAATCAATTGGCCGAGTGCCGCGCGAACGCGCGCTTCCGTGATGGCGAGCTTAAGGCGCGCGAGGCGGTGTTGGCTGCCCGAGGCCTTGGCACGGGCGCGGTTCAGTTCTTGATCGGCTTCGGCGGGTTTGCCCATGCCCAGCAACGCGGATGCCAAAACGGCGCGGGCAACGATTTCATCATCCCGCAGGTTCTCTGTTTGAAATTCCGCCAACGCAGTCTCGGCCAATTTCGCGGCCGCGGCGAATCCGCCTTCCTCGATCTCGATCTCGGCCAAGCTAACGCTGCTTTCCTTCGCATTGCCTTTCTCGCCGAGTGAATTGCGAATCTCCAGGGCACTCTGCGCCAATATCTTCGCCTCAGGAACCTGATCCTGCTGCAGCAAGAGCTCCGCCAGCGCATTCGAGGCGACCGCGGACAGGTGTTTTTCGCCCGTTTCGCGCGCCAGGTTGAGGGCTTGTTGCAAATCCTGTTCGGCGGCGGCGAGGTCGCCGCTCGCGGTCAGCACTTCGCCCAAGCCTTCCAGTGGATAGCCGAGGGTGCTGGTTCGACCGCCGGCCCTGCGTATTTCCAACGCCTCCTCGAAACTCTTCTTGGCCTCGGAGAGCGCCCCCTGATTGAGAAGCGTCGCACCCAGGTTGTCCGAGCTCACGGCAATTCCTTCCTGGTCGCCCAGTTTGCGCCGTATCGCGAGGGCGTTCTGCAAGGTCGCGGCGGCGCCGCGCAGATCGCCTTGCAGTACCAGATCCGTGGCGATGTTGTTCAAAGTATTGCCGGCGCCGCGCTCATCGCCAATCTCCCGGAACACGGCCAGCGCGTCGGCGGACAGGCGCTGGGCCGCGGCCAGATCTCCTTCGTCGCCGATGACATTGGCGATGTTGTCCAGCGCGCCGGCCGTGCCGCGCTTGTTGCCGATGGCCCGGTAAATCTCCAGCGCCTCACGGAATGTTTTCTTTGCCTCGCTCAATTCCCCGGCCTGGTAATAGGTGTTGGCGCGGGTGTTGAGCGCCGCCGCGAGTCCGCCGCGATCTCCCGTCGATCGATAGATTGCCTCGGCCGCTTGCGCACTGGTCAACGCCCGGCTGACGTCTCCGGTGTATCCCTGCGCGATGGCTCGCTCGATGCCGGCCCGTGCTTCCACGGAGCGCATCCCCCTTTCTTTGCCCTTGCGGATCGCCGCGGCCGCGGCCGTTCCGGCGCGCCGATAGTCGCCGAGGGTCCGCGCGGCCGTGGCCTCGGCGAGATCGATCCGCGGATCGTCGCGCGCCGGAGCCGGCAGGCCTCGCAGAGCCTCGATGCCCTGCAATGCGTCGTTGCCCGATCCCGCACCCACCTGTGCCTCGGCCAAGCGCAGTCCATAGTCCAGGTTATCCGGAAAGAAACTAAAGAGCGCCTTGTAGATTTCAGCCGCCCTCTTCCAGTCGTGTAGTGTTTGGCGGTACAACGCTTCCACATTGAGCTGGTCTTCGCGCGCGAGTTTGGACGAAAGCCCAAAGGCCTGCCGCGCTGCTGCGACCGCTTTGTCGTCATAGCCCAGCGCCAACCACGCCGCCGCCAGCGCCGCATATGCTCGCCCATTGGCAGGCTCCGCGGCGATCGCTTGTTCTTGAAACTGGACGGCAGCCACCGCATCAAATTCGCGCAGGCTCCGTACGCCTTCGGCGTATAAGCGAGACGCCGCGGAGTTAGCCGGTATCGCCGCCCGAACCGCACTGGCCTCGGCCGCTGTCACCTCGGGTATTCCGAGTGTTGTGCGGATTGCTGCGCCGAGGCGTGCCGCCAATTCCGGAAGTCGCGACTCGGTCGCGGTGAGAGACGAGGCGGTGAGAGTTTCGCCGGTCGCCGAACTTTCGAGACGAAAGTCCAGCCGAACTGCTCCGTCCGATTCCTCGCCCAGGTCAAAATACGACCCGACCAGCACGAAGTCGGCGCCCAAATTCTTGTGCACTCGCTGCAGCTGATCGGCGGAATATCCCGGCTCGTCCTCGAGCGCAAGATCCGCTTTCATCTGTGCGACGCTGCCGCCGGATATGGCGCGAAGTTTCTCGCCTGCGGCCAGTTCCGTATTGAGCATCTCCGCCAGCGCCGTGGACAGCCATGCGGTCTGCGGACGATTGGAAAGATTCCTGAATCCCAGAACGGCAATTGCCGGGCGGGTGCGGATCGGGGCAATGGCCGCACCCGCAAATCCCGCGCTGCCCGGGCGGTGCGAGGCGACCCAGCCCGCGCTCAATCCCACGACGGCCAGCATGAACAACGCCGCGGACACCAGCACTGCATTGCGCCGAAGGAATTTCCCTGCCCGATAGGCAATCGAATCGCGGCGTGCCAACACCGGTACGCCGACCAAGTGGCGCTGAATGTCCGCGGCAAAATCCGCGACCGATGCGTAGCGGCGCTGCGGTTCTTTGCAAAGGGCCTTCAACACGATGGTATCGAGGTCGCCGGCCAGCATGCGACTGAGCTTCTCGGACTTGGCCTCGCGCGTGCTGCTGACCGCCGCGGGCGTGATGGTTGTGCTCCTGCCATCAAACCCCGCAACCGTTTCGGATGAGCGCACGGCGATGCTGGGCGGGGGCGGCTGCGTGTCGCAGATCGCTTCGGCAATGCCCTGCGGCGAGAGGTTGCGGATTTGATAGGGACGGTGACCGGTCAGCAGTAAATAGAGCATTGCGCCGAGCGAATACACGTCGGTGGACGCGCTCACCGGCTCGCCGCGCACCTGCTCCGGACTGGCGTATTCAGGGGTCAGCATGCGCATGGTTTGGCGGGTCAGATCGACGGGGCCGGGAAACGCGACCGTGTCCAGGATTTTCGCGATGCCGAAGTCCAGCAATTTCGGCACACCCTCGCCGGTGACCAGCACATTGGCAGGCTTCAGGTCGCGGTGAATCACCTGATTCTTGTGTGCGTATTGCACGGCGCCGCACACCGCGGCGAAGAGCGTCAGGCGTTCGCGCACCGGCAGATGATGCGCATCGCAGTATTCGTCGATGGGACGGCCGGCGATGAGCTCCATGACGAAGAAGGGCAGACCTTCCTCGGTATTGCCGCCATCGAGCAATCGAGCCACGTTGGGGTGTTCGAGATTAGCGAGAATTTGCCGCTCGGTCTTGAATCGCCCGGACGCCGAACTGCTGCCGAAGGCATTCTTCAAAATCTTGAGGGCCACTTCCTTGCTGTACTGATCGTCCGCTCGTGCAGCCCGATACACGGTTCCCATCCCGCCCTCGCCCAACTCCTCGAGCAGGCGATAAGCGCCGATTTGGCGCCCCACCCAGGGCTCGAGCCGGGACGGATCGAGCAGATGAGCGTGCGCGATCAGAGCCGGTTGGTCCAAGAGACCACTGGATCGCTCGTAGGAGTGCACCAACACTTCGACGAACTGCCGAACGGAAGCCTCGCAGCCGGTCCGATCAAGATACGAGGATCTCTCTTCAGCAGGCAGTTCCAACACGGAATCGACGAGATCGAGCGCTTGCTTCCCTGTGAACGGCATCACCCTGCCTCTGGCAAGTCATTTTCTATTGCGCGCATGCTAACACTCTGTAAAGTGCGCATCCGGATTGACTTTCGGGCTGCATAACCTATAGTTTTTAAAGGGAATTTACACACCATCAGCCGGCTTCCTAAGAAGGCCCTGCGAGGCTAAGCGCGTGGCGGACGCTTCACCAGATGAGATCACCAGGCTGCTTGCCGATTGGAGCGGGGGCGATGAGAAAGCGCTGAATGCGCTCACGCCGCTGATCTACGAAGAATTACGGCGCCTCGCACGCAGGTACATGCGCCGCGAGCGCCCCAATCATACGCTGCAGAGCACGGCGTTGGTCCATGAGGCGTATGTCAGGCTGTTGGGCCAAGAGGTGGAGTGGAAAAGCCGCGCGCATTTCTATGCCATTGCCGCCAAGATGATGCGCCGCATTTTGCTGGACCACGCCAAGAGTCATAAAGCCTCCAAGCGCGGATCGGGAATTCCCGCCGAGTCCTTGGACGAACCGCTGCTGGTCGCCGAAAAGTCAGCGCACGAGCTCGTTGCGCTGGACGACGCGCTGACTGAGCTGGCGAAGGTCGATCCCCAGCGCAGCGAGATCGTCGAGCTGCGTTATTTCGGGGGGCTGTCGAACGAAGAGAGCGCGCAGGTGCTGGGGATCTCTCCTGCCACCGTGCAGCGGCAATGGACCGGTGCCAAGGCGTGGCTATACAACCAGCTGAGCGAGCATAAGGACGCATAGGTGCCGGCTTACCGGGTGCCGTCAATGCGCGCAGCCATCGATTTGGATCGATCGACAGCGCCTTCCGCTTCATCATAGGCGCGCACCAGTCCCTCTACATATTCGCGCAAGGCCGAATCGAGATGAGCCCGATCCAAGTAGGCTGAGCGCTCGGGCCGCGGGAGTTCCAGGACGCAATCAACGATGCCGAGAGCCTCTTTCAAGAAGGTCGGCACGCTCTTGCTCAAATCCTGCTTCTTGACGGGCACCAGCGCGGCCTCACGCCTGCAGCAAGGCGTTCCTTGGAACCTGTTAGACGCGAGAAACCGCGGCGAATTTGCTCAATGATTTTGCGCCAATGAGCCGGGCGCGAGGGCGCGCGCCGAATCGCGACGTGAGTGAGCAAAATCCGCGAGTTTTGTCGCGTCTACCACTCGAGCCGGCATCGTTGCCATTGCGCCGGCCGGTTCATTCACAACCCGCACACCCAAAGAGGCCGCTTATGTTCATTCGCATTTTACTGCTTGTCTCGGCTGCGCAGCTGACCGCTTGCGCGACACCGTCCATGCCCGACGTGGACAAGACTTCTTCGCCAAAGCCGGCGGCAGCGCCCGCGTCTGAGCCGGCGGCACGTCCAAGCGCCTTGTCCTACGGCAGCGTGACTTCCCACGTGGAGAAGAACAAGACCTCGCAAACCGACCTGGTCGAGGCCTTCGGTGGGCCGAATATTTCCAGTGTCGATACGGACGGCACCGAAGTCTGGGTTTACGAGCGCTCGGTGACGCAAAGCGATGTGTCGACTCAAAGCAAGGATTACCTGGGCGCGGTAAATCTCGGCGTTTCTTTCGGCTATCCGCATTTCGGTGCGAGTGCCGGCGCCTCCGGCTCGGCGGAAAAGCGGACTGGCCAAAGCAGCACCTCGTACTCCACGCGTACCCTGACCGTGATCGTCAAATTCAACACGGACAAAACCGTGAAGGATTTTTCGGCCCGCGCAAGTTCTTTTTAAGCGGACGCTTTCGCCTTGATTTGGGGAACTCACATGACACTTCCGACGCTTCGCGCATCTCTGTTTTTCTTCGGCGCCTTGACCACCCTTCTCCTCGGCGGCTGCATGGGGGTCCCAGGCGTGGGAGTGCCCAGACCTGGAGGACTCGCGGCCGCGCAGACGCGGCAGATTCAGGTGATGGGCGGCCCCGATATGGCCAACCTGTTCAAAAAGCAGCAGCTGATGCAGGAATTGATGACCAATCCCGACCTGCCCGCATGGCACGATCAGCGTCAAAAGATAACGATGGCGGTCGGTGACCGCGTGTTCGACAAATCGTTCGATGAGGTTTACGAAGGGATGATCATCGCGCTGGCGACCCTGGGTTCCCGCGTCAACAATATGGACCGCACGTCGGGCTACATCACCGGATCGATTCCCGATCTGGGCCCGGAACGCAATCTACAGCTGCAGCAGGAATCGCTGGCGGAGTACGCCAGAATCAAAGGCTATCCGGATTCGGTGCTGCAGAGTCAGGGTCCCCGCGACGTCAATCTGGGCGCCAGTCAGGGCATGATGTCCCGCATGGGCGGCAGCGGTCTGACGCTGACCATGGTCCGCCAATCGGCGCGCCAGACCAAAGTGAAACTGCGCTTCGACAATGTCTACTATCCGACCACCGAGCAGGAGCTCTACCGCAATGTTTGGACGGCGGTGGACAAGCAGATGTTCTTGGACAAGGCGCTGGATCACTAAGGGTCATTGACCCCCACCGCGTCGCGGGTATTATGATTTGCATACACAGGCGCGCTTCGCGGCGACGCCCCACCGGGCGCTTAATTTTTGAGTGCCTAGAACCGGTTTAAGTTCTTGTTTTAAAAAGCTTCCTGCGTTCTTGCGCGGGACCTAAAGCTTAACTGTGGGCGCGCGTATGACGAGCAACGACATGGCCTTCTTCAATACCAGCCTCAACGGCGCGGATCCGCGCCTAGGGGATTGGGGCCTGTGCCGCCGGGGCTACGAAAAAGATTCCTGCGGCTTTGGCTTGATTGCCAGCCTCGATGATCACGCCAGTCATTGGGTCTTGCAGACCGCGATCAGCTCGTTGAATCGTCTCACGCATCGCGGCGCGATCGCGACGGACGGCAAAACCGGCGATGGCTGCGGTCTGCTGATCAAACAACCGACCTCTTTCTTGCGCGCGGCGGCGACGGAGGCCGGCTTCGCGTTGGCGCCCCTCTTCGCCGCCGGCCTCGTGTTCCTGAATCGCGATGCCGCCAAGGCCCGGGAAGCGCGCGAAGCGCTCGCTGACCAGCTGCGTCTCGAGCAGCTGGAAGTCGCGGGTTTCCGCGCTCTGCCCACGGACCCCTCGGCCTGCGGCACGGAGGCGCTCAAGAGCCTGCCCCTCATCGAGCAGGTGTTCGTGAATGCGCCGCCCGACATCGATGAAGCGGCCTTCAATCGAAAATTGTTCATGGCGCGCCGCCGCTGCGAAAAAAAGCTCGAGGCGCAGGATCCGAGTTTTTATATCCCTTCGCTCTCGGCGAGCACCATTGTCTACAAGGGCATGGTCATGCCGCAGTTTCTGGCGCAGTTCTATCCGGACCTCAAGGATCCGCGGATGGAGTCATCGGTGGTGGTCTTCCACCAGCGCTTTTCCACCAACACGCTGCCGCAATGGCGGCTCGCGCATCCGTACCGCTACCTCGCGCATAACGGCGAGATCAATACGGTGCAGGGCAACCGCAGCTGGGCGGTGGCGCGCGGCCCCTTGTTCAAGTCGCCGCTGTTGCCGGACTTGAGCGACATTTTGCCGCTGGTGTCCCTGACCGGTTCCGATTCATCGTCGCTCGACAACATGCTCGAGGTGCTGCTCGTCGGCGGGCTCGATCCCATGCACGCGATGCGCATGCTGGTTCCGCCGGCGTGGCAGTCGGTGGACATGATCGATCCTGACCTGAAAGCTTTTTATGAATACTACGCGACGCATATGGAGCCTTGGGATGGTCCCGCCGGCATTGTGCTGACGGACGGCCGTTATGCCTGCTGCACGCTCGATCGCAATGGGCTGCGGCCGGCGAGGTGGGTCACGACCCAGAATCGGCACATCACCATCGCCTCGGAGGCAGGGGTCTGGGACTACGCGCCGGAGGATGTGGTCGACAAAGGCAAGCTCGGCCCGGGCGAAATGCTGGCGCTGGATCTCAAGACCGGCGAGCTCATGACGACCAAGCGGATCGACGATGTGCTCAAGAGCCGCCATCCCTACAAGGTCTGGCTGAAGAAGGGCGTGCGCTATCTGCAGACGGACCTGATCGATCCGCGGCTGGCCGCCGAGCCCTTCGATCGCGAGGTGCTCGCTCAGTATCAGAAGATGTTCAATGTCTCGGCCGAAGAGCGCGACGAGATCATCCGGGTTCTGGCCGAGGATGAGAGCGAGGCGGTCGGCTCGATGGGCGATGACACGCCGATGCCGGTGCTGTCGAAGAAAGTGCGGTCTCTGTACGACTATTTCCGCCAGCAGTTCGCGCAGGTGACGAACCCACCCATCGACAGCTTGCGCGAAAGCATCGTCATGTCGCTGCAGACGCAAATCGGCCCGGAAGCGAATATTTTCGTGCCCTCGCCGAAGCACGCCGAACAAATCGTCTTGAGCTCACCGATTCTCTCGCAACGCAAGCTGCGGCAAATTGTGGCGCTCGCCGAAGTAGGCGTACCGAATGAATTCATCGATCTGCAATACGACGAGCATCTCGATCTGAAGACGGCGCTCGAGCGCGTGTGCGACCACGCGGAGACCGCGGTGCGCCTGGGCAAGCTCGTGCTGCTGTTGTCGGATCGGTACTTGGTGAAGGGCAAGCTGCCCATCCACGCGCTGCTTGCCACGGGCGCCGTGCATCATCGATTGGTGGCGACGGGTTTGCGCTGCAAGTGCAACATCCTGGTCGAAACCGGCACGGCGCGCGATGCGCATCATTTCGCCTGCCTGATCGGCTACGGCGCGACTGCCGTGTATCCCTATCTGGCCTACCAGACCTTGTTCGACATGATGCGCAAGGGCGTGCTCAAGATGGAAGCGATCGCGCGCCAGGAATTGGGCAGAAGCTTCAGGCGCGGCATCCGCAAGGGCCTGTTAAAAATCATGTCCAAGATGGGCATCTGCACCGTGGCGAGTTATCGCAGCGCGCAGCTGTTTGAAATCGTGGGCTTGGGCGATGACGTCGTCCGCTTAAGTTTCGCCGGCACCGAGAGCCGCATTCAAGGCGCGGACTTCGCCGATCTGAAGGCCGATTCGGAATATCTGGCTAAGCGCGCCTGGGACAAGACGGAGCCGGTTGAACAAGGCGGCCTGCTCAAGTACATGCACAACGGCGAATACCACATGTACAACCCCGACGTGGTGGCCACGCTGCAATCGGCTGTCATGACCGGCAGCTATGAGCAATACCGGCAATTTGCGGCATTGGTGAATGAGCGGCCGGTGTCCTGCATTCGCGACCTGCTGAAATTGAAGGCCGGCGCCGCGCCGATCTCGATCGAGGAGGTCGAGCCGATTTCCGCCATCCTGGCGCGCTTCGACAGCGCCGGCATGTCCTTGGGCGCCCTGTCGCCGGAAGCGCATGAGGCGCTGGCGATCGCCATGAATCGCTTGGGCGCCCGCTCGAATTCAGGCGAGGGCGGCGAAGATCCGGTGCGCTACGGCACCGAAAAGAATTCCAAGATCAAGCAGGTTGCATCCGGCCGCTTCGGCGTCACGCCGGAATATCTGATCAACGCCGAGGTGCTGCAGATCAAGATCGCGCAGGGCGCGAAGCCCGGCGAAGGCGGGCAGCTGCCCGGACACAAGGTCAACGAGATGATCGCGCGGTTACGCTTCGCGCGGCCTGGGGTGGGACTGATCTCGCCGCCGCCGCATCATGACATCTACTCCATCG
>Ga0210402_10000939_pt1 | contig 31149 bp, 20 predicted proteins | sample IncBWC7MmetaG_FD_161055 | JGI IMG/M metagenome (GOLD analysis project Ga0210402, IMG submission 161055) | Forest soil microbial communities from Barre Woods Harvard Forest LTER site, Petersham, Massachusetts, United States - Inc-BW-C-7-M | ecosystem: Environmental > Terrestrial > Soil >...
CGTACCTGAATATCCTGCCACGAAACTTTGTGGCCGGGACGTTCAAGTGCCGGTCTACACCAACCGGCACATTGCCGCTCGATCAGGACCTGTACAATTCCATCGAACGCGGATTTAACTTCACGAACATGCCCAGTTGGATCGCGTTGACAGTGGAAGAACGCGCTGACCTGGTTGCCTTCATTAAGACTTTCTCGCCACGGTGGAAAACCGAAAAGCCGGGCAATCCGATTCAGGTTCCGCCAGAGCCAGCACTGACCGTGGGAAGCATCAAGCATGGTGGGGAATTATTCCAGAAGCTGGAATGCTGGAAGTGCCACGGAAACGAAGGGCGCGGCGACGGCCCCTCGGCGTCAACACTGACAGACAGCAACGATCAGCCGATTCGGCCCTACGACTTTACTTCCGACAACCGTTCGAAGTGCGGCATGACGAATCAGGATCTTTACAAGATTTTCATGACCGGCCTGGATGGCACACCGATGCCGTCCTTTGCGGACGTCGTGAAACCGGAAGAAGCCTGGGACCTAGTCCACTATCTGCGAACATTGCAGGTGAACAGCCCCAGCCCGGAGCTGGCGCTGTGGGTGAGCACCGTCGAGGGCAGAGCCATTGTGAAGGCCAAGAGAGTCGACAATACCGCCACCGGCTCGGGAATGATACCCTAGCGATCTAGAGCCGAGTTGGCGAAGAGGTGAGTGTGGCTGCAGCGGCCCGTCAGGTCTCACTACTGACGGACTTCCGCCGGCTGGCCCAGGTTCCGGTGTTTGGTACCTGGGTTTTGGGGTTTCTCCTCTGCGATCCCACCCGCCATTTTCGATTTTCCAATTTCCCTTTTCTTTCCAATCCGGCGGGCGCCCGGGTTCGGCGTGGAACCCGGCACCCGGCTATAATCGGGCTATGCAACTAGGCGCCGACGTGCATCGTGGGCTATTTGGAGTCTTGCCTTCTTCGCTCCAGGGTGTTCAGCGCATACGTGGGCCGCACATTCTTCATCGCGCAGACGCAAGTAGTGCTCTTTCATTTCCTGGAGTGAGTTACCCATCGGCGGCCCCGAAGGCCTGAAGATCCATGCGCATTCCGAACAACCCCAGCCCAAGAAATGTGGTTCTTGAATCCATATCAGTTGGCGGAGCGGGGCCATCATGCGGCGCCTGGCAGGGAGTGAGTAGGTGGTAGTCTCTGGCATTAGTTTCTCCTTTCCTCTCTTTCTGCCTCCAAAATCACACTGCAAACTGTTTTCGTCCATACAGTAAATCCCTGAGAACTTCATCGGGTAAACCCTCCAAAGCTGCGGGACTGATTTGTTGAGGGCGGATGGTGACGTTTGCGTGTCCGAGAGAGAAGAAGGTGACCCATTCGACAAGCTCAGGGCAAGCTGGTGAGTGGTAAAGAGATCGCGGCCCGTGTTGCGTGGCCCGAAGAGCGGGGGGGGCGAGCCGGATATCCCTTACATAATTGGTAACTCCCCCTCCCCCCTGTTTTTCGTAAGTGACCGAAATGCGGGACTTGAAGTCTTTTGTTTTCTATCAGTTTTGAACTGATGGAAACACGGGAGTTAGTGGCGCGCGTTTTTTGGACGGGAAGCTGCGCGGTGGGTAGAGAGACCAACTTCCGCGCGAACATGGCCTATTGTCTCGCATTATTTACAACTAGGCAACAGTATTCTATAGTACTGGGACGATTTGCCGCGAAAGGGTAACGGGAAAAGCGGAAAAGGGGAAGTTGACAGCCGACAGCCAACAGTTCAAAGCGAAGAAAAGGCAACCCCAAGACCCAGTACCAAAAAACCGGAACCTGGGGCACCCTCCGCGTGTTTTTGAATTGTGATCAAGGGAAAAGTTTTCTCGTTCGCTGAGTGAGGACTGATTCGAAACGAGGGGACTATTATCTGTGCCGCCCGCCTAGCTTTTATTGACGACCTCAATATCGTGGCCGTCAGGATCAAGCACCCAGGTCGCATAATAGCCAGGATAGTATTCGGGACGCGCTTGAGGTGGTTTCTTACTCTTTCCTCCAGCTGCTAAAGCGGCCTTGTAGAATGCATCTACTTCGTCATGGTTTTTCGCTACAAATCCGACGTGAACGGCCTGAGGATCGGGCTTCCCTTCTTTGAGCCAGAAAAAATGGCTTTTGCCAATACCAAAACCTTTCAAGTCTGGGTGCCCGTCTTTGCCTTCGTAGTCTAAAAGGGTTGTGATCCCAAGTGGCTTCAGAGCCTGGGCATAGAAAGCGACGGAACGCTTGAAGTCGCTGACTGTGAGAATAACGTGGTCGATCATATTTTCCTTTCTGTTTTCGTTGGCGGATTAGATGACGGTGTCGGCTCCCTCGGCCGAGTAGACTTGGTTGCGCAAACGGTCGAGGTCCGGTCTCGAGACCCCGGTGGGTCCACCGGACCCCAGAAACCGGGGCTCGGAAGAGAGGAGCCGAGACCGCCGCGGCGGTGTAATTATAGGATGTGATTTTCGCACTCGCTATCAGCAGATTGCCATGGCCAACGACGAGAGCGAAGAATTGCTCCTCGAGCGGCGTTTGGCAGGTGGCGCATCCTAAAATCTTCTTGGGCGAGTGGTCCTGGCCACCCCCCCCGAAGCCGAACGGTCAGAGCTCGGTAAACCTTATCCGAGACGGATATTGTAAAATCAAGACAAGGCGACTCTTAGGTTCAAACGATGAAATTCTCTCAAAGATACGGGCACTTACCTGTCCGCGTTACACTACAGATCGATGATATTGACGAAGATCTGAGAAATCGGCTCTGGAATCTCATTAACACTAAATTCTTCCACTCCGTTCCTCCGTTCACGAATACTTCTTTAAACTTTCTTTCTAACCATCCAGATGTCCATAAATTGTTCAAAAGTCTGTGGCATGACCATTTCAAATGGAACACTGACACTATCGGTCACTTTTACGTCGACGCGCTGAGTGCGTTGCGTACAGAATTCTTCAAGAGCGAATGGTATGAAGTATATGACCTACTTGAATTCCTAGCTGCTTCCGTCCCGACATACGGGCGAAAGGAGTTCATCGACTCAGTAAACGAAATTCTGAAACTAGAAATGGCCGGTTATCGGTTCGTGTCCGGGCGAATCGTCCAGATTACGAGCGAGGAAGAAATCGCAGCCATCGAGCAATCGCTTGGCTTGCCTGATTCGTTGAAGCCAGTCAGGGACCATTTGAGGCAGTCGCTCGTGCTTTTGTCCGATAGAAAAGCGCCCGATTATAGGAATTCAATTAAGGAATCGATATCCGCAATCGAATCCATAAGTAAGATTGTCTCAGGGTTACCCAAAGCGACTCTCGGCCCTGCCCTTAGTGCTGTCGAGAAGAAGACTACGTTGCATGCTGTGCTCAAGGAAGCATTTCAGAAGCTTTATGGCTATACGAGCGATGCCCAAGGCATTCGGCATGCGTTGATGGATGAGCCGACACTCGATATTGAAGATGCGAAGTTTATGCTAGTTTCTTGCTCCGCATTCGTGAACTATTTGGTGGTGAAGGCCCAAAAAGTGGGCATTACGCTCTGAATCGCATGTCGGCGAGTGGTCCGGGCCGCCCGCCCATTAACCACTGTTTTACCTCACCGATGATAAGATAGTCAGCAATGCTCGAACTCATTAAAATTCTAGCCTCGTTTCTCGGCGGCGGCCTTGCTGGTGCCGTAATCAATGAGTGGTTCCGTCGGCGTCGTGAAGGAGTTCAACGGATTCAGTTGATCGAACGCGTGAATCGCCCGATTAGTCCCCTTGAAGGTTTCACGCTAGCTCGTGAGATCGACGGCGCAGACGGGATGCTTAAGGCCGTAACAGATTTGCGTGAGTATCAGTTGACGATGCGCAATTCGACATCGACCCACTCTTGCAGAGTGCCGAAGTTCAATTTGAATTTCCCTCTGACGACGTACAGGCGCTAGTTTCGCTCCCTGCTTTAAGCAGAATATCTTTAGCACCTTTAGACGCACCCACGACTCCGGGGAAGAGAATCTTCCGATGGAGGGTTCCGCACTTCCCCGCTGGAGACTCAGTTGAATTTACGTTCCGCGCTGTCGCGCCATCATCAGAAAAATACGAATATTCGTTGAACTATGTTGGCGTTATCTTTGAAATGATAGTTGGCGAGCCTCCCCCTGCACGGAAGTCGTTCTTACACAATTCTCTACCGATAGTGCTTTTCGGCGTGATGCTAACCATTTTAGTGCTAGTAGCTCTACAGGTGTCCGGGAAGTTACAACAAAACAGCGGTGAAAAACTTACTTCGGTCCAGACCGGTGGATGTAATTTGCAGATTGTTTCGATATTTGAAGTATACGGACAGCACTTCGATAGTCCTTGGCATATCAAACACCGAATCGTCAACATTGGAACCCAAGACTGTGTGATTCAGTCACAAGCGTTGAACCTAGGGAATCCCGCAATCGTCAAATCGGGCGATACACTCGATAGAGAGCATTTATCAGAATCTGCGCCCAAGTTACTTGACGCTGTGATCTCAATTGGTGCCACTGAAGCTTCCCGCGAGACAACGAGCATCCCAATATATTCTGGGCGTTGAGTGCGTCATTTTGAGTCCGGGCGAAGTCGGTACAAAACAGTGCCGAGTGCCCAGGTTCCGGTGTTTGGTACCTGGGTCTTGGGGCTTCCCCTCCGCACTTCCCGCTCGCTGATCGCTGCTAATTAATCGCCTATTACTGATTACCGGTTTCTCTTCATTCCTAAGCAGCCGTCACCACGATACGGCCGCCCCTGCGCGTTCCCGGCCTCCGGCGAATCACGATATCCACGTCGCGGTCCAGCGCGGTCAGAAAATTCATCAGGCGTTCGACGGAAAAGCCCTCCAACTGGAAGCTGTCTCGCAAACGAAGTTCGTGGAGTGAAAGAGTTTCCTCAGGGGCTTCCGCCAAAATGCCGGCGGACGCCAAATAAGCGAAAGCCCGGTTTTTGGGGCTCCTAATGTCGGAGCTAAAGCTCCGACCCCCTGTAAACCATTTATGAGATGAGTTCTGGTAATTCGATAACGCGGACACCTTTGGTTGGTTCACCTTCGGGCGCCGCGCCGCCGCCGTATGCGACAGCTTCCGCGAGACCCAAGACCCAGGTGCAAAACCGGCACCTGGGGCACCCACCGCGAAGAGAACAAGGAAAGAGGAAGAGCGGACCCACCCGTTCATCCCGCAAAATCGGCGGGATGGCGCAGAGGAGCCAAAACCGCAAAGGGTAGGCCACCCAAGAGTTTCGCGGGTTAAGGGTGCGCCACCCGGTCTTGCGCGCTGGCGGTGACGTCTGGAAGGAAGGCGGTGAGGATGCCGAGTGCTGGAAGAAACGAGCAGACGTGGTACACGAAGTTGATGCTGGTGTGGTCGGCAAGCTTGCCCAGCAGTGCGGCGCCGATGCCGCCTAAGCCGAAGGCTAGTCCGAAGAAGAGTCCGGAGACGGTGCCGATTTTAGTGGGGATGAGATCCTGAGCGTAGACGAGGATCGCGGAAAAGGCGGAGGCAAGGATGATGCCGATGATGACGCTCAGAATGCCGGTCCAAAAAAGGCTGGCATAGGGCAGAAGTATGGAAAAAGGAAGCACGCCGAGAATGGACCACCAGATGACGAATTTGCGGCCGAAGCGGTCGCCGACTGGCCCGCCAATAATGGTGCCTGCAGCGACTGCACCAAGGAAAATGAAAAGGTGGACCTGGGCGCTCTGCACGGAGATATGGAAACGGTCCATGAGATAGAAGGTGTAATACGAGGTCAGACTGGCGAGATAAAAGAACTTCGAGAACATCAGGACGATGAGAACGCCCATGGTGAGCGCAATTTTGCGGGAAGAAAACGCCGGAAGGCGGCCGCGGACTGAGCCAGTGACGTGAATGCCGATCGGAGCGGTTTTAGCTCCGGCTTGACCAAGACGATAGCGGTGAGCCCAATGCCCGATTTTGAAAAGCAGAATCATGGCGATGAGCGCCAAGAGCGAGAACCAAGCAATGCTGGATTGGCCGTTAGACATAACGAACACAGCTAAGAGAGGACCCAGCGCGGAACCGGCGTTACCGCCCACCTGAAAGATGGATTGGGCGAAGCCGTGCTGTCCCCCGGAGGCCATGCGAGCGACGCGCGAAGACTCGGGGTGGAAAACGGCGGAACCCGTACCGATCAATCCCGCGGCGATGAGAACGATCGCGTAGGTGGGAGAGACGGCAAGAGTCAGTAAGCCAGTGAGTGTAATGCCCATGCCTGCGGCCAGGAAATATGGTTTGGGGTGACGATCACTGTAGAGTCCGACGAGCGGCTGGAGCAGCGAAGAGGTAAACGTGGCTGTAAAGCGATCAAACCAACCTGGCCAAAGTCCAAGCGAAAGGTGTTTCGGAGCAAGGGATAAAGAGCAGGAAGAAGAGACTGCACGGTGTCGTTGAGGAGATGACAGATACTGACAGCGAGCAGGACTTTGAACGTGGAGCGCTCAGCAGTACCGGTGCGCGGCTCGGTGTGAAGCGCAGAGATGTTGGTCTCGGTTGACATGTTTGTGCCGGACAAAAACAGCAGCCTTTTTAAGCCAGCACCTAGGATAAAGGGGAAATGAAAAATCACGAAATTCGGTATTTTTTGCCGGGTGCCCCATCCTTGCGCGGTTGGTTTATGCAAGGGTGGGTCTTGGGTTCCCTTCCGCCTTGTTTCCTGATGACTGATCGCGGATTACTAATTACCGGTTTCTCTTCACTCCTTACCAGCCGTCACCACGATACGGCCGCCCCTGCGCGTTCCCAGCCTCCGGCGAATCACGATATCCACGTCGCGGTCCAGCGCGGTCAGAAAATTCATCAGGCGTTCGACGGAAAAGCCCTCCAATTGGAAGCCATCTCACAAATACAGGGCAAGTCGCCGCGAAGCATTCTTCAGGGGCTTCCGCCAAAAAGCCGGCGGACGCAGAAAACGCGAAAGCCCATGCTCTGTAATACCTTTACGTCGGGGCTTAAGCCCCGACCTCCTAAAGAACCATTTACGAGATAAGTTCTGGTAGTTGGATAACGCGGACACCTTTGGTTGGTTCACTTTCGACCGCCGCGCCGCCGGCGGGTGGCCCGGATGGGATTCGATTTACTGGTTTTGGCGCATGCATCGTTGGCTAGGATACCACTCTTATAGTTCACCGAGGAGTAGAATGGAGCCGCAGCGCGGGTGCCCCACCCTCGGGGTGAGAGGGTGGGTCTTGGGGTGTCCGATGCCGAAAGGGCTGCAGCGCTACTACGGTCGGGGTCATCTGCACTTTCTGACGTTTAGTTGTTATCGCCGGTTGCCGCTGTTGAGGACGGTGCGCGCCCGGGATGTGTTCGTTCGAGAGCTTGCGCGGGTGCGCGCCGAGTATGGATTTCTGCTTGTGGGATTTGTGGTCATGCCAGAGCACGTGCATCTGTTAATCAGCGAGCCAAGGAAAGGCACGCCTTCGACGGTACTGCAAATGTTGAAGCAGCGGGTCTCTAAAAAGCTGCGAAAGAAACAGCGAAAAAGCTCCGTGGGACAGCTTCGACTTGCCTTTCCGGAACAGGCGGAGAACTTGAGATCGTTCTGGCAGGCGCGTTTTTACGACTTCAATGTGTACACGAACCGGAAGAAGAGAGAAAAACTGGATTATATGCAGCGCAATCCGTTGACGCGTGGACTGGTGAATCATCCGAAGGATTGGCGGTGGAGCAGTTGGCTATTCTACGTGATGGGAGAGCCGGGGCTTGTGGGAATCGATGTCGTCCCGGAATGAAGAAGAGGAAAGAGAAACCCAAGACCCACCCTCTCAACCCGAGGGTGGGGCACCCAGCTGAAATCCTCGCCGTTTCAGTTGGCCACCCGCCTTTGGAAGGCCTCACCCCTGAAGGGATGAGCTACAGGAATGATTCCGGACGACCCGGTGGATGCGGAGCGGCGAAGAGGAAGAAAACCCAAGATCCGCGCAGCAAAAATCGAAACCTGGGCCACCCGTCCGTCATCGAATTGCGGGCCTTGCCGGGACAGACGGAGGTGAGGGCTATGGATTGGAAGGAACACGGAGTGAAGATCGTGCATGCCGATGAACTCGACATGAACACGCCACAGACGTCTGGCATGTCGAGGGCCGCTGCCATCACCCATGCCCGCACAGGCGCAAATAAACTTTGGGCCGGCAAGATGGTGGTGCAACCTGATGCCAAGACCGGACCGCACCATCACGGGGAGTTAGAGACCGTGCTCTATATTGTGAGGGGCCGGGTACGAATGCGATGGGGAGATCACCTGGAACTCAGCGGGGAAGCTCAGCCGGGCGATTTCATCTATGTGCCGCCGTACGTGCCGCATCAGGAGATAAACGCCAGTCCGAACGAAATTTGCGAAGCAGTGGTGGTTCGAAACGGGCAAGACCCGATTGTTGTGAATCTTGACGTAGAAACACCGGAACCGGCAAGCGCGGGGCATCCCGGGATGCCGTTCCATCCAGGCAGTTGAGGCTGCGCCTGGTAGTTTACGTTAAAACCCACGGGATGCTCCAGAGATGGAGTGACCAGGGGGCGAGGACTAATGAGCGGCGGGTTTCAGGACGGCGGTGTTGCGCTCGTCGGTGGCGATGATGCGGTAGAACTTCTTGAGGTCGTCGGCTTTGGAGACGGGGACGCTGAGTTCCTTGATTTCGACGGTCCGCGTGTAGCGGATGGTGTCGCCGACGGCTTCGGTTTTGCTGTGGTAGCTGCCGAAGCTGTAATCAACATCAATGGGCGGAGGCAGTTCGTCCACCACATAGCCGGGGGGAAGCTTGATTTCAAAGTTGTCGGCGTCATGGCGCGGACCTTCAAATTCGATTGGATATTTTCGGGGTTCCTTCGTTTCGAGGAGTCCACTGGAGTGCGAGCCGATGACGCGCGGACGAACGAGCAAAAGGTCGCCGGCGGTCTTTCCGTAGTCGAGGGCGACGAACGACCAGTCGTATCCGAAAGGCAAGGAGTTCTGCTTGAGGTTGCTGACGGTTGCCTTGGTGATCTGAAACGTGCCCATCGAATACGACATCATGGATTCGATGGGCTTGATGCGGTCGGCATCTTTTTCGACGTAGCGAAGCGTCATCCGCTGGTACCAGGCGGAATCGCCGACACGGGTTTCGTGGACGCTTCCGCTGAGGGTGCCGCGGGGATCGAGAGTGAGCTTGGCGATGCGCGTGGTGCCGTTGGCTGTGGTGCTTAACTGCGGCAATTGGGTGAGTTCGCCGCCGCCGGGAGTGACCAGCAGTGCGTAGTTCGCCTGCAAAGGCCCATGCAACTCGCCAAAGGGCGTGACTTCGTCGGTGGGATCAAAGAAAAGCAAGCGGCCGAGTTTGGGGTGTTGAAGGGTGGCGACAAGAGAAGGGTCATTCGTGGCATCGGGGAGATGGATGGCAAGAATGGCGTGGTTGAACGAACCGACGTGGGGAGGAGTAGCCGGGGTGACGCCGCCGCGGTTGGTGTTGATCACGACGTGGTAGGAATCAATATTCAATTCCTTCAGCATGGAGGCGAGGAGAGTGGCCTTGTCCTTGCAATCGCCAAAGCGGCGGGTGAACGTTTCGGGAGCGGCATGCGGTTGCCAGCCGCCAATGCCCAATTCGATGGCGACGTAGCGAATGTCCTTCTGCATGAACTCCGCCAGTGAGCGCATCTGGTCGACCGGATCCTTGCGGTTGGCAGTGAGTTCGGCAACCTTCTGCTTAATGGCGGGTGAAGCGTCGCGGCGATTTTGCAACAGGCCGTTATACCAGAGCCCCATTTCGGACCAGTTGAGGAAACCATGGTTGGCCCCACCCGGCGGAAGGAGGCTGACAATCATGACGCCCGCGACGCCTTTCCAGGGAGGCATGAGTTGCTCGTCTTTAATTTCCGGAACATTTTTAACAATCCATTGCCACTGATTGTTTCCCACTGCAGCGGGCTGGAGTTCGGGATGATTCAGCCAGACCGCCTTGTATTCCCAGCCCTGGGGAAGCTGGAGCGTATAGCGGGCCTCGCCGACAGGAACACTTTCCTGGAAGGACCATTCATCCTGAAGAACGTAGGGGCGGTCCTCGTGCTCGACTTCAAAGCCGACGATGTTGCCCGGCTCCGCAGCGGGAATGGAAATCACCTTGACCCGAACGTCGGTAACGAGTTCTCCGCCCTCGACATCGGTGTATCCTCGCTCCGTTGCATCCTTGTCTTTCACCTCGAAATCTTTTCCCTGGGCGGGAATGCACCAGCCATGGATATTGGTGATGCGAGAGTCGGAGTCGAAAGGCAAGGCGACCCTGCCAAAATGCCTGCCACCGGGGCGGAGAATTTTATACGCGCTCCGGTCGATTTCCTTGAGCTTGCCGTTGGGCTGGACCATCAGGATTTCTTCCGAATACAGAAGGACGGCGTCCGTTTTTTCATCATGAGGGGGGAGCGGAGCGCCGGTGAGCGCGTGCATCCAGGCAGGCGCATCGCCGGCGACTGCCTTGCGCGGAGCGAGCGCGAGCAGCAAAAGGAGCATGAGCGCGCCCACAGCTACGAGGGGGCAGGGAGATTTAGTTGTTGGCTGCGGCAGCGCCAGGTTCGAGAACGATCTGTTTTTCATCACCGGATTTCACCACCAGAAAGAAGTTGCGTAACGATGGGTAAAGTTCCTTTTGCAGAAGAAACAGATCACTGCGAAGCACCCGGGTTACGTGAATCGCGCCGGGCTTCTCTTCCACAGTGAGGATGTATTCAGCAGCCTTGGCATCCTGGTCCTCAGGCTTGGGGAGGCTGCCTATTTTCAAGCCGGCGGGCAACTCGACGGTGACGTCGTCGGTTTTGCGGAACGGAAATTGGAAATAGACAGGATTCACGCGGCTGGTGTGTGCGAACATGCGTTTTTCGGTGGAGCAAAATATACCCGCGGGCATCAAGGCGCGGTGGCCGGCCGAGGAAACCCAGCCCGGAATTTTCACTTCAAATTCGGCGACGAGGGGCTTCTCGGAACTCGCCCAGTCGGGCTGGTTCTTGAGTTCCACATCGATGGTGGCGGGCACATAATCCTTGAGGACCTCTTCGAGATATTTCTTGCGAGCCTCCGCATCCTGATTCCGCCATTCCTGCCTGCGGGTGGAGGCCTCGAGGCCGGTGTAAGTGACGGTGACTTTTCCTTCGAGTGCGCCTTCGTCGTTGATCTTGAAATCCGCCTTGCGCATGATTTGAGAGTCAGCGCTTTGGGGCAAGGGAGTATCGACCCAGATTCCCCCGTCCTTATTGAGCTTCAGGCCTTTCACACCGGTCTCCATCCATGGCAGGAAACCGTAGGGGATAAAGGCAGAGCCAGGATCGAAGAAGAGCTCCTTGCCGTCAACCTTGACGATGGCGATGTTGGAATTAAGTTCGGCGCTGTTCATCCGGCCTTCCTGGAAAAAATAGTCGTTGCGAGTGGCGACGAATCCGCCGGCGGCTTCGAAACCCGCGGCGCGCGCCAGGCCGACGAAGAGCCAGGTGAGGTCATATCCGCTGCCATAACCGTATTTGAGGACGTCGGCCGCGTTCTCGATTTTTTTCTGCTTGTCGCGCTTTTCTTCTTCCGCTGACTTGTGAGGCTCGTAGCTGAGGTTGCGAAACTGCTGGACGCGGGCATAAATTTTCCGCAATTTTACGTCCTGGGAATCGGCGGGAGAGACGACGCCAGAAACGAAACTTTCCAGATCCTTGCGCTTGCTGACGAAGCCTTCCAGCGCATCGTAGCGCTTCTTTCCATACTTGCGCCAGAATTTGGCGGGGTCCTGCTCAAACCCTTCCTGGCTGTAGAGGAAGAGGACCCGCAATTTCAATTCGTTTTCCGGCGGCATGTAATCTTCCACTTGAAACGCGGGGATATCGCGCGCCGACATGCGAACAACTTTGTCGGGATCCTGTTTGGGAGGAACCGTGCCGGTAGGCAAACCCGCGGGCCAGCTCCAACGCACCGCCCACTCCGGGTAGGGTTTCAGGCTGAATTTGGCTAGCCTGGTGAAGAGCTGATCGCTGACGACCCAGTGGGAATCGAAGATGTAATAGTCCTCGAAGTCGTAGTTGAAATGGTATTCGACGATGCTGCCGACCTGGACGTCGGGAATGTTGAATGTTTTGGCGCGGATCTTGGTTCCCTTGGTTTTTTCGATGGTTCTGTCGTAAACCTTTCCGTCGAAATTGACGACTGTGCCGTCGGGACGGATGGTGCGGGCGCGAATGTTGCTGATGTTTACGCTGGCATCCTGCTTGTAGTAAGGGATTTCGATATTGGCAAACTGGCGGCCTTCCTCGGTGAGGATCTTGATGCGGACGTAGTTGTATTCGGTGGCGGCGTGGCTGGCGTCGTTGCGGTCGACCTGGCGGTAGAGGTAGATAGCGGGGGCGCCGGGGGCTTTGGGCTCGCCGGTCATTTTGAGGTCGGCGGGGTCGATGGGCTGCCACTCGTCGCCCGACGTGGTGGGAAGGAATGGCCGGAACATCAAAGCGGCGGAAACGAGAATCAGAAAAATAGCGGGGCGGCGGAGTTTCACTCGAGGCTCCTGATGGTAGAAATAAGTGCCGGCGGATACGGAGTGGGACAATCTCGATCCAAAGCGAGATAGATCCAGGCCTGGAAATGGGATACCCACAAAGTCCGTATGGACCGACCTTACTACCGATTGCAGGTGACAATACTGACCAGTGCGGAGGATGTCAAGAGAACCGAGATTCCCATTTCCTGACCCGCGGCCAGCGGAACGCCTGCACTGAGGGGAGCGCCATTCGGGAGAATGGCGTTCCCGGGGTGGTGCGGAGAGGAAGCGCTTTGCGGTGGGGCCGGTGTGCGGCATAATCCGGGCACACAGATTCAAACGACTGTTCGGAAAGATTGGGAGGAAACGGTGAGCGACCGTCCATGGAGTTCCACGGCACCTGTGGGAGAGTTTCAGCCGTATGTGCCGGCTGCGCAGAGTTTGACGGAGTTTTCGTTGCGGGCGGTGCTGCTCGGCGGGTTGTTCGGGCTGCTGTTCGGCGCGGTGACGGTGTACGTGGGATTGCGTGCGGGGCTGACGGTGTCGGCGTCGATTCCGATTTCGGTGCTGTCGATCAGCATTCTGCGGGCGTTCGGGCGCTCGACAATTCTCGAAAATAACATCGTGCAGACGACGGGGTCGGCGGGGGAATCGTTGGCGGCGGGCGTGATGTTCACTTTGCCGGCGCTGATCTTCCTGGGATTCGGGTCGGAATTTACGTTCTGGCGGATTTTTCCGATGGCGCTGCTGGGCGGGTGGCTGGGCGTGCTGTTCATGATTCCGCTGCGGCGGCAACTGATTGTGAAGGAACACGGCAACCTGACGTTTCCGGAAGGGACGGCTTGCGCGGATGTGCTGGTGGCGGGGGAGCGGGGCGGGTCGTTCGCTGGGCGGGTGTTCTGGGGACTAGGCCTTGGCGGCGTGTACACGTTTCTGATGAACACGGTGCAGGCGTGGACGGGTCAGCCGGAGGCGCGGCCGGGATGGTTTCCGGGTGCCTCGTTTCGAGCGGCGGTGACTTCGGAATACCTGGGTGTGGGCTACATCATCGGGCCGCGTGTTTCGGGGATTTTGTTTGCGGGAGGCATCGTATCGTGGCTGGTGATTATGCCGGCGATCAAGTTTTACGGGCAGCTTGCGGGGAACACGCCGATTTATCCTTCGACGATTCCGATTCCGCTGATGACGCCGGACGATTTGTGGAGAAGCTACATCCGGCCGATGGGCGCTGGCGCGGTGGCCGCGGCAGGGTTGATAACACTGTTGAGAACGCTGCCGACGATTATCTCGGCGCTGACGGCGGGATTGAAGGACGTGCGGGCGGAAGGCGGCAACGGCGGCGCGGTGGACACGCGCACGGAGCGCGACGTGCCGATGAAGTGGGTGATCACGGGTTCGGTGCTGATTGTGGTGATGATGTGGGTGCTGCTGACGTTTCACCCGATGCAGGGGGCGGCGACGCGCTGGTATCAGAATTTGTTTGCGGGCGTGTTCGTGGTGGTGTTTGGATTTTTGTTTGTGACCGTGGCGAGCCGCATCAGCGGATTGCTGGGAAATTCTTCGAACCCGATCAGCGGCATGAGCATTGCGACGCTGATGGCGACATGCGCGATTTTCTTTTTGGCCGGGTGGACGGCGCCGAACTATGCGGTGCTGGCGCTGATGATTGGCGGCGTGGTGTGCATCGCGGCGGCGATCGCGGGCGCGACTTCGCAGGATTTGAAAACGGGCTTCCTGGTGGGAGCGACTCCTTTCTGGCAACAGATGGGCTTGCTGGTGGGCGTGACGATTTCGACGGTCGCGATTGGCGCGACGCTGAACCTGATGAACAAGGGGCTGGAGCGGTACATCCCGACGCAGATTCCGGTGACGCTGCAGACGCTGCCTTCGGGCGTGAAAGTGGAGCGCGACACGTTTGTGTATCAGGGAAAAAATTATGTGTTGATCAACGTGCTGGGTTCGCACGAGATACCCGACGGCGAATATCTTTACGACAGCGGCACAAGCCGGATTGAGTATCAGTGGGCGCAGGGGATTGGCAGCGACAAAGCCCCGGCTCCGCAGGCGCGGCTGATGGCGACGGTGATCAGCGGAATTCTGAACCAGCGGCTGCCGTGGCGGCTGGTGCTGATGGGTGTGGCACTGGTAATTGCGGTGGAGATTCTGGGCGTGAGGTCGCTGGCGTTTGCGACGGGGATGTACATTTCGATCGCGACGACGGCGGCGATGTTCATCGGAGGGCTGGTGCGCTGGGCGGTGGAAGCGAGCATGAAGGAAAAGAGCGACACGGAGACCGAGGCGAGTCCGGGGGCGCTCTATTCGAGCGGGTTGATTGCGGCGGGAGGGATTTTCGGGCTGCTGGGGATCATTATTAACCTCCTGCAGGACCCCGAAATTTCGAATCGCGTGCCGCAGTGGGTTTCGTCGGTGTTGCGATTGCCGTGGAGGCCGGATTTGTTTGCGATTGGGCCGAAGATTCTGGGAGGGCTGGCGACGAATAATCTGTTTGGGGCGTTTATGTTTGTGGTGCTGGCGGGGTCGTTGTTTTATTTTGCGAGGAAGAAGCTGGATTGAGGCAGCGGCAGGGGAGAAAGAACCCACGTGCAACACCGGCACGTGGGACACCCAGCAAGAATAAGTACGAGAAAGCCAAGCGGGCTGGCCGGGCCGAAGCCCGGCGCCTACGGGAAACACCCTTTTGACGAGGTGGCTAGGGCCGCCGTACACTGCAATTATGAGGTCGACCTACGCACCGCGGGTGGGATTTGATTGGCGCGGATTTATTACGCCCGCGGTAAAACTCCTGGTGTTGATTTGCGCCGGTGTGTTCCTGCTGCAGACCCTGGTGGCAATTCTTTTCCCACCCTATGCGACGGCGTGGCTGAACCACTGGTTCGGACTGGTTCCCCTGGGACCGATTCCAAGTCTGCGGTTGTGGCAACCGGTTACTTACATTTTTCTACATGGCGGGCTTTGGCATCTGCTCATCAATATGCTGATGCTGTGGATGTTCGGGCGGGAACTGGAACTGGTGTGGGGAAAGAAGCGGTTCCTAAATTACTTTTTCATCTGCGGAGTGGGCGCGGGAATAATCACGATCCTGGTGAAAGTGACGCCGATGCTCTGGGGCCACCGGCCGGATTACATTCCGACGATTGGGGCGTCCGGGGCGATCTTTGGAATTTTAATCGCGAATGCGATTCTGTTTCCGGACCGGCGAATCTGGCTGTTCCCCCTGCCGCTGACGATTCCCATGCGGCCGTTCGTGGCGGTGATGGGCGCGGTGGAATTTTTTGGCACGCTGGGGTCAGGCGGTGACGGCGTGAGTCACTTTTGCCACCTGGGCGGAATGCTGATCGGGTGGATTTATCTGCGGCGCGGGTCGTTTTTGTACCGCGTGCGGAATGAAATGGCGGATTGGAAGTATCAGCGGAACCGGAAGAAATTTCAGGTGTACATGAAGAAGACGAAGGATGAGCCACCTTCGCGGCCGGATAGCTGGGTGAATTGAAATGGTTGGTGCTTTCGGATGCATTTTTAGAAGGACTTTACGTTGAGGTCCTTCGGGCATCCTCGTCGGATGCCCTCAGGATGACAACGCTTGCTGTGGTTCGCCGCTAAGAAAAACTCGCAGGCCTCGGCTTTACAGCTTTGGCTCGCTATGGCCGATCTAAAGATCGGCCACTACGTTCAAGATAAGCCGCCGATTACGTGAAACTTCATGAAGTTGGTGGTGCCGCGGATGCCCATGGGTGTGCCTGCGACGATGCCGATGACGTCGCCTTTTTTGACCAAGCGCTCTTCGAGGAGGCGCTTTTCGGCGAGGTCGGCGAGGCCGTCGATCTTTTTTATGTCGGAGATGTGGCGGGAAGTGACGCCCCAGAAAAGCGACATCCGGCGGCGGGTGGCCGCTTCAGGAGAAAACGCGACGATCGGAACCAGCGGACGGTAACGGGAGACGAGGCGCGCCGTGAAGCCGCTGTGCGTGAAGACGGCGATGAGCTTCATGTGCAATTCGCGGGAGGCGTGGCAGACGAGTTCGGCGACGGTTTCGGCGACCTTGAGCTGTTCTTGCGCGGTAGTGGGCCGGGGATATTCCTGGATGCTGGCTTCGGCTTCCTGAATGATGCGGGCCATCATGGAAACGGCTTCAATAGGATATTTTCCGGAAGCGGTTTCGGCGGAAAGCATGACGGCATCGGAACCATCGAAGATGGCGTTGGCCACATCGGAGGCTTCTGCGCGCGTGGGACGGGGATTCTGAGTCATGGATTCGAGCATCTGGGTGGCGGTAATGACCGGGCGGCGAAATTCGCGGGCGCGCGCGATGATATTTTTCTGAACGACGGGGACTGTTTCGGGATTCATTTCCACGCCGAGGTCGCCGCGCGCGACCATCACGCCATCCGAAACGCGCAGGATGCCTTCCAGATTTTCGATGGCTTCGGGCTTTTCGAGCTTGGCGATGACCGGCGTGTCTTTTTTGGCGCGCCGGATGAGGGCCTTTGCGAGTAACACGTCTTCGGGACGGCGGACGAAGCTGGCGGCGATGAAGTCCACATTGTGATCCAATGCGAAACGCAGGTCGATCCGGTCTTTTGGGGTTAACGCAGGAACACGCAGCTTCACGCCGGGCAGATTGATGCCCTTGTGCTCGCCGAGCGAGCCACCATTGACGACGCGACAAATGACTTCCTGACCGTGGACTTTTTCGACGCGGAGTTCGATGAGGCCGTCGGAGAGAAGGATGCGGTCGCCGCGCTTCACCTCGCGAGGCAGCGGCCGGAAGGTGGTGTTGACGCGCGTGGAATCGCCGAGGATTTTTGCGGTGGTGATAATGAACTGCTGGCCGGAACGCAGGTTGACGGTGCCGCCGCCGGCAAGAGCGCCGGTGCGGATTTTCGGGCCCTGCAGGTCGGCAAGTATGCCGACGGTCTTGCCGAGTTCGGCAGCTGCGGTATGCACCATTGCGATGCTATGCGCGTGGGTTTCATGCGTGCCGTGGGAAAAATTGAGACGCGCCACGTCCATGCCGGCTTCGAGCAGACGGCGGATCATGCGAGGCGAATTGGTGGCCGGGCCGAGCGTGCAGACAATCTTGGAGTGGCGCGAGTTCATCGCTGTGTAGATTCCAATTCTAGAACAGTCGGAGCTTACTTGCTGACGGAAAACTCCGCGACGATGCGGACCACCAGGTCAACGCCCTTGGGGAACGAAGCGAGCGGCAGGCGCTCTTCGTCGCCGTGGACGCGGGCATCGTCGGCTTCGTTGATTGGGAACGGGCGAAGGCCGTAGGCTTGCACGTTGTGCAGGCGAAGCTGCGCGGAGTCCGTGGCGCCGGTAGACATGAACGGGATCACCGGTGCGCCGCCGAATTCCCGGGCGCTGACCCTGGTGATGAGGTTAAAGAAATCGTTTTCGAGAGAGGAGTTGGGAGCGGCGAGGCCGCCTTCGGGTGCGATCTCGAAATGGACTTGCGGATCGTTGACCAGCTTTTTCAGTTCGTTGACGAGGACGTCGATGGTGTCGCCCGGGAGAAGACGGATGTTGAGGACGGCGTGAGCCTCTGAGGGAATCACGTTGCCGCGGAAACCGCCTTGCAGGATGGTAGGCGCGATGGTGTCGCGCATCATGGAATTCCACATCGGATTCACTTCGGCAAGAAAACGTTGGGCATGTTCGCCACGGTCGGGGGTATCGATCACCCGCATCCACTTGCTGGTTTCTTCGTCTTCCAGGGGCGCCAGGGCTTCGAAATAGCGGCGAACGACGGAAGTGAGATGCACGGGCGTGTTGTAGTTGCCTATTTTATCCACGGCAGCGGCGAGATGGACGACGGGATTGTCCTTCGTCGGCATGGATGCGTGCCCGCCCTTGCCGGTGACCGTAAGATTGACATTTATGGAAACTTTTTCGCTGGCCTGCAGGGCGACATATTGCACCTTGCCGTCTTTACCGAGGACGACCTTGCCGCCTTCGTTCAAGGCAAAGCCCGCGGCGATTTTGTCCCAATACTTGGCGACGATCATCTTCACGCTGGCGTCGCCGAACTGCTCCTCGTCGGCGGTGCCGAGAAAAATGACGTCGCGATTGAGGTGGACGCCGCCGCGCTTGAGGGCGATAAAAGCGGCGAGATTCGCGGCGAGCATGCTTTTATCGTCGAGGGAGCCGCGGCCCCAGATGTAGCCGTCTTTGATGACGCCGCCGAAGGGATCCACGGACCATTTGCTGCGATCCACGCCGACAACATCCATGTGGGCGACGAGGAGAAGCGCTTTGGAGGGATCTGCGACCGCGCTACTGCGGAGGCGGGCGACGACAGCGCTTCGGCCTGGCGCGAGATCGAGAATGTCGGCGGTGATGCCTTCCTTGGCGAGAACGCCGGCGATGTATTTTGCGGCGGCTTGTTCGTTGCCCGGAGGATTGATGGTGTTAATTTTAAGGAGATCGACGAGCCAGTTCTGCGCCTCCAGCGCAAGTGCAACCGTATCGCCGACCAAGGGAGGAGTTTGCGGAATGCCCAGGGCGGGAGGCTTCTGCGAGACTTGTGCGTTCAAATTGCGGCTCAGGAATCCGAAGAAAAATAACAGGCTTAGAATTGAAAAAGAAATGTGCCTGCGCAGCACCTAAACACCCCCCAGTTGTGAATGCGTTTTGCCACAAGTAAATTCCATACTAACATGCAGTGTCTGAAGGACTGGAATCTGGTGATGGCGGGCGTTACATATTTCATACGGTATACGTCCAACTGGCAGACGACACGGGGCGGAATTTCGGCATCTAAGCGAATACCAGGGAACTTAGGGGAAAAACGGATGAAAGGCTTTTATTGGCAGGCGGTGGTGCGGTATGTAGTGCTGGCCGGAGCGCTGGCTGGCGGGGGCGCGGCGATTTGGGCGCAGGCTCCCGCGGGACCGCAACCGACCTCGCCCGGACAGGATAAGCCCGCAATTTCGCAGAAACCCGCAGCGCCGCCACAACAGAAGCCGCAAGAGGGCGGAGTGACTATCTCTGTCGAAGTGCCGGTGGTAACGCTCGACGTGGTGGCGGCAACGCAGAACGGCGACATTATCCCGGGATTGAAGAAGGAAAATTTCCGGGTGCTGGAGGACGGGCAGCCACAAACTATCACCAACTTTGGACCAACGGACGCGCCGATCACGATGGTGGTGCTGATGGAGTTCAGCGCGCGATTCTACGGGTGGTTCGGTTATCAGGCCAAGTATTGGGCTGGCGCTCTGTTTCCCAACCTTAATCAGAAGGATTGGGTGGCGCTGGTGACGTTTGATATGAAGCCGCGGACGGAAGTGGACTTCACGCAGAACAAGCAGGAGGTAGAGGCGGCGATTTATCATTTGTATTTTCCGGGATTCAGCGAATCGAATCTGTTCGACGCGATTCTGGACACGAACGAAAGATTAAAGGATGTGAAGGGGAAAAAATCGATTCTCGTGCTGGCCTCCGGCGTGGACACTTTTTCAAAACACACGCTCGATCAGACAATGAAGCAGCTTCGCGGAACGGATACAACCATTTTTGCGGTGGGCCTGGACAAACCGCTGAGCAACTATCTGGAATTGCACCGGTCTCTGGGCACGATGAACCGGATGGATTTTCTGCAGGCGGAAAACCAGTTGAAGACGTTTGCGCAGATGACCGGGGGATTTGCGTGGTTCCCGCAATTTGACGGCGAGCTGCCGGGGATCATGCGGGAAGTGGCGGCGTTTTTGAGGCATCAGTACAGCATCTCGTATACGCCTTCGAATCAGAACCAGGACGGAAAGTTTCGGAAGATCAAGGTGGAGCTGGTGGCGCCGGATGGCGGGCCGCTGGTGGTTACGGATCAGAAGGGAAAGAAGCAGAAGATTGTGGTGTATACGCGGGAAGGCTACCAGTCGGTGAAGGGCGGAGTGGGAGATTGAACGTTGCCTCCCTTTTTATCTGCAATTTATCCATCATCCAAGGTCAAAAACAGATTGTCATCCTGAGGAGCGCGGGGTTTGCGCTTCGAAGGACCTCAACTTGATGTACTCTACAGTATAATAATATAAAGGTATTCACGCAAAGATTCCATCACGCCTTCCCTTTAAGGCGGAGATCGCGGCCGGTCATATCGGCGGGTGCGGGCTCGCCGAGAATGCCGAGCATGGTGGGGGCGATGTCGCGGAGGGCGCCGCCGGGAGCGAGTTGAAGTGCATCATTTTCGGTGACGCAGATGAACGGGACGGGATTGGTGGTGTGGTAGGTGTGCGGGCCGCCGGTGGTGGGATCGATCATGGTTTCGGCGTTGCCGTGATCGGCGGTGATGATCCACGCGCCGCCGCGGGGCTTGAGAGCCTGATAGATGCGGGCGAGGCCTGCGTCCACGGCTTCGACGGCTTTGATGGCGGCTTCGAGTTTGCCGGAGTGGCCGACCATGTCGGCGTTGGCGTAATTCATGATGATGGCGTCGAACTCGCCTTTTTCGATGGCTTTCACAACGGTGTCGGTGATTCCTTGGGCGGACATTTCGGGCTTGAGATCGTAGGTGGCGACTTTCGGAGAGGGCACGAGGATACGTTCTTCGCCGGTGAACGGCTTTTCGACGCCGCCATTGAAGAAATAGGTGACGTGCGCATATTTTTCGGTTTCGGCGCAGCGGAGGTTTTTGTACTGCAGCTCCTGGAAGACCTGGGCAAGGATTTGCTCAAGCTTTTCCGGGGTGATGACGCACTTGAGCCAGGGCCAGTTTTTGTCGTACTTGGTCATGCCGACGAAGAAAAGATTTTTGGGGCGCTTGGCGTCGGCGAATTTGTCGAAATCGGGGGCTTCGAGCGCACAGGTGATCTGGCGGGCGCGGTCGGCACGGAAATTGCAGAAGATGACCGCGTCGTCGTCGCGAATCAGGCCAACGGGCGGCGCGGCTGGTCCGGTGCCACGGGTGATCACGATTGGCTTTACGAATTCATCGGTGACGCCCTGTTCGTAGCTCTGCTGCAGCGCGGTGACGGGATCATTGGATTTCATTTCCGCTTCACCGTGAACCAGGGCGCGATAGGCGAGTTCGATGCGCTCCCAGCGGTTGTCGCGGTCCATCGCGTAATAGCGGCCGACGAGTGTGGCGATTTCGCCGACGCCCAATTCGCGCATTTTCTGCTGGAGCTGGCGGATGTAGTCACGGCCACTGTTGGGCGGGGTGTCGCGTCCGTCCATGAAGCAGTGGACGAAGACTTTTTCGACGCTCCACTGCTTGGCCATTTCGAGGAGCGCGAAGAGGTGGTTGATGTGCGAATGCACCCCGCCGTCGCTGAGGAGGCCCATGAAGTGCAACTGGCGTTGGCGGCCGCGCTCCATGGCTTGCTGGAAGAGGGGAACCTGGTCGAGTTGCTTGTTGGCGATGAGGAGATCGATGCGGGTGATGTCCATGTGGACGATGCGGCCAGCGCCGATGTTGAGGTGGCCGACTTCGCTGTTGCCCATCTGGCCTTCGGGCAGGCCTACGGCGGGGCCGGAGGTCTGGATCAACGTGTTGGGAAATTTGCGGAGCAGTTCGTCGTAATTTGGTTTGCGCGCCAGGGCGATGGCGTTGCCTTTGGTTTCGGCGCGGAAGCCCCAGCCATCCAACACCGTGAGTACGAGAGGTTTCGGTCGCTTTGCCATTCTGATCCTGTCAGACCTCAAGCATTGAGAGAGTTAGTGGCATTGAATGCGCGAGCCAGGCCCGGATTTCAAACACAAAGGGGGCTCAGCACAGATTACGTTGACCACGTGGTCTTCGCAAATTACCTCGTAATGTATAAGTCTGCCCGGATTTTCATTTGTGGCGTGAGTCTTCCCCAGAACGAGTTGCAACAACCTGGAGGAGGTGTATCTACGAGCGAGCTTGCCCTCGTAAACTTCATTTTCATCCGGAACAGTCGCGAAGGTTTCATTAAACACCTGGTAGAGAACGTAATGAGTCCAATCCAGCTGATAAGTGGCGCAAGAATCATCGATCTCCACTGAAAATCCTTCACCCAACTCCACTCCAGCGACCCGGACAGGTACAGGGAGCTTAGAGGTCTTGCCTTCTCGAATGACGAGTCGCAAGCAATTCGCCCGAGGTTCGCTAATCTCCTTCAGAAAAAGATGACTGGCGGAGTTGAGTTCGTCGAAAGGAATCGGCGAGCTCCTCCATCTCAGATCAACGTCCAAGACTGAACTCGCGGAGGGCGGCGAGGAGGCGGTCGACTTCGTCGGCCGTGTTGTAATGGACGAGGCCGATACGGAGCATGCCGCCTTGGGATTCGACGCCGAGACGTTCGCTGAGATTGAGAGCGTAGTAGTTGCCGTCCCAGCTGAAGATGCCGCGCTCGCCGAGGAAGGTGGCGATGGCGGTGGGATGGTGGTTGCCGATGCGCAGGGAAAGCGTGGAGCAGCGTTCGGCGGAGCGCTGCGGGTCGGTGATGCCGTAAACGCGGGCGCCGGGGATGGATTTCAGGCCTTCGATGAGGCGCCAGATGATTGCGGTTTCATGGGTGACGGTGGAGTGATAGGCCGCGGCGAGGGCTTCTCGGCGCGTTTTCGCGCTGTTGTCGCAATGGCGGCCGAGTTCGGCGAGATATTCGACAGCGGCGCCGATGCCGGCGATCAGTTCGTGAATCTGCGTGCCGCTTTCCCAGCGATCCGGAATCTGGTCGGTGCACGGGCGCACTTTGTAAGGACGCAAGGACTGCAGGTGCTGGCGCTTGCCATAGAGCGCGCCCATGTGGGGCCCGAAGAATTTGTAGGGCGAGCAGACGAGGAAGTCGCAATCGAGGGCCTTCACGTCGATCAGGCCGTGCGGGGCGTAGTGGACAGCATCGATGTAAATCATCGCTCCCGCGGCATGGGCGAGGCGGGTGATTTCGGCGACAGGATTGATCGTGCCCACGGAATTGGACGCGTAACCCACGGCGACGAGGCGTGTCTTTTCGTTCAACTTGCTTTTCAGATCGTCGAGGTCGAGCGTGCAATCGGCTTCGCGAATATCGGCTTGCCGAATGACCACGCCCTTTTCTTCGAGCGCCTTCCAGGGAGAATAATTGGCGTCGTGATCCAGCGTGGTGAGAAGGATTTCGTCGCCGGGCTTCAGGTCGCGGGCGATGACGCGGGAGATCGCGTAGGTGATGGTGGTCATGTTCTGGCCGAAGACCACTTCGTCTTTATCGCAGTGGAACAGGTCGGCCATGGCCCCGCGCGCGTGGGCGATGATTTCCTCGGTGCGCCGGCTGGTGAGAAACGCCCCGCCGGTATTGGCATTCGAGGTCAGCAGGTAGCTCTGGATCGCGTGGATGACTTGCGTGGGCACCTGGGTGCCCGCCGGGCCATCGAGAAACGCGGCGGTATGGCCGTTAACCTGTGTTTTCAAGGAAGGAAACTGGGAGTGGACCCAGGCGATATCCAAAGCGGGTGTAACGTGAACGTTCAAACCGGGTGTGGTCATATCTCTCTTCTCGGGCGAAAGTAAAATTGCAATAGTTCGAGAATTAGTTTCTCACACTGGTGGGAGCAGTTGTACCCCGAAACTTCAGTAGTACGTCACGGTGCAAAGCTTCCAGAGGCGCGTGGTACCATCGAACGAGTGGTTCCCACTCATGCCGCGATGGCGCCGGCTATCAACTCCGCGCCGTGTTTCATTCCGAGGTCTTCCATGCCTGATTCTTTTGCCGTGAGCGACCGCACGCGGGTTGTGCGCGAAGCCAACCGCGCCGTGTACGATCGCGAGACGATTTACAAAATTCTGGACGAAGGATTCGTTTGCCACGTCGGCTTTGCGGCGGAGGGCCAGCCGTTTGTAATTCCGACCATGTTCGCGCGCGTCGGCGATGCGATTTATTTTCACGGCTCGGCCGCCAGCCGGATGCTGCGTGGCGCCGGGGGCGGCTTGCCGGTGTGCATCACGGTGACGCTGACGGATGGGCTGGTGCTGGCGCGGTCGGTGTTCAATCATTCCATGAATTACCGGTCGGTGGTGGCGCTGGGCACGGCCACACTGATCGGCGAGCCAGCGGAAAAGCTGGCGGCGCTACAGGCATTTACGGAGAAGCTGATTCCCGGGCGCTGGGAAGATGCGCGGCAGCCCAACGAGCAGGAGCTGAAAGCAACGAGCATCTTGAAATTACCGCTGACGGAGGTTTCCGCGAAAGTGCGCACAGGCGATGTGGAAGATGACGCGGCGGATTACACACTTTCCGTTTGGGCGGGCATCATTCCGCTGCGGCTGGTGGCGGACGCGGCGATTCGCGATGAACGCTGCGATGCTTCGATTCCCACGCCGCCTTACGCGGCACATTTTCGTAGGTGAGCCATGAGCGAATTCACACCGTCACCCATAAAACCAACTGTGGCGTTTGCGGCATTGGAAGCCCTGGACGTTCGCGTCGGTACGATCCAGAAGGTGGATGAGGTGCCGCGCTCGGAGAAGCTGATGAAATTGACGGTCAGTTTCGGCGACCACACCCGCTCGATTCTGGCAGGGATGAAGAAGGAAAGAGAGAATCCGCGGGAGATTGAGGGCAGGCAGGCGCTGTTTGTGGTGAATCTGGAGCCACGGAAAATGGCGGGCGAAATTTCCGAGGGAATGCTTTTCGATATCGGATACGCGGACGGTGTTACACCGGTGCTGGCAATGCCGGAGAAGCCGGTGCCGGACGGAACGCGGGCGGGCTGAGGCTCAGGATTTGGTGGCGCGGAGAAAGTCCGCCAGGAGGCCGTAGCCGGTGGCCTCGATGCCGGGGCCGTGTTCGACGAGAGAAATACTCATCACATCGAGATCGAAGCGGATGGCGGAGCTGGTGCCTTCGAGGCCGGCCATGGGATCCGTCATGAGCAAGAGTTCCGGGCCGACGCGGCACTCGACGCCATCGCCGCGCCGCTCGGCGCGACAGATGAGTTTGTAGCGCATGCCGGCGGCACGCACGGAGCGGATTTTTTCCTCGCTGAGTTCGCGGATGCCGGTGCGCTGCACCTGCTCGATGCGCAGCGGCACACCCATTAATACGTTAACGATCGCGGCGACCTTGACCGTGGCATCCCAGCCATCGAGATCGTGCGTTGGATCGGTTTCGGCAATGCCGATGGCCTGCGCGCGCTTGACGGCATCATCGAGGGAACGGCCCTTTTCCATTTCGGTGAGTACGACGTTGGTGGTGGAGTTCAGGACGCCGGCGAAGCCACGCAATTCCGTTGCAGGGAGCCCTAGTGGAAAGAGCGAGAAGATGGGCGCGCCATCCATGACCGTGGATTCGAACAGAAATTGCTTGCCCTTTGCCTTGGCAAGCGCAGCAAGGCGCTGATAATCGTGAACGAGTGGGCCTTTGTTGGCGCTGATGGCGTGGGCACCGACTTCGAGCGCGGCGACGAGATGATCAATGGCGGGCTGGCCCGAGTGCGTGTTGAGCGAGCTAGCCTCAAAAAGCACATCGGCTTTGGAGCGTTCGAGCCATTCGCGGACGTTGCGCGGCGGATTGGCGGGCTGCGGAAAGTGGCTGCTCAGTGCCGCAATCGGGTTGAGGCCTTCGGGTTCGGCGATCCAGCCGAAGCGACGCGTGGCGATGCCAGTGAGGCGCCAGCGAACATCGTATTTGCGGCGCAGTTCGGTTTCCTTGGAGATCAGCAGGCGCAACAGGGCGCGCCCCACGTGCCCGAAGCCGACGATGGCGAGGTTATAGGAAGGAATGAGAGGTCTCCCGGTTACAAAATGCGCGGTAATCTGCGGAGAAACACTCCCTCCGCAGAATTTATTCTAGTGGAGCGCGGATAATTTTGCAGCGGCTTCGTTGATGAGCGTGACTTCCTGCTGCAGCGTTTTCGCGGCGACGCCGACCTGATCTTCGGCTTCCTTCCAGCGCTTGAGTTCCAGGGCTTCGCGGACGCCGGGAATGGTTTTGGCTTCGTAACCCGTGTATTGGCCGGGCGCGTAGATTTCGTGCTTGAACCACGGGCGCCCCGGGAGGCCGTCTGGATTCGTCAGGCGGCGCTCGCTTTCCATCAGCAGATGGTTCAGTTCTTGCGCTGAAGCGGAAGCTTTTGCCACGTCGCCACGCGTGTCGGCATCGGCATACGCTTTTTTGTAAGCTTCGGCGGACTTCGCAAGCTCGGTAATCACGTTGTCTAGCGGCGCGAAATTGATGAATGGGGCGACTTCTTCGTGTTTGGGCGCGACCGTGGGATGCTTGGGGTCGTTGGTGGCCTGGAAGACGCCTTCTTCAATTTCCTTGTTGCGCTCGCGGACCTCGTCCTGCTTTTGCTGCAGGAGAGTTTTGAGTTCCTTCACATAAGACTGCATGGTGTCGGCAAAATCGGTGAATTCGAAGGGCAGAATATCGGCGTCGGCGAGACGGATGACAGCGGTGGCAGAGGTCTGTGCGAGGGCGCGGCCGTAGACAAACTCCGTGTCGCTGAAGTGGGTGAACCAGTAGAAATCGTCGTAAATGGAATGGTAGATGCCGCCGCCATCCTCGCCGCCGTAGCCGATGTTGAGGGACGCGATGCCGTCGTGCTGCACGAAGGCGCCGTAATCGGAACCGGAGCCCAGCGCACCGATGCGCAGATCGGCGCGGTTGCGGGCTTCCGCGCGGTCGTCGGCGGTGGTGGCGGAGGAGATAGTCTGAAGCTGCGCACGCTTCCAGACGGAAAGCTTGGTTTCGGGATCCTGGACGTCGCGGGCAACATCATTGATGAATTTTTCGAGCGTGTGTGAACCCTCAGCGCCGAAATAACCGCGGCCGTTGGTGTCGGAGTTGATGTAAACCACCGCGTGCTTCATCAACTCGTCGCCGTGGTCTTCCACCCATTCGGTGGAGCCGATGAGGCCGGGTTCTTCGCCATCCCACGCGCAATAGATGATGGTGCGCTTGGGCTTCCAGCCGGTTTTCAAAAGTTCGCCGAAGGCACGGGCTTCTTCGAGTTCGGCAACCAGGCCGGAGATGGGATCTTCCGCGCCGTTCACCCATGCATCGTGATGATTGCCGCGGATGACCCACTGGTCGGGATTCGTGCTGCCGGGAATTCTGGCGATGACGTCATAAATCGGCTTCAGATCCCAATTGGATTTCATTTTCAGGTGAACTTTGAGCGTGCTGGGGCCAACATGATAGGTCAGCGCAAGATTTCCGCGCCATTCGGCGGGCGCGATCGGGCCTGTGAGCGAGGCGAGCAGTGGTTGCGCATCTCCATAGGAAATAGGCAGCACAGGAATTTTGGTGATGACGGGAGAGTCTTCCACTTTCAGGCGCTTGGCATCTTTTTTCGCGGCTACGCCGGGAGTGAGCGGGTCACCGGGAAAGATAGGATCGTCGGCCACGCTGCCGCGTTGCACACCGTCGCTTGGGCGGAACCCGCCTTTGGGAAAAGTTTCGCCCGGCGAATAGCCATCACCTTCAGGATCGGAATAGATAATGCAGCCGACGGCGCCGTGCTCGGCGGCGACCTTTGGCTTGATGCCGCGCCAGGAGTGGCCGTAACGCGCAATGGCGATCGCACCCTTGACGGAGACACCGAGGCGTTCCAGGCGCTCGTAATCTTCGGGGATGCCATAGTTGACGTAGACGAGGGGCGCAACGACATCGCCATCTTTCGAAAAGGCGTTGTAGGTGGGCAACTGCTCGGATTTCTGGCCGGAGGTGGGATCGACGGAGAGCGCGGGCTCTTCGAGTTTCGCGGTGAATTTCACGGAGCAATCGGTGGTGGATGCGCTCTTGCAGTCGAGAAGTTCGAGTTGGCGTTCTTTGGGCGTGGGAAAGAGAACGTCGTACGATTCGATCTGCACATCGAAGCCGAATTCCTTGAATTTTGCGGCGAGCCAGTCGGCGTTGTCCTTGTCGTAGGGAGAACCGACGTTGTGTGGGCGCGCGGAGAGGCGCCGCATGTACTCGCGCATATTATCGGGGCTTGGAATGGCGCGGAGCTTTTCTTCCCACTGGCGCTCGGCGCGGGAGGATTCGGCGGAATAGCCGTAGAGCGGCGATTCATCCGCCGCGACGCGCGAATGAAGCGCAAGAGTGCCGATAGCGATGAGGCAAGCGACGAAGAGAGTGAAGCGAATTGATCTGGTCAAGAAAAGCTCCTGAAATGCAAAAGAAGGATTATTTCGTGATTGAAGAGAATCTGCAAGGAGCCAAATTGTAGGACAGACGCGAGGAGCAGTTTGCCGGCCTTATATCTAGCGCCGCGTACCGCGATCAAGGAACAGGACGATGAGGCCGGCGAGGGTGAGCAAGGCGGCGACACTCAACAAACCGGCATGAAACGAGCCAGTCGTCTGCCGAAGATGGCCGATCCAGTAGGGGCCAAAGCCGCTGCCGAGGTTGCCCACGGCGTTGATCAGGGCGATGGAGCGCGCCGCGGCGGCAGCCGTGAAGGAGCCGGAGGCCATGGCCCAGAACGGCCCGGCCATCGAGGAAGATGCGGACAGCGCGATGGCAAAGCAAAAAACGCTGATTGCAATGCCCGGCGAAAAGCCGCTGACCACGAGGGCAATGCCTCCCGCAAACGCGGAAAACGCAATGTGCCAGCGGCGCTCTCCGGTGCGGTCCGAATGCGCGCCGATCAGGACCATGAGGATCGCTGCGGCAAGATAGGGGACGGTAGATAAGAGGCCAAGGAGAAAATTGGAAAGACCGGTGAGCGACTGCAGGGCGGTTGGCAGCCAGAGGCTGATCCCATAGGTACAGGTGTTCAAGCCGAAATAGACGAGCGCAAATCCCCAGAGGCGGGCGTTCACGAACCACAGACCCGGACGTTCCGTTGAAGTTACGGATGCCGGGCTTGCTTGGCCATCAAGAGTCTGGAGCAGCCAGGATTTTTCTGCTGGGGAAAGCCAGGGAGCGCGGCCGGGATTGTCCACAAGAAAAAGCCAGGCCGCGAAACCGAGCAGAATTGCAGGAATGGCTTCGAGAAGAAACATCCATTGCCAGCCGGCGAGGCCTGCCCGGTGATTCCAATCCAGCAGCAATCCGGAAATCGGCCCGCCGATCACGCCGGAGACAGGGCCGGCGGTCATGAAGAGCGCGACGACTCCGGCTCGGGCGCTGGCGGGGAACCAGGAGCGCAGGGAAAAAATTACACCGGGAAAGAATCCGGCTTCGGCAGCACCGAGAAGAAACCGCAGCGAATAAAAAGAAGCGACGGAGTGAACAGAGAACATACAGCCGGAGATGATGCCCCAGCAGACCATCAAGGCGGAGATCCAGCGGCGGGCTCCGACGCGCTCCAGCGCCAGGTTTGACGGAACCTGAAACAAGAAATAGCCGAGGAAGAAAATTCCCGCGCCGAGGCCGTAGACCGAGTCGCTGAAACCGAGTTGCGCCTTCATTTGCAGCGCGGCAAAGCCGACGTTGATCCGGTCGAGATAGGCGACCACGTACAAGAGGAAGAGAAACGGAAGCAGGCGCCACCGAAGTTTTTTCAGAAGCGAGGGCGCATCGATGGAGGTTTTTGGTGCGAGAGAAAAATGTTGGAGAATTTTGCGCACTATATCTTCGGGGGGCAATTCCACGGGAAGAGTGAGGGCTTCGCGCGGCTCCTCAAGGTCGGCAAACTGCCCCGCGAGAATGGATGTTCCCGCGAAGTGGCCGCGGCGTTCGCGCAAGCGCAGGCCGATGAAAGCCGGCGAGCCCTTCAGGTAGACAACTTCCATGAGCAGATTTTTCGCGAGCCGCTGCCGGTATCTTCGCTTGAGCGCCGAGCAGGCGAGAACAATATCTTTCCCTTCCGCGTGCAGCGCCACGAGCCTGGCATGGATCACGTCGAGCCACGGCAGGCGGTCGGCGTCCGTCAACGGAATGCCGTTGTGCATTTTGGAGATGTTTTCGGGTGAATGAAACTCATCGGCTTCCAGAAACACCCAGGCCAGCCGCTCGGCCACAAGTTTGCCGATGGTGGTTTTTCCAGAGCCGGTAACTCCCATGACGAGAAGTATCATTCGTGAAGCTCGAAAACCGGGCGTGAGGCTCGAGAATCGGGCGCGCCGAGTGTTGCGCACTCCGCGGGACAAGTCCAGCAATCGTTCGCGAAGTGGAGTACACTTCGTGCGCTTGCAGCGGGCTGCAAGATAGAACTGCGTGGGGAGACTTCCGGCAAACCCTTGAGCATAGGTAAAACGGCAGCAAAAAAAAAAGCGGGACTGCTCTATTTCGTATTCGTGATGTTCGCCTACACCACGGGCGGCCCGTTCGGCATGGAAGAAATGGTCACGACGAGCGGGCCGGGCGTGACGCTGTTGTATTTGCTGGTGATTCCGCTGTTCTGGTGCATTCCGGTTTCGCTGGTGGCGGCGGAATTGACGACCGCGATTCCCGTGGAAGGCGGATTTTACCGCTGGGTGCGCGCGGGTTTCGGAAATTTCTGGGGATTCCTGGCGGGGTGGTGGAATTGGAGCGCTTCGTGGCTGTTGGGCGGGAGCTACGCGGTATTGTTCAGCGATTACCTGGGGGGCTTTTTTCCGTCGCTGGTGGGTTGGAAACATTATCTGGTTTCCGTGGCGTTAATCGCACTGCTCGCATACGTGAACATTCGTGGCATCCAAATGGTGGGGATCGTATCCACGGCGCTGGAGCTTTCCGTGCTTGTGCCAGTGCTCGTGCTGTGCGTGATCGCGGCCACGAAATGGCATTTCAATCCCTTTCATCCGTTTGTGCCGCCGCACGTGCCGCCGTT
>Ga0210402_10000940_pt1 | contig 31136 bp, 20 predicted proteins | sample IncBWC7MmetaG_FD_161055 | JGI IMG/M metagenome (GOLD analysis project Ga0210402, IMG submission 161055) | Forest soil microbial communities from Barre Woods Harvard Forest LTER site, Petersham, Massachusetts, United States - Inc-BW-C-7-M | ecosystem: Environmental > Terrestrial > Soil >...
GCAAGATCCTGACGTGCCAAAACTGTTGAAGTCGGGATTTCTGATGAGTGGACCGATCTTGATGAAACCAATGAAAGCGAGCATGTGCCATCAAAATATCGCAGCTATTTGGAGGAAGGGTCGCAAGCGTGTTGTTGGTGTCGCAACTGGATACGCGTTAAGCGAGGACGGGCTTTGGCGACAACATTCGTGGGCGGTTATGCGCGATGGTGTCCTTGAAAGCACAGAGAAACGTCTAAAGTACTTCGGAATACTGCTTCAGGGTTCCGAAGCCGACCACTTCGCCATCTGCAATCCCAATTAATTCACAGCATGGCAAAAGCAGATTCCCTGAAAAGGGGTTATCGGTAGCCGCAACCTAGAAGCTTACATTGACCAACCTAGAAGCTTGAATTGCCCCCTTACTCATCAGGCGTACCTATTGACAGCCTCACGTAAAATAGAAAGTAGAAGGAATTGCGTTCAGGCCCGCCGGCAAGCGGGCCTGAACTCTTTTTGGAGTCAATACTTTGCTGCTAGCGCCTATATTTTGAAGATTTTGCCGCGATAACTAAAAAGAACGAGCGTTTTCAAAGATTTAGACACCCTCCCCCTTCCGGGCTTCCCGCTTAACTGAGAGGCTTGAGGTCCTGGAGGACGGTTGGAATCAGTTCCGAAACGGTTGGGTGGATGTGCATGGCACGCGAGATCGTTGTGTAAGGCTTTTTAGCGTACATTACGTCGAGAATGCAGTGAATGACTTCATCGCATCCTGTACCGAGGAGTGAGGCTCCGAGGATACTCTTCGACTCTGCATCGACGAGAATCTTGAGGAAGCCTTCGGTCTCACCCTTTTCGTAAGCGCGACCCACTCTGGTCATAGCGCGCGTTCCGATGAGGGCAGGCTTGCCGGATGCGCGCACTTCCCTTTCGGTCATGCCGGCGCGGCCCAGCGGCGGGTCGGTGTAGAGACAGTGGGCGGAGATACGGTCGCTTACGCGGCGGGGATCGTTGTCGAGTAGGTTAGCGGCGACGATTTCGAAGTCGTTGTATGAGGTGTGGGTGAAGGCGCCTTTGCCATTGCAGTCGCCAATGGCCCAGATGCCGGAGACGTTGGTGCGGAGTTGGTCGTCGACATTGATGTAGCCGCGCTCGTCTGTTTGGACTCCGGCGAGTTCGAGGGCGAGATCATCTGTGTTCGGGCGACGGCCTACCGCTAGCAGGATGTGAGAGCCTACGCTTGGCGAGGCGTCATCCTCGCAATCGACGCCTACGGCTACGTCGCTGCCGTGCGATTCGAGATGAATACATTTGGCATTGAGGCGGAAGTTGATTCCCTCTTTTTCGAGAAAGCTCTTGATCGTTGATGAGACGTCTTCGTCTTCGTGCTGCACGAGGCGCGGGCCCATTTCAACGACAGTGACTTCGCTGCCGAAGCGGCGGTATATCTGCGCAAACTCGAGACCGATGTAGCTGCCGCCTACGATGATGAGGTGGCGTGGCAGCGTTTCGAGTTGCAGGATGCCGACGTTGGTCAGGAACGGAACGGTGTCGACGCCGGGCATATCTGGAACATTTGCGCGTCCGCCGACGTTCAGGAAGATCTGATCGGCGGAGAGGAGATCGTCGCCGACACGGATCTCATGCGCGGATTCGAAGCGGGCGTGGCCGGTGTATACAGCGCAGTTTTCCATGCCGCGCAACCAGCCTTCGACGCCGGTGCGCGATTTGCCGGAGATCTGATCTTTGCGCGCCTTGACTGCTTTCATGTCGACGGTGACCGGGCCTGCGTTGATACCGTACTCTGCGGCTATGCGAGCCTTGTGGGCAACGTATGCACTAGCGACTAATGTTTTGGTTGGGATGCAGCCGGTATTGACGCAGGTTCCGCCAAAGAGCTTGCGCTCGATCATGGCGACTTTGCGGCCAGTGGCTGTGAGGCGTCCGGCCAGAGAGGGGCCAGCCTGACCGGCCCCGACGATGATGGCGTCGAACTTAGACATGGGTCACAATCAGCAGGCCACCGAGGATGGCGATGAGGTCTTCAATGAGCGCAATGGGAAGATCTTTGCCGCCAACAGCAGCAGCAAGACGTCCTCGGAACTCGGCTCCTCCCAATGTTCCCGCAATGGCTCCGATGGCTCCCGCAGCGAGGCCGCCGAGCAGAAAGTGCTGCGATGCGCCAATTGTAGCGCCGGACAGTGCGCCGGTAACAATGCGTGTGATGAACTGCGGCGGGACTTTTCGGCTTAGCGTCTTCGCCAGCTTGTCGTTGACGAGTTCGCCAATCGCTGCGAGACAGAAGATGCACCGGGTGACGATATGGCCCATAAAGTGGAGCGGGGTGCCCTCTAGATGGATCCAACCAAAACCGGCAGCCAAGCTCACCATTGCCGGCGCCATCATGGCGCGTAACCCGGCAATGACTCCGATGAGAAAAGCGAAAAGCAGAGCCATGCAACCTCTTTCTTACTTTGAGTGAGACGAGCCGGTTTACTTTCGAAGTAAACCAATATTAACGTAACCACCTGATTCCGGCTGTGAAACCCCAGGAAGCGTTGAAATTCAATAACTCTTTTGGGGAAGACGTTGCGCTCGGCCGTGGCGCTATTAGTCACGGTCCGGAAGGGTGCGCGGCAGGATGATGCTCGTGTACATTAAATTCGCAAAGCTATTTCCTTACAGAACGTGCGCTCGTCCCGCTTGTCGGTACTTGGACAGCACGGCAACACGTTCGCAGGAAAGGCTTAAGGAGCAGCAATGATTACTCGACGGGAGTTTCTTGACACGCTTGCTGTTGGAGCAGCGGGCATGGCCGTTGGCACTACGGCAAAGAGCTATGCACAGATTCTGGGGGCGAACGATCGCCTGAATTTTGCCGTATTTGGCCTGAACAGCCGTGCCTACGCGCATCTGTCATCGCTGAAAGCAAACAAGGACGCGGCGCGCATCTCGTATGTATGCGATGTGGACAGCACGATTCTGGAGAAGTTTGCTGGCGCTACCCAGAAGGAAATGGGCTCTGCGCCGGCGACCGAGAAGGACTACCGCAAGGTGCTTGCATCAAAGGATGTGGACGCGATCACGATTGCGACGCCGGACCACTGGCACACGCCTCTTGCCATTGCTGGATTGCAGGCGGGTAAGCACGTCTATGTGGAGAAGCCGTGCAGCCATAATCCGGCCGAGGGCGCTCTACTTGTCGAGGCGCAGAAAAAATACGGGAAGCTGGTACAGATGGGCACCCAGCAGCGCTCGTCGAAGCACACGATCGAGATCGTGAATAAGATTCACGACGGGCTGATTGGCAGGGCTTATTTTGCCAAGGCCTGGTACAGCAACACGCGGAAGTCGATTGGAACCGGAAAGGAGATTCCGGTTCCATCAACGCTTGACTGGGATCTGTGGCAGGGACCGGCGCCGCGGAAGGCGTATAAGGACAATCTCCATCCTTATAACTGGCACTGGTTCTGGAATTGGGGCACGGGCGAGGCGCTGAACAACGGGACGCATGAAGTGGATGTGTGCCGCTGGGCTTTGGGTGTTGATTATCCGAATCGCGTTACTGCCTCCGGCGGCCGCTATCAATTCAAGGACGACTGGCAGTTCTACGACACGCTTGTGACGAGCTTTGAGTATGACGACAAGGCGATCAGTTGGGAGGGCAAGTGCTGCCAGGGCATGAAGTATTACGGCCGCGATCGCGGGTCAACGATTATGGGCACGACGGGAACGGTGCTGGTCGACCGCGATGGTTATGAGGTGTTTGACCTGCACGGCAAGAAGACGGATGAGTTCAAGGTGGGCAGCTCGACGAGTTCGTCTGACCTTACCGGGCGCGATTCGATGACGGATGATCACTTTGCGAACTTCATCGCGGGAATTCGCAAGGGCGAGAAGTTGAATGCTCCGATTGAGGTTGGCAACGTGTCGGTGACGATTCTTCAGCTTTCGAATATTGCGTGGAAGGTGAATCGCGAATTGAAGCTGGATGCGAAGAATGGGAAGATTCTCGGCGATGCGGAGGCGATGAAGGGCTGGAATCGTGAGTATGAGAAAGGCTGGGAGCCTAAGATCTGAGGCGGATTTAACCGGCACCGAAACATCGCTGAGATTCCTCCTCCCTTCGGTCGTCAGAATGACGGCTACGGCGTCATAATCCGGAGGCAGTCGACCGATCGCTTCCCTTCCTAACGGATCAGCATCTGCATTTTGGCCAGGGACATACCCCACAGCTCCTGATGCCAGTGCCAATCGCCTGAATTGGTGAAGCCGGAGTGACGAATGCGGAGGAGCGCGTCGGCACGCACGGTTCGTATAGAGATACGAAGATGGCTAACGTGAGTGTGCGAACGCGAGTGGACATACCACCGAATGCTGAAGTCTTGCGCGGAGATGCTCTTGTAGTCCGCGAAGATGCTGGTGGCTATGCGCCGGTCATGGCGCAACTCGATGGACAACGCTTCTCCTGATGCCGGATTGCCTGTGCAGCGCACTTCTTCTGAATCTGGCGGCGTGAGCCAGGTTTCGATGTATTCCGGGATGGTGAGAGCGTAGAAAAGTCGCGACGGCGCAACGTGGAATGCGGCGCTGGCTCGCACGACAAGCGGCTGCACTGATTCGCGCTCGGGTGCTCCGTCGAAGACGATTTCGCGGCGGGGCCGGGATGTGATGACCGGAGTCTGGAGATGTGCGCTCATGTATTGACTCTTTTCGGCTGTTTAGAAAATGACTTTCGCTCCGAGGATGACGAACCGGTTGCCTGAGGTCAGGCCGGTCGGAGTCGGGACTGTGCCGGTTGTGTTGTAGTCGAGAATGCCCAGGTTGATCGACGACGCCACAAAAGCTCCGGGGGTTCCGCGATAGGCTTGATTGAGCATGTTATAGGCGGCCATGGAAAGATCGACGCTGATGCGCTCGGTGATGGGCGTGCTCTTGATGATAGTGGCATCGAGTTCGCTGAATGTGACGCCGCGATTGATGCCGCGACTTGAACCAGGATATGGATTGCCCACAACCTGCGCGTAAGCCTGGTTGTTGATGATCCAGTGCGCGGATGCCGGATCCATCGGCGTACCGGGGTTGTAGTTGCCGTTGTTGTCGATGAAATCACTCTGATACATGACAAACTGCGGCGCGCCCAGGGTTGGACTGCCGTTCACCATCGGGCCGGTGTATGGGTTGTAGTAGGCGACGGCGTTGAGCGGAGCCTTCTTGTTGGAGAGAACGAGGCGGCTGGTGTCGACTCCCACCCCGACGTTGAAGTCGCCGTTGAAGGTCGCGTCGCCGAAGCTTATGTCGGGCGTGAAGGCGTCGAGACCGATGGGCTGATAGAAGGTGTAGGGTTGGCCGGAATTGTAGCGATAGATGGAATCGAGGGTATAGCCGTTCATGAGCCGTGACATCAGCCCGCTCTTTCGCTGCGTGCGGGGGAAGTCATAGGAAACGCCGAGGCCGATGACGTTGGGAAAGTCATTGCCGCTGACGCCGCGTTCAGGAGCGTCGGGATTGAGCGGGTTCTGCGGGAAGGCGATGGATGAGCCGCCGGCTCCGGTGCTGCGAAATGCGTCGGTCGCGTTGTCAAGTGCCTTGCTGTGCGTGTAGGCGAAGGTTCCGGTAACACCGTGCAGATTGCGCGTGGTGAGGTTGAATTGCAAGCCATTGTAGTTGGCCCAGGCGGTGTTGTTGATTACGCTGTTGTTGCCAAGCGAGCAGTCAGGGCGTCCGAAGCCGACGGCGGTCGTGTCCTGACAGAGCGAGACGGGTACATAGTTAGGAAAGACCTGCTGCACGGGCAGGAGAAACGGATTTTGATTGCTGGTCTGGAAATTTTTATGCGTAGCGCTGCCGGTGTAGCGCAGTTCTGCAACTGCTGCGCTGCCGAGTTGATGTTGGATGGCGAGCGTGTAGGTCTGCGTGTACGGCGGACGAAAGTCGAGCGGTACGCCGCCGTGATCGCGTTCACGAGGGTCGGCTCCACGCGGTAGTGCGGCGAGATTGGCGGCGCGCACGCCTCCTACGGTGAAGGTGCCGTTTGACGGAAGGCAATTTACGCCGTCGCACACGACTTGTCCGGCGTTCGAGGTGGGCGCGAGGACCGCGTCATTGCTGAAGATGTTGTAGAAAGATGGATTGGAGTTGATGGCATATCCGCCACGCACGACCATCTGCTTGTCGAAGGACGGGTTCCATGCGAATCCGATGCGCGGCTGGAAGTTTTTGTAGAAATCATCGACTGCGGCTACGGTGCGTACGGACAGGGGCAGAGTTGGATCCCAGAAAGCGGTGGCGGGATCGGACTCGCGTGCGACGGTCTCGGCGTGAAGCTTGTTATAGGGCTGGCTCAGATATTCCCAGCGCATTCCAATGTGAGCGGTGAGGCTGGGCGTTACCCTCCAGTCGTCCTGAATGTATCCGGCGGCGTCGAGTTCGGTGAATTTGGTTGTGTAATCGCCATCGGCGAGACTGAGCGTTGAGACGTTTTGCGCAGTTTGTCCGACGAGTGGGCCGTTTGCGAGGAAATTGCTGAGGTTATTGAAGACGAATGTTCCACCATAGCTGGGGAGATATGCGCTCGGGGAGTTCTGGTAGTCGATTTCTCCACCGAAAAGGATCGTGTGATTGCCGTGGGTCCAGGTGGCGTTGTTCTGCACCTGTGTTACTTTCACGATGCGCCCCTGCGGGATTTGCGGGTTCTGCGTATAGCCGAAGCCTAGGTCGCTGCTTCCACTGAAAACTACGTCTGACGGGCAGGAGTCAATCGTGGCACCTGTGCAGTTTGGGAACGCTCCGCCCTGAAGATAGGCCCTGGTCTGCTGGAAGCTGTAGCGGATCTGATCCAGCCAATGTGGGTTGAAGGTGTGTGTCCAGTCGGCTCCGATGGAGTGCGCGCCACCTACTGAATCACCCCAGCCGCCGGCGGCAATGTCTCCGGCAGCCGCGGCGAGATCGAGGTCCTGATAGAAGTATCGGAGAAAGAGGTGGTCTGCTCCGGTCGGCTGCCAGTCGAGTCGGCCCAGCTGCTCCTGGTCTCTGAAGGGAGTAGTGATGAGCCGCTGAACCAGTGAGAACGGAATGGTTGCGGTTACGCCTCCGGGCCCGGTGACTGTCTGCATGGTGATTGCGCCGACAGGCTGCGGATTGCCCGTCTTTACGCCATATGGACCGTAGTTCTGCAGAATGGCTACGGCCGGATTGTTAGGAAATACAGACGCGAGTTGTTGCAGGCCGTCTGGCGTGGGAGTAAGCGTTCCATCGGTTGGGTTGTTTGACACAGATGGCGCGGCACCGGTGTGAATCGTGTTCCAATATGTACTGCCAAAGAACCACAGCTTGTCTCTGAGAATGGGGCCGCCGAGGGTGCCACCATAGCGATTCTCAACGTAGCGCGTCAGTTGAGGTGGAGTACATCCGGTGGTTGTGGGGTCCTGACCGGATGCGCAGAATCCGAAAAGCGGATTCTTCTCTTGATTTGTGAACGAGGACAGGAACTGGCCTTGATAATATTCGAAGCCGCTGCCGTGGAACTGGTTTGTTCCTGACTTTGTGATGTAGTTAACGACCGCGCCGGCGTTTCTACCGTACTGCGCGCTGTAGTCGTTGGTGATGACTTGCAGTTGAGCGATGGCATCCTGATTTCCGAAGAAGACTTGTGGGCCGCCGATGGTGTTGTCATTGTTCGATTGGCCGTCGAGTTCAAAGTTGTTGAAGCGGCTGCTCTGTCCATTGACGGAGAAAGTGTCGCCGTTGGTATTGGAAAAATTGTCTGCGTGCGCGCTGACGACTCCGGGGATCAGTTCGGTGGCTGTGTCGAAGCCGTTGTTGAAGGGCAGACGCGACATTTGCTGAGAATCGAATACGGTTGTCACCTGCGAATCGCTCGTTTCGAGCAACGCAGTTGATGCTGCATTGACTTGCACCTGCTCTGCCGCGGTGGTGACGGAGACTGCGATTTTGCCGATGTCGGTTGTCGCACCGGAATTAACGAATACGTTCTCCACCCTCGCGTCGTTAAATCCGGTCGCAGAGATGACGAGTTCGTATTTCCCGATGGGGACGGCGCGCAGGGAGAAGGCGCCGTCGGATTGCGTTTCCGCGAGGAGCCGGATGCCCTTCGACACTTCGGTTGCGGTGATACGGGCGTGCTCGACGACAGCTCCGGAGGAGTCGGTTACGATGCCGGCAACAGTACCGGTCGTGATGCCTTGTGGGCTGATATAGCGATATGGGAAACAGACAACTAAGCCAAAGCAGAAAGGAACGAGACGACGCACCACCTTGGAAAACGGCATTATGCCCTCCACGTGTCCGGGTGTCGATATAGCGCGACGAAATATGGATGGAAGCGGAAACCGCGCGCGCAATCTAGATTCGTTGCGCTGGTTGTAGTGCACTGGCCTCCCTGTGTGCTCTCTTGCGGTTTCCGCTGACTGCACAAACTTCGTCACTGGCCTGCTGGCGAAACAAAGTGCATTTGCTTCGCCGGATGTGGGCACAATGTTGGGATTTGTGACGAGATGCCTGATTGCGCTTCGGCTGGCATGGGCGCAGCGATGAGTCGCGCGCTGCATTTCATGTAGTGATTCTCCGTGTACATTGTTTCAGCGCGGTTTCTTCACTTTGTGGAATAAGTGCCCATAACAGCTACAAATATCTGGAAGCGTGACGAAACGATCTGTGACAGGGATGGAGGAGTTATTCGTGAGGATGGATAGAAAGGTTCTATTTACTTAATGGTCTCGGAGTTAAGTTATGACTTCCAAACTTTGTAGACTCGCATTTCTTTATATGCAAAAAAAGGGGTCGACATTGCTGCCGACCCTGGGGAATCTGTGTTGCAAACCTAAGCGACGCTATGCGAGCTAAAAAGCATAGCGCAGGGAGAACTGCTGAACTCTTGGAACCGTGAGCGTGGACGCATACGAACCGAGCGTGTTGCTGGTGGCCACGTTGTTGAGGGCGACGCCCGTGCTGGAAGCAACGGTTGTATCGAAGCGAACGGAGTTAGTCACGTTGAAGACCTCCCACGCGAATTTCAGGCTTTGCCGTTCTGTGATGCGCCATGATTTGGCGAGGCCTGAATCGATGTCGAAGAAGCCATCGCCACGATAGGCGTTGCGCTGGCCTGCTTCGCCGGGATACGGCAGACGCAACGGGAATCCGTTTGTAATGCCGTTGTTCAATGTGTCGGGATCGTCGAAGACGTTGGGGGCTCCGTTGATAACGTGCTTGCGAAGTTTCACAGGACCCGTCTGTACCATGCCACTGCTGACCTGATAGTTGGTCGTCCAAGCCGGCTCCGCAACACCGAATGGAAGCCCGCTGCTCCAGCGGGAAAGCCCGGAGAATTGCCAACCGCCAATCAGCGCGTTGACCAGTGCGCCCGAGCTTCCGGCGAATGCTTTGCCCTGGCCAAATGGAAGCTCATAGACCCAATCGGCGGTGATGAGGTGGCGGGTGTCGAAATCTGAAACGCCGCGATTCAATTCTGGTCTAAAACTGTTAAGGATTTCGCTGAAGCTCGATCCTTGCTGGAAGACGCCCGTTTGGCTGAAGAGTTCATTGGTGCGTTCTGTGTCGGAACCAAGGTCGATGGAGTTCGATAGTGAGTAGCTGAAGTCCAATTGGAGGCCGTGGGTCATGGCATGGCGCAAGATGAATTGGCCTGCGTTGTAACTGCTGGAGCCAACGGTTGACCAGGCGTAGAGCGACGAGAACTGGTCCTGATAGAAGCGATTGGGCTGGCTGCCACAACCGGGGTAGCAGGCTACGTCGAGCAAGTAGAGAGCGGTGGTTTCATTTCCCCGGTTCGCTACCCATATATCGGTGTAGATATTTTGCGTTGCGCTGTTACCTCCGCCGGCTGCGTCGGGAAACATGTTCTCAAAGTAAGGAATGGCGGGCACCGCGGCAAAGCTGTTGCCGCCATTCGCGTCTACCAGTTTTGAAAGCTGCGTTCCGGCGGTGAAGTAATCCATGCCGGACTTTTTGTCGACCAGGTCAAGAGGCTCGGCAAGATCGAGCTGCTGCAGCAAGTGGCGCCCGAATCTGCCGACGTAAGCAGCTTCGAAGAGAAATCCGCCGGGAAGCTGCCGCTGCACGGAGAAATCTACGACCTCGGAGTAAGGCGTTTTCAGTTTGTCGTCGATTCCCCACGTGATGGCGAAGCCGCAGTCTGGCGTATTTGGCGCGAGATATGGATAAGTGATGGTTGTAGGCTGCGCGCAGGCGTTCGTCGGGAGCACGTTCAATCCAGTAAAGCGAGGAGTGTTGTCGACGCTGTAGGTGCTTGCCGGATTGGAGATGGCCGTCGTTAGCCCAAACGATCCAAGCTGATCGAACGAATTTACGACGCCCTGACCGAAGTGATCGAAATAGACGCCAAAACCGCCACGTACCGATGTTTTGGTATCGGGCGAATAGGCAAAGGCAAAACGCGGCGCGAAATTTCCGTGTTCTGCGGACCAGTATGGTTTCAATCCCCTCGCCTGACCATTCGGTGTGAAGAGCAGATCAGGCTGAGCGGTGACACCCTGCGCCGCCATCGCTGCGCGGTTCTGGAACCAATCATGCACGCTGATACTCGGAGCCAACTGCTCTCCGTTGACCTCATACGGCGTCTGCAAAAGCGTATGGCGCAGGCCAAGTGTCAGTGTGAGATTCGGGCGAACGCGCCATGCGTCCTGCACGTAGTACTCAAGTTCATTCGCCTTAAAATGCCGATCGAGGAATGTGCCATCCGGCAGCAGCGATCCGGTCTTTCCGTCTTTTGAAATGGAGTAGTTATAGCTACCGATCGTTTCCGGGACCAAGCCGGTGATAAGTCCGATGGCGATGTTATAGGAGTTCGAAAAGCCGTCATCGACTGCAGGCAATCCGAAGCCAGCGGGATCAAGGCTTTGCGGGCTGCCGGGAACGCTTATGTTGGCAATCGCGCCGCCGTTTGCGAGCCAGTATTCATTGGTATTGCCCTCGCTGAATGAGAGCGTGTCGGCGGAGCGAACGTTGTTGATGATGCGCCAATTCACTCCGGCAGAGATTGTGTGCCTGCTTTTGGATGCGGTGAAGTTATCGATGAAGTTATGGACTGGCACGTTGACGAGAGTGCTGCGCGACTCGGGTGTTGACTGGTCCATGAACCGGAAGACAACATAGGAGCCTTCTCCGGTGCCACGATTTGAGAATCCCTGGCGGACGTAGCCATAGCGGAAGTCATTGACCAATGTCGGCGAGATGCTCCACGTGTCGCCGGCGGCGAGACCTTTGCTGTTATCGATGTATGAATACGATGGCGTCTGGCCCGGGAACTGCACAACATTCGACTGCGTGTCCTTCTGTAGATTTCCGCGAATGAAGAGCCTGTGCTTTTCATTTGGCGCGTAGTCGAGTTTCAGGATGGATGTGTTGAGCGATCCGGGATACGGCGAGGAGAAAGTGTAAGAACCAAGGTTCAGACCGTCTCCCAAGGCTGAGCCGTTCGCCGCGGGATACTGGTTGAAGTATGCAAGCACATTCGCGTTGACTCCCGGGCCGAGAGGACAGGTGCCGTTCGCGGTGCAGTTCGGGTCCATCTGCGTCACTTGCGCTGGCGTCAGGGTGACGACGTTTCCATTGCTCAGGTACTTTACCAGTCCGCTCTGAAACGAGGCTGTCGGCACGGTGCGGGTGACCTGTTTGTTCTCCGCGGTTCTCTGGCCCTCGTAATTTCCGAAGAAGAACAGTTTCTCTTTCTTGATTGGACCGCCCAACGCGCCGCCGAAGGTGTTGCGGATCAATTTGCCGGGAACGTTCGGATACCCCTGCGAAACCTGTGCTTCCTTGTTGAACCAGTCGTTCGCTACGGTGAAAGTGTTGCGGTTGTACTCGTAGACTGCACCGTGAAACTGGTTCGTGCCCGATTTGGTGACCATGCTTACCTGACCGCCTGAAGAACGACCCGCGTCGGCGTTGGCGTTGGTGGTGGTGACGCGGAATTCCTGGACTGAATCCAGTGTGGAGCGGAGCACACCGGTGAATGCGTATCCCTGAGTCTGGTCGTTGTCGTCGAGGCCGTCGAGGGTGACGTTGGTCTGATCGGAACGCGCGCCTGCGACGGAGCCGGTGCGGCTGTCACTCTGCTTGTCGGAACCGTGACCTAAATAGAGAACCCCGGGCTGAACGCTGAGGAGGTCGGGCACATTTCTCCCTTCGCTGGGAAGCGCCTCGATGGTCGCGTTTGTCAGTGCGTTGCCGATAGTCGCGTCTGAATTGTTGAGAGTCTGTGCCTGTGCGCTTACGTCGACTGTGGTCGTTTCAGACTGCACGGTGAGTTGAAAATTTACAGTTGCCGGTTGATTGACCAGCAACTCAGCGCGTTTACTTTGGGATCCGAATCCGCCAGCTGTGGCAACGAGAAGATAGGTGCCGGGCACGAGTTGTTGAAACTGATATTCTCCCTGGCTTCCGGCTACCTGTGTCTGTCTGGTTGCGTTCGCTTGATTCGTAAGTTCGATCTGCACACCGGGGACGACAGCGCCGCTGGGATCTGTAACTGTTCCGCGAACTGAGGTAAGTGAAGTTTGAGCCCACACTGTTCCACACAGCGCGCCGAAAAGAATGGCGACCTTTAACAACAACCGCATAACTGCCTCCGAAAAGAACATTAAGAAGCAACTGGTGAGCGCTTTCTTTTACGGCGGCTCATATCTTCCGACGGCCGTACGCGCTTTATTTGCCAGCTAGTTTGCGGCTGTACTGACCTATTCTGGGGGCCGAAGTCGCGGATGGTATCGGAACTGTGACGAACGGTAACAATTACGTGATGAAGCGAAGGACTATTCACGAAGAGAAGGATTATCTTGTTTGTGGGTTAGATGATCTCATCTAAAAAAGTTGGACTGAGCTGAGATTTGTGATGGATGGGACATAGGAGGGACAGGCGGCCTGATCGTTATGGCCGCGCTTGCTGGATCAGGGGTGAGTGCCACAAATGCCGGCCTTCGGATGGGTGACGATATTCTCGCTCGCCTGTCTATGACGGCTAGCTGAGGAGGCTCTCATGATCGGCAACACTCACTTTCTTCGCCTAGGCGCATGCGCGCTCACCATAGTTGGCTGCCTCATTACAGAATCTACGACAGCACAACCGAACGCCCTGCTGCCCGACGCCGACACGCGCGAAACAAATCGCGAAACTAACGCGAATGGACATTTGAAAGAAGAGTTGAAACTGGCCGGGGACTACATGATGGGACGCGGCGGCGTTGTCCGCGACCTGAAGCAAGCTGCACACTGGTATCGCAAGGCGGCCGATCAGGGATTCCCCCCTGCGCAGGTGCAGCTCGGATACTTTTATTTGACCGGAGTTGGAGTTCCGCGCGATGAGGAACAGGCGGCGAAATGGTTCGAGCGTGCAACCGCCTCGGGATCATTCGAAGGAAAACTGAACCTTGCAGTGCTGTATTTCCGCGGCACGGGCATTCCGCGCAATGTACATCTGGGATGCGTGCTGCTGCAGGAACTTGCCGATAAGCAGTATCCGCGCGCAGAAGATTACCTTGGCATTCTCTACTACGTCGGTGTCGGTGTCGAAAAAGATCCGGCTCAGGCGGAGAAGTGGTTCGAACGCTCGGCGAACCATCACTCTCCGGAAGGCGAGTACTCAATGGGCACTTTGTTCTCGGTGGCTCCGGATCATCCACACGACTTCGAGAAGGCTGCAGACTCTGTGCGGGCTTCGGCTCAGGCCGGATATGTGCCGGGCATGCATTCCTTCGGGCTGTTGCTGGTCAATCATCCTGAGCTTACCCAACACTCCGGCGAAGCGGTGCGCTGGCTGCAGGGCTCCGCTGAAGGCGGAGCTTACCGGTCATCCATCGTTCTGGGAGTTCTGGCACGCGACGGACGGGGAGTTCCCCAGGACGAGGCTGCTGCATATCAATGGTTCACGATTGCCGTGAAGCAGGGCGGTCAGGCCCCCCAAAAGCTTCTTACTGCTGATCTGGAATTGGCGCGCAAAACACTCAGCGCAGATCAGCGAGGCACGGCGGAACAAAGTGCACAGGCCTGGCTGGAGGCGCATCCGCACCAGGACATTTACGTTCATGGGAGCGAACTGGACTATGCATACTTCCCTATCACCGAGGTGTATGCTACCGGACTAGACACACAGCCAGCAGATAAGGGAGAGACTAGAAACTGACGATTTCAGAAGAAAAGACAAAACCGGAACGACCATGGTTCCTGCACCCGGCGGTGTTTCTTACGGCGTGGCTGCTGCTTGGAGTACTTTTTGCGTTTCAGGAGTACATGACCTACCGGGGCACAAAGTACCACATGAGCTACCGGACGTTCCTTGTGCCATGGTGTCTCCACTTTCTTTTATGGGGGATCTTCAGCCAGATATTGTGGTGGAAGTTTCGCTCAGCGATCAAACGAGCTACGACAAAATCCATTCTCCTGTTGTTTGCCCCGCTTAGTCTGTTCGTAAGCGTTCTCGAGGAAGCGATCTGGGTCGCCTGTCAGCCACAGATACCACTGGGTTTACACGAGAGGAGCTACTTTCACCGACTGCAATGGTATCTCGACTCTGAATTGCTGAATAACCTGGTTATTTTCTGGTTTACGTTCTGCCTATTCAGGGTCATTCTCACCTACCAAAGCTTTCGCGAACGCGAGTTCGTTGCTGCGCAGCAGTTGACGGAGGCGCAATTGCGAGCGTTGCGGATGCAGCTCAATCCGCACTTTCTTTTCAACACTATGAACAGTGTTTCCAGCCTGATGCGTAGCGATACCGAGGCCGCCGACCAGGTACTGGAACAGTTGAGCAGCATGTTGCGTATCACTCTCGACCGTGGGGATCAGCAATTGATTCCGTTGACAGAAGAAGTGGACTTCATTCAGCTCTATCTGTCTATTCAGAAGACGCGGTTTCGCGGGACGGTACATCATTATGTGGCGATTGAACCCGACGCACTCGATGCGCTGGTGCCAACCATGATCCTGCAGCCCATCGTCGAGAACGCCTACGTCCACGGGGTGGCGAAGACGCTCGGAGAGGCGTTTATCGGGATCGAGGCGCAAAGCCACGAAGGACAATTGAGAATCTGTGTACGAAATTCTGGAAAGGGTCTAGCACAACGTAGCCCGGCGGAAACCGCCAAAGAGCGGGTCGGCGTGGCGAATGTCAAGGCGCGTCTGGAACTGCACTACGGCAATGCCCAGTGCTTTGAATTGAAGGAGTTCTCCGATGGAGAAGTGCAGGCGATTCTTATGCTGCCCCTTCAGTACCCGGCTCGTCTAACGGACAAAACTCTGGAGTTCGCGTATGACTATCCAGACCATCATCGCCGATGATGAAGTGCTTGCGCGGCAGAAGCTGCGCCACCTTTTGGAGGACGAAAACGATGTTGAGATTGTTGGTGAGGGGGCCACGGCGCAGGAAACGATTGAACTGGCCAACCTGACGGAACCCGATCTGATCCTTCTGGACATTCAGATGCCGGGGATGGATGGCTTTGATGTGGTCTCGGCGCTCTGTTCCGGGAAAATGGCAGTATGTCCACGGATCATCTTTACGACAGCGTTTGACCAGTATGCGCTGCGCGCTTTTGAGATCAACGCCGTCGATTACCTGCTGAAGCCGTTCACTCGCGAGCGCCTGCATCATGCCATGCAGCGAGTGCGGGAGCAAATGACCCTGCACAATAACGATGGCGCGCGTCAGTCGAAGCGAACGGAAGAACCTTATACAACCCGGATCGTCTTCAAGTCCCGAGGGCGAATACTCTTCCTTCCTATCACGGACATTCGCTGGATCGGCGCGGAGGAGAACTACGTGCGCATCTGCACGGACCGGGAAAACCACCTGCTGCGCGAAACGATGGCGAACTTCGAGAGCAGGCTTGATCCGAGGTCGTTCATACGGGTACATCGCTCGGCAATCGTGAACCTGCAATACGTGAAGGAGATTCGGACGGATTCGCTTGAAGGGGAATCGTTTGTGCTGATGCAGGACGGTCAGAAGGTGCCGGTCAGCCGCGGATATAAGGCGCGGATTACAGGCCTTCTGGCTCACTAGGCCGCTTGCCAGCTCAGCCGCTACTTAGATGGACGCGTTGACTGCCCCCTGTCAGCTATGATCCCTCTGTCGCAGGAACCGTGCAAAAAACCTCGCATTCGATTTGCCTGTAGAGCTACAATCATGCCGGAATCAATGCGCTCCTGTTCCCTCGCAGGGCTTTGATTCCTTTGAAGATACCGCTTCTTTGCGAGTGTTTTCGTGCAACGGCAGGTTGTCTGATGGCACTATCCACTTAACCAACGACCGGCAGTGAGTGCGCAGCGGAGCGCTGCGAATCGAAGATAGCCATCTCGAACCGGCCAGCGGCAAGGAGTTCCGGGGCATGGACAATCCGGCGCAATGGGAGGGTCTCGCAAGCCGCATCAAGGGAGGAAACTGCGTCCTGGTTCTGGGGCCCGGGGCAAGTATGGTTCCAAGCGGCGGAGACGAGGAAGTACCCATCCACGTGGCCTTCGCGCGGGATCTTGCAGTCGACGTCGGCAAGCAACTCAGCAAAGAACAGCGAAGAGATTTGAATGCCGACGACTTGCGGCATGTGAGCCAGATATGGCAGGAAATCAGACGCAATTCGGCGCTATTACAGCTGAAATGCGAGCGTTTTTATAAGCAATACACCGGCGAAACGACGGAATTTCATCGAAATATTGCAGCGCTGCCTTTCCAAATCTGCATTACTACGACGCCCGACGATTTTCTCTTTGAGGCGATGACGCAGGCGGGCAAAAAGCCCGTGCGGAACTTCTATAACTTCAAGAAATCGCGGGAGTTTCGCAGCTCCGAGTTCAGCGTCGAGCATCCGCTTATCTATCATCTCTACGGTCATCCGCAAGACTCGTCATCATTGGTAATTACGGAGAACGATCTGATTGAATTTCTGACGAATGTTGTCAGGAAATCGCCGGCACTCCCTGAACAGGTCACGGGGATTCTTAGCCATCCTGACTCGACCTGCCTATTTGTCGATCTGGGCTTCAAGAACTGGTATCTGCGGGTGCTGATGCGCTCCCTAGGCCTGGTAAACCACAACGAAAAGTCGGTGGCGCTGGAACCTCCGGAATTCTTTGCCCAATCAAAGCAGCACCAGACGATGCTCTACTTCTCGGGCGGAAACACGATGGAGTTTCATCAGGATTCGTTGAACGATTTTGCGGTTTGTCTGCGGGGCGCATATGAGGCGATCGCGGAGCCGCGTGAAGAAGCGATCCCCGAGCCACCAGCGACGGCTCCGGTGGCGTTTCTCTCGTATGCAAGCGAGGACCGCGAGCTAGTTGAACAACTCTCGCGAGCGCTCAAGACTGGTGGCGTTGCCGTTTGGTTGGACCGGCAGAATCTGCGCGGCGGCGATAACTGGGAGCGTGTGATCACTCACGTGATTGAGAAACAGGTGGATTATTTTGTTCCGGTCCAGGCGATGGGAATGACGAGGAACGAAGGTGTTTTCTATCAGGAGATCAAGATGGCGCTGCTGCGGCAGGACCGAATGCGGGACGGCATCAAGTTCGTGATTCCTGTTCATACGGAAAGCCGCTATCGCCTGGAACGGCTTCATGAACTGAATTCCATTCCGATCGTGACGAATGACGGAATCACAGAACTGATTCGCGGAATTCTGGAGGACTGGAGTGCGAGAAGTACTTCTCATGCTGGCGCCGCAGTGAATTCACTCAGCAATTGATTTGCATGCGTGGACTTTCCGGAAAGGAATAACAATGAGCGGCACGGATGGATACCGGTATCCCGGACCGAATGAGTTCGAAGATACTCCGGCCGATCATCTGTTGTTTTCCGGGCGCAACGACGAGATCAATGCCATTACGCAGCAGATCGTAAGCTCAAGGCTGCTTGTGCTGTACGGCAGTTCGGGGCTGGGAAAATCATCGCTGCTGAAAGCAGGAGTTTATCCCAAGCTTCGAGAAAACAACTTCTGTCCTGTTCGCGTCCGTATCACGGACAAGCTCAGCGTTCTGCAATTGCTGGCTCAATCGTGCGCCGAAACGGGCCGCGAGGCCGATCTGGATTACACCCCCGGCGTTGGAAGCACGCCCTGGGAATTTTTTAAGACGGCGATGTTCTGGCGGGGCGAAACGCTGCTCTACCCGGTTCTTGTTTTTGATCAGTTCGAAGAGCTCTTTACTACCGTCGCACCGTCGTGGAAGACCGATTTCGCCAACGAGATTGGCCCTCTGGCATCTGGCAATCTGCCAACTTCAGTCCGGCAGCGCTTGGAACAAGGTGAAAAAGGTCTGACGGATCTGCCTCCCCAGGTGAAGTTGATTTTCAGTTTGCGCGAAGAGTTCTATGGATCGCTTGAAGAATTGAGTTCCGACTTCCCTGCCCTGTTTCAGGACCGCTTTCGCCTGCTTCCGATGGATAGAAGTCGCGCTGAGCTTGCCATACGCTTGCCCGCGCTGAAAGAGTCCGAAGCTGGAATCACTTTCAATACACCGCCCTTCACCTACTCTGACGAAACGCTCAAGACGATGCTCGGTTTTTTGGCAGGGCGACATGGAACTATTGAGCCCTTTCAATTGCAGCTGCTGTGCCAGCACGTTGAGCGTGTAATTGTGCCGGGAAAACTTCGCGTAGGCGGTTCGTTAGGGATAGAGATAACACCGAGCGATCTTGGAGGCGAACGAGTAATGTCTGACCTCGTTCGCCGGTTCTATACCGATTCGCTGGCCCAACTTCCCATAGGACAGGGGAGGCGCGCGAGAGAGCTTTGCGACACCGGCCTACTGTCTTCAGACGGCCATCGGCTGATGCTGGAGAAGAACGAGATTTTGCGCAATTACCGGATCAGCGAAACCACTCTGCGGCACCTGATCGACAGGCGCATCCTTCGCGAAGAGCCACGGCTCGACAGCCTGTTCTACGAGATTGGTCATGACACGATCGCTCAGTCGATTCTGAAAACACGACGCCTGCGGCTGCCGCGCAAATATCGTGTTCCTGCGGCTGTGGTCGCAGCGCTGGTGCTGATCTTCACAAGCTACGTAATCTTTGCGAATTTCAGATTGCGCAGCGAGCGGGACCGGGAGAAGACTGCAACTGTCAACGCACTACAGGCCCAGGGCAAGGCCGAAGACGCTCGCAACAAGGCGGAAAAGCTGGCTTCGTATCTTATCGGCGAAGATCTCATGGGAGCGATTAAGCCTATGGGCCGGATGGAGGTGCTGGAAGGCGTTGAGAAGCAGATCGACGAATATCTGGATTCCCTCAAGTCGAGCCAAACGGAAAAGAGTTCAGACCTGGCCATCCAGATTGGCGGTCTGGCGCACCTCAACCGCGGTGATCTGGCCTACATGCGAGAGGAAGTCACCCAAGAGGAGATCGAATACCAGCAGGCGCGAGGCGCTTTTGAGCAGCTTGTGCAACGTAACGCTCGCAACCCAGAGTGGCTGCACAATCTTGCGGACGCGGAAGCCAAGCTCGCCGATGTTTCCTCGGATCGGCTTCAAGTTCAGCAATCGCTCGACCTATATCGGCAAGCTCTGAGCCATATCCAGACTGCGTTGCCCGAGGTACCTCCGGGCAAGGACGACAAGTTGCGGGACAAACTACTGCGCGACGAAGCTGACACCCGTCAGAACATCGGAGCGGACTTATATGTACAGCGCCATCTCGACGAAGCAGTGACACAACTGAGACAGTCCGTGAGCCTGGCAACGCCAAAGGGGCCGGAACAATCGACGCAGTGGATGTACATCCTTGAGGACGGATTGCAAGGAGAAGGGCTGATTTTTGAGGTTCAAGGCAAGGATCAGGAAGCGGAAAAGGCCTACAATTCCGCCCTTGAGATCGCTGAGCGCGCGGCCCACAAGAATCCTTTCGACCCTGAAGCACACCGCCGACTCGGAGCGGCTGAGAATCGGCTCGCGAATTTCAATATATACAGGAGAAAGCCAGAACAGATCCTTCCACAATACGAAAGCCTGAACCACATCATGCAGGAAGATACGGGATGGGAACCGAACAATCAGAGATGGAAGCGGGATCTTGCTTATTCCTACTTGCTGATTGGACAGGCATACAGCTATCTGGAAAAGCGCGATATAGCGGAAAAGTCCGTACAAAATGCGAATGCGAGGTTCACCCAGCTTCAAAAGATTGACAAGAGCAATGCAAGTCTGAGAAACGATCTCTCGGATTCCTACACTTACTGGGGTGACTATGCTGTTGGGACAGACCCTAAGCAGGCAACCTTGTACTACAAGGACGCGCTTACACTGCTGGCCGATTTGAGGAAGATAGACCCCACAAACAAGGAATTGATTGCGTCTTCAGCTGTCGCACTGATAAAGGAGGCGCGAGCGTTAATCTCCAGCCGACAATACGACCAGGCGCTTGCGGCGTGCGACCAGGCTAGCCAAGTACTCTCGGCGTACGAACCCATAGATCCTTCAGATGCTGAATACTGGGAAATCTCCAGCGAGTTGCACAAGCAAATGAGCGAGGCGCTGCGCGGCAAAGGACAAACCCAAGAAGCGGATCGCGAGTATCAGGCGGCGTTGAAGGATATCGACACAGCAATTCAACGAGCCCCTTCCTCGCCCAGGTATTGGAACGACCGTTTTCTTACGAAATATGACTACACGATTGAAGGCGAGAGTAGCACTGAAAAGGTCTCTGACCGACAGCTTAAAACTTATCAAGACGCTCTGTTGGATTCTCAAAAAGCGGTTGAACTCGATCCTATCTGTTCCTACTACCATGCTAATTTCGCGGTCGTTCAGCAGAAGATTGGTGACATTTCCGAGGATCGCGGACAGATGAACGATGCGCTCGCGAGATATGCCAGTGCAGAACAATCTTTCAAGAAAGCGATTGAACTGGCGGGCCAACTGGAGGCGCAGCGAGATTTAAACGATCTCTGTAATCTTCTCGCGAAGAGGATTGCTCCCTTGCGTGCGCGTCAAAATGACACGAAGGGTGTAATCCAAGCCTATAAGCAGGCTCTCCAAATCAGAAAGGATGCGTTGGCTGCTGAGCCCAAGAATCCTACACGTCTTGACCAACTGGCAGTGCTGCAAACGGATGTGGGCGACGCTCTTAGCGATGAGAAGCAGCAGGAAGCAGCTAACGGTTACTATTCCGACGCGGAGCGATCTTACCGTATGCTGATTGCATCTGTAGACAAAAGCACTGCAAACTCTTATCGAGATGCTTTGTATCTGGTCTTGCGCAAACACATTGCGCCGCGGCGCGCGAAGCAAGGCGACATTAAGGGATCGCTGCAGGCTTATGAGCGAGCGATTCAGGTGAAAAAAGATCAACTGGCTGCGGAGTCCAACAATCTGGCTTATCGCGCAGATCTTGCTAAAGCCTACCAGGATATTGGCGACGATCTGCTCGATCAGAACCAGTTGACGGACGCCGGGAATTATTACAAAGAAGCAGAGGGATTGCGACGCGAAGTCATCAAACTTAAACCCGATGCCGTAGCATGGGACGAGCTTGGCGGATTGTACTATAACAGCCTGGCCTCGCTGAGCGATAAGCAAAGCAACTTGTCTGCTGAAATCGATTATTATCGACAGGCTATCGATGCGGAAAAGCAGGCATCTGCTCTCGATCCCACCAATGCTATCTATCATTCGAATATGGGCTATGCGTATCAAGCCATCGGCAATCTTGAGACCGCAGACCAGACTACCGCCAGGCGCGACTATGACGCCGCTCTGCAAGCTGCGATCAAGGCTGGGGAACTGAATCCAAAAGAAAAGAAATACAGCGAGGAGCGCGCCTCGATTGAGAATAGCCTTCGTCAACTGGCTCCGTAGTAAGAAACTGACGGCTTACGCCATGCCGTTTGCACCTATGATGTTGTGCATTATGTGATCTGCTTCCTGCAATGAAGAATAGTGTACGAGATGGGTGGGAATTGAGCAGATAAGTCCCAGGAATTGCTCAAAAACATCCTTATTCATCTGCTTTCCGAGAAGCATGCCTCCCTCATTCAAAAGCATGAGTGCGCGCAGAGGCGACAGTGCTTCCATAAATGCAGGAGATGACGGAGCATATTCTGGAAATAAGATATGTGTGAGCCGCCTCGGCGGGTTGATGGCGGGGTCGCGCTTTGGATGCAGTAGCTTTATCCTCCGGCCGTCCGAGCGGATGTGGATTGGAGCATCGCTCAGTTGCGGCCACTCGCCTGCGAGGATGTTCCATGTCCCCTCTTTCAAGCTGATTGGCATCTCCACGCTGGAGATGGAGGTAGTATCCACATGGAGTAATGCCGGTTCATCGCTGATCAAAGTAACCCCATGTGCTGCAAGGTGGGCGGCCAGTGTGCTTTTCCCGGATTCGCGGGGAGCGCAAAGCATGATGCCATGTCGATCATCCGCTACCATCGCTGCGTGAAAGGCGATATCGTACGGCGCTTCGGCATACAACAAAGACCGCATGGCATGCAGCATACCCAAGCCGATTTGCTCATCTCTCAGGGAAGCGAAGATTTCTTGATCATTGGCAAAGATGGCCCACGAATTCTCCGCCCGCTGGAGACGGAGATGAAATCGAGCGGGGCGCGTCGTCGAGGGACAACTCAGGAAGCAATCTCTGCATAATGCCCCGAGCGTTTGCGGAGGACACTCAACAAAGATAGAAATCCCATGAACCTCTACATTTGCGCTTTTCGGTACGGCGGGAGCGGGCCAGTCCCTACGGTCTTCCCGTTCTGAAGATTCGGGGAATCGTCCTCTGGATAAGGCAAAGACTGTATCAAGGGCCTCACCCGTGATCAGCGAGGTCTGGCCTGCTCCGCTTAGTACTGAGAGATCGTGCGGAGTGGCACCCGCGTCGAATGCCTGATATGCAAGTGTTCCTGCGGCATCGAGGCCCGCAAACCGGTTCTGCCTTTGGGAGTAGACGACACCCCCTTCGCCAAATCGATAGAGCCATTGCTGATCGCAGGCTGTGGCGATGCAATCAACTTGAGAACCTTCTTGGGCGTTCCGCTTCACAACACTCGTCTTTCTCAAGCTCGCTTGATCTACTCTCATTCTGTTCTATCGCAAACTCATATGGCAGAATGTTGCGGACCAGCCGGGCACGACAAAATCCATCTTGTAACCTCACCTGTTAACTGACGCCGTTTACGTTTTAACGATTTGCGATTACACTTGCGCAGTCAAAGTTAATCCGGCCCGCGACTCTTAATTCAACATTACTTATCCCACGCTCTGGAGGCAGACGGTGTCTGAACCCTATGTCGGCGAAATCCGAATGGTAGGCTTTAATTTTGCTCCAAATGGCTGGGCACTATGCAATGGCCAACTATTGGCGATTTCACAATATGACACCCTGTTCAATCTGATCGGGACGACGTATGGCGGAGATGGTCAACAGACCTTTGCGCTTCCGAACCTGCAGGGACGAATTCCATTCCATCAGGGGAATTCTTTTGTTCTTGGGCAGACATCGGGCACAGAAACAGTGACCCTTGTGACGAGTCAACTTCCGACGCACACGCATCCCTTGGCAGCGAATTCCTCTGGAGGGAGCCAATCCGCACCCACGGGTGGTTATTGGGCGCAATCGACGTTGGATCAGTATTCGACAGCGGCTGCATCGCACTCGATGGCTGCCACTGCGGTAGGTTCCGCTGGAGGGAGCCAGCCGCACGATAACATGCCTCCATTTCTTGTCATCAACTTCGTTATTTCCCTCTTCGGCATTTATCCAACTCAGAGCTGATAAGACCGATCTAAGAGTGATCGTGGGAGCAAAGGAGATCAATGGGAACACCATATCTTGGGGAGATCAGAGTTTTCAGTTTCAATTATCCGCCTAAGGGCTGGGCGTTTTGTAACGGACAAACGCTGGCTATCAACCAGAATCAGGCATTATTTGCCCTGTTGGGAACGATGTATGGAGGCGACGGCAGAACCACTTTCCAGCTTCCAAATCTACAGGGACGCATGCCGATTCACGTTGGCAATACATTCACCCAGGGGCAGGTCGGCGGAGAAGCAAACCAGACACTGACTAGTACTGAGATGCCTTCACACAACCATAGTGCGACAGGAGTTACTACTGCGGCATCTTCTGCCGCGGCAACGAATGCCACCTGGGCGGCTTCACCAAAGAATCCATACAGTGCGGCCAAGAATACGGTGATGGCACCGGGCGCGCTCGGCAACGCTGGAGACAGTCAGCCGCATAACAATTTGCCGCCTTACCTGACGCTGAGTTTCTGTATCGCGTTGAATGGCATCTTCCCATCTCGCAACTGAACTGAAAGGCTGAACATGGCAGATCAATTCGTCGGTGAAATCCGCGCTGTTGGCTTTAATTTCGCTCCCACAGGATGGGCACTATGTAACGGACAAGTCCTGCCAATCAGTCAGAACACGGCGTTGTTCTCGTTGCTTGGAACTCAGTTTGGCGGCAACGGCACTACAAATTTTGCACTGCCAAATCTGCAGGGCTGTGCCCCCATGGACCAGGGAAACGGCGCGGGGCTGACCCCGCGTACGATGGGCGAAACCGGCGGCGAGACGTCTGTGACCTTACTGTCGTCGCAGATTCCGGCGCACACGCACGCGGCGATGAACGCGTCCGCGAGCAATGCAGATGCTCCTACCAACAATGTGTTTGGCGGAGGCGGCCGCGGCAAAGAACCAGCGTATGCTCCGATCTCGGCATCGACAGCGATCATGAATGCGCAGGCCATTGGTATGGCTGGGGGCAACCAGCCGCATAACAACATGCCACCGTATCTCACATTGAATTTCATCATCGCCATGCAGGGTATTTACCCGTCGAGATCTTAGGCACTGCACAGTCCGATGATCACATTGCGCGTTGCGGTTCCCCAAGACGTTGTATTTCTTGCACGCCTGTATGGCGACATTCGCCGCCGGGAGGTGAGCGCCTGGGGCTGGCCTGCGGGACAGCAGGAATGGTTTCTGCAGATGCAGTTCGATGCGCAAAAGAGATCGTACCTGTCAAGCTTTCCTGACGCGCTGGACCGCGTCATTCTCCTGGAAGATGTCCCTATCGGCCGCATTCTGACCAATCACGAACCATCGTCGATGCGTCTGATTGACATCGCGCTGCTCGAGGAGCAGAGACAACAGGGCATCGGGACGTATCTGTTGCGCAATCTGATTCAAGAGTGCCAGGAACGAGATTGCCCCTTGCGCCTACAAGTAGCAGAGGGCAATCCCGCTATGAGGCTCTATCAACGCGTCGGCTTTGAGCAAACAGGCAGCGATGCCATGTACATTACTATGGAGTGGCTACCACTCCCCAAACAGAAGGTTGCTGCATCTTGAAGACGCTCTCTTTTCAGGATTTCGTTCCACATCGCAATACGATCTTCGGAATTGTTGGAGCCTCAAGCTACGAACTGGAGCTGGCGGAGGTTACCGATCATTCCAATGCGCAACTGGAGCAGTTCTCGTTGGTCTTCACTTGTGCTGCCCTGCCGTGGCTACAGCAGGGCACCTACACTCTTACGCATCCTGATCTGACCGAGGTAGTTCTCTTCATCGTGCCGATCGGCCCTGCAGGGAACACGATGCGTTACGAATCTGTTTTCTCCAGGTTCCTGAGATTTCCAGAGCAGGGTTAGCTACTGGTTGGACCTTGATGGATTCAGGAGGTTGAAGGTCGCAGTGTATGTGGCCGGTGATGCACCCGAACCCAAGGGCACAAGAAAAAGAGGGAATGCTCCGAGCCAGCTATGTGTGAGCGTGTATGTGTCCTGTGGCAGGGCATTGCCTCTCCCCTTAAAGCGCAGAGAGAAGCTGGCGACTGACGGGCCACCGGACGAAGCGGGAATGGCGCCCACCATTCGAGAGGCACGGGCGCTGCTGAGTGCTTCCGGCGACGGGATTCCCCTCACCGAGACGAGCACTACAGTACCAACCTGCTTGCCATTGCGGCTCATACGAAAAGCAGAGCCGATCCATTGTTTAAAGGTCTCGGGCGAGACTCCGTCAAAGATGGACAGACTCTCGTCGTTCATCACTTCAGTTTGGTTTTCGAAACGCTTTTGAGCGAAAGTTACGGGAGGCAGTAGCGTAGTCAGGGCGGCCAATGCGGCCCGATGCAGAAAAGATCGTCGCGTGGGATTCATCTAATGTACCTTTGCCAATCGGCTTCGAAAACTTTACGAAAACACCACTCAAATTCATCTCCTATTTAAGTAACAATTTATTACTTTTAAGTAATAAAACTTTTTGTAGTGCTCAAACGAAATGAAGCGAATTTGGGTTGACAACCCTTGAGTGCTCAGAGAGACTTCTTCTAGCTCACACACGTTCAAATAGATGTACCTTCTCTTTGTAAGTACGAATGGGTTTGTGCTCTTGAGTTGATATCCATCTGCACTTTGCTGTTCCTTCCCGCCACAGTTCTTCCTTTGTGCTACCCAGTTTTCTGCTTCCATGATGTTTTACCTCCCCGGAATCGGAGACGTAGTAATGAAAAGCAAGTTAATAAGGACTAATTGCGCGTTCCGCTCTTTTGACATCGTCAGGATTCTGATTTTCGCTTTTGTTTGGCTAATCCTGAATCAATATCCTGCGCTGGGACAACGAATCGCTGCGCCAGACACGCCTCAGCAAAGTCGCACGCTGCATCTGAAGTTTTCCGGTGAACAGCCGCGACCGCTCTCTATGGTTGCGGGAGATTTCGACGAAGATGGCGTCGGCGATCTGGTGATCGGCTATGGGCTGCAGAAGGGCGGAAACATCAGCTTCCTGCGCGGCAATCTTGATGCCCGCGCACCGCAGACTTATGCGAGCTGGGCCGCTGCCGGGCGGCATGAATATACTGCCCCATACCTTCAGAGTTCAACACCTCTTGCCGTCGCAGTTCAGCCCACCCTGATGATCTCGGCAGACGTGAACGGCGATGGGCATCTGGACCTGGTTTACGCGACCAAAGGCAGTAGTCAGCTCAGTGTAATGTTCGGCGACGGCAAAGGAAATTTCTCCAAGCCCATTAGCACCGCGGTGGCTGGAAGTGTAACCGCACTGGCTGCATATCGGCCGGGCGTGCCGTTGCTGGGTGAAGCAATCGTTGCGGCCTATCAATTGAATCAGGGCGCGAGGCTGTCCATTCTGAACTATCAGGGAAATGTCTGGGCAACGAATGCAACGTATTCATTACCTGGTGCGGCAACCACGATGAGCGTGGCCAATCTCGATGCCGACCGGATTCCGGATACGGCTGTTGTTGCGGGCGGACAACTGTTGATCCTGCATGGCAAGAACGCCCTTTCCGGCCACGGCTCGATCACGACAGTTCCGGTAAGCGGCGCGGAGAGCGTGACCGCCGGCGAGTTTCTTTTTGATCGCCATGCACAAATGCAATTGTCGGTGGTGACTGCGAGCGGCGACGTTGTGACACTTGCGCATGAAGGCTTTGATCCACGGCCTTACACTCCTCAAGAGATTGCAGAAACGCGTCTCGCACAGCGCGGACATGCGAAAAATACGCACGCACTTGCTCAACAGGCCAGTAACACTGGAGACGCGCCATGGATAGAGGTTGAAAGAAACGCTGCGGCAGCGGCTCATCCTGCGGGCGGAAGAGCGCCGATCATTGTGCGCTCCCGTAGTACCGGCGGTTTCGACGATCTCGCAGTACTCAATTCTTCACAGCAGCAGCGGATGATGATAAGTCACTCGTCTACGTCACCTCATGGTTTACCCAGCAATGCTGCTATGCCGTCCGCTCGCGTCGTTTCGAGCGACCTCTCATCGAGCAGAGTCGTCGCCGCCGTGTCCGCTCGTGTGAGCCCGGATGCGCGTGAGGGCCTGGTGATTCTGAACGCGGATAGCGTGTCGCCACAAATTACGGTGCCCAGCACAGGAAATACTTTTTACGTCAACACAGCGACAGACAATACTGGTACGACAACGGATCCTCCAACCACCACGCGCTGCGAGCAGGGGCAGCCCGCGAGTAATCCCTGCACCTTACGTGACGCGATTACATACGCAAACAGCGATGCGTCGGGCAATATCAGCGCGGGTACTTCGGACACGATCATGGTTCCCGCAGGCACGTATAACCTGACATGGCAAGCCGGAACCCTGGATGCCAACGCGAACGCCCTTTCACACCTGGAGGTTCTTGGCCCAATAACCATCATCGGCAGCACTTCCGGCGGCGGGGTCATTATCGATGGACAGACTAACGACACGGTGTTCACCGTTAATCCGGGAATGTTCGGATCGTTCAATCCCAGCGGAAACACTTACGTTTTCGACTTATCGCTTGAAAATCTGACCATTCAAAACGGTAAGAACGCCAACAATCCTAATACCAGCACGACTGGATGGGCGAACAACTTTGGCGGCTGCATCAACTGGGATGCCGCTGGCCTCGGAAATCTCACGATCACCAATTCCACGATCAAGAATTGCACGATCCTGTGGGGTGCTGGGGGAGCCATCTGGGGCTTTAACTCAGCCAATGGCGGCACCGGAACCCTAACTCTGAGTGGAGACACGATCTCAAACAACTCTACGCCAGAAGTTGGTGGTGCCATAAGTATGGCCTATGCGCCCGCTGCTCTGTCTGCTACCAATACCGTATTTTCGGGCAACAAAGCGGATGTCAACGTGAATTCGAGCGATACCCAAGCCGCTGGTGAAGGGGGCGGCCTCGATTTCAGTGAGAGCTACATCACCCCACCACCCGCCACGCCACAGAGCACGCTGACAAATGTCACGATCAGTTCCAACACTGCCGCCCAGATCGATGGCGGAGGGATTTACACAAATGCCGGCATACTAATTAGTAATTCGCTGTTCGAGAGTAACTCCTCAGCCAGATGGGGCGGTGGCATCTTCAGCGAGGTTGCGCCTCCAGAAACGCAAACCACGATCACGAGTTCCAACTTTCTTTCAAACTCAGCCACGGGGGCCGGCGGAGCAATTTCAGGAGGCGTTGCCACTTCGACAAGTGGCAATATCCTGGCGGTCAGTCTGAGCCGTATCGTAGGCAACACTTCGACGACTGGAGCCAGCGGCGTAGCTGCGGGCGCTCCCGGAGACATGTCCGGCGAGGTAATGGCCACCGACAACTGGTGGGGATGCAATAGCGGACCAAACACATCAGGCTGCGACCAGGCTGTTCTGTATGATTCGTCTACCGGCAGCCTGACCACGGCGCCTTACGTACAACTTGGCTTTACATCCGATGTCACCACGATTCCCCCAGGCGGCAGCATGAACCTTACTGTCTCCATGGCTCAAGGCTCAGACGGCAATCCGATATCGGGCGCGTTTCCTGCAGTGGCAACGAATTACCCATACACGTACGACGTCACGGGAGTGACCGCAAATCCGGCGTTGACCACCGGAACCTTTAACACCTCGGGAGTGGGCACTGCAGTTCTTACACCCAGCACCACGGGCGCCGGCACGGTAACCGTGACTTTTGACAATCAGACAGACACGATTAATTTCACAGCACAAGCTGCGACTGCAACTTCGCTTTTGATTACTAGCAACCCCAGCCTGACGTACTTGTACGGGCAACCGTCGAGTTTCACGGTCCAGCTCACTCCCGCCAATGCGACTGGGATCACCGCGAGTGACTTTTCGGTAACGGTTGATAGCTCTTCTACGGGCTACGGCCTCGCGCTGATCAGCAACAACAACTATCAGATCAGCGGACCTTTTAATGCGCTGGCTCCGGGGACTCATTCGCTTAAAGTCTCGTTCCTGGGAACAACACTTTACGCCAGCACCAGTACGACCGCTACGCTGAACGTTTCCGCCGGGACTGTAACGATCAGTGATACAGTTACGCCTACCAACCCTGTTCAGGGACAGGGCGGAACGGTCAAAGTAACTGTAGCTGGTGTGGGCACTGGCGCTGGGCCGACCGGATCCATCACATATAAGTTCAACAGTGGAACCAGCCAGATTGCTACTCTGAGCGGCGGCGTCGCAAACATAGCGATTCCGATTCTTATTCCGACAGGCAGCAATTCCCTTTCGCTTGATTACGGCGGCGACCCGAATTATGCCTCCGCATCGACTGCGGTCACCATAACCATCTACGGCAAGTCGCAGACCACAATCGCTCCGTTGACAGCTACCACGGCGACAATCAATGTCTTCGGCTTTGGTTTCACGGCGCCGAGCGGACAGCTTGCTTTCAATGATGTGACTTCGGGGAGCCCGGTCACAGCTCCCGTAACACTGAATACAGGAAATGCAACCTCGTCTCTGCTGCCACAGGTAACCACCAGCACGGGCGCTAACAGCCTGCCGGTCTGGACGGAACTGGCGGACCTGAATGGAGATGGAATCCTGGATCTGATCACCTCGGTGTTCGGTACCGATTCTGTAACGGTGCAGCGCGGCGAGGGTGACGGCACATTTGGGCCAGCCACGCCGATCCTGATTGCCACCGGCTTCGGCCCATCTGAAGTACACGCTGTAAGCCTTCGCGGCAACAGTACACTCGATCTGATTGTTGGCAGCTTCAACACCAATCAGATCGCCGTTGTGCTGGGTAACGGTAACGGGACCTTCCAGGCGCCGGTGTTTTACACGGTTGGGTCGGCTACCAATACGCCAACGTCGCTTACAACAGGCGACTTCAACCATGACAGCAATCTCGATGTGGCGGTTGCGAATACGGGTGATAACACCGTCAGCATACTTACAGGAAATGGAAGCGGTAGTCTGACGCCATCAGGGCCGCCTATCAATGTAGGTAGCATTCCCGAGGCGATTCGTGCGGGCGACTTCAACGACGATGGATATTCGGATCTTGCGGTTGCAAACTACCGCGATGGGACCGTATCCATATTGCTGAATCAACAGAATGGAAGCTTCTCCGCAACTCCTGTCACTGTCGGCACGGGACCACAGTCTGTGGCGATCACAGGCAGTGGCACCAGTCAACTGATTGCCGTGGCGAATTTTGGCAGCAACAACGTCAGCATTCTGAAAAACAACGGCAGCGGAACATTTACGGGCCAGCCCCCGGTAAGTGTTGGCTTGGGACCGGATGAGGTGAGGTTTGCCGACATCAACGGCGATTCGATTCCTGATCTAGTCGTCGCAAACTACACCGATGGCACGCTCAACCTGGCGAAAGGCAGTGGCGGCGGGTCTTA
>Ga0210402_10000941_pt1 | contig 31128 bp, 21 predicted proteins | sample IncBWC7MmetaG_FD_161055 | JGI IMG/M metagenome (GOLD analysis project Ga0210402, IMG submission 161055) | Forest soil microbial communities from Barre Woods Harvard Forest LTER site, Petersham, Massachusetts, United States - Inc-BW-C-7-M | ecosystem: Environmental > Terrestrial > Soil >...
GGCGGCGGCCTGTTCCATCTCGGCCGCAAGCTCCTGCTGCACCGAGGCCGACTTGCCGGCGAGGAACGCCTTCGCCTGGCCGACCAGGCGGCCATAGTCCGCATCACTGATACGGCCGACGCAGGGCGCCGAGCAGCGGCGGATCTGGTAGAGCAGGCAAGGCCGCGTCCGGTTGGCGAACACCGTGTCGGCGCAGGAGCGGAGAAGAAAAACGCGCTGCATGGCGGTTACGGTCTGGTTCACAGCCCAGGCGGAGGCGAATGGCCCCCAGTAGCTGCCCTTGCGCACATGCGCGCCGCGATGTTTGGCAATCTGCGGGAACGGATGATCCTCGGTCAGCATCAGCCAGGGGTAGGACTTGTCGTCCCGCAACACGATGTTGAAGCGCGGCTTGAGGCGCTTGATCAGGTTTGCTTCCAGCAGCAGCGCCTCGGCCTCGGTGTGGGTGGTGATCACCTCCATCGCGACGGTCTCGTTGACCATGCGGCGGAGGCGTTCATCGAGGCGGCCCAACTGGGTGTAGGCGGTGACCCGCTTTTTCAGGTTGCGCGCCTTGCCGACATAAAGCGCGTCACCCTTGGAATCGAGCATCCGATAGACGCCAGGGTTGAATGGCATGGTGTCGAGCGCCTGCTCGATTGCGGCAGCGCCCTTGATGCCAGCGGACGGATTGGTATCGCTCATGTCAGACAATCCATGCCAGACAATCTATGCGGTTGACGATGATCCACCGAACCTGTGGACAAGTCTGTGGGCGGAACTGCTCGCTGTCGCGTGAAAGCCGCGGATTCCGTGGCTTTCAACCACCTTGCTCAATTTCCGGGCAACCGTTACTTCGTTGATTTACCAGCATTTTTTCTGTTGATCGCATTACAAGACCGACACATTCCGCCATCCTGCTGTAATGTTGGCCCATGCCCTAGCGCGTGGACAAGTTGCTCTGGCGGCGCTCGATTTCGACCCCGGCCGATGTCGCGTCAGCAAATATATCAAGCTTCTCCACGCGGATCCGGGCCAGGTGGACGCGCCGGTCGGCAAGGCATGCCTCTGCTATGCGCTCGGCCAGCGTCTCCACCAGCCTGACATGGCCCGTGGCGACGATCGCGCGCACTGTTGCGGCCACTTTTTCGTAGTCCACCACACGGGAGAGTTCGTCCCGCCCGACCGCCTTGCGGGACAGCAACCGTGCGCCATCGTCCTCCACCCCGAGATCGACGTTGATCCTTACTCGCTGTGGCGCGGCGTGCTCATGCGGATGGACGCCGATACTGGCAGCGAGCACGAGGTCGCGCAGAAACACATGGCGGAGTGCCCTGGCGCTGCTGGCAATCGGAGGCGCGTCCATGGGGGTCACTCCTCGGGCGGCGGGGTGTGGCGGCCGGGCTGCCATTGCAGGTGCTGGCCGCCGTCGAGTGCCAGCATCTGGCCCGTCATCGCCGGCAGGGCAAGGATGGCAAGCACGGCACGGGCGATCTCGTCGGGGCTGGTGCCGCGGCCGAGTGGGACCGAGGCGGATTGGCGCGCGAACTGCTGCTCGGTCTGGCGCGTGTTCGCGAGCGCCGGGCCGGGGCCGATGCCATTGACCCGAATGCGCGGCGCGAGGGCAAGCGCCATCGACTGCGTCAGCGCCCACAGTCCAGCCTTGGCGACGGTGTAGGAGACGAAATGCGGCGTGATAGACCAGACCCGCTGGTCCAGCATGTTGATCACGGCGCCCTCGGCGTCGGGGGGCAGCGCGCGGGCGAAGTGCTGCATCAGCACGAAGGGCGCCCGCAGGCCGGGTTCGATGTGGGCGTCCCAGGAGGCACGGGTCGTGTCGTGCCATTCGTCGCGCTCGAACGGGCTCGCGTTGTTCACCAGCACGCCGATTGGCCCAAGCCCTTCGGTGGCCTGCGGCAGGAGGCGGACGACTTCGGCTTCGCTGGCGAGGTCGGCGCGCAGCGTTACGCAACGCCGGCCGGCGTCGCGTACGTCTGTGCAGGTAACTTCGGCTGCGGCAACGCTGGAGTGGCAGTGCAGGGCGATGTCGAAGCCGGCGTCGGCGAGTGCCAGCGTGATCGCGCGGCCAATCCGCTGCGCGCCGCCGGTGATCAGGGCGGCGCGGGGGATGGCGGGGGAGATGCTGGCGGCGAACGACATGGCGTCGGCCAACTCTGGCCTTCGCGGCGACCGCGATCAAGCGACACCGAAGAGTTTGCCGTCGGACCTCCAGCACCCGGCAGACTAAGGGTCTGCCGAGAAACAACCGAATCATTTACTGGACGCAGCTCATGCTTCATCGTCATGGCCGGCGCAGGCCGGCCATCCACGTCTGTGTGCCAGCACAACGAGAAGACGTGGATGGCCGGCCTGCGCCGGCCATGACGGGAAGGTGCGACCGTTGCGGCACTTGGAGCACTTATTCCGCGGCGGATCCTAACATCACGCCTTCACGATGGCTCCGTACGACGTGTAGTCCGGGATCACGCCAATGCGCAGGCCGGAGACCCCTTTGCGCAATCCCGCCACCTCGGTCTGCTGCAGCAGCATCGCGCAAGGCGAGCGTTCCATGAACTGCGCCTGCATCGTCTCGTAGAGGCGCATGCGGGCCGCCGGATCCAGCTCCTTGGCCGCCGCGGTGACCGCATCGGTCAGCTCCGGATCGACGAAGTGGTTGCGCCACGCATGCATGCGGATGGAACTGTTGTCCGAGTCGTCGGCATTGAAACAGAACGCCTGCGCATTCGTGTGCGGATCGACGTAGTCCGGCACCCGGGTGACCAGCGCCATCTCGTGATGCCGCGTGCGCGTCTTGGTCGTCAGTTGCTGCACCGCGGCGCCAAGCGGCTGCGCCTTGATGCCGATCGCTGCCAGGTTCGCCTGGATCGCCTGAGCGATGCTGCGGAACGGCTCCGCGGCGACGTGATCAAGAGTGACGGAAAAGCCCTCGCCGAATCCCGCCTGCATCATGAGTTGCTTCGCCCGCGCAACATCCTGCTTAAACGGGTTCGCCGCGATCGCCCCCGGCATGCCCAGGGGGAGGAAACTCTGGCATACGCTCCAGAGACCGGGCGTCAGGTGCTTCGCGATGGCGTCGTAGTCGATCGCCAACTTGACGGCCTGACGAACCTCCGGATGAGTGAATGGCGGCAGCGCCTCGTTCATCCCGAGATACATCGACAAGATCTGCTTTGCCGAGGCAATGCCGTAATCAGGATTGTCGCCGATCAGCCGCAGCTCGTCGGCGCCCAGGATGCGGGCGATGTCAACGTCACCCGCCATCAGCGACAATAGTCGCGCCGAGGGCTCGTCCATGTGGCGAATGACGACGCGCGGCAGAGCAGGCCGCGGCGCCGCGTACGGATTTGCCTCCAGAACGATGTGATCGCTGGCCTGCCAACTTTTCAGGCGATAGCGGCCGGCACCGGCCGTGTGGGTCCGCAGCCAGCCATTGCCCAGATCATCGCCGGCCTGGTTGGCAAGCGCCACCCGCTTCTCCACGATGCAGCCGATCGTGTGTGCGAGGCAGCGCAGCACGAGGTCGGTCGACCACACCTCGGGCAGGCTCAGGACCACCGTATCGTCGCCTTCCGCACGAATGCATTGCTCCATGTTGTCGCGCGTGAGGCCGAACTGCGTAAGGAGGAATGCAGAGAACTTCCTGAGTTGGACAATGCGTCGCAGGCTGAACACCACATCATCCGCCGTCAGCCGATTGCCGGAGTCGAACAACACGCCGGAGCGGACATGGAACGTGAGCGTCCTTCCGTCCGGACTGACATCCCATCGCTCGGCCATGTCGCCGACGATCCGGCGCGGCTGGTCCGGGTCGGGCGCGACCAGCTTGCGATAGCAGTTGCCGCAGACCTCGTTGTTCGATGCCTCGTAGGACTCGGCAGGGTCGAAACCGTTGACGATGTCTTTGATGGTCTTCGCCATCACCACCATGTTGGCCGGGGTCGCGGCGCGCGCCGAGCGCAGGATCGCGGGCAGCGCGAGACTGGTGCCGGAGCTTGTCAGCAGCGTGCGTCGGGTTAAGGTGACACTGCGCATTGTGACCTCCCCTAGAACCGTACCGGCATCGCCACGCCGAACAGGAAATCCGGCGTCGCCTGCCTGAACCCGGCGCCCGCCGTCGCGACCAGCCGAGCGGCGGGTCGTGCCGCGCTCAAGGGCAACGCCTTTGCAGCGTCCCTGCCGCCCACGTTCGGGGGGCAGGGGCTGTCCTTGGGATTCGAATGTTCATTCGTCGGCCCCGTATGGATTGCGATCGACGCCAGCATGCTTGAAGTGCCAGCCATCGAGAGGTGATTCGCACGGTCTCAGACCACTTTGATGATGCCGGTGTGTGTAGCGGTTGCGCTTTGACCACTGAATGTGGTGGTTGATGTGGAGATGATCTTGTGTGTGCTTTCGCCGAGGTCATTGTACACGGCGAACGCAATGCGTGGCGCCTTGCAACGGCAGCATCCCGATTGCGCTGCTCGGCCTGCCGATGGCCGGTGTTTTCCGGTGATTGCAGCACCTGCCGCAAAACGTCCGGAAGCCGCAGGATATAGTCACGCACAAGCTGCTCGAACGGGATTCTTTGTTCCAGTGTCATCCTCTCCCTGGCTTGTGCGGGAAAGCCCCTGCATAGGCGGCCACTGACAGAAGGCATGACATCAACTGCCCTCATCTCATAGCGCTTCTTCCGATCAGACGTTGTCCCGCCCGGCACAGGGCCGGACAGGACGGACAGCCTTAAGCCAAGTTGCAACAGCGATGCCTTACTGCGGACAGCCTGGGTCGCCGCTGAGGCAACCCGCGCCGGGATACGCGAGCGTTGCCGGGTCTGTCTTCCCGAACGTGAGGTATTGCGGGCTAACCAGCACACCCTGCGGCACGAATGGGACGAACGGATTTGGCGGCGGAAGGCCGGCGCTCACGTCGTATTTCCGAACCGTCCCGGCGAAGGACGGTGCCCCCCCGGAGATTGGGACGAACAGCGCTCCATCCGGGCCAAACAGCAGCGCCTGCGCGAACGCGCGCGTCGTGGGCGTGCCCTGGCCGAGGTCAATCCGACCGATATAGGCGCCAGGACTGAAGCTCTGTGGTCCTTGGAAGGCGATGATCTTGTCGCTGTCCGAGTCACTAGCTTCGGCGATGAAGCTGGTGATATAAATGCTGAAGTCCGGTCCGGGGCTGAACACGAGACCTTCCGGCCGGTTCAACTGATTTGTCGGATTGCATGGGGGAGATGTGTCTGGGTCGCACGAGGGACCTCCGACGCTGCTGATAAATGGCTTGGGGTCGAACTTGCCGGTGCCAGGGTCGAACCTGAGGACCTGTCCGCCCAGGCCGGGAACACCCGGTTCAGGGTTTGGGAAATTTGAAATGTAGAGCATTCCATCCGGCCCGGTGACGACGCTGCGCGGATGAAACTGAGCGCCCTGGGGCAGTACGCCGGCCGGTGGGACAAAGGTCCCCACCAACGTGCCCGTGGTCGTGTATTTGAGCAGGCGGCCAGGCGCGGGGATCTTGTGCGCCGGAGACTGTGTCTCCGAGCTGAAATCGGCCACGTAAATGAAGCCGTTCAGCAGGATCATGCCGCGTGGGGCCGCCGGTGCGGCCTTGTCGTTGGCCAGGACCACTGCGTCCAGGCGGTCGCCTGCTGGGCTGTACCGAAGGATAGTGCCGTTCTTGGCGGTGTTGGCGTTCTGGTTCGACACCAGCACGTCTCCCGCGGGATCGATCACTATGCCCGCGGGCGCTTTCAGGCCATTGGCCGCCATGCTGCCGAAGGTGGAGACTTGGCCTGTGTCGAAGTCGATGTGCTTGATGGTGTTGTCGCCGGCATCGTCGATATCGAGGAAATCCGCGGCGGCGCGGTGACCGCTGCCGACACTGATCAGCAGCGACAACGCGGCGGCAATTGCCGGGGTCGTCACGCTGCGGGTCCTCGCCGGGGCGTTCTCTCCTATCGTTGGCAGGTTGTCGTCCGAGGCCGAATGACCCGGCAATTTTAACGTCGTTGCATGACTTGCCATTTATCGATCCCTTTTGTCGTTGGTTTGCGAGACCCAGCCCTTCCCGTCGGTGTGCGGTTGTGCGGCACGTTTTCGGGCCGGAGTTGTCGACTTCGGTTCAACCCGTTCATCCGATCGCAGTTAGAATCCGATGACCCGGCCGGGCCTCGGGGCCGGTAGCGGACGTTGGCCGGCCATGACACGATGCTGTCCGTTCGCCGCTCCTGACATCAGCCGTTCGGCTGATATCGCGCGTCACTCGCGAAAGTGTGACTAACGGTGCAGTGGCAGCCTGCGGCGAGTGCGGATCCTGAGGTCCGCCGCCGCCTCACCTATCCAGCCAGATCGTCGCCAGATCCTGGTTCACGTAGTGGCTCGGGCCGATCTTCCAGCCGTGTACATACGACCGAGCGGGCAAGATCCGATTCCACCACAGCATCGGCCACTCGTAGGCCATGGTATCGACAACGCGTGTCTCATAGGCACGCATCAGCGCACGCTGGCCGGCCGGATCGGATTCGCGCAGCAGCTTCTCGTAGGTGTCGTTCAGCACCTGGTCGTCGTAGCCGCCGTAGTTCAGCGCATATGCCGTGTGGGGCAGGTATTTCTGCGTGTCCATCACCGGATTGACCACGCCGTTACAGTTGGCCTCCACCACGACCTCGAAATTGCCGGTGCGCATCGCGTCGAGCCATGGACCGGTGGGCGCCATCTTCTGCGTCGCCTTGACGCCGATCTTGCTCCACTCATCGACCAGCCACGTACCGACATACTTGTACGGCTGATCGATATTGCGGTTCAGCAGCTCGAAGCTCAGGTTTTCATGCCCCGACTCCCTGAGCAGCCGCTTCGCCTCGGCGCGTGACTTCTCGATGTCGGGCCAGAAGCCGGCCATCTGCTGCAGCTCCTGCTTGGTCGCCGCCATCGGCGAGCCGGGAAACACGATGCCGCCGACGGTGCGCACGTTGGCGATCCTCGACAGCGCCGGCGCGCCGTGCCACTGGTCGATCGCCAGCAGCAGAGCCTTGCGCACGCGCACATCGTCGAACGGCGCGCGCCGCGTATTTGGCGTGACCAGGTTGCTGCAGTTCCAGTCGCTCTCCTGCACGGTGATCTTGTCGCTCAGTTCCTTCCTGAGCTGCTCGATCGTCGACGGCGGCAGGCCGCGGAATTCCGTCGCCGCACGGTCGGCGCGGATCGCCTCGACGCGAACCGCCTGCTTGTCGGCGAAGATCGCGACGAATCCATCCAGATAGGGCAGCCCTTCGCGGTAGTAGTCGGGATTGCGATCGCCCTTGATCGACTGGCCGACATCGTAGGCAGCAAATTTGAATGGCCCGCTGCCCATGACGTTCTTTTCATACCAGTGCGGGTCCTTGGCCAGAATGTCCTTCTTGTAGATGTAGGCGTGCGGGCTCGCGAGCGCCGGCAGGAAGGTCGGCGTGGCGAACTTCAGGTGGAACACCACCGTGTCCGGATCGGGCACCGCGATGCTGTCCACCATCTCGTACCAGTTGGCGCGTGCACTGATGTAGCCGGGGGGCGGATGGATGATGTGTTCCCAGCTCACGGCAACATCCTCGGCAGTGAGCGGAGAGCCGTCGTGCCATTTCACGCCGCGACGGATCTTGAACGTATAGGTCGTGCCGTCGCCTGCCGACATCTCGGCGCAGATGTCGCAGACGAATCTGGTCGTGTCCTCCGGATGTTCGGGATCGAGCCGGATCAGCACGCTGTAGAAGGGCGCCGTCGCGTGGACCGTGGCGAACGTGTTCTCCCGGTGCCCGTCGAGGCTGGGCGGCGCGTCGGCCGGGATCATGTAGGTGAGGACGCCGCCGTGCTTCGGCGTCGCCCCCGCCGATGCAGTCCCGGTGAGCACGATCGTGGCGAGGAAGGTGCCGAGCAGCGTCCTGTGCATCTTACACCTCAGCGCTTGGTTAGATCACTGTACGTAGTCCGCATTCAGGCCGACCCGCAGGCCGGCCACGCCCTTGCGCAGGCCCGACACCTCGGTCTGCTTCAGAACCATCGCACAGGGCGCACGCTTTATGAACCGCAGCAGCATCGTCTCGTAACGCCGCCGATGTCTTTGATGGACTTCGCCATCACGACCATGTTGGTGGGGGTTGCGGCCCGTGCCGAGCACAGGAGCGCGGGCGGCGCAAGTCCGGCGCCGGCGCTCCCCAGCAACATTCGTCGGGTCAACTTGTCACTGTGCATTCTGGCCTCCCCTAGATTCTACCCGGGTGAATCGCAAACTAGCTGAGTCCGACAATTGCAATTGCGATGCGGACGTCACGCGGCAACGCAGATCGACGACATTTTTTATGGCTTTGTTGGTGCGGTGGTAGGTGGTTTCCAGCTTGCTGCGCGGTTGGTCACTGACGGCAGGCCGGCGATGACCCAAGTAGGCGCTCAGCCAGCTGCACGGGACACGCGTAAAGGTTGCAGATGTGCGGTTACACAATCATAACCAATTCGGCTGTTGCGACATTTTTCCTTTAATATCGGTTTGTGTTCGTGTCGGCCCTGGCTTGTCCTGGGGACGCCGGATACCGCCATCTTATAAGAATGGCGTCGAGCGGGCATCAAGATAGCCGTATCCGTGTCCAGTAGCTCCAATTTGTGCTACGAGAACGACATCAAGGCGATATCATGCCTGCCGCTGATTCTATCCCGCACAAGGTCGTCCTCGTTTATGCGCCGAGCCAGCCGAGAGCATCCCGATGAAGCGGAAATCACCAGCGAGAGGGTGAAGGCTGCATTTGAACAGATACCAGTCGCTGCGCTCGTTACGTTGACGAACGCAACGCTGATGGCGGCCGTGCTCACGGCTACAGAGCCAGTTAGGGGGGTTTATGCGTGGTTGGCGGTGGCTGTCCTCGTTACGGCGGGTCGATTGGCCCTGTGGCGGGCGCACCGACATGCTGGACCCACGCCCGGACAATATCGCCGCTGGGCCTTGGCCAGCACGTGTGGCGCTCTTGCCTCAGGTTTACTGTGGGGCGGTGGTTCGGTCCTGCTCCTGCCTAATTCGGAGATCGACCAGCTATTCTGGGTTTTCCTGATCGGTGGCATGTGCGCCGGTGCCGCATCGCTGCACTATCCGCACCTGCCGACAGCCCTCGCCTTCATCGTGCCCGCCGGGCTTCCCCTTGCGATCCGATTTGCGCTAGACGGATCGGCGCATCTTGCGGCGGCCGCCGCGATGATTGTCGTGTTTCTCGCGGCACTCGTGGTGACCAGTCGGCACTCAAGCAAGTACTTCGGCGAGACGCTACAGCTGCGCGTCGACGTGGCGGAGCGAACACGCGACCTGATTGCGGCCAAGGAAAACCTGCAGGCTGAAGTAACAGAGCGTCTTGCCACCGAGGCCAGCTTGCGTCATGCCCAGAAGATGGAGGCAGTTGGCCATCTGACCGGCGCGATCGCGCACGATTTCAACAACCTGCTTACCGCCATTCTGGGTAGCCTGGCTCTGCTTCGAAAATCCATTCCGGCAGATGACCCGAGGGCCACACGATTGCTGGAAACCGCTACTCAGGGCGCGGAACGCGGTGCCGCCTTGACGCAACGTCTGCTCGCTTTCGGGCGCCGCCAGGCCCTCATGCCTGAGGTCCTCGACCTGCCGGGATTGATCAACGGGATGTCCGCGCTCCTGGGCAGCTCGCTCGGTCCGGGTGTAGGCATCGTCACGCGCTTTCCAAAGATCGTTGCCCCAATCGAGATCGACGCGAATCAATTGGAGCTGGCTGTGCTGAATCTAGCGGTGAACGCTCGGGACGCCATGCCGAAAGGCGGAAACATAACGATCGCTGCGCGGCAGGAGGAAGTGCACCGGCGAGCGGCAGACGGGTTGGCGCCCGGTAGTTACGTGGTGCTTAGTGTAATGGATACGGGCGAAGGCATGGACGAGGCGACTCTGGCCAGGGCAATGGAGCCGTTCTTCACGACCAAAGGCATTGGGAGGGGTACAGGGCTTGGTCTGTCCATGGTGCATAGCTTCGTTGCACAGTCGGGCGGGCGGTTCCTGCTGCATAGCGAGAAGGGTGTTGGCACTACTGCTGAGCTTTGGCTTCCGCGGGCGCAGACGATCACTGCCCCCGCGATTCCGGCGCGTGAGATTCAGCGGACGCAGGACCCACGTCATGGCACTGTGCTGGTGGTGGACGATGACCAACTCGTCTTGACAAGCACTGCTGCCATGCTGGAAGACCTCGGCTACACTGCGATGCAGGCTGATGCCGGCCAACAAGCGCTGGGACTACTCCGTGACGGCGTGCAGGTCGATCTTGTCATTACAGACTATGCCATGCCGGGGATGACTGGTGTTGAGCTGGCTGGAGAGCTGCATCGCACTCGGCCGCGACTACCGGTGTTGTTGATGACAGGTTATGCCGTGCTTCCCGGAACGGCTGCCGGAATCGAACGTCTGGCAAAGCCAATCAACCAAGATGCATTGGCAAAGGCCGTAGGGAACTGCATTGCCAGGGCTGTCTAGAACCGCACCGGCATCGCCACGCCGAACAGGAAGTCCGGTGTCGCCTGCGTCAGCCCGGCGCCCACCGTCGCGATCAGCAGCACGGCGTCCGACAGCGCGATCGATGCGCCGAACTGAAGAATGCCGACCGTCTGGCCCGACGCCTCGACCTTCCGCCCGTTCACCCGGCTGTCGCCGGCGAAGCTCACCACGAACGCGGTGCTCAGCGACACGTCGGGGCTGACTGCCAGCAGCGTCTGCAAGCTGAACCCGTTGGCATCGCCCGGTGCGATCGCGAAGCCGCCGCGCTGCGTCGCCAGGTTGAAGCTGTGGGTGTAGCTGCCGAGGAACACCAGCGGGTCCTTGCGCTTCACCGCGGTCAGCGTGGTCTGCGCCGCATCGAAACCGGCGCCCGGCAGCACCGACCGCGTCGCGCTGGCCGCGGCCGGCGCGATCAGCACGGCGCGCCGGAAAAATTCTGATCAAATCAATGAACCTGCACGCCAAGCGAAGACAGACCTTCCTTAAATGACTAGAGCCGCAGGGAGTTCGGCCGGCAGAACGATGACCCGGGTGCGTCGTCGTCGCCGTGAGCGCCGGACACTGCATCGAGCGCCGCGATATCGAACAGGGTCACGGAACCTCCGGATTGTGAAATCAAACCGGCGTCGCGCAGCGCCGCGAGCTGTTTGTTGACGCTTTCCCGCGTCAAGTCCGTCATGCCGCCGAGCTCGGCCTGCGATATCCGCAACGCGATGCGGGCGCCATTTCGCGCTGTCTCACAGTGCAGTTCGGCCAGTTCCAGCAGGGCTTTCGCCACGCGCGCCGTCGCCGGCAATGCGACAATGTCCATGATGCGCTGCGTTGCAGCCCGCAAGCGCCGGCTGATCAGCGTCATGACCGCCCGCATCCCTTCGAGGCTGCGCCCCATGACCTGTAGGAACTGCCGGCCATCGATCGCCAGCAAACGGCACCGCGAGATTGTGGTCGCGTCGGCGGCGCGCGGCGCGTTATTGAGAACAGCTAGTTCGCCGAAGCACCCGCCGGGACAAACGATCTCGAGAACGACGTCGCGCCCGTCAGCTGCCAGCGAGGACAGCTTCACGTAGCCGGCCAGTACCACGATCACGGTGTGCCCGGGATCGCCGCGCCTGAAGATGCACTTGCGTTCCCCAAGGGTGCGAATAGTGGACCACCGCAGCAGTTCTTGACGGTCGCCTTCGGGCAGGCAGCCGAGCATGCCATGTCTGGCGATCAACGCGGCGACGTCATCGACGAACGCCGGCGGCCGGACGGTTTGAAGATGAACCTGCCCGACCGTGTCGGCCGCCGCGACGGCAGGGAGCACCCCCCGGGCAGCCATGGCATCCGGGTAGCTTGCCTCCGCGCTGCCTCGCACTATTGCATGCTTGTTCAGGGCACTACCTCCCGTTCTGGGGACCTGTCCGGGTCGCACGTCGAACCTCAAGGCCAAGCTAAGCGCGTGGGATCGAACGGTGCCGCGGACGCTGGGTCGGACGGATGGGCGGGTGTGAGATGGTGGGCGACCCCGAAGCGGCAAGCGGCGGCGAAGTCAGGAGACACAGCGGCGTGGCGCTGGAGGCGCATTGGTGGCACCTCCGGTATGGCTGCGTTCGGGTTGCCACGCACGATCATGCCAACTCTGCTTCCGCCGGTTTTTCTCAGTTGCAGTCCAAGGCGCTTTTGGACGGCCGACCAATCCGGTATGGCTCCCGTGCGCATGTTGGGCCTCCTGCCACCGCAAGTCCTCCGGGGACCCTTGAGGTAACCTTGAGATTTCCTTGATTTTCGTTTGAGATCGGCACCAGGGCCGCCGAAACGGGGTAGGCAGGGTGCGATTCCGCTTCTCTGATTATGTGCTTGACGTCACGCGCCGCGAGTTTTGGCGGGGCGGCGAGCCGGCGGCGCTGGAACCGCAGGTGTTTGACCTGTTGGTGCACCTGATCTGCAACCGCGACCGGGTCGTGAGCAAGGACGAACTGCTGGAGTCAGTGTGGGCTGGCCGGATTGTCTCGGACTCCACGCTGACCAGCCGGATCAACGCCGCGCGCAAGGCAGTGGGCGACAGCGGCGAGGCCCAGCGCCTGATCCGCACCGTGCCGCGCAGGGGGTTCCGGTTTATCGGTGAGGTCGCCGAGGAAGATGCAGCGCACCGTGCAGCGGGCCACATCGATCGCAGCATCGCCGAGCAGGCGCGACGCGCGCGACCCGAGGCGCCCCGCCTTTCAATCGTGGTGCTGCCGTTTGACAATCTGAGCGGCGATCCGGAGCAGGAGTATTTTGCCGATGGTATCACCGAGAATCTGACAACGGATCTATCGCTGATTCCCCAGAGCTTCGTCATCGCGCGTGGCACTGCGTTCGCCTACAAGGGGAGGGCGGTCGACATCAGGCAGGTAGGGCGCGAACTGGGAGTTCGCTACGTGCTGGAGGGCAGCCTCCAGCGGTTCGGCACAGCGGTGCAAGTAAATGCTCAGATGATCGATGCGGAGAACGGCGCACATCTCTGGGCGGATCGGTTCGACGGCGAGCTTTCTAATATTGTGGGTCTCCGCGATGCAGTGGCGACCCATGTATGGAGGTCTGTCTATTCGGGGCTCCCAGTTTGGGAGAATAGGCGGACCCTGCGCGAACGGCCGGACAACCCCGAGGCCATTGACTACGTCCTGCGGGCGTTGGCCAGTTGGAACAGCCTGCCTGCCACGAGGGAGCGCTGCGACGACGTTCGAAGCCTGCTGGAGGCCGCGTTGCAGATTGATCCGGAAAATGTCACCGCACTGACTTGGCTGGCTCTCATAGATATAGCCGAGGCGGCTGATCTCCTAAGCGCTGATCGCGCCGAGCAACTTCGTCACGCCGAATCAATGATTGACCGCGTACTTGCTGTCGCGCCAGCGACCTATCTGGTGCACAGAGCAAGGGCTGACGTTCTCCGGTTGCGGAAGAAAAACAGGGAGGCGATTGTCGAATATGAGGCCGCACTTCGATTGAATCCGAACGATGTGGACTCATACGTAAGAATTGGCTTCTCGAAAGGGCTTATCGGTTACCACGAGGAAGGCCTCGCAAATATTCAGGAAGCGCTGCAGCGGAGCCCCAAGGACCGAGAAATCCCCAAGTGGAATGCCATTGCCGGCCATATTCGTATGTGGATGGGTGATTTTGAGGCGGGTACCGATTTGTATCGAAGAGCCACTCTGGGTCTTCCAGGTTGGGGTATTTGCTTGCTCTATCTTGCTTGCGCTTCCCGCCTCATAGACCGAGTTGCGGAGGCTCATGCCGCTTTCGCCGAAATGAAGCGTGCACTTCCGAATCTCACGATCACCAAATGGAGGGAGAACGTGCTTTCAGACGAGCCGCGCTATCTTGCCTGGCGTGAGCGCTGCTACGACGCCGCTCGTGAAATGGGCCTCCCAGAAGAATGAGCGACTAGACCTATCTCACGCGTCGCGATACCAGTCGTGCAGCGCGTACATGTTGGTATCCCAGCCGCTCAGCGGCGCATGGAGATTGTTCGCGAGCGCCGTTACGTCGCGTCGTGCCACCACCGGGATGACCACGACGTTCCTGATCAACAGATCATTCATGGCAATGAACAGCGCGCCCCGCTTGACTGGGTCGAGTTCGCTGTCACTCGCTTCATAGAGCCGGTCGAACTCGGCGTTCTGCCAACGGGTAAAATTGCGACCCTGGAACTTGTTCGCCTTGCTCGTCACCTCGCTGGACAGGAACTGCCGCATGTAAACGCGTGGGTCTGCATACGTCATGACGATGCTGTACATCTCCAGATCGCTGGTGAAATGCGCCGAGGTATCCGGGTTCGCGACGTCGGAAGAAAAGAACGACGACGCGACAACGGACTTGATCTCGATGTCGATCCCGGCCTTCTGGCAGGCCTGCTTGACGATCGCCTGGTTCTTCTGCCGCAGCGCGTTGGTCGAGGTTTGATAGACCAGTTTCAGCTTCACTCCGTTCTTCTCCCGCACACCGTCGGCGCCCGGCCTCCATCCCGCCTCCTCTAGCAGCCGTTTCGCCTTGTCGATGCTGAACTCGTAGCGCGTGTTGGGCGAGACGAACTGCGCCGGTCCATTGATGACGTTGGCGGTGTCGACACCGGTGCGGCCGTAGATGTGCTGGTGCACCGCGGCACGATCCACGAGAAGGTTCAATGCATCGCGGACGGCGGGGTCGGTCAGGAACGGGTGTTTCGTCTTGATGCTCGAGCGCTCGCCATCAACCTCAGTCCACGGGTCGGTGTTGTTAAGCAGAATTACCTCGGTGAGGCCGGCAGGATTGATCGCGACGCGGCCTTTTCCGCTTGCCTCGAGACGCTTCAGGATCTCGTCCTCGACCTGCAGGTTCCAGGCGAAGTCGTACTCGCCGGTTTGCAGCACCGCGCGAGCCGCCGATACCGCGTCGCCGCCGCCCTTCAGTTCGATCGTGTCGAAGTGCGGCCGGTTGGGTATGTGGTAGGTCGGATTGAGCCTGCCCTTGATCAGATCGCCGGGCTTGAAGTCCACGAACACGTACGGACCTGTGCCGACAGGCGCGGTGTTCGCCGGCGCCTCGCGCGAGTTGGCACCCTTGTACGGCGCGAACGCGTGCCTGGGGATGATGCCGCGCAGTCCCACAAACGCCTCGGCCCAGAACGGCCTCGGCTTCGGAAACTCGACACGGATCGTGTAATCATCGAGCTTGACGACATTGATGTCCTGGTAGCTGCCGATCGAGATCGCCGCGGTCCCCGGATCAGTCACATACTCCCAGGTGAAGACACAGTCGTCGGCGGTGAAGGGTCTTCCGTCGTGCCACGTCACGCCCTGCTTCAGCCGCCAGGTAACCGACTTGCCATCTTCGCCCAGGCCGCCGTTGTCCACGTTGGGAATTTCGGCGGCGAGCACCGGGACCAGGCTGCCATCGGGGCCGTAAGTGGCTAGCGGTTCGTAAAAGATGCGCGAGCCGTCCACGTCCTTGAGGCCAACCGCGAAGTGCGGGTTGAGCAGCGTCGGGCCCTGCCACCACAGCACCCTCAGCGCCCCGCCGCCGCCACGCCGCGCCGGCCGGTAGAATGGCTGCTCGGCCGCCATCGCAACGCCGGACGACGCCAGCATCTGGACCGCCATTGGCGCCGTGAGGCCGACCGCGATCATGGCGCGGGTGAATGCGCGCCGGGACAGCTTACCGCGGCGCACGTCCTCGATCAGGCCACGCAGGTCTGCTTCGTTCATTGTGGTTTGCCTCCTCCCGAAGCCACCCTTCGGCGGGATGACCATACGCCTGTTTCCGCCACCCGGTGCCGACTGATGTCCTTCTTCCGCCATGGAGTCCCCCGGATGGGCTTGAGGGGGGCTTGAGATATGCTTGATTTTCGTTTCAGTTCGGCACCGGATGGTTCGTGGAACTCGTTCGCGAGTGCCGTCGATTCGCGCCGGACGACCACCGGCAATCTTACCAAACAGACTACGCGATAGGGCGGCGGACATTCCAGAGTACCGGGAAGCCCGCAAGCACGCCGACCAGATCCTTGCGGTAGGCCGCGAACCTGTAATCCAGGCTGAGCGGGATGTAAGGCACATCCTGGAATGCCTGGAGTTGGATTTCGCTGGCGATCCGCTGCCGAGTGGCGAGATCTGGCGCGTCCAGCCACATATCTCTCAGCTCCTCCAGCCGGGTGCTGGTAGGCCAACCGGGGCGCGCATCGGTGCCATTCCCACGCAGATAGCTGTTCACGGCCGGGTCCATCATGTCCGTTGCCACCAAGCTCCAGGTGGCGCAGCTCCAGCCGCCCTGATCGACGGAATCCTTCTTGAATATGCGTTGCATCATCGTGCCCCAGTCGGATACCTGGAAATCGACCGCCAGCCCAACGTGCTTCATCAAGTCGGCCAGAACGGTTGACCTTCTCAAACCCTCAGGAGAATCCCCGGCGGCCAGCAGGACGACACGCTCGCCCGCGTAGCCGGCGGCTTCAATCTCCCGCCGTACGCGACCAAGGTCGCGCGGCCCGGTCAGTGCTTCCATCCCGGCCGTGCTCGCCATTGGGGAGACAGGAGGGAAGTATCCGATGCCCGTGCGCCAGAGCGATGGATCAGCACCGGCAACCGCGATTGCGGCATCCTCCTGGCTCACGGCGCCCAACAAGGCTCGCCGGATACGAGGGTTGTCGAATGGAGGGCGCAGGTGGTTCAGGCGCAGCAGGCTCACGTTGCCCGACTCCTGCAGAAGTGCGACATCGATGTCATGGCTGCGCCGCAGCAATGGCAGCAGGTCGGCAGGAGCAAAGTCCCACCAGTCCTGCTCGCCTTTCAGCAATGCGGCCGCAGCAGTGGAAGCATCGGGGGTCACGGTCCATTCCACGCGCGCAAAGTGGGCGATCTTGGGACCTGCCGTCCTCTCGGGCAGGCCATGTGCGCGCGGCTGGTAGTCCGCGAATTGTTCATAGACCGTGCGCGCGCCGGCCATGCGTTCATCGGCCTTGAAACGATATGGACCGCTGCCGACGGCTTCTTTGATCTGTGTGAAGGCGTCGGTTTTCGCCAGCCGCTCCGGCAGTATCGCCGGCATGGGTGTGGTCAATGTGCCGAGTGCATTCGGCAACAGCGGGAACGGCTTCTTCAGTCGAAACACGATGGTCCGGTCATCGGCGGCGGAAAGTTGGTCGGTTGCCGCCATGAGTGTCTGGCCGAACGAGTTGCGCCGACCCCAGCGGCCGATGCTGGCGACGCAGTCGCGTGCCAGAACCGGCTCACCATCGTGAAACTTCAATCCTTCCCGCAGCGTCAGCGGCCAGCGCTTCCCGTCTGGGTCGGTGACCGTGCCTTCCACCATCTGCGGCTGAGGCTGGAACGCGTTGTCCGTCCCGAACAGCGTGTCGAACACGAGGTAGCCATGGTCGCGGGTGACATAGGTGGGGGACCAGTGCGGATCGAGCACCGTCAAATCGAGGGTCGGGATGAACCGCAGCACGTGGTTCTCGCCCGCCAGGCCGATATTCGCGAGCGGCAGTGCCGCCGCCCCGGCGCCGAGCTTCAACACCGTGCGACGCGAAACGGGACGCGAACGTGTCATGATGATGTTCTCCCCTCTGCCCATACCGTGACGGTTTGCGTGGTGACGGAGAGTAAACACGCCCCTCCGGTTCTCGCCCGCGCCACGCCGTCGCTGTTACGTTCGGGGCGCCGTGATCAGGCATAGGATGCGAGGGCCGTCTGGCTCACCGTTAGTCCAATGATCGCGTTGGATGCAGGTGACATAGTCTCCCGTGGGATTGTCAGCCCTGTCCGACACTGCCTCGGTCGGCACGATCAGCCAGCGGTTGTCAAAGAACACCTGATAGTGAGTCCCGTCCGCACGCACCGGGTAATGGCGGCAGTCGGAGGCGTCACAGCATAGGTTTCGAGTGCCTGGCACGCGCAAACTGTGGAACCACGGTGCCAACGTCATGTCTGCACCTGGAGGGGGCGCGGCGACGGCCGACGCTGCAACAAGCAGGTAGCCGATGCCGATGATGAACAGGTTTCCGATTTTCATGGGCGGTGTTCCTGTCGGAGTTGACCAGTCGGCGGCTCGTTCATTTGACGCCCTGTCGAAGATGTTCGCGTTATGACATCGGGCGTCACATCAGGGCCGAGTCCACGGTGTCGCTGCCAGCCCTGCCTCAGACCGAGCCTGCTTTCCGCCAGCGTTCCTGTCGTCAGCCGTTCGGCTGATGCCGGAGGGGTGCTCGCGGTCATGTGACCTGTCCTGCACCCGAGGCGACGCCGCCCCCGGTCTTCCGCCGCTAGTAACACGACGTTACAAAACCGCGATCAGACACGGGGGCGTGGCCGTGAATGGACGGGGAAATGGCAAAAGCCGTGACGGCACAGTACGAAACCGGTGGGCTGCCGATGGCGCGCAACAGCTCCTGGAGCTGGCCGGACGGATCTTCGATGCAGCGGTCGATCCGACCGGCTGGCCCGACGTGCTCAACCAGATCGCCGACACCACCGGCGCGACGGTCGCCTCACTCGGCACGGCGAACTGCGTGACGGGCGAATTCGGCATCGTTGCGCCCCGGCATGATCCGGACTACCTGCGCCGCTATGTCGAGGAGGGCTGGGCGACCCGCAACCTGCACTGGCAGCGCAGCGGCCCCACCCCGGTCGGCGAGGTCTTCGCCGCGGAAACGTTCGTGCCACGCGATGAATTCGTCCGCACCGACTTCTATCACGAGTGGGCGGCACCGCAGGGCCTGGAGAATGCACTCGGCGTCAACGTGCTGGTCGAGGGCGCCTATTCGACCGTTCTGAGTACGTGCCGCTCGTTCAGCCACGGGTCGTTCGACGGGGAGGAGACGCGGCTGTTTGCGACGCTGGTGCCGCACATCCAGCGCTCGGTGCAGCTCCAGCTCCGCCTGTCCGCGCTCGAGATGCAGCGTGCGAGCTCGGCCGCGGTGTTCGACCGGCTGCGCGACGGTGTTGTCATTGTGGACCGGGGCTCCGGCATCATGTTCGCCAACCGCACTGCCGAAGAGCTGCTGGCCAGCGGCGACGGGGTGGTGCGCGACCGCGACGGCCTTGCCGCCGCGACGCCGGGCGCCACCGCCACGTTACGCCGTCTGATCGCCGGTCGCGGCAACGGCGACGGACTGCCGGATGCAGGCGGGCGCTGCCTGCTGCCTCGCGGCAACGGCCGGGCGCCGCTGTCGGTGCTGGCTGTGCCGGTGCATGGCGAGGTCGCCTGGATCGTGCCACACCGCCCGGCGGCGGTGCTGTTCATCACCGACCCCGAGCGCGACAATCGCGCCTCCAGCGATGCGCAGCGCCGGCGCTTCAACCTCACGCGCGCCGAAGCGGCGTTCCTGGCCGAGATCGTCAAGGGCGACGGGCTTCAGGCCGCGGCCGGCCGCCTCGGCGTCTCGCTCGCCACTGCGCGCACGCATCTGCGCCACGTGTTCGAGAAGACCGGCACGCAGCGCCAGGCGGAACTGGTCGGCCTCGCCGCCCTCAGGCTGACGGCCCTGCGGGAGGATGTCTGACAACCGATGGCCGCGCTCGACCAGGGCGGAGCGAGCATTCGACCTTCGCATGCAGACCGGCATCGGGTGCTCCCGAACGTGCGCCCCCACGCTGGAACCAACGGTGTGCCACCGCGCTAAGGATTCGCTGGGAAATAAGTGCTCCACGTGGTGCAACGGTCGCTTCCAGATGTCATGCCGACGCAGGTCGGCATCCACGTCTTTCCTTTGTGTTGGCAGCGAAGACGTGGATGGCCGGCCTTCGCCGGCCATGACGAGGGAGCATGAGGCGCGTCCAGAAATGATTCGGTTTTTTCCCCTCGGGTCCTGAGGACGGCGGGGATGGCGCGCCCGGTGCGGACACCGAAAAGTCCCCGAGGTTGCTTCACGGATAGTTGAGACCTTGCTTGGCTCCCGGTTAAGTGAATGCCTGGGGCGGCAAACGCTAGAGTGCCTATGGCCCACATGCCCCAAACTGGATAGGCCATCGTTCATTCCGACGCATTCGCAAGGCAACGCGGGCGGCGGCATGACCAACCGGAACCGCGTGAGGCATGGCACCTAAGATCTACCACCTGCACCCGCTGGTCGCCGGGAAGCTTTCTGAGTGGTCTGACCATTTCGCACGCTCCGGCGCGATGGGGTTCGACACCGTGTGTGTCGCGCCGCCATTCGCCCCGGGCGCCAGCGGGGACATCTTCATCACCGCCGATCATGAGGCCCTGCACCCGGCCCTTGACTGGCAGGGCTCCGCCGATGAGGGCATCGCCTGGATGACGCGGGAAGCGGCCGAGCAGGGGTTGCGGATCTGGCTGGATCTCGCCATCGACCGGGTCGCGATCGATGCCGCCATCCGCCGGCGCAAGGAGCGATGGTTCTCCACGGGCGGCTGCGGTGCGCTGCCGAATCCGCGGCGAGCGCCGTACCGGCTGGATGTCGCCTATGCGAACCTGGAGCAGACCGAGACCGCCGAAGCGATGTCCGCATGGTGGCTGGACCGGCTTGAACGCCTGGTGCAGGCGGGCGTCGCCGGCTTCCGTTGCCTGGAGCCGGATCGTGTTCCGCCACCTGTCTGGCGGCAGATCATCGATGCCATCCGGACGCGGGCGCCGCAATGCCGTTTTCTCGCCTGGACGCCGGACGTGGAGCGCGTGGCCCTGCCCCGCCTGGAAGGCGTCGGATTCGATCACGTATGTTCCTCGCTCGCGTGGTGGGACGGACGCGCGAGCTGGCTGGTGGACGAGGCCGATGCGCTGCGCCGTATCGCACCGGCCGTCGCTTCACCGGAGCCGTCTTTCTTCGACCGGCGGGCGGCCCGGCTGGAACCTGGCAGCGACGTTGCCACGGCCTGTCGGCTGGCGCTGCGCCTTGCCGCGGCCTCGGCGAGCGGAATTTTTGTCCCGATGGGTTTCGAGTACGCCACGCGCCGCGGTTTCGATGCCGCACTCGCCGGGCCGCAAGATTTCGATCGCGCCCGCGACGAAGCGCCTGCCGATCTGAGCGACGATGTGAGGGCAGCCAATGCACTGGTGGACTGTGTGGCCGCGCGTCGCGTGGATGGCGAGTTGCGGGCGTTGACCAGCCCGCGGGATCCCGTGACGGCTTTGCTGCGCGTCGATGCGCCGGATGTCAGGGAGGCATCCCGCGCCGTGGTCCTGCTGGTCAATCCGGATATCGGCCGAAGCGCGCAGCTCGACCTGTCGCTGTCACCGCTGCCGCCGCAGGCGGGAGCCGCATTCGCAATGCCGGAGCCGCTCGACGCACCGGAGTTGCCGACACTGATGGCGCCCGGCGAGGTTCGTGTGCTCGCCTATGCGCCCAGCGCACCGGTAATCCAACCAGACTGCGCCGCCAGCGTCCCCGATCCGGTGGCGGCGGTCACCACGCGGATTGCCATCGAGGCGCTCGCACCTTCGGTGCCCTATGGCAATCTTGCGGTTAAGCGGCTTGTGGGCGAGCCGGTGATGGTCAGCGCCGACATCATTGCCGATGGGCACGAAGTGCTCGCGGCAGAACTTCTCTGGCACGCCGATGACGAAGCGGGATGGCACCGCGTCGCGATGCGCCTGATCGTGAACGATCGCTGGGAGGCGAGTTTCGTTCCCGACCGGATCGGCCGGCACTGCTTCACCGCCGAAGCCTGGTGGGATGTCTGGGGCACGTTCCGGCACGACATGGCTGCCAAGCATGAAGCTGGACAGGATGTCGCGCTGGAGGTCGAGGAAGGCCGGCACATGCTGCGGACGGCCGCGACCCGTTCGTCGGCCGAGGTCAGGGCCGACCTGCTGCGCATCGCCGATCGGTTGAAGTCGGCGTCGGCCCCGGAGCAGATCGCGATCCTGCTCTCGCCGGAGGCGGCGGATGCGATGCGTGCGGCCGATGAGCGGCCATTCGCCTGCCGTCACGCCCCGGAAATTCCGATCGATGTGGATCGCCCGCAGGCTGGCTTTGCAAGCTGGTACGAGATGTTTCCACGGTCGGCCACGAGCGATCCGGCGCGTCACGGCACATTCGCCGACGTGATCGGGCGCTTGTCCGCGATCCGCGCCATGGGTTTCGATGTGTTGTACTTCCCGCCGATCCATCCGATCGGCACGACCAATCGCAAGGGCCGCAACAATGCGCTGCGCGCGGAAGCGGACGACGTCGGCAGCCCTTATGCGATCGGCGGTCCTGACGGCGGGCACGACGCTATACACAAGGCGCTCGGCTCATTAGCCGACTTCCGCGCGCTGATCGCGGCGGCGAAGGACAACGGACTGGAGATCGCGCTCGATTTCGCCGTTCAGTGCTCGCCGGACCATCCGTGGCTGCGCGAACACCCGGACTGGTTCCGCTGGCGTCCCGACGGATCGCTGCGTTACGCGGAGAACCCGCCGAAGAAATACGAGGACATCGTCAATCCGGATTTCTACGCGGATGCGGCGATGCCGGGGCTTTGGATTGCGCTGCGCGATGTGGTGCAGTTCTGGACCGACCAGGGCGTGCGCATCTTCCGCGTCGACAATCCGCACACCAAGCCGCTGCCGTTCTGGCAATGGATGATCGGCGACATCCGCGGACGGCATCCCGATGTGATCTTCCTGGCCGAAGCGTTCACCCGGCCAAAGCTGATGTACCGGCTGGCAAAGATCGGCTTCACCCAGTCCTACACATACTTCACCTGGCGCAACACCAAACAGGAGATCACCGAGTATCTCACCGAGCTGAATGCGCCTCCGGTGCGCGAGTTCTTCCGGCCGAACTTTTTCGTCAACACGCCCGACATAAATCCGATCCCCTTGCAGACCTCGGGCCGGCCGGGGTTCCTGATCCGCGCGGCGCTGGCCTGCACTCTGTCCGGGCTGTGGGGTATGTATTCGGGGTTCGAACTCTGCGAGGCAGCGCCTCTGCCGGGCCGCGAGGAGTATCTCGACTCCGAGAAGTATCAGATCCGCGTGCGCGATTTCGCGGCGCCGGGCAACATCGTGAGCGAGATCACCGCACTCAACAGGATCCGAAGGGCGAATCCCGCATTGCAGAGCCATCTCGGCGTCACATTCTATCCAGCGTTCAACGACCAGATACTGCTCTACGGCAAGCGACGGCCCGCGGGACATGACATGGTCCTGATCGCGGTCAACCTCGATCCACACAACCCGCAGGAGGCGGCAATCGAAATTCCGCTCTGGGAATGGGGCCTGCCGGACCATGAGTCACTGGCGGCAACCGACCTGATGCGTGGCCAGCGCTTCGTCTGGACCGGCAAGAACCAACGCATCCGCCTCGATCCTGCCGATCTTCCATTCGCGATCTGGCAGATCGCACCCGCGGGAGCAGTGTGATGGATATGACCGTTGCCCGGCCGCGCCTGGTTCGGCCCACCCTGAACGAGGACAGGCAGTGGTACAAGGACGCAATCATCTATCAACTGCATCTCAAATCGTTTTTCGATTCCACCAATGACGGGGTCGGCGATTTTCCCGGTCTGATCGCCAAGCTCGACTACATTGCCGATCTCGGTGTCAACACGATCTGGCTGTTGCCGTTCTATCCGTCGCCGCGCCTCGACGATGGCTACGACATCAGCGACTATCGCGGCGTGCATCCGGACTACGGCACGCTTGCCGATGCCAGGCGTTTTATCGCGGCGGCGCATGCGCGCGGCATGCGGGTGATCACCGAACTGGTGGTCAACCACACTTCCGACCAGCATCCCTGGTTCCAGCGCGCGCGGCGCGCGAAGCCGGGTTCGGTGTATCGCGACTTCTACGTGTGGTCCCACGACGATCGCAAATACGCCGGCACGCGCGTCATCTTCGTCGATACGCTGCGCTCAAACTGGACATTCGACGAAGTGGCGGGCGCCTACTACTGGCACCGGTTCTATTCGCATCAGCCCGACCTCAATTTCGACAGCCCGCGCGTGATGAAGGAGGTGCTTGCGGTCCTGCGCTACTGGCTGGAACTTGGTGTTGACGGGTTGCGGTTGGATGCCGTGCCGTATCTCGTCGAGCGCGAGGGTACCAACAACGAGAACCTGCCCGAAACGCATGCCGCGCTGAAGCGGATTCGCGCCGAAATCGACCAGCATTATCCCGATCGCATGCTGTTGGCGGAGGCCAATCAGTGGCCCGAGGATGCCAAGGACTATTTCGGCGACGACGACGAATGCCACATGGCGTTCCACTTTCCATTGATGCCGCGCATGTACATGGCGATCGCACGCGAGGATCGCTTCCCGATCACCGACATTCTGCGCCAGACGCCGGATATTCCGCCCAACAGCCAGTGGGCGATCTTCCTGCGCAACCACGACGAGCTGACGCTTGAGATGGTGACATCGAGCGAGCGCGACTTCCTGTGGGAGACCTATGCGGCCGACCGCCGCGCGCGGCTCAACCTCGGCATCCGGCGCAGGCTGTCGCCGCTGCTCGAGCACGACCGAAGACGGGTTGAGCTGATGAACTACCTGCTGTTCTCCATGCCGGGCACGCCGGTGATCTATTACGGCGACGAGATCGGCATGGGCGACAACATCCATCTCGGCGACCGCGACGGCGTGCGCACGCCGATGCAGTGGTCGCCCGATCGCAACGGCGGGTTCTCACGCGCGGACCCCTCGCGTCTGGTGCTGCCGCCGATCATGGACCCGCTGTACGGCTACGAGTCGGTGAACGTCGAGGCGCAATCCAGCGACCAGCATTCGCTGCTGAACTGGACGCGCCGGGCGATTTCGGTGCGCCGCCAGTACCGTGCGTTCGGGCGCGGCAATTTCCGGCTGCTGTATCCGAAGAACCGGAAAGTCCTTGCGTATCTGCGCGAGTACGAAGACCGCTCGATCCTCTGCGTGGCCAACCTGGCGCGCACGCCGCAGGCGGTGGAACTCGAGCTTTCCGAGTTCGCCGGGCGGATGCCGATCGAGCTGGACGGCGGCTCGATCTTTCCACCGATCGGTCAGCTCAATTATCTGCTCACGCTGCCGCCCTACGGTTTCTATTGGTTTCTCTTAGCAGATGAGGAGGCGGGCTGGCCGTCGTTGCACACGCCCGCACCAGAACCCATGCCGGAATATCAAACCATCGTTATGCGCAATCGCCTTGGTGATGCGCTGCTGACTGGACGCGCAATTCTCGAGCGTGAGATCCTGCCGGCCTACCTCGCCAAGCGTCGCTGGTTCGCGATGAAGGATCAGGTGCTGCAGTCGGTGCGGCTTGCCTCGCTGATCGCGCTGCCGAATGCCGCGAACGAGTTGCTGCTGGCGGAGATCGAAACCGTCACGCAGGGCGCAACGGCACGCTGGCTGCTGCCGCTGGCGATCGTCTGGGAGGAGCGGCCGACCGGTCCGCTGCCGGCCCAGCTTGCGCTGGCGCGCGTGCGGCGCGGGGCGCATGTGGGACTGCTGACCGACGGGTTCTCGCTGCCCGAGGTCGCCAATGCGGCCATGGCCGGGCTTGCCCACGGCACTGCGATCACCACGCAGGCAGGCGAAATTCGCTTCGAACCGACCTCACGCATGGCCGACACGACGGTTCCGCCTGACGCCGAGATGAAGTGGCTGTCGGTGGAGCAGTCGAACTCCTCGATGATCATCGGCGACGTCGCGATGCTGAAGCTGTTCCGCCGCATCACGACAGGACCGCATCCCGAGGCGGAGATGGGTCGCTATCTGACCGAGCAGGGCTTTGCCAACATAGCGCCGCTGCTGGGCGAGATCGTTCGGGTCGATGCCGACGGCGACCGTCACGCTCTGGCCATCGCCCAAGGTTTCATCCGCAACCAGGGCGATGCGTGGACCTGGACATTGGATCTGCTGATGCGCGGCCTGTCGGATCTGACTGCCGGCACGGAGGAGGCGCAGGCGACATCGACCGAACAGCACGAGGACTACGACACGATCGCGACTCTGCTCGGGCGTCGTCTTGGGGAGATGCACGCGATACTTGCCCGCGACACCAACGATACGTCATTCACGCCAGAGGCGGCGCGCTTCGAGACCGCGGAGCAATGGGCAGCGCAGGCGGAGCAGCAGCTGGCTGCGGCATTCGCCGCGCTCGACGGTCAGAAGGAGTGGGACGAAGCGGCGGCGCAGGACCTTGCCACTGTGAATTCGGTGCGCGAGAGGCTTGTCGAGACAGTGCACGAGTTTGCGCGATCCGGTCCCGGCTCGACGCTCACGCGCATTCATGGCGACCTGCATCTCGGTCAGGTTCTGGTCGCCAATGGCGATGTCTACATCATCGACTTCGAGGGTGAGCCAGCGAAACCGATGGCGTTGCGGCGGGAAAAGAATCACCGGTTGCGCGATGTTGCCGGCATGATCCGCTCGTTCGACTACGCCGCCGCCGTGGTGAAAAGAAAGAGCCTCGCCAGCCATGCGCACGTTGCCGACCCAAGCCGCGACGCATTCCTGCGAAGCTTTGTCGAACGGGGAACCCAATGCTTCCTCAACGGTTACCTCGATGCCTTCCCGGCGGAGGACGTGACAACGGAGAAGAATCTGCTGCAGCTGTTCCTGCTCGAGAAGGCGGGCTACGAGATTGCCTATGAGGCGGCCAACCGCCCGACCTGGATCGACGTGCCGCTGCACGGGCTGGCGCAGCTGGCCACGCAATTGATCGGCGAGAAGGTGCCATCATGAACGATATGGTCGATCTGCCAGGCCTGCCGCGAGGCGTGGCCGAGGCACTTGCCGACGGAACGCTGCGCGATCCATTCGGGGTGTTGGGTCCGCACGACACTGCCATTGGGCGCGTCGTCCGCGCCTTCCTGCCCGGTGCGCTGGAGGTCGAGGTGCTGGGACGCACGGGCGGAACCTCGCTCGGTCGGTTGGCGCCGGTCGCGCCGCATGGGTTGTTCGTCGGTAGGGTGGACAGCGCCGAACCCTATCTGCTGCGCATCACCTGGCCGGGCGCCGTGCAGGAGATCGAGGACCCGTATTCCTTCGGCCCGTTGTTGGGCGAACTCGATCTGCATCTGTTCAATGAAGGGCGGCATTTCGAACTGGCATCGCATCTTGGCGCCGGCGTGGTAACGATCGACGGCGTGCGCGGCGTGCGCTTTGGCGTTTGGGCGCCGAATGCGCGCGCCGTGTCGGTGGTCGGCGACTTCAACGCGTGGGACTCGCGGCGCCTGCCGATGCGGCTCCGTTTTCCCGCTGGCGTTTGGGAGGTTTTTGTCCCTCGCCTCGCATCGGGCGCGCGTTACAAGTACGCGATCGTGGGGCCGGATGGCTCACGCCTGCCGTTGAAGGCCGATCCGTTGGCGCGTGCGACCGAGGCGCCGCCGGCCACCGCATCCGTCGTCGTCGATCCGACACCCTATGTCTGGCACGATGAAGCATGGATGCAGCAGCGCTGGCGCCGCCATCGTACCGATGCGCCGATCACGATCTATGAAATGCACGCCGCATCGTGGTTCCATCCCGACGGACGGATTCCAAACTGGGACGAACTGACCGAACGGCTCGTACCCTATCTCAGCGAGATGGGCTTCAGCCATGTCGAGCTGATGCCGGTGGCCGAGCATCCGTTTGGCGGCTCGTGGGGTTATCAGCCGCTCAGCCTTTATGCGCCAAGCGCCAGGTTCGGGCCACCCGAGGGTTTCGCCCGCTTCGTCGATTCATGCCACCGCGCCAATATCGGCGTCATCGTCGATTGGGTGCCTGCGCATTTTCCGACCGACGCGCACGGCATGGCGCGGTTCGACGGTACCGCGCTGTACGAGCATCAGGATCCGCGCGAGGGCTATCACCAGGACTGGAACACCTACATCTATAATATGGGCCGCCGCGAGGTGCAGGGGTTCCTGATCGCGTCAGGACTTTACTGGCTCGAACACTTCCACGTCGATGGCCTGCGTGTCGATGCGGTGGCGTCGATGCTGTATCGCGACTACTCGCGCCAAGAGGGGCAATGGATACCGAACGTCTACGGCGGGCGCGAGAACCTCGAGGCGATCGGCTTCCTGCGCCACTTCAACGCCGTCGTCGGCGAGCGCTGCGCGGGTGCGGTCACCATTGCCGAGGAGTCCACCGCCTGGCCAGGCGTGTCGCGGCCGATCAGCGAGGGTGGACTGGGTTTTGCCTACAAGTGGAACATGGGCTGGATGCACGACACGCTGCGCTACATGCAGGAAGATTCGGTCAACCGGTCGTGGCACCACAACGACATGACGTTCGGATTGCTCTACGCATTCGCCGAGAATTTCGTGCTGCCGCTGTCGCATGACGAAGTGGTCTACGGAAAGCGCTCGCTGATCGGCAAGATGCCGGGCGACAATTGGCAGCGCTTCGCCAATCTGCGGGCGTATTTCGGTTTCATGTGGGGGCATCCGGGCAAGAAGCTGCTGTTCATGGGCTGCGAGATCGCGCAGGAGTACGAATGGAGCCATGACGGCGAACTCGACTGGGGCGGTCTCGGCGATCCGCCCCGGCTCGGTGTGCAGCGGCTGGTGCGCGATCTCAACCGCATCTATGCGAGCGAGCCGGCGCTGCATCAGCGTGACAGCGTATCCACCGGTTTCCGCTGGGTGATCGGCGATGATCGGGCGAACTCGGTGTTCGCGTTCCTGCGCTACGGTGACGAAGCCGCTTCCCCCATTCTGGTCGTCTGCAACATGACGCCGGTGCCGCGGTCGGGCTATCGCATCGGCGTGCCGCGTCCTGGCCTTTGGCGTGAGCTGCTCAACACCGACTCTGCTTTTTATGGCGGCTCGAACATGGGCAATGGCGGCGAGATCCCGACCACCCCAGCGCAGCGCCACGGCGAAGCCCAATCGCTGGAACTGATGCTGCCGCCCCTTGCTGCTCTGTATCTTCGCTTTGCGGATTGAACGGATGCCGCTGCGGGTTCGTTGCTCGGAACGGAATGCGGACGATTTACACCCGGCGCCCGAAGGACCGAGCCACGATACCGATGCAGCAACTTCCTGATGCATTGCTGCCCGGCCAACCGTATCCCCTTGGCGCGACCTGGGATGGGCTGGGCATCAATTTTGCCGTGTTCTCCGCCAATGCCGAACGCATCGACCTGTGCCTGTTCGAACCGTTCGGGCGGCACGAGATCGCGCGCTACACATTGCCGGAGTACACTGACGAAATCTGGCACGGCTACCTGCCGGATGCGACGGCTGGCCTGCTGTATGGCTATCGCGCCCTCGGACCGTACGAACCGGAACGCGGTCACCGGTTCAACCACAACAAGCTGCTGCTCGACCCGTACGCCCGCGGACTGTCGGGCAGCGTGCACTGGACGGACGCGCTGCATGGCTTCCGGCTGAACTCGCCACGTGGCGATTTGTCATTCGACCGGCGTGACAGTGCGCCGGCGATGCCGAAAGGCGTCGTGACAGATGATTCCTTCAACTGGGGCGGCGATCGTCCGCCAGCCGTTCCATGGTCCGACACCGTGATCTACGAGGCGCATTTGCGCGGACTTACGATGCTGCGCGAGGACATCCGTTCGCCCGAGCGCGGCACGTTCGCGGCTTTGGCGCATCCCGCCGTGATCGAGCACCTGCGCCGGCTTGGCATCACCGCGATCGAACTGATGCCGGTGCACGCCTTCGTGCAGGACCGCGCGCTTCTGCTGCGAGGACTGCGCAACTACTGGGGTTACAATACGCTCGGCTTCTTCGCACCAGAGCCAACCTATCTATCGGACGGCACTGCGAACGAGATGCGCGTTGCGGTGCGTCGCCTGCATGCCGCCGGCATCGAGGTGATTCTGGATGTGGTTTACAATCACACCGCCGAAAGCGACAAGGATGGACCCACGCTGTCCTTTCGAGGTCTCGACAATGCCAGCTACTACCGGCTGGAGGCATCCGATCCCCGTCGCCCCGTCAACGACACGGGTACCGGCAACACCCTGAATCTGTCGCATTCCCGTGTGCTGCAGATGGTGATGGATTCACTGCGCTACTGGGTGGACTCGTTCCATATCGACGGCTTCCGCTTCGACCTTTGCGCGACACTGGGGCGTGAGCCGGGCGGCTTCGATTCTGGCGCTGGCTTCTTTGATGCAGTTCGGCAGGATCCGGCGCTGGCGGGTGTGAAGCTGATCGCAGAGCCGTGGGATGTCGGGCCTGGCGGATACCAACTCGGGAACCATCCTCCGGGATTTGCCGAGTGGAACGATCGGTTCCGCGATGGCGTACGGCGCTTCTGGCGCGCCGATCCCGGACATCGTCCGGCGATAGCCGCAAGGCTCGCGGGTTCGGCCGACATATTCGCGCGACAAGGCCGGCGTCCATGGGCTTCCGTCAACTGCGTCGCCTCGCACGACGGATTCACGCTGCAGGACGCGGTGAGCTACGTCGAGAAGCACAACGAAGCGAACGGCGAAAACAACCATGACGGGCATCCCGCCAACTTCACAAGCAACTGGGGCGTGGAGGGTCCGACCGGCGATCCCGCGATCAATGCCGTGCGTGACCGTGTGCGGCGTGCCATGCTGGCCACCGTGTTCTTCGCCGCCGGTACGCCGATGCTGCTCGCCGGCGACGAATTCGGTCGCACCCAGCGCGGCAACAACAATGCGTATTGCCAGGACAATGAGATTTCCTGGCTTGACTGGCGCATGTTCACTGCGCCCGCCGGGGCCGCGCTGATTGCCTATGTGGCGCGGCTCGCTGCAATCAGGCGCGAGTATCCGGTGCTGCGCAGCCCGGTCTTCCTGCACGGCCGGGTGCACCCCGCGCCGGGAATCGCCGATATCGCCTGGTTCGATGAGAGGGGAGGAACAATTTCAGCCGAGGCATGGAACGATGTGGAGCAGCGCACGTTGGTGCTCCGCCGCGCCACGACTGTCGCCGAAGGAAAGGTCGCAATTCTCACTTTGTTGCTCAACCCGACCGATGAACACAGGCAATTCCGCCTGCCCGTGCCGCAGATGCCGGCACGTGTCCTGCTCGACAGTGCGGCGCTGGACGGCGAGAAGCGCGACGTCCAGGGGAGCGACGTGCCGGTTGCGGCGCACAGCGTGGTCCTGCTTCACTCCATCCACGAGCTGGAGACGGAATGAGCGATCGCTTTACCCGCGATCCGCCGTTCGGTGCGAACCTGACGCCAGACGGTCACACTCGCTTTCGGTTCTGGGCGCCGGCACAGCAGACCGTGAGCGTGGCGTTGGAGGGTGGCCCGCTGCTGCCGATGGAGCGCT